>ERZ650304.228-NODE-228-length-35556-cov-35.015549_pt1 | contig 35556 bp, 58 predicted proteins | sample MGYA00376240_ERZ650304 | MGnify/ENA primary metagenome ERZ650304 (study PRJEB26733, sample SAMN07839271) | wastewater metagenome | biome: small river; feature: stream; material: water | place: USA: North Carolina | collected 2016-03-01 ... | reverse complement strand
AGTTGGTCGTCTTCGATTGCATTTTCTACGGCTCGGACTTCTTCGGTGTCGATGAGGTCGGACAAAATGGAACTGTAAAATCAAGGAAAGCGGGGTAGGTAGATGGTGGATTTCATAAAAGGATTAATTTAAAATGTAGGTGAGTTTATATTTTCCAGACGGCAAGACGACGGTATTTTTGAGAGTGTACCCTTTGTTTTCAAGCCATGTTTTTTTACGACGTGCCTTTCACTCGGACGCAATATCGAAGTCGTTCCATGTTACGATTTTTGTTGTTGGTTTTGTGGTCATATTGCGAAGATTAAAATTGAATAATTAGAATGCCTTTTGAATTCGGAATTTCAATAACTTGCGTATGGTATTGAAGTTGTTCGATGTTTCGTATATGAGGATATTCGGATTGTAAATCTTCGAAAGTTTCGTACTCAGTCCAATCACAACAAATAGCGATTACATCAAGTTCGATTTTTTCACCTGTTGACTCTTCGTATTCGGTGAAGTAGTCAAAAAGGGCATTGCGTCATTCGTAAGAAAAAGAAGACTCTCTATTTGCGTGGATAAAAGCGTCATTAAATGCGGATTTTGTAATTTCGGTGAACATAGTGGAAAGATTAAAAAAGTTTAAGGATCTTGAGAATATATATTATACTGATATTATTATTTTTATATAATAAGTACTCTATATTTAATTTCTATCACTTTCATGCAACAAGTTGTCACAAATATGAGTATAAGTAGATTACTTATATTTTTTAGTGTAAAATGTTTTCTATACGTAAAGTGATACAATTTAAATATAGAGTACTTATCTAACAACATAAAAGTTTTAATTATAATATAATATTTTACTTTCCGTGTTTCGGGACTCCCCTTTTTTCTTTTGTTGAGTATAAAAAGAGCGTTTACTTGCGGTCTCTTGCATTTTAATAATGTCTGTGAGGGCTCCCGCCATGCTTATGATAAAGAGTAAAACGCCTAGAGTATCCATACGCAACGATTAAGAAAAAAGGGGGTATAGAGAGGAAGTAGAACGAGGGAGGCGATATAGATGCCTTTGCATTTCCTAACTCTCTATATATAAGTATATGCAATCTTCCTTTTATTGCAAATATACTTATGTTTACTTATGTATTAATAGTGTATAATATGTCAAGCCACAGAGCATAGTAAAACGCTTGGAGTATTACGCCACGCGTACACTATCCAAACTGTCAAGCCCGCTCGCCTCTTATACTCCACGACTTATACTCTCGGAGTGTCAAGCCGTGCAGGTTACGCCAAGCATTGAGCACCATTACCACGTCGAAAGTAAAAGACCTCTGTCGATTGGTACGTTCGGAGTCTTTATATTTGGTGTATACTCTCGGAGTTGTCAAGCGGTCGGTTGTCTCTCAAAAAATTTAACCCGAAGGGAGGGGGTGCACCTATATAATTTCCGTAGTTTTAGTAAAGGTCGCACAGTCAATAAAACCCTTTTAGAGTACACAAGGTCACGACCTCTTGACTTTCAAAATACCAAAAGACCTTTTTTCGAACTCAAAGGTCACTAAAATACCCCTCAAAAACATCTACTTTTTATTGCATCAACTTCTTACGCCGAAAGTATAATCAAGAAAATGCCTTGAAAAATCTTCCAGATTTATTGTATAGTAATGTTTCTGAACTCCCATTTTCTTAAAATCCCCCCGATTTTGGATCCAAAAACCATCAAAATTTACCAAAAATTTGCATTTCTAAGTAATCTACTTATACTTTTCGGAGTCAAAAATAATCCCAAAAACCCCTCCGACTATTGACAGAGCAGTATAATTTAAGTTATAATATATGTGAATCCAAGTATGAATCCTCGCCTGAAACCTCCAAGAGTTCCATACCTTCGTTCAAAAACGCTGAGTACAGGGCTTTGATTACACATTTCTCACTCCAGATAGTATCAAGAATAAGTACTTTTTTGAAATCATTATTATAGGTACTGCCCCAGTTCCACGCCAGCCAGGTACCGATAAAATATCGATACCTCAAGATTTAGTCGACAGAAACATAGGGGCCTTCGTAGATATTCGACACGAGCCTATATAAATTACGGTAACATCCTTATGACAAGCCAAAACAATATATCTCAGGGACACTAATGTCCCTGACATCTTTTACCACGCGTGACGCCCAGCAGTTTTCTTCCTCTCCCACTGTTGTATCGTAGCGATAGGAGTTTCGCCGAGCATTGGATGAAAAACGCTCCCAGCGTCGTATATAGGCTTTCTATTGAGTAAGTCTCGTTGCGCTATAAAGTAGAGTCAGAGCATGAACGAGTTTGATCCATCGTCCTTACCTGCCGTCTCGAATCAAATGACCCCGCCCTTCGAGCGTTTCTCCATGATACCTTCGATTTCATCGAGGAACGGTTTGCAGCCATACCTGAAGGTTTTGACGATGCCCATATCCAAGTAGTCTTGCGCAAGGTTTATCAGTCGAGGTTTACCGACCTTCCAACACTCAGTTGCTCCGTATGGATAGTCAGTGTCGAGGTTTTCTCCGGTACCATTTGTATAATGTATGGCCATATCGACCTGGAATTTTTTCTGAAAGACGCCAACTACTCCATCTCCCACTCCTGTACAGTCCATTGCGAAGTATCACTTTTGTTCTTTGAGATGATGATTCCATAGCCAGATTGCCTGAGTATCCCACTCTCGCTTTGGTATTTCGGGCGTATACATCGTGAGTACATGCCAGATTATTCCGTCTTTGATTCTGAATTCTGACAACCCCGCCTCGTCATTTCCTTTTCTCGCCGGATCGTACGAGCGGACAATCCAATCAGGGGAATTATAGACTTCTTCTGGGACGAGTCCGACAATAGTTGGTCGGAAGACATCATTATCACTCTCCGAGAACTTACAGAAATACTCTTGCTGATAGGACGGCAGATGTTTATTTGCCATGACACGCTCGAGCAATACCTCGTCGATGAATGGGTTTTTCGTGACATCAACCTCGTAGTATGAGTAATGAGGTGCCTTGCTCTTCGCGCGTACACACTCTTTCCAGAACCAGTTTTTCGGGCCGGGTGTCGATATCATAAAAATTTGCCCCCCGGTCGTAGTTGTTGTTGGGAGAATTACTTTATCGAAAATTTCGTTATCGATAAGGAAACATTCATCCATGATGACAACGTGCGCAGTAAATCATCGCACTCGGTCTCCGCCTTCCGACAGCGAACGGAAATAGATACGAGTACCAGTCGTCGTATTCTCTATATAGTTCTCATTCATGTTGGAGACAAACCAGCCAGCAGGGAATTTTTTGATGAAGTTTCGGAGGTACCTTTTGACGTGACCAGTTGTATCGACCATGAACGCACAACATAATATAATGCGTCCCATTCCATTGAACGATTCTTCCAATGCTTTCTCCGCGATAACTAAAGTCTTTCCTATTTGGCGCGAACCGAGCACGATAACAAACCGCGACCTATCTTCCATGAGGTTCTTCTGCCAGCTGATTTCTCGCTCGACGCCACGGATGAGTGGCTTATAGGTATAGCCAGTAAATTCTCGGATAACCTGCACGTCGACCATTCCAATAGGGATGTCTTCATTTTTGTTACCCTCCATCACCTCTATTTCTGACTCTTCGACTTTCGCGTCGAGGTCTATTTTATTTTGGATCTCACTCCATCACTCCATGAGTTTTTCCTCGATGTTGAATTTATAGTAATCCGACAGCGCGGAAATAGGGTACAGGTATTCATCGATGACAACATAGTTATCGAGGGCATATAAAAATTCCTCCTTGAGCCACGTGTCTATCATACCCATCGACTCCATCTCTTTATAATACTTCGCGCCACGGCTGCGCTGTTCTCTGATTAAGTCTATCACGTCGGCCCTATCATAGAGCGCGAATGCCTCGGCGATAGGCTTATGGTAAACGTATTTTTTAAATTGGGGGTCTTTCTTTTTAATAATAGTGTCCAGTTCCTCTTTCCCGATTTTAATATCGAGATGGGTATCCTGGACACCTTTTACTATCTGGTGTAATTTCTCCTGCTTTTTATAGCAGAAGACTTCATGGCTTTTCTTGTATGGAGAAATCATGACATAATATTATCCATTATTGTCTCCTGGTCGAGCTTTATCTTGTGCCATTGCCCATTCTTGGAGAATACATGCGATAACGTTTGATCGAGTTCTCTGCTTTTTTTGCGCGAATACATCGACTTTTGCGAGTACATCTTTGAGACAGAGAAATGTGCAGGATTGTTTTTCAGCTTTGATAGCCATATATATAAAGTGTTAAAATATAACTAAAGTAATAATAAGCATTTATAATTACTTTGCAAGTTTATTTATTTTTCATAGAATTGTTTTTGGTATAGCGAATAACGTGGTTTTTGCCTACCGCGTCTTGCTCTCCACCTTTTTGAAAACGTGTAAGTGAAAGTTTCTTTTGCTTGTACGTTTTTTTTAATATAATTTCTATATGTTCAAACCTCAATCAGCAAAAGCTCTCAAGAATGGTCAGTACCGCGTTAACAAGGCGGATTTTATCGCTATTCAAGAACAATTCCCAAACATCCCTATAGAAAAGGAGAGTAAAGTAACCTACTCATTATACTCTATTCGAGTCGAACGAGAGGTGTTTACATTCTTCTCTGATGAACCGAATGATATAGACATTGACGAAATTATGAATGAAAAGTACCAGGACAAAATTCCTGGAGCTCCTTTTGTTCCAACGAAGACTTTCGATGAGGACATGCATAATGTCGCTATTCAAAAGAAAGCTGATGAACTCAAATTATCCGATGAGGCTCGGGCTACTTTATAATCTTTACCCATGGCTGCTAAAAAATTCTGAAAAAGTTTCCTGGAATACGTCGACAGGAAGACAAAAGAAAAAAAGAAAATAAAAATTTCTGATGAGGATTTTGGGTATTACAAGCAAGCATTGCAGCACTTTGATATATCTCGGACACATATCCATACCTATTTTATTCACTTGTGGGATAAGGCCTGGAAAGATTATCTCCTCTATACTGGTGATCGAGCAGCAAAATTAAAATCATGGCAGAGTAATATCGCCATGGGTATGATTCGAAATACCATTCAGGGGTACAACTCATATATAGAAGAGAGCCGTCTCTCATTTTCTCCTTCCGCTCGCAGCAAGGAGGCTTTTGATGTTGTAGACGAAAAGAATAAGCTCACTAACATGGATATGGTTCGTCAGTCAATCAATTATATTGCTGATGTAACTGATTTCTCGAACGAGATTCGTATGGTAATGCTTGATGCATTGCTCACTGGTTATTTCGCCATTCGTACTGGTTATATGAAGGAGAAGAAAGGTAAGGTTGAATCTATAGAGATTATTGATGATATACCTGTAGATAAGTCTTTTTTCACTCAGTGTTTTAATACCCCGTATTCAAAAGCTCTCGACCCATACACGTCTTTTCCTGATCCAAGCATCGGAGAAATGCAGTATCACACCGAGCGTTATGTCACTAGCATTGATGACTTCATAAAGACATACGCTCCGATGATTGTTCGTTCTGATAATCGGGTGAAACAGTTTGCTGGTGATGACGAAAAAACTGAAGAAGAAAATATTAAAGCTATTATCGATGACCTCAAAGATGTTCTTTTGAGCACTGATAATGCTGATTTTACAAACTATGGTTCTGTACGCCGAGAAGTGTTCCGTGCTGTGAATGAAGAGATGGGTCTTGAAGATACACTCCGTGCTTCCAGCATCGCGACTCAAACGAAGGTTCTTAAATCTGTAGCTCGTTTCGAATTTGATAAAGAAAACAAGGTCGAAGTGATGCTCACGAAGTATGAAGACCGCATTGTTTTGAACGTTAACTCAATGCCTGTATATATAGGAGATAATTTTGAAGGTGGTCTCTTTTATAAGACAGGTACTTTATTTCTCACTCGAGAGCGATTCTCTGAGTGATTACCATATACACTCCATGGGCCAGAAATGATACAGAACTCCTACATGAACAACTACATCGACGGAGCTCGACACCTCGCAGTACCAAAGTACAAAGCACGTCGCGGTCTTATCGTGAACCCAGATGCCCTCGAAGATGCCGAACCTGGTGTTATCATCTGGGCCGATGGAAATCTTTCTGAAGTGCTCCAACCCATCGATAATCCAACCCTTACTGATTTCGGACTCGTAGACCGAATGGAAGACATCGGTCAGCGACGCGCCGGGATGAGCGATATTAATGCGTGAGTTGCTTCAAAAGTCCGAACAGCTGCGGAAGCTGGCGCTCTTGTGGGTGCAACCAATCGACAAATTGGTAGCTTTTTGAAACGTTTCGCGACCATCATGGGGGCTGTAGCTACTGACTGGCTTCGTCTTGCTCGTATTCACTGGGCTGAAAAAACATGGGGATACAGCATGGATATTGATGGAACGCAGATTGGTTTCGAGGTAGATAATAATATGCTCAAAGGACAATATGCTATTACTCTCGATTCTCAAGGACTCCTTGCTGTTAATAAGGAAATGGAGCTCACGAAAAAAATGGAGATGTTTAATATCATTTCTCCTCACCTCGAGCCTCCTCAAAAGAAGGAACTCATCAAAGACATCTATCGTACTGCGAATCTTCCGACTGCTCAATTCATGCCTGATGATGCAAATGTTGTAGATCCGAATGCTCCTATTCCTACAGAACTTACTCCAGAGGCGAAAGCTCTTCTTGAATCAGTTGGCGGTTCTGCTACTCCTCCAGTTCCTGGACAAGATGTAGCTGGTTCAACTACACTTCCTCCAATAGCAGCACAGGACCCAAATGCTGCAGCGATGAATCCTGTTGCGAATGCTGGCAATGGTGGGGCTGGCAGACCTTAATAGAAAATGTTTGCATTAGGGAAAATCATTTATATAATGACTTTACTTAATCTCTCTCATGTTCTCTTTTGTTTTTAAATTCATTGATAGATTACAGCATTGGTATATTGAAAAGTTTTCAAAAAAGCCAAATCCGTATAAAACTCTCTACGAGGAAACTCTCAAAGAGAACAAAATGCTTCGTGCTACTATCGACAGTAATTTGATCGAGCTTAAACTTCATCATTTTACCAAACAAGATAATAATGTTCTGCTCAAAAATGCAGAAGTTTTACGATGCTATATGGAGAATGCAATTATATCATTAGTCAATAGACTTTATATGACAGAAGACAAGGAGACAGTTACAAAACTCATGGGGGGCATTAAAGCCCTCGGTGAGTGCCGTGCGTATTTTCTTGTTGCGGAAGAAACGGGTAAACTCCCGAGTCAGCAGTGACAGAAAAAATAATTTTTATTTTCTTATTCCTTTACTATGTCTGAAACAAAAACTGATCCAGCTGTTGACAAAAACCTTATCCCTGTAGATAATGGTGCTCAGAAAACGGATGATAAATCACCACTTAATGAATCCAGTCCGGATTCGAATCCTCTGTATGACGACTTCTTTAAAGAACTTTTCTGAAATCCAGTCGCTCCCACAGATGAAAAAAAGGTAGAAGGAGACAAGGCAAAGGCAGATACAGCAGCTGATGAATTTCAGAATCCTGATAAGGACCCCGCGATTTACGAAGGATATATTAAGACTCTCCAGGAAAAGGTTAAAGGCTCAGAAGAGGCTACCACTAAACTTTCCGAACTGGAAAAAATCCGTGGTATCGTTGACTGAGACGAATTCCTCAAAAAAATCGTTGAAAAATCTTTAGCTGGTGAGAAAATCAATCTTTCTGAGAAATTCAAAGAGTTCCTTGCTGGACGAAGTAAATCAACTGTTGACCCTGATAAGGCTCGTGCTGCTGGCAATAATCGTTGATCAGGTAAAGCTACATCTGTAGATGACTGGCTATGAGGCGCCGCAGTGCAAGGGTACAATCACGGGGCAAAATAAATCCATCGCAATTCAGCTATATCGCTTTGATATTTACCACTTGGTAATATCTCTACTTTTTAGCTTTATATGCTATGACTCAGACAACGCTCCAAGAAACCAAGGAATCGTTTTCACAGTATATCCCTACTGGTGATTTCGATGTCATTTCCATCAAGGATAATGGTTCGCCATTTCTTTCAGTTCTTACTCTCCCTGGTCGCCAGATGGAGGAAAATGGAACATACAAGAAAGATTTTGGTATTCAAGAAAAAAGTTGGTCAGGTGGTATTACCTTTACTTGGGACGAGGAAGACGACTTTGTTCGTTTCTTCACCGTCAATGATGGTACAGGTCTCAACTCATCTGATACAACAGTTGTTCTCGATTCGAATGTTGGTCTCAACGCTAACATGATTCTTATCGTCCCTTCAACGGGTGAACAACTTAAGGTTGCATCTGTTAATGCAAATGGAACTGATATCGTCGTAGTTCGTGGATTCGGTACAACAGCTGCTGCAAATATCGCTGATAATGCAACACTCATGCGTACATCTTCTGCATTCGCAGTTGGTGAAGCAGGTACTGAAGACTACAACATCGAAATGACACCAGTGTCAAACTATATCCAAAAGTTTATCACTCCTATCACTTCTGATGATGCTACAAACTTCATCGCGGAAAATCCAAACCTTCCTGAAAAACACCGTCACTGGTTTTTGAACAAGGTTCGTGATCACCGCAAGGACATTGAATTCGCGTTCATGTTCGGTCAGAAGAAACTCTCTTCTGATGGTAAAACTGGTGTAACTGAAGGCCTCATTGAGTACGCACGACGTTCTGGTAACGTTGCTGACCTCTCTGGTGGTGTTACAGCCATCGGTTTCGAGAATGCTATCCGTGATGTTTTCCGCAAGGGTGATACTTCAATGCGCTATGCGTTTGCAGGTACTCGTGCTCGAGCAACACTTGGTAATCTCTTCTCAACTCGTATTCGTCAAATGAATAGCGTAGACTTTGTTTCTCTTCGATTCACTGAATTGGAGCTCTCAACAGGTGAAGTTATTCGTTTCATGACTCACGCGCTGATGGATGACCGATCTGGATACGCTGGTTATGTTGTTCTCTTTGACCCTACACAACTTAAGATGGTTTACCCTGTGGGTAATCTCCCAAGTGGTGAAGCGGTTAATGGTAAAACACAGAATCACTATCGTGCAGATGTGTCTCACCACTCTTCTCAGAGATGGGACATCGTGTCTTACTACGGTCTCCAGACAGCAAATGCTGGAACTGCAGCTCTCGTCCGTGTTGTCTAATCGACATCAAAATAAATACCCCTTCAGAAATGAGGGGGTATTTTAATTTGCAATCTTCTTTTGGATAGATATAATCTCTTTACTTTATACTTCTTAATTTCTCTTATGGCTAAATCCGAAACGCTTCCAGAGGTTGTTTTCTACGTTTACAACATCTTTGATCAAACAGTTTGTCAGCGCTTTACGTTTGAAATGAAGATTCCAAAATCTGAATACATTCGTAATCCTGAAAACAATCAGCTCGTTGTTGACCCCATGAATCGTCGTACAATCGAGTTCATGAATGGTTTTTATAGAACCAATGACCCAAAAGAAATCGCTGCTCTTTCTTCATACAATGAAGATTGTCGTAAAGCGAATGTCGCTCCAGCAGTGCTTATCACAAAAGAAGTTCTTTACCCAACTGGAACAAAAGTCCAGAAGGTCAATGTTGGTGAAGTCAAAGAAGTGAAATATATGCCAGCAAGCGCATTGGCTCGTCTTGACCTCCAATCAATCATTGAACTCGCAATGGAAGAATTTGATTTCACAATCACTTCTCCAACTGCTGAAGAAGCTATTGAAGAATTGAAGGCTGCTGGGCACGCGAAATAGTTGCAAATCTTGGAGTAATGATAAAATGGAGTTAGGTATTTCCTAGCTCTATTTTTCATGATTGATTCAACCGACCTCTCGGCGCGCATTTTAAAAAAGACAGGAAGTTTATTTTCTTCAACTGCACACGATGCTGGTGATATCCCAAAATATATAAATGATGGCGTTGAACGCTTTTGTAAAGATGGTTTCTGGGATTTCAATGATAGGATATACGATGTAACAGCTGATGGCATCGCTACCGAGGTTGAAATTCGAGAATTTCTTACTATTTATGGTATCCTCCAAGACGGTGAAAAATTATACCAGGACCAGGATTGGGTCTACGGAAAAGATTACTACATGAATCTGGACAAGATTGGTGTATTTTCTGATCGCTTGGTACTGCCAGAAGTTTCGACTTCTACTTTCAGAATCGTCTATCGTGGCTTCCCACCTCGAGTATCTGCTACACAAACAGAGATTGATTTACCGAGTTACTGTAGCAAAGCGGTAGAGCTCGCTTCTGTCATGTATGCCTACTATGACATCAATCAGGATGAGAACGCTGGAAAACATGCAAATGCTTACAAGGCTGAGGTAGAAAGACTACGAATGATGGTATCAGATGTCATCGAATCAAAGCAACGTCGTATGTCTTCTAAACATAATTGGTAAAATATGTCTCAAGTCGATTTTCCATTTTTCATTGAAAAACAACTCAACAAGCAATTTGATGAGATTTTGAATTGTGATGTTGAGAATAATTTCTCAGATCCGTGATTTCGAGACGGTACGAAAATGATGGTTCGTCCTCGTGCTGGTACTGAACTCGTTGCGTCGATACCATGAACTGGTACTGTAGGCGACATCATGTGGTTCTCTGATGATGATAATGTACGCCGATGATATATCGCTAAAGGAACAGAAGTCTATCAGGTCGCTCTTGGTTCTCTGAATGTGTACGTTGGTTATTTTGATACCAAACAGGAATTTCAAGATGTAGTCGACTCTCCAGATAATTCTATTTCAACTGGTGATTATGCGATGTGCTGAGGACTTCTTTATTTTGTCACCTCTGGTAATGTCCTTGCAGAATATGGTCATGTTTTTGTCGGCGTTTATGATAATCAAGCTGATTTGGAAGAGGAACATCCAGACCCTACTGTTGATAGTTTTGCTCTTGTTGAAGATACAAATTTGATTTTCGTGGCTACAAACGCTAATTGATATACATGGACTTCTCTCGCGAACGTAACTACTACTACAGCTATTAATGCTGGCTTTACTGTTGATGCTCAGGTATTTTTCAATGTTGTCTCCTTGCCTCGTTTAAAACAAAATGCTTCACCACTTGCAACGAGTTTAGTTGTGACATCTGCCGAAAGAGTTCATACGACAGTCGCTGATCCGGAAGATTATGTTGGTATGTTTTTGATGATTACTTCTGGGGCGTACAAAAATAAATATGCATTCATCCAATCTTATGATTCTGCAAATAGCGTCTTTTTAACTGTTGGGCTTGGTAACGCTGAACCTATCACCATCGGTACAACATACGATATTTATCGTTCAAAATGACGATATATCCAAATGACAAATGGATATGACAATGACAAGTATTTCAATGGTACAGCGTTCATCCCAGAATTTGAAGGCGCAGTTAAAACACATCTTTCTAAATTCGTCGAATTTGGTAATCGCGGACCGAAGAAGATGGTTTCGTATGGTAATCGTGTATTTACATCGATAGGCGGCATTGTATACCCGAGCGAGGTATCACAGCCTCTTTGGTATAATCTCAACGATATCATCGATTTACAACAGGATAGCGGTATTAATGACATCTATATCTGGAAGAATCGTATTGTCGCTGGCGGAGACCATTTCAACACTATGCTCCAATTCGATTCGACTCTTGGTATATTTACGACGACTGATTTATCAAATTCCTATGGTGTCGTTACTGAATCTATCCATGAAGTCCTCGAGGATATTTGGTATCTTTCTACGAATAAGGAAATTATCTCTCTCCAGGAAACGCAACTTGGGAATGTCGTACCGACAAATATTGGTAGTATCGTGCATAACTTCCTCCAAGATTTTGAACAGAACATTTGTGCTGGGTTTGATTCTCGACGATACTATCTCTACGGAGAAAAGATTTCTGGTGTTCCTGGGAAAACTGTTGTCTACGATACTCAGTATAAATTCTGGTCTGTTCATAGCGGGTACACTCCTCGTCGATTTATTTTCGAGCGAGGCATCATGTACTTTATTGATCGTGATTCTGGTAATCTCTACGCTTTCAGAAAAAATAAACGAACTGATTGAGCAGAGATGATTGAGCAACGTATCGAATCAAAAGATATTGATTTTTGACAGCCATTTATAAAAAAGGATATTGTTGATATAGCTTTTCTACTTCAAAATATTAATCAAAATCTTTCATTTAATCTTTACGGAGCCAACAATGCTCGATATGCTGGTATTCGAAAAGTCATAAAAATAAATAAAGTCATGCAGTCAAAACCATATATTGGTGCTGAAAACATTGATAATGCTACTGATAGATTATTGGGTAATAATATTTTGTGAGGTAATCAGTACGAGGAAGAACATTATATCCGCCATTGGCATGTTGAACCATTTAAAAAAGATACTTCTTTAGTATGGCGATTTTCGATAGAGAATGAAGGTACCAATGGGTTCTTTTTGAGTAATGGTAATGTGCAGTTTGCAATGACTGCTCCGGAGAAAACTCATATAGGTGGAGGTTTTTAATTTTTTCTTTTAATGCTCACAATTGTTAATCATTCTGCGACACCTCTGGTGGTTTTTGATATTTTGTTACATGCTGATGTTAGCATTGCAAATGACGATACTGCTACGATTACTGATGAGCTTTATGAATACCTTTTAACGATTGATTTATCTGGTGTGGACATGGAGCTTGTTCCAGACACAGTTTGAGGTACATTACCAACTTGAGGCACTGCGGGGACTTTTCTCAAAAAAGCTAGTTCGACTGACTATGATGCTACTTGGTCTGCAATTACAATTTCAGATGTGACAGGCTTGACTGCTGGATTATCTGGGAAAGAAGCTACTATTACTGCTGGCACAACAGCTCAATATTGGCGTGGCGATAAGTCTTGGCAGACACTCGATACATCTGTCATTCCTGAGAATACTAATCTTTATTTTACTGATGAGCGCGCTCAGGACGCTATAGGGGCAATGATAGATACAACGCTTGTCTATACTGATGGTACTCCACTTCTTTCTCGAGCAGCTTTGACTTGAGATGCAACAGCTTCAGCTGGAAGCAATGTTTTAACACTGGCTACAGTAAATTCTGATGTGGGGTCTTTTACGAATGCCACTATCACGGTCAATGCCAAAGGACTCATCACTGCTGCCTCGAGCGGTTCAGCAGGGCTCTCAGGAAGTGGAACTGCCAATCGTTTGGCTTATTGGACATGAAGCACTGCTTTAAGTTCAGATAACTTATATATCAATCCTACCAATGATTCCATTGGTATTCAGGTTGATCCTATGGCAGCATTTCATGTGCTTTCTGCAACTGGTTCAACAATCAATGATGTTGTTACAGCGAGTGCTTCACTTATTTCAGAAACTCTTCCAACAGCTCCTACAGGTTCTACTACTTTAATTGCAGAACCTACTGCTGGCTCTGGAGGTAGTGTTGGCTATGTGAATGGAGGTAGTGGTATGGCTATTTATGCGAATGGTACAACATATTATTTCCGTATTTATCCTGTACTTTATGTCGCTGCGACATGAAGCTATTATTGTAGTCAATTTTATGAAACAGTGAGCGGTTGAGACCCAAATGATGGTCAGTGGTACGATATTTCAGTTTCGTGGGGGGCTGTATCAATATCCGGAGAAACAACGAATTATTTTGTTGAATACAGTACGGATGGTTCGAGCTTTTCTCCTATGTGAGTATATACTTCTACTGGAGAAACATTTACGAGTTTATGAGGTTCAAATTCTACTACTCCATGGCCAAGTTATTATGTTAATTCTGGCGGTACACCTCCAGATCCGGCAACATCATTTGATAATGCTGTTCAACAGTATGACGGTTCTATGTCGTATTATTACGCGAGTGGGCAAACCATTCTTTACGAAATTGACCAATATAAAGATATCGGCGGTACCAAATATGCGAGCGGTACTCCAAGACAATGGAACGGCGGCTCTGGCTTTACTGATGATTCCTCTGGTAATTATTACTATGTTGATTTATATTGGACACTTTACGGTACTTATGATGGTATATTTTTAAGAAAATCGACTGATGGCGGTTCATCATGGAGCTATGTTGACGTTGGGAATACTTCTTCATATTCAGATTACAATTTTTCTGATGATGGTTTTACTTCTTCTCGTTGGTGACAAACCTATTCTCCAGGGTCATTAGTTATTGATTTTACTCCATATGGCATTGGTACAGCTGCGAGTGGTAATACTATATATTCTTCGGCTGGTTCTGTATATACCGCAAGTATTCCTGCTGATTCTCTTCGATACATTGTGAAACATACGATGACATGAGGATCGGGTGCTCCATGGAAAGTTTTAGCTCCAGCAAGCCCATCGTATGGAATTCAGTTTTCTGGAGATTATTATGATTTATGATATACGTGATGGGGATACGGTACTACAGTAACCCCCACTTCATATGGCTTTTCTGGTACAGCACAGAATCGAGAAATAAAATTTTATGGATATAGTGGTTCCTTGTTGATTTATTCCGCTACCGCTTATACAACTTCTGTTACAAATTCAGGAGGTAATAAGTATTTATCTGGTAGCATGACGTATCCATCTGGAGTTACTTCTATCAAGATTACTCAAGGGATTAATGGTGCTGCTCATAGTAGATGGAAAGTATTTTCAGGCTCAACTACGTTTACTGATGACGATACTGATGCTTCTTGGACGAATAGTACTCCCGTTATTACACCAAATACTGCTATTCCTTTAGCAGAAAGAATTGATATGTCTCTGACAAGTGCTACAGCGGGCTTACCTCATTTAGCAATTGTGGACATTACGGGTAGCGGTACGCGATATCAAAGAATTTCATTTGGTATTGCTGCGAATTCTGCAACTGAACCTACATTTCAAGCGCATATCCAGGTGACATCATCTACTGGTTACATGCAATTAGTTTCTGGAAGAATTGAAGTAGCTTCTTCATTAGGCTCTGCATCGCCACTGGTTATCCTGGGAAATACCAATGTGTTTAATAATACAAATTCTAGTACTATTCATTTTAATGTAAAAGGGCAAAATGATTCTGGTCTGATTAACACTCGAAGTGACATGGATACAGTGTTTTTTGGACAGACAGCAGGTAGTGATCCGAGTGCAACCGTACAGATGCAACCAAATCGGAGTTCTGATTACGCTCTTTTTTTAAAGGGGCATGCATCAATGTCTTCAACATCGCATTTAGTTCTAACGTCTACAAGTGCAGGTTCTTTTTGAGGCGCTATCACTGTTGGTGGTCATTTTTTAGCGACACAAGGCAGTGCATCTACTCCATGATTGTCTTTCCGTTCTGATTCAGATACTGGTATGTTTGGTGCTACTACGAATGAATTATGATTTGCTACATGAGGTACAGAGCGTATTCGTGTTAAAGTGGTGTGATCATCTCCGGCTGTTGGTATTGGGGTTACTTCGCCAACTGCCAAATTGCATCTTGCTGCCGGCACTACCACTGCTAGCACTGCTCCTATCAAACTGACGTCTGGTTCACTCAATACGACCCCAGAAGTTGGCGCGATAGAGTTTTTGACTGATAGGTTGTACTATACACGTACGACGAGTACAACTCGTATGTTTATCATGGCAGCAACTGCTGCTCCAGTATCATGACGTGTTGCTTATTCTGATAGTTCTGGATTCTACCAGGATACCGCGAATTTTACATATTCTGTAAATCGCCTTTCTCCTACATATATTACGCTCGCAGCAAGTACAGCGTCTGCTGGTACCGCTCCATTGAAATATACATCTGGAACATTGATGACAACTCCTGAAGTTGGCGCCCAGGAGTTTTTGACTGATAAATATTATGCGACAATCACGACCGGTGCGGCGAGAAAAGAGTACACCTTGAATGATGCGGCACTTACTTCTGGTAAAATACCTGTGATTACCACAAATGGTCGTCTCACAGATTCTGCTGGTACTGGTTTTGTTTATGTTACCTCTGGAGCGTTCTCATATGTTACTACTATTGGTCCCGCATTAGGCGGTACAGGAATTGCAAATAATGCCGCATCTACAATTACTATTTCTGGTGCCTACGGTCTTACAATCACATTGACTGCCACAACATCAGTTACTCTCCCCACCTCTGGTACTCTTGCAACTCTTGCTGGTACTGAAGTACTGACGAATAAAGATTTGACGAGTGGTACAAATACTTTCCCTACTTTCAATCAAAACACGACTGGTTCTGCCGCTACCTTGACTACACCACGAACAATCGGATGAGTGAGTTTTGATGGATCTGCAAATATCACTGTTTCTACCGCTACTGCTGGGTTCACTATTTCTGGAGGTGACTTAGCATTGTCGACGAATTCCATCACGATGACTGGCTCAATAGGCGCAACTGGTGCGCGCGTAACAAAAGGTTGGTTTACAGATTTGGAAGTAACAAATGCGATTGTTGGTTCTATTACAGGTAATGCAGCGACTGTGACTACAAATGCAAATCTTTCAGGTGATGTTACCTCTTCAGGTAATGTCACTACGATTGCCGCTGGTTCTGTAGATATTGCGATGCTTTCTGCAACAGGTACTCCATCTGGTAGTACATTTTTACGAGGTGATAATACTTGGGCCGCAGCTGGTGGTGGTTCTGGAGATGTTACAAAAGTTGGTACACCAGTGAATAATCAAATTGGTGTATGGACAGGCGATGGAACTATTGAATGAGATCCGAATTTATTATTTGATGGAAATGGTATTGGAATGGGTGCTGTTTCTGGGACAGGATGAAATGTGTATGGAAATGGATGAGTATTTCTTTACGACACAGTTGGTGGATGAGAAATAGACATTACACAGTCTATTGATATTTTTACGGCAGATTCAAATACGGCTGGGAATATTAACATTTATGGTGGTAGTGCAGTATCTTGAAATAACAATGGAAGTGGTATAAATCTTACAGGTGGTGCAGGTCAATGAACTGGGACCGGAGGTAGTATTAGTCTTATAGCTGGTAATAAAGGTGCTAGTGGTGATTCAGGTATTATCTATCTACAGGGCGGAGACTATGGTGACACTGGAGTTCAGATATGAGGATCATCTGCTAATGCTATTTTTGATACTAGTCTTCTCTCAGCAAGTAATAAAACATTTACTTTCCCAAATACGACTGGTAATCTTGTCGTCGATGTTGCTACTCAAACATTGACCAACAAACGTATTACTACTCGTGTTGGTACAGAAACATCATCTGCTACCTCTACTCCCACTGCGGATACCGTAGACCAATGGAATGTTACTGCTTTGGCAGTGAATGACACTTTTGCTGCTCCAACAGGTACTCCAACCGATGGTCAAACACTTTTGATTCGCATAAAAGATAATGGTACTGCGCGTACACTCGGGTGGAATGCTATATATCGTGCAAGTTCTGATTTACCACTTCCAACGAGCACTATTGCGAATAAAACAATCTATATTGGTTTCCGATACAATGCTGCAGCTACAAAATGGGACCTTCTTGCTGTATGAGATAATTACTAAAATTCTCTTGATTTTCTTATCTTTACTTATAAGATAGTTACACCACTTATATTTTAATTTATTTTTATGTTAATTAATTTTTCACAAAAACTGCTTAATCTGGATAAAACTCCAGTAACTGATGAGAAATGACGCGAGCTCACTTTAGGTCGTGCTTGTGCGAATGCTCTGACTTTCCCTCGTCAGGGGCGCTCAACAGATACTATCAAATGTTATCTTCTTGCGACAAAAATTTATGAGTCTGCTGAAATCGAAATTGATCAGGCAGATATTGAAACTATTAAAGAGGAACTGAAAAGTGGTTCATACGGTCCTCTTGTTGCTGGCCAAGCTACTATTTTACTGACAAATCCACCACAGGCTACCCCTGCATAAATTATCTCAAAATTTATCAAAAATCCCCTTGTCATGAGGGGGTTTTTTTATATCATTATTTTATGACTCCACAACTCCTTGATTTACAGTACAGATTCCTCATTGCTCTGTTTATTATTGCCGTTCCAGTTCATACTGCGAATTTTCTCATCATATACAAACAAAGTACACCATATGCGACTATTTTTCTTGGTTTAATTATTGTTGCACTAGGGCTTGTGCCTCTCTTTCGTCATCTCAGAGCTGAACATCGCATTCGAAGTCTTATCCAAAATGTGATTACTCTTGGTAATCTTTTTTTGGTCATTGGTAGTTCTCATAACCTTTTCAATTATGTTTTCTGATTATAAACTCATTATCACCTGTGTTTTAATAGGTTATGTAATTGGAATTATTACGAGCTTGCTTTTTCGAAAAGAGAATTACTCGACACAGAAACAAATATCGTTATTATTGTCAGGTACGTGGATGATAGCTACGCTTTCACGTATAGCATTTGGCACTGAAGTTCCTATTCTATTCGACCTTATTGGGGCTGGGTCGATTGGCGCCAATGCAGGATTAGACCTCGTAAAATATTTAGCTTATTTCAAAAGAACTTAATATGTTACTACGTTTTCTTCAAAAGTCATTCAATTTATTTCTCGATGCCATGGAGCATCAATGATTACGATATATCACAAATTTGTTTCTTAATGGTACAGTTGTATTGTTATGATGGAATTTACTTTCTTTTTTAATACTCTCTTTTGTTCCTGCTAGTTATTATTTTACTGTTTATTCTGTAGAGCCTACAAAAACAGAATTCAGTCAGTCAGAAAAATTAGTTTTTGCTACAAATGCTGTTTGGAAACGCGATGTATTTACAGAGCGAGAGGATACTCTCCGTTGTCCTCCAATCGATTTTTATAATCAATCACATACGAAATGACATCAGTTTCCTGGGAAAGTTATAAATGACCAATTTCGATATCCTGGTGAGACTCCGCAGGAATCGACAGAATGCTTTATAGAAACTACTTTCATCGCAAAAATTAATTATGGTATTGAGAAAAAACAGATTATCCGATCTGGTAAATTTTTAATCAAATAGTATGGCCAATCGGTATTGGGTTTGATGAACTGGGACGTGGAACTCTTCCTCTACTACAAATTGGTCATCTACTTCTGGTGGTGCTTCTGGAGCTTCTGTTCCAACCAGTTCTGATGATGTTATTTTTGATAGTGCATCTAATGCGACAGGATATACTGTTACTATTTCTGGTTCTGTGATTTGTGCAAACCTCACTGTTTGAAATCCTGCCAGCTGAGTTGTGACAGTGGGTGGCTCAGGCTCTGCAATACAGACGTATGGAAATTTTAGCACTGCTACCGGCGTACTCTGGACAAATACTGGTGAAATAAAATTTGAATCCACTACAACAGGGAAAACAATTACTACAAACAGTGTTGTAATTAATTCTGCCATTAGTTTTCGTGGTATTGGGTGATGATGGACATTGCAAGATGCAATTACAGGATGAACTTCTGGTTCATTTACTGTTTTAAATTGAACTTTTTCCACCAATAATTTTGCTATAACTTGGCCGAATACTATTTCTATTTCTAATTCTTCTGCTCGTACTGTTACATTATGATCGTCTGTGATATCTTGCAAGGATTGGGACGCGAGTATTGTTACAAATTTAACTTTTACTTCTAATACAGCAAGTATTACTTTATCTGGGACAACTGTACCGGATTTTCAGTGAGGGTGATTGACGTATTATGACCTTACTATGACTTGACAGTCGAATACTGTTACCCCTGGTACTATTACTGGCGCAAATACATTTAATAATTTAACGCTTATTGGTGGTTCAAATACAAGTCTTGCTGGGTATACTATTTCTGCGAATCAAATCGTTAATGGTACACTGACGATAACAGGACAAACTGTTAATCAGCGTATTTTAATTGCTTCAGATACAATTGGCACTGCTCGTACAATAACAGCAGCAGCGGTTACTTGTAGTAATGCTGATTTTCGTGACATTACTGGAGCAGGTGCAGCAAGTTGGAATTTATCAGCCATTACTTGATGATCCGGTGATAGATTATGAAACTCATGAATTACATTTACCTCATCGACTACTCAGCATTGGTTAAATACCAGTGGAGGTTCTTGGTCTACAGCTGCCAATTGGACATCAAGAACCCCTTTACCTCAAGATGATGTCGTTATGGATTGTGCATTTACTACAAATCGTACAGTCAATATTGATTTAAATGTTGCATGACGCAATATTACATGGGTTGGTGCTACTTTTTCTGGTACTCTCACTATGGCCGTTGTTGGCAGTAGCGTTTATGGAAATTTAACATTAATTGCATGAATGTCTACATCCAGTTCAACTATCACATTTGCATGAAGATCTACTCATACCATTACTACCGCATGAGTTTCTTTAACAATGCCAATTGTTGTTGAAGCTATCTGAGGTACATATACTCTGCAAGATAATTTAACGATTACCAATACATCGAGTTCTTTAAGTTTAAATAGTGGTACATTAAATTTTAATAATTTTAATGTTACTTTATCTGGTAGTTTTCAATCAAGTAATATCACACGTGTTAGAGCCTTAATTATGGGTAGCGGTACAGTAACTTTGAGTAATAGTGGTACAATGTGGAACTGTAATAATACATCTAATTTAACTATTACAGCGAATACTTCTACAATTAAATTTACCAATACTAGCTCTTCTGCTGTTACGTTTGCTTGATGAGGGGCTACATATTATAATTTATGGTTTGATAGAGGTAGTAGTACTGGTTCTATTACCATTTGATTATGAAATAATATTTTTAATAATTTCAAAGATACTGGTACTGCAGCTCATTCAATTTTATTTACAACTGGTTACTCTAATACTGTGGCATCGTTTACAGTTTCTGGTTCTTCAGGTAATGTCATTACTATCAATAGTACTACGACAGGTACTCATTCTTTGGTAAAAACTTGAGGTGGTACTATTTCATGTGATTATCTTAATATTCAGCACTCGGTTGCTACCCCCTCAAATACGTGGTATGCGTGAACGAATAGTACGAATAATCAAGCGGTTGCTACAGCTGGTTCTGGTTGGTCATTTACTGCCGCTCCATCTCCGAAATATTGGGTAGGATGATCAGCCACCTGGGATTCTACCGCCGGTTCAAAATGGTCACTTACTTCAGGAGGTGCGGGCGGGGCATCAGTTCCTACTTCTGGGGAAGATGCAATCTTTGATGCCAATTCTGGTGCTGTTACGATCTCTACAACTGGCATGACTACAATTACTTGTAAAAATCTTGTATTTACTTGATTCACTGGTACTTTTTGAAGCAATGCGTCAACCAATTTAGAAATATATGGCGACATGACTCTTGTTTCTGGAATGACCACTGCTTTCACAAATATGAATTTTAAATTCAAAGGAACTGGTAATTTAACTTCTGCTGGTAAAACTCTTCCATCATTATTATTCGATGGCGTATGAGCTACATTTACACTGCAAGATGCTATGGTATCTACACAGACAGGAACAGTAAACCAGCTGACAAACGGTACTCTCAATCTGAATAATCAGAATTTAACTGTCGATAATTTCGAATCGAGTAATTCTAATACACGTACACTCACACTTGGTTCTGGTACAATTACTTTGACTGGTACGGGTAATGTATGGAATATCACTACTGCTACCAATCTGACCCTCAATGCGAATACATCGACTATCAAAATTACAAATACCAGCTCTACTGCAAGGTCATTTATTGGTGGCGGGAAAACGTATAATAATTTCTGGAATGCTGCATGAGCTTCTGCAGCTACGTTAACTATCGCCGGTTCAAATACTTTCGCTGATTTTAAAGATGATGGTACAGTTGCCCATTCAATTTTATTCACTGCTGGTACGACACAAACCGTGACAACTTTTACCGTCAATGGAACATTCGCGCAGCTGATTACTCTCGATAGTACTACGACTGGTACATATACGCTCACAAAAGCTGGTGGCGGTACAATTACCTGTGATTATCTCAATATTCAACACTGTGTAGCAACTCCGAGTTCGACATGGTATGCAAATAGTCACTGCGTAAATAATCAGGCTGTTGTCACGGCTGGTAGTGGTTGGACTTTTGCAAGTACTACAGATATTTCTCTGGTCGCTCATACTGCCGCCTCTGGTACTACAAGTAGCGTAACAACTTCTGCTATTGATACTTCTGGCGCGACACTTATCGTTGTTGCTGTGGCTACTGATTCTGCCGCATGAGCTGGGACATTGACGGATAGTAAAGGTAATACATGGACAGCTCTTGCAGCTCAAACAGCGAGCGCAAACTCTCGTCATCAACTCTTTTACTGTGTGAATCCAACCGTGGGCTCTGGGCATACATTTACGAATTCTGGTGCGACGAATTATCCATCGATTGCCGTTGCTGCTTTTGATCGCACTCTCAATACAACAGCATTTGATGTTGCAGATGGTAATGGTACTGCTTCGCCTACTACTTCTCTTGTTGTCGATAGCATTACTCCGACATTTAATCTCGAGCTTATTGTCACTGGTTTTGCGAGTGATGTTGCAACTGCTCTTGCTATCAATTCATCTATGACGATAATTGATCAGTTGGGTTACTCCGCCGGTGTAAATATGTGAGTTGGTCTCGCATACAAAGTTCTCGATGTTGCTGCTGCTACATCACCAACACTTTCATGGACTGGTTCTAAAAGCGTTGCTGCAAGTAGTGCCGCATTCAAGAGTTATCTTAATACATCTGGTACTCCAACATCATGAAAATTCTTTCCATTCTTCCGCGCTTAATTCTTTACTTTCTTTTTATGGCTTCATACCATTCATCAATGACATCTCAGATTGTATTTATATTGGTAATTGTAGTGGTCATACTACAGTTATGGAATTTCGTTTATACCAAAGAAATCATGGAGATTTTTAACTCTCTTGTATCTGCTTTTATTGGTGCATATCTTCAAAGACAAATTTCTCCGAAACCTACTCTGCCTCCTCAACCTTCGACACCCGAATTATGACGGGATTCGTCTGTATGAGTTGAGGGGGAAACAATAATTTAATCTCTTTTTATGAGCATCAAACTTTTTCGTCCAGTACAGGGTAGCAAAGACATCTCATGGCGTCTTACACAACCATTTGGCACTCGTCCAGAAGTTTATGGGAAAATGGGATTTAAGGGGCACATGGGCATTGATTATGCATGACCACGCCCTGGAGATATTATTCCTATTTTTGCCGCTATAGGTGGTAAATGTGATGTATTTGATGATGGAGAGAAATGATATGGAAAACATGTGAAAATTAAGACAGTCATTGATGGTAAAGAATATCAAGTTCTTTATGGTCATCTTTCTGAGGTTTTTGTTAAGAATGGGGAGATGGTTGATTCGCTTCAAAAAATAGGAATGATGGGTACAACAGGATTTTCTTCTGGTGTGCATCTTCATTTTGAAATCAAAGACCCAACACTTATGAATAATGGTTATAAGGGTCGTTTTGATCCGAGCCCGTATATACTTGATTGGCCATCTGTTTTACCAGCCATTGAAAATCCATTTGATACAGATTATCTCGCTCTTCTTCCAAAAATTGAAGCAGAGACTGGTATTAAAACCTTGTTTCAAAAATTTGATGGTACACCTCTCGAGAATCAAACTAAGGCTATGATGGCTATTGGTTTAATTCGGCTCGAGCAAAAACTTACTAAAAAATAATTATGGAAATTCATTATCCTGGGCTGATCGATAATTCACACCAAATGGCTCTCATTCAGAGAAAAGCCAAAGAATTATGAGTTTCGCCCGATAGTATCGCACAGGAATGGGTAGATAATTTTTCTCCTCGTTTTCGTGAGTTATGGGATATGGGAATTCATGATTTGGCTGAATTAGAGGATAGAATATATGAGCGACCATCAGATGCTCCTTTTGCTGATATGGTGGCGGCTATTCTCTCAAAAACGCCAAATCCTCGCTTTAATTAATTTCATGATACAAAACATTATTGGTATTTTGCCGACGGCTATTTTTCTGGTTCTTCCGAATCAGTGTTTACAAAATTCTTGTCAGATGCCATATATTCCGGAGCAGCATATTTCTGCTGTTGAAGAATATATTTTGAAGAAACCTATTCGATATGTTATGGGAGGAAATGGTCCGCACGTTTATGACTGCTGAGGCATTCTTACTGAGGCCTATCGTAAAACTTTAGGGTATAAATGAGATAAAATCTCGAGCAATACTCGCGTGTGTATCAAGCCTAATAAGAATGCACAACCAGGCGATGTGCTTATCAATACCAATGTATGAGAGCGTCATGTGGCATTAATCACGAGTTATGTCTCTAAGAATGCCGTGACAATTTTAGACTATGTAGATACCCCAATTAATTCGAGTTATCGTCGTCATACATTATATAACGGCATTATTGTTCTCGACCAATCGTGTTTACTTTCTTTATAAAATATATTGAAAAAAATCAATACTAAAAGGCTCGAAGATGCAAAGCGAATGAAGCACGCCAATATAGGTCTCACCGATGCTGCGTGTTTACTCGATGTTTCCGAAAAACGTCTTGCAAAGCATTGGAACAAGCTATAATGTTTTTACTTATTTCATTACTAAAAATTTATGTCTGATTCTGAATTGGTACATACCCCTCTCGTGGAACCAGCAAGTGATTTGGTGAATACACCAATTACTGCTTCTGCGGATGACCTTGTTGTTACACCTCTCCTTTGACCTACATTTACTCTCACAAGCATTCTCTCAAACAATGCTGACACAGCTCGAGGTAAATCTGGCAACGTTGTTACTGCTATTTTTGTCGCAAGTGAAACTCTCGCTGCAAACCCTACTGTTACATTCGGTGGGAAAGCAATGACATATAGTTCAAAAACAGATCTTACGTATACATATACTCGTACTCTCGACGGTACAGAAACTGAAGGTACAAATGCAAAATTGATTATCACTGCTACTGATGCAAATGGTAATCTTACTCCAAGTGCAGACCTTGGTTCTGGTTCATTCACAACTGACTTCACTGTTCCTACAATGGCAAGTGCAGTTCGTACAAACAATACAACTCTCGAAGTATCTCTCTCCGAGCTTGGTCTTACGTCAACCATCACAAAAGCAAATGATGGCGGATTCACTGTTGAAGAAAACGGAACACCAGCTACAACTTACACAGTTTCAGCGATTGCTCCAGGTGCTACAAACGACAAAGTTGTTCTCACAGTTGCATCAGTTGCTGCCTCAAACGCCGCTGGTCTCAAAGTGAAATATGCTGCGTCTGGCAATGGTACAGTAGCTGACCGAGCTGGTAATGTACTCGCTACGAATGCAACTGGTGTTGTAATTGCTGCATGGTAATATCTCTTATTTTTTCACTTTTTTCTTATGACTGATGTCAACACACCTATCGACCCTAATGGGACACTCGATGAAGAAACACACGTAACTCCTGCTCAGGAAGTAGTTGCTCCAATTGATCCAGATAGTGAGATTGCTGAGGAAACTCATGCAACTCCTGCTCAGGATACCATTGCACCTATTGACCCTGATTCTGAAATCGCTGAGGAAACTCACAACACTCCAGCTCAGGAAGTAGTTGCCCCAATAGACCCAGATAGTGAGATTGCTGAAGAGACACATGTCACTCCAGACCAAGACCTTATCGCTCCTATTGACCCACCACAGGCATAACACTTATTTTATAAGTACAATTAAGCACCTTACGGTGCTTTTTTGTTGTTGTTTTTTTCTTGCATTTTACCTAGAGCAACATATTATTAAAAGTAATTTCTGAGTGACAAATTATTTTTCATTTTTCCTCCATGACACAAACATTTTTCAAAACTCAAAATCAATTTACAACGACTATCACTTCGGCAATTACTTCCGCAAGTGGTACAATTGAGTTTACACTGGCGAATGCTCCACTATATCCATACGGATTTATTACACTTTCGAACACAGAAATTGGTTTCTACGAATTTGTTTCAGGCACTACCATTCGTATTGCTGGGAAAAATCGTTTCAATGGTTCTACACATGAAATTGGAGATAATGCTCAAATTCGAGATGTCGCGCAGATGTTTAATCTCTATTCAGAGATGGTCGCAACTTCATTATTTGTTTTTGCTGTTGGAGACCTCACTGTTCGAACATTGGGTGGCCCTACCTATGTAAATGGTACTCTTTATGATTTAGCTGATACAGATACTGTTCTTCCTGATAATGCTACACGATATCTTTGGTTTCGTATCTCTGATCGCTCTGTTCAGCTGGCAACTTCTGTTGGCGCTTTCACAGATAGAACTGGTGTACTTCTGGCTACAATCACTACTCTCAATGGTACTATCACAAACATTGTTCCAAATAATGCGAAACTTACGCTGGATATTCCTACACTTCAAGGTACAAATGCGAGCGTTGTCACCTCTGCTGATGTAGCAACTGATTGTGTGATTTTGGAAATTGGAGGAGTTCTCCGCAGAATGACGATTATAGATTTGATTAATATCTCTTCTGATAATACAGTTGTTAGCACATCAAATATTGGTACTGGAGAAACTATTCAAGATGGCGTATCAAATGGTAATATTCCTTTCAAAAAACTTTTATGAGAAGGTGGTATTCTCGTTGAGACAGATACAGGATTAAAATTTAAACTTTCATTCCTAGGAGTAGCAGACTTTGCTTCCCTTCCCGTGACAAACTTATATGACGGAATGATACGTGTTACCGAAGATGATAACCTTATTTTTCGATACAATCTTGGTACTCTTTCTTGGGACCAAATTGGTGGCCGTGAATCTATCATTGTTGAGAACGTTTCCTCATTACCAGTTTCTGGTGCCGAATGAGAAATAGTGTGTCTTACAACTGATGATTTATTGTACTTCTGGAACGGTGCCTCATGGCTTTCCTTACTGACTTCTGAATCCCAGATCATAGTACAGTCTGCATCATCTCTTCCAGGGACTGGTACAGCAGGTCAACTTTTCTTTCAATTATCTGATAACATTCTTTACGGGTGGGATGGCTCTGCATGGAAAAATCTTATGGCACAGGGTGTGACACTTGGTTCTTCACTTCCTGGTTCTGGAACCGAAGGTCAGGTATTCTATAATACGACTGATAAAGTTCTTTACTACTGGAATAATACTTCATGGATTGACCTCACTGCTGGTGGAGGAGGAGCATCAGCTCTCTCTGGTCTTTCAGACGTTACTATCACAGCTCTCGCTTCTGGGCACTTCCTTCGATACAATGGTTCTGCTTGGGTGAATGTAGCTTTTTCTGAGCTCATTACTCTCGGTTCTCTTTCTGATGTCACTATTACAACTCCTACAACTGGCGATATTATGCGTTATAATGGTTCTGCCTGGGTAAATGTAGCTCTCGCTGAACTTCTTGCTCTCACAGGGCTTTCTGACGTTGCTATCACATCCGCAACAACTGGCGATATCATGCGTTATAATGGTTCTGCTTGGGTGAATATAGCTCTTGCGGAATTGCTTGCAATTTCCAATCTTTCTGATGTTCTGACTACCACTCCTGCTGATGGCGATGTCTTAACATGGAATTCATCGGCATCAAGATGGGAAAATGCTGTACCTACATTGACTGGTGCTGATCGATTCTGGGACGCGACAGTTGGAACTGGTGGCGATTATGCAACTATTCAGCTTGCTCTTGCTGCTGGTAAAATGAATATCGTTGTTCTCAGCGACATCACAGAAACTGTTGCTATACCAAATGTCGGTTATCCTGTTTTCATCATTGGTAAAGAAAAATTTACGGTTTCATTCTCAGCTGCTTCTACTCTTACTGGAGCGACAGTTATAAATTTCCAAAACCTTGTTCTCGAAGTTACATCGGTCAATGCGGTCTTTGGTACTGCTGGTCGTGTGAATATGGCCCAATGTACTCTCGACGCAAGTACAGTCCCTGGAAGCGGTACAAGTGGCATTGCTCTCAAGAGCGCATATGACTGTAGTATTACTCTTCCGAATGTGGCAGTTACTTCATGATATGTAGTAAATTTCATAAGTGGTACAATTTCCGGACTTCAGGTAACTGGTGGAGGTACTACTTCAAATTATGGTATTTCATTTACTGACTGTGCGATTTCAAAATTGGATCTCCAGTGTACTTTTGGGGATAGCGCAGCAAATGATGTTGTTGTTTCGCTCACTACATCTGGTATCAATGAATTGCTTACCACAGGTACACTTGTTTGTAAAATCCTCATTGAAGCAAAGAGCTTTATTTATTCTGCTCATTCCGTCTCCACTACATTGCGTTTTGAACTTCGTCAGGATGCTTCTATCATGGGATGATATATCGCATCTCCTATCACCATTCCTACAGGCTATTCAAAAGCAAGCGTAGTAAATGTGACTGGGGCATCTACAACAACCATCTTGATTGATGGCGATGAGGCATGTGTGAGTATGTCTCGTATTGCATGAGGAATTACTCTTTCAGCAACTTCTGAGCGATGTATTCTCTCTGGTTGCCAAGCTGGTACAACAGGAGGTACTGGAACTATTACTGTACAATCTGGAGCGACTAATAACATTATCACTTCATGTATTACAGATGATACGCTTTCAAATTCGGGTACTTGAACTATACTTGCTAATAATATTGTTGTTTAACTTTTTCTTTTATGGCTGTCTATACACAATTAGGTAAGGTAATCACTGTTGACCTCTCGAAAGGTCCTGATTTCACCGCTTCCGAAAAACAAACAATTTTAGCGGCAGGTTATACGATTAATTATATTGGTAGTCCTACTACAAGTCAGCCAACGACTACGCAACCAACAACGACACAACCTACCACAACTCAGCCGACCACAACGACGTCTTCTGGGTGATCATCTTCTGGAGGCTCTACCACAACTCAAGGTTGGGAATATTATGGGAAATTAAATGATTCTCAAAAAGTATCAAATTATCTCAATACTCAGCCAGGTTTTGTAACGTCCGGGGCAAATGGGTATATTACTGGTACAAAAAATGGCGTTCCAACTACATGGACTTTTAATGGTACTGATTGGGTAGCATCTACAAATACCAGTACTCCATCTGGAGGTACTTCAACTGGATGAACTACAACTGGCGGTACCACAGGAACAACTTGGGAACAAATTGCTCGAGGGAATAATCAACCAAGTGTCATTGCAAATTATTTGAGCCAACAGCCATGATTTACAAATATTCGTGTTGCTGGTCTCGATGTTATGGGTGAAAAAAATGGGGTACCAACAACTTGGTTTTACGATGGGGAAACATGGTCTGTAAAAAATACTGGTTCTACTGCTCCTACCAATACAACTCCGTCAACTACAACCAATACGTCATTACCAGTAAACGCTCCGACAACAAAATATTATTCTACGACTACAAATAATATTCCTTCTTATACATTTATTGAAAATTCGACAAATACGCCATATGGTCATCAAGAAATTACAAAGGCACAATATATAGCTGGCCTGCAAAGTAAGTTGACTGAAGCGCAGAATTTTATCAATAAATATGATACTACAAATCTTTCAGCTATTGTGCCGAAAGATAAAACTGGATGGGATGGACGAAACTATACAGGCCCGACTTATACTCAAAATGATATAACTAATTTTCAAAAATTAATTACTGATGCTGGTGGGACACCTTCTACTGGTTCTGCTACTAGTACTCCGTCAACTACTTCTACATCTACAAGTACAAGTACAAAAGGATGGGAATATTACGGAAAACTCAATGACCCAGCGCAAGTTTCGACATACCTCAATTCACAACCAGGCTTCAATACTATGGTTGAGGGGAACCAGATTCGTGGTTTAAAAAATGGTGTTTCTACTGTCTGGACTTTCAACGGTACAGACTGGGTTTCTTCAAACGCTCCAGCAGGTGGTACAAACGATGGATGGGCATATTATGCAAAACTCAATAATCCTGCTCAGGTTTCTGCTTATTTGGCAACACAACCATGATTTACGAACATTGGTGTAGATGGAAATGTTATCAAGGGTATGAAAAATGGCGTTGCAACAACATGGACTTTCAATGGTACAGACTGGGTTTCTTCAAATTCAACTACTACACAGCCAACCACAACTACTCCTACTACAGAGACTCTTCCAAATAGTACTCCAGATGCAAGTGGAAAGGGTTGGGAATATTACGGAAAACTCAATGACCCAACACAGGTATCAGCGTATCTCAATAAACAAACAGGTTTCGCGACATCAGTTTCTGGTACAAAAATCGTTGGTACAAAGAATGGCGTTCAAACAACTTGGACATTTAATGGTACAGACTGGGTTTCTTCAAACGCTCCAGCATCGACAACAACTACTCCGACTTCTACTTCTACAGCAAAATCTCTCGACGGGAAGACAGAGCAGGAGCTTATCGATATGTATGTCAAAAATCCTACACTTATCGCAGCTATGCAGGATATGCAGAATGTAGAAGCCTATTTTGCACAACATGCGGCGGAACTGAATGCTCTTAAAACTTCCGATCCTGTTAAATATGCTGCTTTTCAAAAAGCCCTCACGCAGCTTGTAACAGGTCGTACTCCTACCGTTGGTACCAAAGAGATAATGCCGACCTCTACGGAGCTCGTAGGTACTGGTAGTGAGATTTCTCCGACATCTACTCCAACAGCAAATCAAACTGGTCTTTTGCCGCAAATCAAAGTCTACGATGAGTCGTCTACTGATCCGATGAAACGATTTAATTTGACCCAAGGGCAACTTGATGCTATCAATGGGTACAACAAGATTCTTTTGAAAAACGGTACTCCAGACCCAAAGAGAAAGGAACTTGTTCGTCTCTACATGCAGGACCTTCAGAAACGAAACGAATCGAATGATACTTACGGTTCACACGACGGTACAAAACCTGTCGATGTTTCTACAGACCCAACAAAAGACCCAAAAAGCATTATCAATCAGCTTGATCTAAATGATGATGGCGTTCCAGATGCACAACAAATGCAACCTGGCGATATCGTCTCTTTGAAATGATTGGGAGGTATGCCGAACGTAAATCTTGATATCACCAATCTTACAGAGGCTCAACAAGCAATGCTTGAGGTAGATCAAACATTGGCTCAGAAACAAATTGAATTACAAAACAGTTCTAAGGATGCATTTGCTCGTATTAAAAATGAGAACGCTCAGGCGATTGTCCAACAAAATAATCAAAATGTAGCTCAAATTAGTGCATTACTGGATGAACGTATCAATATTCAAAATCAGCAACTCGTTGATGCTACTACTCAGGTTATTCAACAGCTCGGTGGTCAAGTACGACAATTTCAGACTATGATTGGTTCTGATGGAAAAGTACTTGATGATGCGACTATTCTTGCATTGATGGGCAAGGTTGGCGTTACGGCAATGGGTCAGGTCATCGAAATCAAAAACAAGATGGCGAATGAACTTTTGAATGCAAAAGAGCTTGCGAGAAAGCAAATCAATGACCTCAAAATGAACAATGTTATTACTGAAAATGATGCAAAACTTGCTATCTATACTCTCGACCTCCAGGCTCAGGAAAATATTATTGAACTCACGAAACAGTTCTACGCGAAAACTTTTGGCCTCATCGCTGAGGCTGATGCTACCGCAAAAACTGGCGAAGCTGATTTTCAGAATACAGCATTCAAATATCTTGCTTCATTCGGTCTCACCGCAGAGCAGCAAGCTACCATCTTCGATCGATACGCAAATATTGGTCTCGATGCGAATTCTATCATCCCTACCATCGCGGAGGATATTCGTACTGGTAATTCTCGTATTTCTGACTTTATTGAGCAAAATGAGAAGAATGCACAATTGGCTCAACAGTACAAAGACCAAGCAGCATTGGACCTTGTGAACGCAAAAGCTCAGGCAGACATCAATGTCGAAACTGTCAAAGCAAACTTTGCGCAGCAGCTTGCCACTATGAACAACATCGCTGACATACAAAAAGCAGCGCTTACTGCCAGCGGTTCGTCTCAGGGGCTCATATCTTCTGCTCAAGTGGCAGATATATCCAGAGCATGAATTCCAGATGCTGCAACATGGACACGTACAGATTTAGCTTTATTTTTGGCGAATGTGGAGTATATTGCTCAGGGTCACAGTATGAGTATCGGCGGTGCCAATATCACCCCAGCTCAGGCTACCAAATATCTGAATCTTAATCCATAATATATGTCTCTTGTTGATGATATCGCTCGTGCAAATGCAAAAGCTGCAGGGATTACTTTGCCGTCAACAGTCCTGAATACGGCATATAATGTAGCCACAAGAAACAGTCCAACTCCACAATTAAAACCTGCCACTATCGCGGCACCGCAGGTGGCTCCGAAAGTCGTCGCAACGCCTAAAAAGGCATCATTGATGACTCAGCTGACTCAAGCAAAAACAGCTTCAGTTCCTGCTACAATTACCGCGGCTCCACGTCTCGGTATTATTGGTAGTATACAGCAGAAAATGTATGATTTTAATACTGCAGTTTTTGGTCAAAATATGGCTGACAAGATGCAGAAAATCAGTTCTTTAAGCCCTGCTAATGCGCTCAAAGGCGGTACAATCGATAGGGCACTCGGAAGCATGGTAGACTCATTAAAATGACGTACTGGTGCTATTTTGACATCACTTTCTATGCCTGGTAGTTCTGCTTATCAGCAATGAAAAACCCTACGACAAGCTGACTACACCAATGTAGACGTTGTTAAAGAGGAAAAATTTCAAGCAGAGTGATTTGTTAAAAATATTCAAAATCCAGACTGGTACGCTGATCGTATTCCAAAACTCGTTGGAGGCATCGTACCTGATATCGCTCTCAGAGTTGGCGCAGCTCCTGCGGCTTTGACTGCATCATACAGTACTTTTGTTCAGGATATTACCGAAGGTGGTGGTAAAAATAATGCCACAACACATGTTGCTGCGGGCGTTATGGCGGCTCTCGATTATGTCTCTCTTGGTACAGTTACCGCTCCTCTCAAAAAAGCTCTTGCTCGTGCTGTTGAAAAAGCTATCGCAAAAGAAGCTACAAAACGTACTCTCGTACAAACCTCTTTTGATGTTCTCAAAAATGGTGTTAAATCGTATCTTGCAGAAGGTACAACTGAGGCCGCTCAAGAAGCTATTCAGGGGCAAGCAACATCTGGAAAAACAAATGTCCGCGATGTCCTCACATCTTTTTACCTTGGATGATTACTCGGTGCTGGTTTAAACGTTGCTTTTCAAGCTCCAGAAGTTGTCGATGCATTTAAAAAGGCTGGGAAAACCCCAGAGGATATGCAAAAGAGTAAAAAAGATGCTGAAGCTCTCATCAATCAGACGTACGCAGCAAAAGATAAAAATACTGCCCCTGTAGTGTATGATAAGTCTGCGGCACAAACAGCACTACCTGTTGATGCCGTTCCTACTGTCGATACACCTCCTGCAGTAACTCCAGCAGCTACTATACAGGCAGATGCTACTACTGCCGTTCTTCCGGAACAACAGGTCGTCATTGATACCTATAATGCTCAACTCGAGACCGCGGATCCGAAACAGTACTTCACTTTGGTAAAACAAGCTCTCCAGGAACTGAATCTCACCGCGGAGGCAAAAACTGTAAAATCAAAAGGCGCATCTGCAGTACTCATGACCGTCACTCCAACTGACACAAGTCTTGCAAAGAAAGCATTGATTTTGCAAATCGGAAACACTGATACACCTATCGGGCCTAAAACACCTGATTTTATTGTGAACCTTCAGAAAGATAAAAGTATTCCTTTTGCACAAGTACTCCAAAAAATTAAAACCCCAGCATGAGCACCAACTTCAAAAAAGATTGTTTCTGAGCTCAAGAAGTTCCAAAAGAATGCTGTCAATATGAGTAACGAACAAATTGCTCAAGAATGGAATGACAATCCATTTTTACACGAAGCCATTATCAATGAGCTTGAAAGCCGAGGGCTTACTAGCCCAGAAATCGTAGATTTAGTCCAATCAGTTCCATCTCCATATTTTGATCCTTCTTCTGGTGCAGCTCCTACACAAGCAGACCTTGTTGCAGATTCTGTGGCAAGTGGGCCAAAATCTATTAAGCAAATCGCAGAGGAAACAAAAATCAAAGAACCAAATATTCGTCGTATCCTCGGAGTCGGTGCTAAAGAGGGTACATTCGAGCGTGTTGATACCGGAGTATACAAACTCAGCATCAATGGCAAAGACCTCGCCTACGTCGAAGTAGGGAGCTCTACGAAGGTTTTACCGCGTCTCGCGGCGGAAGGTTTCAAAGCCGACATGGTATTTTTGGATATTCCATACGATACTCCTGCTGTAAAAGGTGGTAATCGTGGCGTTGGGTATGCTCTCATATCTGTCGATGATTTCAGTGTTGTCCTCGATGCAGTACAGCAAATTGCTCGTACTCCAAATTCTCCAATCATCCACATGTATTCTCAGGCAGATAGTGGCATGAAAGCAATGCAGAAATACAACGACTTGTTTCTCCAAAAGGGTTTCAAACCAGTTGGGAAAGGTGAGCTTCAAAAAACCTTCAAGGACGGCTCTCTGGTAACTAATGTCCGCGGAGAAGTATCAAAACCAGAAGGTATCATCGTTTTCACCAAATCATGAGAACTCGATAAAGACCTTGGTAATCTTAATTTCAAACTTGTACGACCAAAAGGATACCAGACAGAAAAGCCAGCAGAGATGATTAATCAGATGATTGCTATGACTACCGAGGAAGGTGATGTCGTTCTCGACCCATTCGCCGGTTCAGGAGTCGTTGGGTCTGAGGCAACAAAACTGGGCCGTGGTTCTTATTCTGTTGAAATGAACCCTGATGTTGCGCAGAATATTACAATGCCTCGTATTGCGAGTGCTATTCCTGTGCAGATCGCTCAGACGCCTCAAAATACAGCTTCTTCAAAGCCAAATTTTCAATTACCAAATAATCTTAAATGAGCTAAACCTCGATATAAAATATTTGGAATTGATTTTAGAAATGATCTCAATAAAGCTCTCTATATTATTCGACACAGCAACGGTAATAGAAGTGCGTCTGATGATTTATACCTTAAATCTGTCATGGATTATACTCGCTTATCTGAAGCAGATGCTCGTGAAATGGGGGAACTTATTAAAGAAAATATCAAAATAAAAGAGCAAAATAATGAAATCAATGAAAACGATATTATTGTATTGGACGACAATATACCATGAGTACCTAGTCAGACTAAAAATGTAATACGGAAAAGTCTTGCATCTCAAATCGTTGAAACTCCAGCAGAACCAGTCATTACTGCGCCTGCGGGACCAGCGTTTGATACCATGGACCCAACTCCTACACAGAGAAAAATGAAAAAAGGCAAAGTCTCAAAGGAGGAAATGATAAAAAACAATACTGATATTCGTAGTTTTCAGGAAGACCCACTCATCAAAGACCAGGATTATACAGTGACGGTAGATATGGATGTCGCAAATA
>ERZ650304.227-NODE-227-length-35602-cov-6.834979_pt1 | contig 35602 bp, 51 predicted proteins | sample MGYA00376240_ERZ650304 | MGnify/ENA primary metagenome ERZ650304 (study PRJEB26733, sample SAMN07839271) | wastewater metagenome | biome: small river; feature: stream; material: water | place: USA: North Carolina | collected 2016-03-01 ... | reverse complement strand
AAATGCAAAGAAATTATCGCCGAGTTGATTCAACAACAACGAGTTCATACTTTGATTCTGCGTGGCACCAAAGTGACTGATGTTTCTGCTCTTGGACAAGTTCATACTTTGGATCTGGGCTGGACTAATGTGTCTGATGTGTCTGCTCTTGGAGGAGTTCATACTTTGAATCTGTTTAACACTCGAGTGACTGACGTGTCTGCTCTTGGACAAGTTCATACTTTGATTAAAAACTTCAATTGAACAAACAAGCATGGCACTTGGACTATTAACGAGTCATTTCGACCACAATATCACATTCGAGAAATTACATCATATCTATTTGGGCACACATGCAGTTGGAAATTTCCAGTTATTTTTTGTTGTTGTTGTTGTTATCATGCAAGAGTTTGCATCCGAGTTTCTCGTTAGAGTGTTGGCTTTTTTGGTTGGAGGATACATTTTCTCAGTATTGTTTCGAACAATAGTGATGCAACCATTTTTTGGAAACATCAACGTTCGAGTGGCCCAAATTCAAGAGCATTTGAGTTATATTCAAGAACAGTTAACTCAAAACAGCCGAGAAATTGATACCATTCGAACATTGGCAATGATACAGCGATTGGCGATCCACAAAATACAGCATCACACTTCAATTTGCCTATCATGTGGACGAAGCTTCGAGTCAAGAAACAAACTGTTTCAACATTTGGCTTCAACACCAAAACATGAAGTGTAGCATATTAAACGTCACATTTATTATGATGACTGTTATCAAAAGTACGTTTGCGTTTGTTTGCATTTGCCAAATACTCTGGCTCTGGTTCACCTTCAACTTCGACTTTGTTGCGTCGACGAAGTTTGTAAGCAGGTCCGAGTTTTCTTAGTGATTTGGCATACCTCTGATACTCGGGCCATTTGACAAATGTTGTTGCTTTTGGTTTGTTTTGTTCGTTAAATTCGCGTAACCACAACGCCCACGCAGCAGATGCAACATCTCGAAGTGCACGACGATATTCAATTACCTTTTCCCAAAACGATTGCAATTTGGGCAATGCCAATGCCCACCAGTTTCTGTCACGTTTGACTCGAATGACTTGCCAAGTGTCGGCTTCCGAAAGTGTACGAGCACTGTGATATTCAATGTAGTCACATTCTTCGAGGTTAAACACTTCCATCAGACCTTGTATTTGTGGAAAGTATTTGATGGGGACACCACCTTCAATCATGCTACGAGTGATTGCATTTTTGATTTCAATCAAACGAGCAGCACCACCTACTATACCGTCTGGGGATCCGCCGAGCCATGTGTGTTTTGGTTCATTTGCAGGTCGGTTTGGTGTGTCTGAATGACGCATACAACCAAACTTGTCAAAAACAGGCATGTTCTCGTCGGGATCAAGTGCTTCGTAAAACTTTCGCACCATGTCCTCTTGACGATTGCCTTCACCTGTAAGAAATTGTTCAACACTATTGAAACCAGTACGGAGAACCGTCTCTTGGTTTGTTTTTTGACGAAACAAACGTTGTGCGCTTTTACAACTGTCTTCGCCGAGTGCCGCTGCAAAATCAGAACAAGTTAACATTGAGTCACGTTCCAAAATCCAACCAATACTACGTTGAGCATGACCCTTGTTATGAAAAGGAAGCAAATGAGCAACTCGAGGAAATAGCGCTTGGAGTTCCTCGAGGGGTCGCTCTGTTAAAATCTCAAACGACGTCATTTTGACCAAACAAAAAAATGAAATTGGAAATTTCCAAAAAAACAGCGTTTTTGTTTATTCATGTGTTGTTGGATTCAGTCTTTTGGCAAGATGCATGTCTTTTGGCATGGTTGTACGACGTTTTGCATGAAGTGTACATAGGTTGGCGTCTTCAAAAAAGCCTACGAGAAATGCCTCGGCGCCTTCTTGTAACGCTTCGATGGCTTCAACTCGCCAACGAAAATCCTCTTTGAGATCTTGGGAAATTTCCTTGACAACACGACGAAATGGCGCACGTCTCATTTGAAACTCTGTGTCATTTCGTAATCTGTTGATTTCTCGAATGATGTCGTTTTTGATTTCACGCGTCTTCTTCTTGTTCTTCTTCTGAATAACATTTGCAGCTTTTTTGATTCTAGTACCACTACCACCATATACAGCTCTGAGCATTGCAGGTGTTACTTGTTTGCCTCCAGTAGATCGACGAGGAGGAGCAGCAACAACAGTAGCGGGTTGTTTCATCGCTCGTGGTGGAGCGACAGGTTGTTGTTGAAGTTGATTCCACAAATTCGTTCCGTGATTAGTTGGTTGTGGTCGTTGTTGCAAGTTTTTTACGAAATCAACAAACTCTGGGTTCTGTTGCAAGTCTTTTACGACATCATCAAAATCTTGGTCTGTCCATTGGGATGGTGTGAACCGCTTTTGGGAAGATGATTTAGCAGGTACAGGTACCAATGGAGGTTGTTCAACTACCGGTTTGGGGTTGGATTTGGATTTGGATTTGGATTTGGATTTTGCTTTTGGAAGTTTAACAACATCATTGCTTGGAATTGGATTTTTGCGTCGTTGAGTCCAAGCTTTGGTTGTTGTTGTTGTTGTTGGCTTTGATGATGATGTTGATGTTGTTTCATACCCAAAACGTTTTGGTTTAGACTTTGGACGTCCACTCATTATGTGCGCGTGCGTGTATGTGTGTCTAGTACTCAAACAAGATGATAAATTAATTTTTTAATTCCGCATTGATTTTTACACGTTTTCGCCGTACATTGGGATCTTGGTTGTCTGTTGTGTCATAGTCAAATGGCCGTTTGTTTTTCAATCGAAGATGTTCGGCCAATTGAAGTTCAGTCAGAAAATCCCATCTCAATTGCTTCGCCAAACCAAGCCAATACAATACCATAGCCGAACATGAAGATCCAATTGTAATATCCTGACGGTTCAACACTTTGTGAAGCATCTCGTCAAACCGAGGGAATTGTGCACAAGTGGTGTTCCAAGAATCAAGGTCGATAAATACGAAACACAAGTTGTCTGGGTCCATAACATGTTCGAGATCCAACGGCATATCCAATGGAAATTGAATGTGAAGATTTTGAACGTTTCCATCGCAAAACTTGTACTTGAAGCTCAATTGTTCAAGCTCTTTCAACCACTTGCGAAGTCGCTCGAGTACCACATGTAGAAACTTTGAAAATCCTTCGCCATGATAGATTTTGAAATACCACAGATAGTCATGCAGTGAGCCAAAGGTACGTTCCAAAACCAAACGGCCTGAGCTGAACTCGAGTGGTCGGGCAATAAAGCGGTCAAGACCAAATTCGACGGCAATCTTGAAAAATCGATCGACTTTCGAGCTCGTTCTGTCGTCCATAAGCAGCACAACACGGTCGTTCTCGAGTACCACATGCTTTGTAGCACAAAGTGAGGCTCGAGGAGCACGAGCAAGATAATCATTGTTGTTGTAAACATGTTGGACAAACGAGCCTGATGCACTGTTGCTCAAGTCAAGGTGTTGATAATGCTTTGGAAATGGAAACACAGCAGCAGCAGCAGCAACATCATTATTCATTTTCGGAGAAAAACAACCAAGTGTCGTTATGATGACGTTGACATAAATTCAAGGCCCATTCTTAAACATTGAATTGTCCATCCAAAGGGAATATTCACGTCTCCGTGTGTGAGAGCTCGATCCCACCATTTTTTACGTTGGGGTTCAGAAGGATATCTTCCCTCGAGCAATTCCCCAAATGCCTTCACTTGATGAACAGTACAATTCATGTCTGGCTTGCAAGTCTGGTTGTCTTCGAGATGATCCCAAAACTGTGATTTTGAAAGTCGTGTGGCAAGAGCTTCATTTGTAGATTCATTAAAAGTGAATTCCATTGTGTAACACTCGCAACATGTCAATTCACTTGAAGTCGGCGGTGCAATTTGCAACCAAATGAATGACTTGTTTTTTAACAACAGTTTCATTATCGATGATGATTGCGTCAACCAATCGAGATCGTGTTCATCCAATTGGTGAAACACTTCTGCAATCATTAATGCTTTTAATGACGGTGGTGATGACGACGACATTTCGACGAATCAAATCAAATGTCAAATGTATTGACAGTATTCGCTCAACAAACTACGAGGATCACTGTTGTAAACATTGATGAACAACCCAAATGTTGCTCTCAATTCAAATTTGGCTGAACTTCGGGTTTATTCTTTTGATCTTGTGTACATAACTCCGCTTGGATATACATTTCAAGCCACATATGTCAAAACTTTATGGACTGTTGAACAAGAAATTGCAATTTTTGCAAAACAAAACCCTTGGGCAATAGATAGGCCACCATCTGTGGAAAACTTTCGAGTTGTTCAAGCATAAATCACATGATTTTCATAAGTTTCGTTTGGGTTGTACAAGTCTCGTTGGTAGCTGTTGAAATAATATTGATCACCAATATGATATCCACGTGACGTCCAACGAGCAGCATTTCCTGCACTTTTTGACTTGGGCAGAGGTTTGAGGTTTGCCAAGTCTGGAGTGACCTTGTTTCCCCAACCATCACAAGGATCAGACCACTCGTTAGTTTTGATACTTGGCACGGTTTCAACTCGAGGTGCACCCACTTTGGTATGTCCAACTACTCTCACAAACGAAACATACCGACCACGTCCATTGTCATGACGAGCGACATAGATCTCACCCACGGTGGTTTTTCGAAGTTGTTCCTCGGTTGAGGTTGTGGGCGTGTTTGGCGGACTTGGTTCGAGAACTTCGGTGGTTTGTAATGTGGTGTTGGTGGACGACATTTGAGTTGAGTTTGTTTAAAAAAAATACATTGGAAATTTCGTTGTCGGTTTAATACCAATAACTTGTAATGTACACTTGAGTAGCGTCATATAGAATGTTGTGTTTTGGAAGTGTGATTACCAAGAATACGTACAAAGCCACAAACACCGATTTTTGCAGTTGGCTCGACTGACATGTTGAAAAAAATTAAATGTCATGAATGACAATTATTATTTAAGCACCATCAAAAATGCAAGTTGCAAAAGACATGTTTAAACAATCGTTATTCGAACGTGTTAGTTCATGGCTAGTTGACAGACCACAACATTTGGAAATTTCCATATGGACCAATGAAGCCGTGACGAGATTAAACACACTACAAACCACACAATTTGAACATTTGATAAAAGTTGCCGGACCACGTGGAATTAAAGTTGAACTCTTGTTACACAAACTCGAGTTGTGGTCCCCAAATTTCAGATTGTTGGAAATTGTGGATCGACGTCGTTCGTCGTTTGCCGAACATCATTGGGTGTTTAAGAGAGGTTCGCGAGTCATTCTCGTGTTTAAACCAAGAACCGCTGCCAACTCGTTGCTTGAAAATGAAGACGAAGATGAACCACTTTCCGCATGGTTTAACAATGACAAATCAAAAGACGTCTTGTGTACAGTCAAACAGTTTTTAGGTCAACATTGTCATGGTTACGAACACCAAACTCGAGACACAGTGCCAGTTCACGAGATTTGGTTTGCTTCGGGTATGCCTTGTGTTTGGCCAGCCGAGTTACATGTTGAATTTTTGGATGGTACAATTCGAAAAATATCGCACAATAGTAAACAAGTGAAACTCCTCTAAGTCAACCAACATGGATTTCTCATCAAACCGAAAACCTCGACGAATCGTTATTGATTCGCGAATGCGTAATATAGACGAGGACGGTGGATTGTTTAGCGACAGTACAGTGAGATCATGGAGCAATTTCGAAGTCGCAATGCCCGAGTCAATTCCCAATGTTACCAAAATTGAACTTTTTGATCACTTTTTCCCATATGATCCTGCAACAATCTCTGAGCCATGGGTAAACATTCGTTTGAGACCCAATGGTAAACTTCCAACGGGTGTAGTCACTCGCACCGAGTCGGCACTTCCTTTACACACAATTACAACTGCAAGCTACAAATCTTCATTGTCACAAGTGTACAATGATGTTTTGTGCACACAACGTATCCAGTCAACGTTTTTTGTTGGTGGAGTTGGTGCTGCTGTTGGATGTTTTGAAGATTCGCGAAAATCCCAGGCTTTACATTCACTAGATTTTACACAAAGTGGTAAGTTGACATTGAATTCGTTGCGCGTCGAGTTTTTTACCATAAACTCTACCAAACCGACTGCAACATCGCTTGCCTTTCAACAACCAGTATATTTGGTTGGTCCCACAATGACAGACGCAACAAACCCATATGAAAGCACTCGTAATTGTGTTTTGATTTTGTTGATTCATACAAGTGAACGCGGTTGAAAAAAAATTAATTTTCGCAACGAATAAAGTTATGTATTGACACGCAACAACAACAACATCATGATTAGTAGAGCACCTTCACTTCCTGCACCTCGTCTTGCTTGTATTGCAGAGTACAACAGATCTGTTCAACAACAGCAACAACAGCAACAACCAGCCAAGTATTTGAAAACCGATCGTGATTCAGACTTTTACTTTTTGCAAAGTCTTTTGCGTCACGAGTTTCCTTTTACAGCTGCCGAACAAGAACAAATCAAAGCTATTCAGCAGGTGCCATTGGGTACCGAGAATCTCGACCGGGATCGTGTGTTGCGTTCAATTTGCAACGCTGCAAGAAGTCGTGTTGTGGACGACAAGGTTTTGCAAGCAAGCAAAAGTATGATTGCTGAAAACTTGAAAACCTTTACAAACAATGGATGGAAAATTGCACATCAAGCAGTGATGAATGTTATTAACGCTGGTGCAACATTGTCTGAAAAACAAAAGGCTTGTTTGGCCGATTACAAACGACATCAAACTTTGGATTCGTTTATGCCATTGTACAATGCATTGATTTCAGATGTGGACAACGAAGACGACGACGACGATTCTGACGACGACGACGACGACGATTCTGACGACGACGACGATGTTGACTCGGAAGGCGCTGCAGAGTTTGAAGACAATTCAACAACAACAACAACAACTCATTAAATATTTTGTTTCGCAATTGTGTTATTACTCCCCACCAAATGTTGTTGTTGTCTAATTTCAAACGACTTGGAGCTGGAGAGGGCTCGCGTTATGGTGAAGTGTATGCAGCTGATTTGTTACCAGATGTTACAAAGCCCGAACAAACACAACGAGTTGCCGTAAAGTATTCGCCAACCATTATTACACTCACACAATTGCGCAATGCACTTGATAAAGACGATCGTGGCGAGTCACACAGTTGGACTCATGAGCCTCTTTGCAAGGAAGCCGCCTTTTTGACTGCTATTGCCAAATCCAAAGTTGGTTCGTCGATTCCACACTTGCCTCGGTTGTATTGGGCTGGTTTGAGCAAATACTTGGCTGAAGGCACACAAACTGTTTGGAACAACTCGAGACTCAACCAAGGTTTCATCCCTCCGCCAAATCCAAAGTATGGCGTGTTTACAATGGTGTTGCAACTTTGTAATGGCACACTGACAGATTGGATGAAACAAGAACATCCACAACACGAGTGGTTTGCATTGATTTTGCAAATGCTTGTTGCATTGACTGCCATTCAAGAACAAGAATTGCGCATTTGTCATTCCGATTGTCATATGGGAAATTGGTTGTTTATTGAGCAACCGGAAACTCGAGTGTATCGCTATGTGATTGAAGATGAAGATGGCGAACATGACTTGTACATGCGCACTCGATACATTTGGCAGTTGGCCGACTTTGGAATGGCAGAACGTGTCAAAACAACTCGCTTGGCGTTGATCCACATGCAACGTGACGTTGATCGTTCATTTGATCATGCAATTGGCGAACGCACTCACAAAGAAATCAAACAAGGTTTGTTGGACAACACTTTAAGCGACAAACAATGTGATCAGATCTATTCGGCAAGTTCTCGCGCGGCACTCGAGTCTGCGTCACTTGACGAGAGATATGTACCTGCGTGGGAAACGTTGCGTCGTTTGTTGGCCGAAGGAGATGGACGTCAATTGTTTACCAAGAAACCAATTGGTAAGAAAGCTGCGTTGGTCATCAATCAAGACACACCGTTTCATTTGCAAGTCAAAAAAATTGTTTTGGATGATTAAATTTTTTTGTTGTTTATTTGAATTAACACTTACGCGACACGAGACGAAAAATGGTTATTAAAGATCCCAATGTTCCGTATTTTAGAGCAATGTTAAATGGAGACAATCCAGCAGATCCAAACGTGCCAGATGCAGTGGATGGCTCGACTGTTGACCCAAACACTGGTCTTGCGCCAACAGTTTTTGCAATATACGTGACAAGCCAAGTAGATGCTTGGAATAATCTGTCACCAGCAACAGTCAACAAAATCTTTACAAATTTGTACAATACTGGTAATCAAAGTTGGAACGACAATGTACAATTCGTGTGGTGGTATAACTCAAACGCTCGACTCATCCCAGACGAAATCAATGGATTGCCACCATTGCAAGACGAATTTGGCAATAATTTGTACACTGATGCGACTTTGTCGGGTGGTGAAGTTCCATTGTTAACTATTCAAGCAAACTCTGACTATAACACAGCACAAATTCAACAACGACAATGTTTGTGTCGTGAAAATTATGGCGCACGCTCGAGTATTGGGAATCGCAGTGGGTATACGAACGATGTTTGCCGTTGGACGGGTAATATTTACACCAAGATTCGCAGACTTGGGTTTGCACGTTTTGGTGGCAACTTTTACGCAATTGCATGTAAAGCTGGATCTAATGATGGTTGCGCTGGCGGAGCATCTCGAGTGTTGTTTTTGAGAGCTTCGTCACTGAATTCGTTGCCATTCATCTCGGGAACTGCTCTGTTGACACCATCTGATGATGGACGAACAATGAATATGAATGCGATCGTGCAACCGTCATTGAATTCAATTTCAAACGTGTCACTCTATCAATTTCCATCAGGCACCGATACTTTGAACTGGACACCATCTCAAGCAACGGCAACAACAACCCTTACGCCGAGTCAATTGGTAAGTGCATACAATTATCAACCGAGTACTTCTGCATTGAATATTGCATTCCCACTTACGAGTGCTCAACAAGCATTGATGAAATCAACGACACAAGATGGATCGTTTTTTGTTGCAGTTTTTGATTTGACAAATGCTGCTGGTACTCAACCAGCAATGCGTTCAAATGTTTTACAATTGACTGGATCTGGTCCAGTGTTTCCTTTTGGTATTGTTTTTGGTTCGTTGCTTGCAATTGGAGTTGTGTTTATTGGCATCAAAATGATGAAAAACAAATAAATTTATTCAAACAAACATAGTTGAACATGCGTCGTTATAGTACACCATGCGTTTGTCTTTTAAAGACCACACGACACAAGGTTCCGCGTCTCGAACTTTTACGTCGTCCACATGCATTTCAAGATCTTTGTTGATTTCAATGTTTGCTGTTGCAATATCAAGTTGAACGTCCTTGAGTGTGTTTGGTTTAAACAAGCCATTCAATTTTTCAAGACTGTCTTTGACAGAACGCTTTCGAATTGCTAAAGTGCGTACATTTGTCCCAAAAGGATTTTCGTTTTGCAAACGGTCGTTTTGAATGTATTCCATAGTGTATATGCTGTAATAACGTTCGTTGAATAACTTGCAATATTCTTCAATTTTCGCAGCATCACCGGAAACATAAATTGTTAAACCTCGGTCAGATGGAAGCGTCCAAGGAACAATTTGTCGTTGTCTACTATAACACAACGTATTTCGCAGGGTTTGTGTCAAAAATGTTTCATGTGCAGAAACTTGAATGAAATCACAAACATTACGAGATACTGCAATTTCCCAAGAACAACGAGATTGATACCTAGCACCCATAAAATGTACAAAGTCGGGAAATATTGGTAAATCAATGCGGTCTTCATAAAATTTGATTTCTTGTGGTGCCATTAGATTTGCCATCACCCAAACTTCGTTGAAGTTGATTGGATGTCTTCTACCATTAATAATAAATGCTAATATTTCTTGCGCCCACAAGTAGTCGCCATAGTTTTTTAAAAACAATGCACGATTGATATGAATAACACAATGTGAGATCACATCAGTTATCAATGGAACTTGCCTGTTGATTGGTAGTTGTACTCGACCGTCTTGACCAGCATCGGTCGACGGTTGAATTGGAGGTGCTGATGGTAATGGTTGTTGTTGTTGTTGGATTTCCGGTTGTGGTATGTTTAAGAATTCATACGGGTCGTGATTGTTCTCGTCGAGTTTTTCTAGTTGTTCAATGAGAAACAATGAAGAAACCTCGTTGAGTTTCAAAGTGCGACCATAGATCCATCGATTACTAAGCAGGCTTGAAAAGTAGGGAGACACTTGTTTTAAACGCTCAATATTGCAAGTGAGTATAATGCCTCCTTTACACTCGACTTGTATTGTGGTGGTCTTGTGTTCAGACATTGACGACGACGACAACAAATAAAAATGTCAACAGTGTCGAGGTTGGGTGACAACTGAAACCATGTACTATTGGTTTTTGTTTATTCGTTGAGGTGGTGTACATTCAATGCAAGATATCTTGACATCACTCGAAGGTACAAATACAAAGGCACGTCGAGGAGTTTTGAATTCTCGTTTGCAATAACAACAAACATAACAAGGAACATTGCTTGGAAACACTGGTGTTGATGATGATGATGATGATGATGATGATGATGATGATGATGATGATGATGATGTCGACGACGACGACGACGACGACGGTTCAACTGGTCTTGGTTTTGCCTTGTGTTTCTTTTTGCCAAAATCAAAGAATTCAACGTCGGCGTCTGTCATATTGAATTAATTTTGTGCAAGTGTCAAACAACAGTCAACTTTGGCGCGCGAATACACAATGGTCATCAAAGACAAAAACGTGCCAGCATTCAAGTCGTTTCTCAATAGTAACAACACTCTTGATCCAATTGTGCCACCATTAAATGCATCAAAGCAACAAATGACAGTTTTTGCAACATTTGTCAGTGGTCCAGGTGCATGGATCCGTTTGTCACCTGCACAAGTAAGTCAAATGTTTTCAAGTCTTTATGACGACTCGGCTCAAAGTTGGAATGACAATGTTTCATGGGTTTGGTGGTACACATCAAACACGCCAAACATTCCGAGTGACTTGACACAAACAACATTGCCAGACGGAAGTCAGTTATACACCAATCCAACTTATCCCGGAGGTGAAGTGCCGCTTTTAACAACAACTTCAAACTCGAGTACACAATGTATGTGTCGTGAAAGTTACAATGGTGGCGCATTTTCAGGTTCAAATACCAGTTGCAATTGGAATTCAAACTACTTGACAGCAATTCGCGCAGTTGGGCAAGCACGTTTCGGAAGCTTTTACGCAATTGCAACATCTGATGGGCGAGGTGGATGTGCAAGTGGTGCGTCTCGAGTGTTGTTTTTACAACCAAAAACACCTCTTAGTTTTGTACCGTATTTGATTGGCAAAACAATAATGGCGCCATCATCTGATCAAACATCGTTGGTTCTCACTGCAAATGCCGAACCACTATTGTTGACCAGTTTAGCAAATGTCAAGTTGTATCAATTACCAGCAGGTGTAAGTACTGACGGTTGGCTTCCGAGTCAAGCCATAGAGGTTACAACATTAACCGATGTTCAAATTCAAACACTCGTCAAATTCGCCATCAACAGACCGACGTTTACCATTGCGTTTCCATTGACAAACACACAACAACAATTGTTAAAATCAAACTCGAGTGATGGATCGTTTTTTGTTGCAATGTTTGATATGACAAATCCTTCCGGTACAACAACCAAAGCACAATCTCGACCTTATTTTGTTAATGGTGGTGGTAACGGCGGCGGCGGCGGTCAAATTCCAATTGACAATACAACGCTTTTACTCGGCGGTCTTATTGTGCTTGGTGTTGTTTTTGTTGGATACAAAATCATGTCAAAATAAATCAGACATTCGGACATTACCACAAAATGGCAAACATTATTCAAGTCATATGCAAAGGAGGAGTTGTTGTGTTGTGTGATCGAGACCGATTAACAAAAGCAAGCAAGTATGTTGAAGCATTACTTGATGGGAAATGGAAAGATGCAAACAAAACAACCATTGAAATTAGAGAAATCTCGTCGTCGTTTCTAATTGAAACACTTGAAGAACGAGACAATGATCCTCGTGAAATCGTCGAAGATCCATCGGATTTTTTGATGGTCTCAGAAAAGCTAGAACCTGAAGAATTTCTTACAGCTCCTCCATTGCCACCACAACAACTCGGTTCTGATAGATGGTGGGTTCGGATTCAAGAAAGCAAACGATTTACATTGGCATCAACAGCACAGATGAAGCCGTTATCGAACAATCCTTCAGACGTATACACGCAATTTATGATCCATATTGATCGAAAAGCATGTACTGACGAAGCAATGTGGGACAAAATCGCGGTTACTTTAAAATTGCCGTTTTTAGAGCCGTACACTTTGACCTTTCAACAAATTTGGATTCTAGCAAACATTTTGGCTCCTCAAGATATCAAATTGTATCGTGATCGCATTGATTTGCCAATCTTTCCAGATCTCGTCTATTTTCAAATATGCGTCTTGTACGGTGCATACATAACTTCAACTTACGGCAGTCAAATTAGCGCGTTAGCATCAAATCTTAGTTCAGACATTCGAAATCAACTTTGTAACACCGTACAAGTCGTTCCATTTACAACACCGCTCGTGTTTGGTCAAATCAAATATATCTCTGGTGAAGGTCTTACAGTTCAACACATCCGGGGTGTGAATGTTGATGATCAAAACTTTGGGCTTGAATACGTAGATAACGACCGTTTACAATTGAAAAATCCATTTGGAAAAAATGTACGAACTTTGGTTATACATCCAAAAGAACCGGACGGCGAAAATCCCATGGCTTTTTTGCAAGGAATATGTCGTCGTGGTACAACATTATCTGGTTTAAATGTTGCACCAGAAAAGTTATCAGTTTACAAAAAAAGATTAGGCCATGCTCCCGGTTTTGAATGTGACTTGAATGTTGAAACATGGGCATTGAAAACGTCAAAGTTGAAATATGAAAACGGAAAACTTGAACATTTTGATCTCAATTATTAATGAATTAAAAAAAACTCTGTGGTTTTATAATGATTATAACAAAACACAAATTATGAATACAAACAAATACAATGATCTTGTAGTCCACGTGGACTCTACAATCCGAAATGCACAACACCTTCTCGACAAACTCGAGTCAATTGCACAACACGTCGTCAAACAACAAACGGCAATTGTATGGGTTTATGTACCGGTTGAACGTTCGGGTTTGTTGAGTATATTTTACCAACATGGCTACGTGAACCATCATTGTACACAACAATATTTCGTGTTGATGCATATCCCAAATCCTCAACAAACACCACTCAGTAGCGTTCCCACTTATGGCACGGCATTCATTAAAGTGTTGGCGTTAATTTGTCGACAAAACAGCGAAACGCGACAAATCGAAGTGTTGGTGGTTCGCGAACGATTTAGTCAATTTCGTTCGGGACGCGAATGGAAACTCGTGTCTGGTTCGGTAAACCACAACGAGACAATACCATGTGCAGTTGAACGTGAAGTTGCCGAGGAAACCGGAAACATTGTCAAATTTTCGCGGATACTCGGATATTGTCACAAAGTTGATGTGCGATTTGGACAAGACGAAGTTGCATTTTGTTGTTTGGTTGACAGTGGAGACAACAATATGACTGTTTTACACAATTCAACTGAAATTGCAGAGTATCGATGGTGTACACCAAATGAACTTGACTATCTGTGGTCGAGACGTAACCAAGCACATTTTCATTATCTCGAACGACAATGTTTGCGAAAAGGTGTTGAAATTTGGTTAGAGCGACGTAGGAGGTAAGATTACCTTGATAAAACACACCAACCAATCGAGATCCTTGTTTGAATCGACTAGATCAATGTCGCCATATGCCCAAAGATATATGAACGGGTCTGGTGGTTCAAAGTCGCTGTCTGGTGTAAAGCCAATAGAATTTACCGCATTAAAAACGGGCGCATACAGTCGAGTTTCAAAGTTTGCACTCGTGTTTAACGACTTGACAACATCAACATTGTCACACAAGAAGTACACCTTTTTCATTTGCCAATTGTCGTTGGCACATGATGGATTTGGTCGCACGCGTTCACATTCACATGTTACCGTAAAATACCATAGCGATTGGTGTTTCTCGAGAAGTTGTTTGGCTTGTTCACGAGTTACTGAATGAATTTCGAAAAATGGATTTAAAGGCGACATGTGTGTTTAGTTAAAAATATACAAAACGAAATTTCTACAATTGAAAAACCTGTTTTGCAACACTTTGCTTTTTGGCCTTCTTCGCAGGAGGTTCACCCGTTGCGTCTTTTTTGCAAACCAAAGTTGCACGATGTTCGGTTCGAACAGGTTTGAAGATCTCGTCAATCACCTTTTGAGCCATATCAGTGTTGCCATTGAAAAACCGTTCGGCATTTTTCAAATGATCGTCAGCTTTTGGTTTGACTTCAACTTGACGTTCGCGAACTGAAAGCACAATGCCATACGAGGCGGCGCGAACACGTTTGATTTCAGCCGTGTCCATGTCGTTAATTAAACCCGACCGCAATTGTTCGAGTCGTTTCTTTTTCGGTTTCACAAGTGTTTCGGCAATTTGTGCCAACTCTGCTTGAAGAGCAATGTACTCGGAAATGTTGGACTCGAATGTTGGTGGTAGTTTCATACGCATTTCGAGTTGACGTTGTTGGTCATCAATGGCAGGTACAACAGCAGCAGCGGTAGCAGCAGGTGGTTCCATTGTTTGCAAAAATACTTTATGTTTGTTAATAATCATAGAGCTCAACAAATTTTTTTAATAATCAATGCACGACAACAAACAACATCGACAAGCAGTTTACGTGGATTTGTGGCTCATATTTATGGTGGCGTTTATGAGTTTAACCTCGACGACCTTAATCATCCTTCTCGCTTGACACCACGGGCTTTGTCTCGTCGGGCTTGGTTTCGTCGTCGTCAGATTCGTCTTCAAAGTCGACGTGAGGTGTTTGTTCTCCAGTGACTGCACGCAATGTCGCGACTTGCTTTTGAAGCTTTGCAATCATTGGCTCGTAAGAAGCACGTGTGAAAAAATAAACACCAACCGCGATTGCCAATGACAATGTAAGTCCAACAATTCCAATAAGCAAATTATCCATTGGCGCAAATCAAAAAACAAAAAAAATTCGTTTGTCTTGGAAATTTCCAACTAGACGAGTTTTTAATTTCATGGTGTTTATTGACAAGTACTTTGCATTGTTAGTATGCCGTCTATTCTCACCGATTTGTATCGCAACTTTTACTCGCCTGGCAACATCAAGACGATCCAGGCACAATTCCACAAACCAATTCCAGCCCAAACTTTATCGCAATGGATGGACGTCGTTTACAGGCAACACGAGGGTTCGGTAGCCATTCTTCAATTCACAATGACTCACCGCATTGCAATTATGAATCGACAGGTCTACAGAAACTATGTAGACGAGTTTCGACGACTTCAAGAGGAAATGGTTCGTGACAATTTGGATCGTGCCGCGCCAATGCGAGGTATTGACATGATTACACCAATGAAAATCGACAGCAAAAAAGCACGTCTTCACTCGAGTGCTGCTGCACAGCGTGTGTACAACATGAGTGTTGATATTTGAAATTAAAATGACGTGTGTCTCGCTTGACATTTCAAATTTCTTCATCGTAATGACCGAACCCAACGACGAGTATCGAGTGGAAATATTTGCTTCCCAAACTCCTCCATGCATTCAATTTGAATTAATAACTCCGGACGGATTTACTTTCATCGCAGATCGAGCACTTCATCCCGAACGCTTCGAACACATTGCCATTGCTGACGGCAAAACGCTCGAGGAAGCACTTGCGAGGGCAATGGCTAGTATTGGCTCGTTTTTAAAACAAACAGCCGAACAACTTACTCTCTCAAACAAGGGAAACATCGACCTGGATGCGGGCAACAAAACTGTGTCTTTGTTCCATATCACCAACCACAACATTGTGTTGCCTCCCTGGGTCAAATTGACGCAAAAGGAAAACGATTCCTAGATTTTACTCGATGTTGTTGATGTTTTTTTGTTTTACTACTACTACATTACAATTTGGAATTTCTTTCATTGATTAAAAAGTGTCAAACTTTATTACACGCATAAAGCCTTGGATCATAGTTACATTCTTCTGCTTCTTGTTCGCGACAACGACGTGTATTGCGAACCCATGTTGTAATTTGAGTGGTCAGCTCCTCGAGACTGTTCACGACGAGAATGTTGGGGTTACACAATGCGGTTTGAACAATTACATCAAGTTTTCGCGCATATTTTGGATGACACCCAATGAAAATCTTCTTGCTCCCATGCTGCAACCATTTTCCCAACTCGAAAAGTGTAATTGGGCAAAGTGTTTCTTCGGGAAACCAAAACGAAATTGCATCTGCTTTTTGAAGATGTCGATGTTCCCACACGATTTGTTCTGGTTTGGCTCCAATTACAGTTTCATCAAACAAAACACGACGAGGGTTTAACAATACACACTCGTCATTCAAATGTATCAAAAATGCGTGTAATGATTTTTGCCAATCTGGACAACCCGAGATTCCACCAGCTAAAAACACTGCTGGTTTGTTTGGATAGTCGCTTGGGTTGTAAACAGCCGGACTTGTTATTAACACCATGGTTGGTGGTTTTGTTTGAAATGCCGGTTTGACATTCGGCGTTGTTGACATTATTCCAAATTTCAAAACTGCAAAATGACTTCGACAACCACTCAACAATTGTTTTATTTTCAACCTGATGTGTTTGAACGTCTCCGAAAAACAATCATTAAACCAAATCGTTTAACTCGTTGTCAACTTCGACAATTGTCTTTTGAAGAATTGATGGTTGTTGAACAAAACACTCGTCCATGCACGTGGGCAAGTTCTTTGGCAAAAACCAAAATTGATTTAATCAACGATATTTTACGCCAACAAGAACACAACAATGAAGAGGCAGCGACTCAGTCAACCAGTTGATAGTGGCATTGGAAGCACGCCTCGATGAGAATATCCAACAAGTTGTAGATCATCTAATGTGTATTTGTCAATATACTTTCGAGTTCCACAAATGTTTAGTTTTGGTGTTGTTGGCGACGGCAATCTCTCGAGTTGTTTTTTGAGGTGTTCAACATGATCCAGATATACATGTGCATCACCTAATTGAAAAGTAAGTGTATCACAACCTGCTAGACCAGCGGTATGAGCCAGCAATTTCGTAAGCAGTGCATACGATGCAATGTTAAATGGCAACCCAAGACCAATGTCTGCAGATCGCTGATCCACCAAACAACTCAACTCGTTGTGGTTGTTGACATAGAATTGCGCAAATGCATGACATGGCGGCAGAGCCATCAAATGGTTTTGCGCCGGGTTCCAAGCAGTTAAAATATGTCGACGACCTTGAGGATCCATTCGAAGTTTGTCAATGAGATCTGCGATTTGATCTACACCTTGTCCACGATAGTCTGTTTTGTGGTCAATGTATTTGGCATTGAAATGACGCCATTGAAAACCATAAACTGGTCCGAGGTCGTCACCTTTGCCATGTCGTGCAGCATCACCATCCCAAAAATGTACACCATGCGAGTGCAAATCTGCCAAACTCGTGGAGCCTGACAACATCCAAAACAATTCGCCAGCAACGAGTTTGTATGGAACAAATTTGGTGGTTAACAAGGGGTAATCATTGTCTCGCAGCGAGAATTTCAACGACGTCGGGGCAAATAACGCTCGAGTACCTGTGCCTGTTCTTTCTTGGTAACGATTTTCGCCAAACTCGAGTACGTGTCGGACCAATTGCAGATACGTTTCGTCTGCGGATTGTTGTTGCGAAGAATGCATGTTGGATTGTTGGGACATTTGACAACGACTAATTTAATGAACAATGGGTAACGTCGAGACACTGGTCGAGGTCTAAACATTGACCACGTTCGATTTGTGACATTGGAAATTTCCAAACTATACACAATTTTGTTGTGAATGATGTCAAAATTACAACGTTGGGAAGACAAATTGGAAGATCGACTTGAATCAATTGAAAAGACTTTAACATCTTTGAAAGATCGCTCCGAGATTCTCGAAAATTCTGTCATCGAAAATGGCAAGCACCAGACTCAACAGAAATTGACAACTCGTATTGAAGCACTTGAAAACAACACATCATTACCACCACCACCACCACCACCTTCAACTGACCCCAAAAGTCTTCAACACAGACTTATTAAATTGGGACGAGACGCAGTTGGTGCGAACGCCTTACGTTCATTTGACAGCGCGCTCGAGTGGATGAGTACTCACATCGACGAAACTAACGCTTTGGTGGCAACGCTTATTGACACAAAAGATATTCAATGCAAAGTTTGTAAACGTGACGTTGAAGCAAGCCAATGTTTGAGTGATTTGAATGTGTGTCCCACTTGCATGGATTCCATTCAAATCATCATTGGGGCAATGTGTATTGCAAAAGATGTTGATGACGACGATGATGACGATGATGACGACGATGATGACGATGATGATGCTGAATAAAATCTTGGAAATTTCCAACGACACAATTTTTCTATTTTTTTTGAAATGGCACAATACAACGACGATTACGTTCATGATCGTATCAATCGACTCGAGTCTATCATCGACAATGAGTTAAAACCACGCATTCAAACACTCGAAACAAATCTCAAGTACACTTTCGAAAACACAACCAAGCTTGTTCAACAACACGAACAAGTCATCAAAAATCAATCAGCATTATTGACTCTTGTGAGAGAAATACTTGAAAATCAACAACGATTTTCCAAACTGATCAAACACGCGCAGCCCGAGCAATTCGCGCGCGCGCAAGTTCCATGGTACAACAATTTGCATCAAAATGAATGAACGGTCTGTTGTTTCAACATCAAAACAAAAATTAAATGTGCATTATCTTGTATAAACACACACACTAATGCCTTCTTCACGACGACGAGTGAAAAGACGAAGACGCAGTAGCAGCAAACGCGAATTGCGATATTCAAGATCAAAATCACTTCGTAAACGTTCCGCGCATTTGATGGCAAATTGTCCCGGAAGCGAAATCTTACAATTGTTTACCAAGCGTGTTGGATGTGGAACATTTGGTTGTACCTATGAGGCAACACCTGAGACGCGAGCTGCCGTTCGTCAGGAATTCGGTCGAGACGATGTATTGTTGAAAATCATTTTCGACGTCGAAGGCGAAGAACCACCTTCACAACAATTTAAACTTGCAAAACGTATGGATGACCTCGGCGTTGGTCCTGCGGTGTTGACAGACAAACTTATCAAATGTCGAGATTTGCGCACTCGAGAGTGGCGTTGGGCTTATGTCATCCAACGTCTCGGAATGTCTGCATCCAATTATTTGCGCTCGGTTGGGCGTGAACGTGGGAAAGCAGACATGCATGCGCTTTGGCCCAAAATCAAAGCACGTTATGAACGCATGAATGACGCCGGTTGGACACACAATGATATTCATTATGGTAACGTGTTGGTCCAAGTGAATAGTGCAGGACGTGCGGTTGACGCGTTTCTCATTGACTTTGACCGTGCCGAAAAATACACTCGTAAAACGGATCCAAAGTTCGTACGACAAAGCGACGAGGATTGGCAAGCATTGTACGACATGTTTGGAGTTTGATTAAAAATTAATTTGCCAGAGTTTATTGGTAATCTGATTTCACGCATCACCACCACCACCACAATGCCATCAAAATCTAAATCTCGACGTCCTGGTTCCAAGCGACGAAGGTCCTCGAGTCGTCGTCGCAGTCTTCATCGATACAACCCAAATCGTAAGGCTGTTCGTCGCTCAAGACGCACCTGCAAGTCTGGCATTGCCATTTCCAAAGGTACTCGTGAGGGTGAATACCAACTCATCAACAATGTCAAGACATACTGTGAACAACAAGTGAGCTACCGTGACAGCCATGGATACAAACTCAACTTTTCAACGGAATGTGCCAAGGGTGGAGATTGGATCCGAATCTTCAGTCGCAAGATTTCGTGTGCTCCCAAGTTTTGCTTGTACGCTCCTCATGCTTCTTATGCGGCCGAACTCGAAAAGCTCTATCCTGGAAAGAAACTTATGTTGCGCGTTTTGAGTCGTGAGCAACGCAACTTGACTGACGAGCAACTTAACAAGATGAAAGAACGTGTTGACAAATTCGTTGCCCTTGGAGTTGCACCCAATGTCATTGATGTTGTTTCATGTCCTGATGTCAAAACCGGCGACAAATTGTACCTTATGCTGATGGAACGTCTTGGACCTTTGGCAACTACCACTGGACGCGCCAAAATTGATGACCGTAAGGCCGTGTTTTTGGCTGCGCTTGAGACTCTTCGTAAGGCACATGATGCCGGATGGTGCATCAAGAATCTCGATTCGGACAACATCATGTTGAATGAACAACGAAACCAAGTTGCCTTTTTGGATCTTGACAAAGCCGAACAATATGCCACATTGTCAATGGAGAATGCCGCAAAGGATGTCTATGATTTGCTCAAGGCATTTGATTTGCGTTTGCAAAGCACCTTCAAATTTGCCGAAGCCAAGCGTGCCGACACTTTGAATGATTTGTATGGTGCTACAAAGGATTCGTTTATTGCTACCAACACTTTCACTGTGAAGAAATAAAACAACAAAACTGATTTCATTCATTTTTCAAGTAAAAATTTGTCTCATCAAAATACTTTAGACTCGTGAATTTGGTTGCAGAGTCGCTTGAAATGTATCCAACAATTTCTTTGCCTTCAGCAACTTTCAAATGGCGTTTCATATAGGCAAGAACACTGTTGTTCCAGCAAGATTGACAACGCCATTTAGATTGTCCACATTCGTCGTCTTCATCTTGATCAACATGACCATGTAATCGCATGCAGAATTTACACACTGACTCAAGGCAATGATAGCACTCGCCATCACTGAGCCCAATATCGTTTCCACAATAAGTGCAAAAGTCACCCATGTTGAGTTGTTGATTTTATAAAACGAAATTTCCTAATGTTGATGACAGTGATAGTTGTTTTCAAATGTATTTTTTGATTGATTCCCACGCAAAAACTGTATGGCAAGTCTATTGTATTCTTCGAGTGCCAAGTTGGCGTTTTTTGTTCGAAAGTCTGGATGAATCATGATCATTGTACTTGAACAACATGTGCAACGCATTTCTCGAGCCACCACTTTAAATGTTATGTCTGTTTGATCCTTCAATGAAATCGACACACTAATAGCTACATAACGAGCAACAACACCTTCCCTATACATCCCATAGCATTGTTCATCCCAATGTCGAACTTCTTGTTTTAAGCAAAAAGCTTTGTATTCACCTGAATTGTTCCATCTTTTCCATGCTTTGGTGTTGAATAGTTTTGCACGTTTAATTTTTTGGACAACTCGAGATACTAATTGATCCATAGTTGTTTTTATAAAAAGGAAATTTCCAACCACCACACTTCAATGAAAAAACAAGTTGTCAATTTTCAACACACACAATAGGAACATCAAAAATACAAATGTTTGAATGTGTTATTTGTAAAAGATACGCATGTCATCAATGTATTGATTCAAGGATTCAAGGTCAAGAAGAATGTTTGAATTGTATCTTCAACAACGTTGTTGGCACCATGCCGAATATGCAATGATAGTTCGTTCTGAAAGTTCCGCAATCACTCGTTGATCAAACAACATCATTTGCACAATGTCGAGGTGCTGAAAATCTCGCGCAAACCCAATTGCGGCTCGCGCACACGTGATCCTCAAACGTCGTCGAGTTTTATCAGACAACAACAGACGCACAATTTCAGTTCGACCTTGCCAACAAGTAGCGCATAGAGGACAATCGCCGTTGGTACTCGCACAAATGTCAACTCGAGGATCTGCTAAAAACATTCGTACGACTTGAATTTGACCAGATCTACACGCATGAGTTGTTGCATACATTAACGAAGCCTTGTCGTTGTACAATGCATTTGGTCCGTAAAACAATTCATGTAAAACACCCACGTGTCCATTCACACAAGCATCATAGACCATTGAAATTCTGGTGTTATAAGGCGCCTTTGCAATTACTCGTGGGTCTGCCAAAAGGTTTTTGACAAGATCCAATTCGTTTGCGGAACATGCCCATGAAAGAAAATCATTATAATTACCCGATGGGTCAAATGTAAATCGAGTTGTCAGGCTTTTCAATTTGCTTCTAAACACTGGCCATGATGATAACAACCAAAAATGATTAAACACACGTTGATCTCTTTCAAACAAATAATCGTCAACCAATGGTTTGATTCGTTGGTAATGTGCTTTGTTAAGTCGCATCAAACTCGACCAACTTGTCACAGGCACAAACTCGAGCAAATACGCCAATAATTCATTTGGTAGATGATTCATGAAAATGACAATGCTCGAAATTTCCAAGACCTCGCTTTGAAATGGTCGTTTCGATATTGTTGTCAACCGCAATTCCAACGAGTAAATGTCGTTGATCTTTGTTTCGCAACAATGAAAAGTGCTCGACAATGTATTGTTGAACTTTTTCGTCCCAACAGATTTCGCAATAATACGCGCCTTCATCATTGTCCCAATGTCCTCGAGTTGACTTGCATGAATCACACAACACAAAGTTACATCCTTCACAAACAGTTGTCTTTATGTTGTCGCGAGTGGTGCAATCTGCACAAAAATTACAATGAGTGCATTTTGATTGATCGACACAACAATCATGCATGGTTTGTTTTATGGTGTTTTGGTTGTAATGTTGGAAATTTCTAAAAAGTCACAGTCTCGAATGTGTCGTTAGGATGTTTGATCACCATACTGACAACAACGTTACCATATCCATTGGTTTTTGAGTGGTGTTGTTCAATATATTTTTTCACTTTGATGTCCCAACAGTGTTGGCAACGATAAACGTCTTCGGCTTCATCTTGTCCACCTTTGGTTTGTGCACAAAAACTACACAAATGATCCATACATTCATCACAAATCATATCCTCTTCAATGTCAATGGAATCGAATAAACACTTGTTACATTTATCACAATATTCACATTCACTGCGACACACATGCTCGGCAACATCATCGTCAGACATTTTTGGTTTGGTCGTCCAGCAAAATGTCTTGGAAATTTCGTTTATCAAGATTTTTCCAACAATGCAACTTTGTTTGCAGCAATGCTTTTGAGCAATTGACAAACATTGATTGATTCAAATTTAGAAGGATCGTCCAAGTAGCCGAGTAAGTCGAGATAGTTCCACACATCATATAGCGTGTATTTGTCAATGTAAAAATACATTTCTATCGGCATGCAAGATTGAAAATGAGTTGCATTTAATCCACGCGTGAGAAGTTGTCCGGCAAACCACGAGTCTTCATACGGCGCCAACACTTCGTCATAACATTGAGTTTTGTCGCCTTCAGGCAAACTCTCGAGATCAACACATTTTCGAAGCATTGGTATGATGATGTGTTGAATTGTAGTCAAGCACTCGAGTCTTTCGCAGAGATTGTTAAAACCAAACTTGCTTGTCATAAACACATTTGCAATTGTTTGAAATAAACATTCATTGGATTTCATTGCAAATTCTCGAGTTGGTGCATGTCGAGGAAACAAAACAAGAGCAAGTTGTTTTCGAGTTTGCTCACACAGTTTTGTATCAAGTTTTTGCCAAGCTTGCATTTTGGAAATGTCACAAGTCGCAAAATTGAGTGAAACTTTCGTTTGGTCAAGCTGCAAAAAATATCTTGGAAATTTCCAACAATGTTTGTTGTTTACATGGAGGCGAATTTTTCGAGTTCCACCATATACTCGGCACAAACAACACAGATCCCCGAAAAAGCCAATTGACGAGTTATGCGTTGACGTTCCTCACAAATTGCACAGTCAAACGATGCTTTTGTTGAAGCAAGTGCAATTATCAGTTTTGATTGGTTTGGATTATTGATCAAGTATTGTCCAGCATTACGGATATTCACTGCAACACATCGAGTGTCGTCAATATGGTTTACATTTCCATTGACTCGACTTAATTGTCGAACAGCATTGTGAATTTTATTCACATCAGCCATGAAATTTGAAATTTCTAATGTCAAACCACAACACCATGACACTCGAGGCTGAAATGGTACTTTTAATTTGGGCATGTTTAAAGATTATAATTAGTCCACAACCACAACGACCACAGCGTCAATGGATTTTGGCAGAATCTCGAGAGCCTTGTTTGCGCTCATCTGGATTGTACCGTTCGGATTCATGTACCAACGGTTGTTCTGGCTTACATTCTATTGCAACGCAACATTCGAGTCGTCCGTCGCTGCAACACCATCGACACCACTCGCACGTTTAAGATCAGGTGATATTGTGTTTTTAGGAAGTTTCAAACATGTTTCGCAACAACTCGCTGGTTGGTCCAAGTCTCGGTATACACATTGTGGCATTGTCTTACGAATGCCCAATGGAAAACTGGGTATGTTTCAAGCAGATCCAAACGAACACAAAACCAAATGTTTATTATGTGGTTCGGCCGACGGCGGCGTACATGTTTTCGAATTGGAACCTTACCTCGACACCGCCGACCACGTTCGCGTCTACCGTCCGCCGTCACCAATGACTAGATCCCAGTTGATTGCAAAAGCCAAATGGTATTGTACTCGAGGTATAGAATTTACATTTGATCCATTGTTATTGTTGAGTTCTGTTTTTGGTTGGCAATTTGGGTTTTCTCGGCCTGCTAGCCGTTTTTGTTCTCAACTGGTTTGCGAGGCATATCGCCTACCATTCGACCCCGCCTGTTGTACGCCTGGCATGTTGTTGGATCATGTAGTGCAAAGTCAATGGGAACGCGTTTAATTACAAGATGTGTGTTTGTATAAATTACATCAGAATCATTCAATTGTTCATTTGTCACAAAATCAAACGCCAATAAAATGTCTGTTTGTTTGTGGTTTGTCTTACGCGAAGAATGGCAATGACGTGTCTCGAGTTGTCGTCGTAGTTCGAACCAACTAATGTTTAAATCTTGAATTTGTGCAACACGAACGTGTGTCGAGAGTTCATGATGAAATCGATAACTAATGACAAACGACATTTTTGTCATATTGTTGGAAATTTCCAAGATAATTTGGATTCGAATCTTGAAATGTCGTCTGAAAATTATAAAGGCAAACTTCAAGAAAAATTTCCAACAAACAACATTTCGTATCACACTTGGCGAGTTGGTGGATCTGATCATGAACCACTTTGGCAATCAACTGTTAGCTTAGACGTAATGTCGTACACTAGTCCATCTACTGGACAAAGTTCAAAGGTGAAAGCCGAACAAGCTGCTGCCGAAAAAGCACTTGAAGATATTTGCATCGGATCATCAGATACTAATTTCAAGGGCAAGCTCCAAGAGAAATTTCCAAACGTCGAGATCAATTATCATACTGTTCAAATTGTTGGTCAACCCAATCAACAACCACTTTGGTACTCGACTGTTATGCTTCGTATTAATGGCATATCATATCAATACGATAGCTCGTTGCCTTACAAAAGCTCAAAGATTCAAGCTGAACAAGCAGCTGCTCAAAAAGCACTTGATTCAATCAAGCCTAAAGTTGAGGAGGAGGATGAGACATATGATCAAAAAGACATTGAACTCGTACAAACACAATCAAATTGCACTCGAGCACAAGCAATCAGAGCACTTACCGGCAATCGTGGGGATGTGGTGGAAGCAATCATGTCTTTAATGGTGTAATAGATTTCAATGTTCCACTTCGTAAATGCATGTCTTTAAAAATAAACTGCCATGGTGGTAACTCGTTTGATGGCCATACTTTTGGATCATTATTAAATGTCCAAAATATTTTGTACCCCAATCTACAATCATTTTCAATGACAGAGCCAATTACTTGTATGAATTTTCTTAAAGTTGCACAATCGTTATGGTATATTTCGGTAGTTTTTAGATTGCATATTTGCCGACGTTGTAAATTGCAACGAAACGCAGTGTTATCACCAAACATAAATCGTCCATTAAATGCATCAAACAGTACGTTTTGTAATGAAACTCTGCTTTGGATGATCCGTTGTGTTGCAGTTGAAAGAACAACAGTCTTTGGAGGTATTTCTCGAAGCAACAAATTGTCGTGGTTCATAAATTTTGGATCTTCACGTATTAAATATTCTGGAAACTCGTGGTCGTTTTCATTAGGCAAGTACATTGATTGATGCAAAAAATTCCATATCCTGACTCCAGCAAAAATGATTGGTGTTTCGTGTGTCATAAAACAATGCAATTGTCGAAAACGACGTCGTTGGAGTTGACGTACAAAATCGATGGTCAATTTGTTAATCAACAATCGAGGATCTGCTCGAAACAATGACCATACTTGTACAACACTCAAGTATTGAAACAAAACAGTGACGAGCACTTCGTTTGGTAACAATTCAAACATTGACATTTTTCAAAAATGTCGTCGTTGTACGAGTTGTTTGAAAAACAAGAACAGCATTGGCTCGAGATATTGCAAAAGCACGTCGAGAATGGCCATTCAAATCAACGACAAGCAATGGATTTAATGAATTCAATCTTTACAATCATCGTTACCGATGCAACATTCTATTTGACCAAAGACTTTGCTCGTGATCGTCTAATTGTCGACCAAGTCGCATTGCAGTACATTCAACGCATTGTCTCGAGTGACCCTTTTCTCGAAACTGCAACTTCATCCAAGGTCACCAAGCAAGAATTCTATGGCTTGTTTGTTGTGTGTGCCGTATTGGCAGCCAAGTATTTATGCGACGTTATCTTTTCAATCAAACATTGGACCGACCAATTCGATGACCATGTGAATTGGTCAAACAATGCACCATATGGAAAACTCGAACGTGTTGTGTTGAAATACTATCTCAATTGGACATTAACGGCAACAACCACAGTCCAATGATTGTGTTGCAAATCAACTCGTCGTGATTGGTTGTTAACTCGGGAACTTGGTCGTAACCACGTTTGTTTAAACCAACATCGAGATTGCCAACCAATTGTTTGAAAGTCGTGTGTCGCAAAAACGATTCACAATCTGGCGCCGTTAACATTTCAATAAACAATCCAGTTAATGCACCACTTGGTTTTTTCTTCCATGTTGTGTCGGCACTCGTTTGATTGTCTCGGCAACCTGAAATGCATGCAATAAAAGATTGGCCTTCACCATCACGCAAATCCATTGATGTTGATGAATGACATGCATCTATCAAACAAAACAAACGAGCACCAGCAGGAACTCGTTTGATGAGGTGGCGTTTAAGTTCGTCGTCAACAATGATTTGTTCATTTGCATCAAACAAACACTCGTCGAGCCCATCTGGTTCGGGATCAACGGATTGAGGATCACGATTTGGCAGCTGTCCACCATGACCAGAATAATGAAACACATAAGTCTTGTTGGCAACCATTCGAGATGTAAATGTTGCAATTGCAGCAAAGATGTTGTCTCGTGTTGGCCATTGTCGAGTACCAAGATTAACGTGTTCGTCGGTAAGTATGATGTGTTCAGATGTTGGTACATTTGGAAACACTTGACGTTTCAACTCGTGAACATCATTCCAACACCCTTCGAGTTTTGAAGTTTTAGATTGTACGTAATTAATACCAATCGAAAGCATTTGGTGTCGATTGCCGAGTGTTGTAAACATATAACAGACATTTTTAATTTAGGGAAGAACTAGGCACGACGTGTAATAAAATTCGAACCATCCGAGAAACCAATTCGAAGATAGTTGATAACTTTTGCATAGAGTTGATCTTCGATACGATCAGGCAATTTGACAAATCGGTATCCATGAGTGATCAAATACAATTCAGTCCAATGAGTAATTCCGTGTTTTAATGTCAAAAACAACACCAAGTCAAAATTCATTGTTGTTGTGTCAATGCCGTCAACAACCAACCGGTTCCAGATTTGTTCAACTCGAGTTTGTACACGTTCGTACCAGATTTTAACACCACATCTGTTGGTCCACTAGGTTCGATTGAAAACTCGGAGACTTGTGTTGGTGTACTGCTAAACACAACAGGCAACAGTTTTTGATTGACAATTGCTTTGTTGTCCAACAATGTAATACCACCAAGCAAGTAAGGTGCGACGACAACTCGATTGCGTAGGTCAGGGTGGATTGAAAACGTTGTACCGTCAGGCATTTCGAGTTTTTGGTCGGCTTTGTGATTGTACTCACGGTAGAATTTCAACACACGATGTGTTATGAATGGATGAAGTGAAGGTTGAACGGATTTGTTGAATGGAATAAAGTTAATGGTCTCGATGGTGTTGTCGTTTAGTGGTTTGGGTGTTCTAAGTGTGAGTGGTTGACCATAACACTTGTCGACATTGGCAAGCCACAACCACAATTCATTGCCAAGTTTCACCGAGCTAGCACCGCCAGTTTTCAACGTCAATGGAAACACCAACATATCCGATGCTGTGTAGAGTGGAAATCGTGCGAAGAACACTGGAGAAGTTACTTGAATGGCTTGCACATTTGCTGGGCGTTCACAAGATCGATCATCCAACAATGTTGCCGAGCGACGGTCTTCCGAAATTGTAACATTGGCCATTGAGAACTGAGGCGAGTAAAAATACTCGGTACGCTCCTTTGATTTGTATTGGTTGTTTGCATCAAAAACCAAATCATACATCAAATGTTGATGTTGTGCCATTGTCTCAAGTGGAAGGAACTCGTGTTTTTCGTCTTCCATTCGTAATGTAATTTGTTGAGGGCAACGTTTGCCTGTTTGTTTAATTCGAAATTGAAACGCAACTAAATTACATTCGTTGGTGCGAAGAGCAAACACCATAAAATCACTAATATGAGTGAACCCAGTGTTTCCTTCACATTGAATGATCATTTTCAAAAGTGTCGACAATTGGTGAATTGTTGGAAATTTCGACTGATGACGGCGGCTGCTGCGGCGGTTGTTTGTCTGGCGACCACAATTGAAATTGTTCTTGGTGTTGTAACAATGTGAATAAACCATCTTCTAGTGGTGGTAGTGGTGGTGGTGGTGGTGGTGGTGAAGTTCGGGTACGACGATTTTCAAAATAAGACTGATGAAGTTGTAATTTACGGTTATAACTCGCAAGCACCGTCAGATAATCGGCACGTAGTTTTGAAATTTGTTCTTGATTTGCCTGCTCGCTACGTTGTGTTTTGCACAAGTTGTTGATTTGTGAACGTATCACTGCCAATCTTCGATTAGGCCATCGTACACCACGACCAACAGAGTTCTTCCACATTTTGCTGAAAATGATTTTGTTGATTCCATATTGATTTGCAACTGCTTCTTGTGGTCGTTGAAGATCTGTCGCGGTAAGTTCAATGGTAACAACAGCCGAGTGTTTTCGAAACAGTTTGTGATATGTTTTGGTGTCGTCGCCGTTGTTGTTGTCAATAGGTACAGGTTCGTTAATAAGACATGATGATGATGATGGTGGTGGTACTTGGCCTTGTTCAATTACTGTTGTTTCAAATTGTTGTTCGTCTTGTTCGAATTTTCCCGTACGTAAAAAGTGTTTGAAACTCATGAATTGGAAGAAGAAAATGAATGTCAAGTGTGTTTTATTTGTCAGTCAAATGGTCGTCGTTGTCGTTGTCGTCGTTGTCGTTGTTGTCGTTGTTGTTGTTGTTGCTCGTTGCAGTCACACTAAAATCTTTCAAAGATGATATGGGCACACACTCGAGTCTACAAATCAAATCCATCAACTCCTTCATGAACAAGAGCCATCTGTTGCACAATTCCACAACTTGATGTGGAGACAATTTGTTGTTTTTGTCTCGGCTGCCGTTACGTAACGAGTAACATTCGATCCAGCTCGGAAGTTGTTTTGTTTGAAATGTTGCAATTTCATCGTGCTCGTCGGTGATTCCAATTACAGCAACACTATTTGGAACGCCATTCATTGACGGAAGACTGTATGAACGAATAACAATCCTCGATGATGTTCCTTTGATCAAAACACCAAGTCTTTCCCAAATTGCACTCGAGTTGACTCCAGTTGACACAAGTCTAAATTGTGTTGCGACAGACATTCTTTTGTGCAAATAATATTATTTTGACATGTCATTCATGTAACTGCAACCAACCAACCAACCAACCAACCAACCAACCAATGCCTCGCCGTTCTCGTTTACAACGTCGTATTGGTTCTTACATTATTCGTAAGCGAATCTCTTGTGCATCCGCACGTAAACTGCCATCAAGATCAAGATCAAGATCAAGATCAAAATCAAAATCGAAATCTCGAAAATAAAAATTAATGATTGTATTTAACAACTTTGAATCATTACAAAATGCCGGTTCGATCTAAATCCAAATCTCATCGTCGTCACCGCCGCTTACGTTCGAGTACTCGAGGACGAACAGTAGTGCCTCGTTTTGGAGCAGGTTACAATTTCTCAAGTGCACAATCCATAAACTTACAACAAATCCAATCACAATTTGTCGTCGTCGCTTCTACGCCAAAATAAAATTTATTTTGTTTATTAACATAACTAACACACACGCACACGCACGCACAATGCCCTACGTGAATTCAAAGCGTCGTCGTTCTTCATCAGCTCGAAAACGCGCTGCACCATTGCCAGCACGTCGTCGCTCAAGATCCAAGTCCAAGTCCAAATCCAAATCCAAATCCAAATCTCGATCCAAGTCAAAGTCAAAGCGCAGCAAAACCGCCACTCCGGTTCAAAAGTTTGGAGTCGGTTACAGTTTCAACAAACAAATTTTGGGTGTTGCCAAGATTTCTTCAAGTACCGCAAACGCAACTGCCGCAGCCATTGTGGCGGCATCTGCCACAACCCCCAAAGTAGCATCGCCTAATTCTGTTACTGTTGCCACGCCTGTTGCTGCGCCGAAAGCGCCAGCAGCCATTGTGGCGGCATCTGCCACAACCCCCAAAGTAGCATCGCCTATTTCTGTTACTGTTGCCACGCCTGTTGCTGCGCCGAAAGCGCCAGCAGGACCAAATGTTACTATTCCAACTCAAGGTCAAATTGTGGGGTTTGTTCAAAATTGGAAACCATTTGAGCAACCTAACGTGAATGTTAACGAGATGGCAAAATATTTACTCAAACAGGGACCTGTTGCTGTCGGTATTTGGAAACCAATGGCAAAACAAGTGCTCACTGCACTTGGTAAGTCTGTTAAAGACGTTGAGGATGGATATGATTCTACTCGGCGGTCTTTGTTGAAATGGATTATTACCAATAAGGCTAACGAAGATGTGACAACAGATATTGTTGCGTGGTTGATGCCATACAAATACATTACCCACGCCTACAACCGACGCGTTCTGGTACTGAAACAAACTGAAGGCGCCAAAGACATGTTGGTGTATTTAATCTTTGATGCGGTCGCAAAACTTCTGGTTTGGGATGATGAAAAATCAAAAGTTGGTACGTTTTTTACATTACCTTCGACTCAAGCAGGAAAGTTTGCAAGTGGACTTGAATATCGTTTATCACACTTTTTGAAAGAGACGAATGACTTGGAAAAGACTGCTTCAACGACAATCTTTGGTGCAAACGGCGACGAAAGTGCCTCTCGTCGTGCCAATCGTCGAGAAGTTATTGGCCAATTGATGAAATTGAACAAATTGACCAAACAACAATCTGCAGCTATTGCGGCTGGCGTCCTTCAATTCATTTACGTTCATACAGAGACCAATGATGGTAGTGAGATTTGGTATTGGGAATTGCATGATGGGTTTAAAGTCATACGTTTTGAACCACCTGCGGACTCACAAAATGACAGCTATCGGTGGCTTGAAATTAATTGGAATGTAGTTGCTGTTGTTACTGGTGTGACCTTACTCATTGTGAGTTTGGCAGTGTTCGTAGGATACATGTTTTATCCTGAACAAATGCTTGCAGTTGCCAATACTGTTCAAGAATACGCCGGTGAAGCATTGAAATTGCTTCAAAGTCAATTGAATATTGTCAAAGAAGGAGCTGTGACTTTTGGCAACTCGTTTGTAAACGGTGTTCAAAATGTTTACACTGCAGTTGCTCGAATGGTTGGTACCTCTGCTGCACAAGTTGCCGAAAATTTTGGCAATGCTACGGAATTCGTGAAGAACGCATACGAGAAATGGCCTGGCAAGTCTTATGCTCCATTGGATTTGACCGAGTGGGGGAAAAAGACATTCGCTGGCGCATCTGCATTGCACGACACACTTCTTGGAGAAAGCACTCGAGCTGCTACTGGTCCTGATTTGGCTGGTTTGATAGCATCATCAAGAGGCGATCGTGGAATCCCATTACAATTGATTGTTGATGGAATGCGTTCTTTGTTGACTCAAATTACAGGTTAATCAATTAAAACATGTTTATTCAGTACATCTTTTGCACGTAAATGTCCAAGTTAAGTTTTCCATTGCAAAAACACGAACTGAGCTCGAACAACAGGCATGACACACACAAATATGAAATTCTTGGAAATTTCCAACAGCAATCGCGAGTATTCCCATGGGAAAATGCAATAATCTAGTCCAACGAACATACACAACTCGTGCTCGAGTGAAAGATCCTTTTCCAAACAAAATGACTGCTGCAGAATGGAATCAAAACAATCATGAATTCATTGTTTGTGATCCTGATGGATGGCCTCGACATGACGGCCGCAAATTCAACCGATTATGGTTTCACACATTAATGGATTGGGACGAATTTGATAAACGTGCACGTACTTCGAGTACACGTCCAAATCCATTGTACCACAAAATTCGAAGACCTTGGGAATTCTATCCTCCTTGGTGTGTAATTCACAACGAGTTTAATATGTGTGGATTCTCGTGTCGTCGTCAACAACAACAACAACAACAATAAATTCTTCATTTATCCCATCCAGAAAACTTGATGGATCGATAAGTAAGGTTTTGTTCTGCAGACAATCCTTTGTGTTTTGAAATAAATTCGTCGACGGCACACTCCATGCCAAAAAGTCCATGCTTGGATGATGGAACATCGGATGGCAACACTGAGTCCGATTCATAAACAAGCGCATAAAATTCTCCATTTTTGCATGCACGGTCAATGGCGGCCTTAAAAAGTGGAAACCAAAATTTCACACATGCATCAACATAGATTTGTTTATCTAATAGAGCCCTTTGACGAGCAGCTTGAAAAGTTTGTTTCCACTCGTTCATTTTTGTTTTTGACGACAACAAAACACAAAACGCAAAAACGCAAATGTCGAATTTTGACGCACAATTTTTGACAATGTCTAACACAAAGATTTACTTTGCTGGATGTGGTTGTTATTACAATATCAAATATGACCACATTACACATGACAGTGGACCAGGCTCAAACAGAACTTGTCCTCATCGCTTCAGTGACAATGAACAACTCATTGATCAACTCGATCCTGCACTCATTGCCAAAACAAGGGCAGAGTTTGATAACTTTATGAAAACAAACACCACTTTGAATGAATTAATCGGGCTCATTCAACATGCTCTTGACAACAACATTCCATTTACTCAAATACCTGCTCGGTTTGCATCATTTCTGCAACACGCCGAAATCCCCAAGACGTACAACCGAGGCCTTGGTGGTTGGAATTTATTTTTTGATCTTCGAGATCGTTCTATTTGTTATTTGGTATCACACGAGTCACATTTGCCAAAGTCATACATTAATTATGGTTTTAAATATTGTTAAGCAAAGGAAGGCGAACATTGGTCGAATACAAAATTTAATCTTTAATAGTCAATTTGATTCGAAGGCGAAGTTGTCCCTTGCCAGGCTTGCGTCCAGTCACCGAGTCTTTGCTCGTGTCCTTGTCCCAAATGGTGTACCATTCGTCACGATCATTGTTGTCAGGATTTGCAAAGTGAGCAATGCTCAACTTTACAATGCCGAGAAGGTCGTCAGCAGAGCCTTTGTCCTTGTCGTAGACTTCGAAGTGCAAAGCGTCGCAAATCAATTGCTCATTGCTCGGATACAACACGAAGGATTCGCCCCAGACTGGGTTGAGGGTTTTCTTGATAACATTGGTTTTGTGATAATTTCCTCGGTCTTGTTTTCGAATAAACACCTTGACATATGGATCGGATGAGTCAGAGCCAATCAAATGCGAGTCTGCAGCACGAACGCCACGAGCTTCAATGACTTTAACTTTAAGAGTAGTGCGGTCGTTAGCACTCACAGAGACCTTCGACATGATTTGAAAAGGATTATAACGAATGTCAAACTGACTTTTGGCAATTTGTAAAACAACTCTTGCAACCTCAATGAACAACTATTTGAAAGCATATATTGCATACCTCTTGTGTGCTGGAATTGTTATCTTAACAGTCCAAAAATTGGATATCTCGCGTTGATTGGTTTTACTTGGCAAAAGGCAATGGAGTGTACATCTTTGCTGGCATTTTAAAACTTCTCACATTGGGTTGTTGTGAAATCTGGGCAATTATTGATTGGATTCGTGTGCTTTGTGATGCATTCCCTGATGGAAACGGCATGCCTTTGAAATCTTGGTGAAATTAAAAAATTTCAAATTGTATTTGTTTAATGTTGTAAACACCATGGCAACTCCGTCGTTTCGATATCCGGTTGCTATCAACGCGTTGAATGTACGTTCGAAAATTCTGTTAAAACCAGCAAAAGCCACAACCAATGAAGTTACGATTGGCAATGCTCGTTTTACATATCAGTTAACTTTTGATGAACGCCCAACCAAGAAATTTACACTTCAAGTGAAATTGTTTAACGTTGCAACAAACTCAGAGTACTTGTCGCTGACATTGACAAAAAAACCGGAACCACCCGATTATCAAAGCACCGAAAGAACTCCAGTTAAAGTCGAGAAAATCGTGAATCAGTCATCTGGTGTCGAACAACTATATGCATTGTGGAATGTCAAGAAAATGCTCTACATTGGTGCAAAATCATTAATTTTGTCTGGTATTGTAAACGAACGCACAATAGTAGAAGTATCACTTGAGCAATTCGCAGGGCTTTCTACACAAACGCCAGAAAACGCTGCATTGAAACTTGGGTTTTCAAATGTTGGAACTTCAACAATTGGTAGACAACTCACAGATATGGATCTGTTGTTTGAGCAATTGCCAGAGACACAAGTTCAAGGACCAGTCTGTGTTTACAAACTTGTTCACAAACAAACAAATACACAACTCGTTGTATTTGGTGATGTACACAGCTCGAGTGAGGAAAGTGATAAATGCGCAGGAATGCCTTGGTACAAATGGTTGCAAGAAAAACTAGAACCAACCATTCCTTCAAATGTCTGTGTTGATGTTTTCCTTGAGACTCCACTACAAACTTTATCATTTGGAAAGACGAAACCGACAATTTCAAATCCATCGTTTTTTCAAGGCTATTTGTTTGGGAAAACAACTAATGCGCTACAAGATCGTTTGGAAAGATCAGACAAAGTACAGATTCTTAATCGAAATATGTGGTTACATTCGGCAGACACTCGAGAAATTGCTACATTCTACACAGACGTAGAAGATCATA
>ERZ650304.226-NODE-226-length-35614-cov-5.124666_pt1 | contig 35614 bp, 43 predicted proteins | sample MGYA00376240_ERZ650304 | MGnify/ENA primary metagenome ERZ650304 (study PRJEB26733, sample SAMN07839271) | wastewater metagenome | biome: small river; feature: stream; material: water | place: USA: North Carolina | collected 2016-03-01 ... | reverse complement strand
AGGGTGAGCGGAGTTGATTGGGTATACAAATATATTTTTACAACTAAATATTTCCGAATTGCAAAATTAAGAAGTGAAGACAGATTTCAAGAAAACATCAATAAATATAAACCGCCAAGATTTATATTTGAATATTCAAAAAACGGATATTTATGGACACAAAGGACATTATTAAAATGAAACTAAAAATAACAGTGAGGTAATATGAGTTTAGATGTGAGCTTGACCGCGCTAGTTGAATCTTCCGTATTCAATAGAAATATTACCCATAACCTTAGTAAAATGGCGCATGCCGCTGGACTTTATGAAGCTATTTGGAGACCTGAAGAAATTAATGTTTATAAGGCGTCTGATCTTGTTCCTATTATTGAAGCTGGTTTAAGAAATTTAATAAACAACAAAGACGAGCTTGTTAAATTAAGTCCAAAAAATGGATGGGGAAGTTATGAGTGTTTATTGGATTTCGTACAAGAATATCTAGAAAATTGCAGAATATATCCAGAATCAAAAATAAACGTATGGAGGTAATATGAAAACCAAAGCCAAATTTGAATTCTATAGAGCTACCCAAAAAGTAAAACCTGGAAAATGGTGTCAATTATATGACGGCGTCATTATTGAAAAATCAAAAGAAAAAGTGTCTATGGTGTGCGTAGATAAGAGTGAAGATGATGTTAATATAGTTGATCTTGATCCGTCAGAATATAACTTTAAAGTTATAGATAAAGAAACCACAGAAAAAACATTTAGCATCGCTATATTAAATCTAACAAAAGATTTAAGTGAAGCACAAAAAAATTTGTTGATTGCTCAGCGTAATTTAGACTATGCACAAAAAAAATATGCAGAGTTTTTCAAATGATCAACATCAAATACGAGTGCCAGCATTGTATGAAAAAAACTGCAACTCAGCTTGATATAACAGGCGACAGTGCTTATCAGTACGAAATGCTTGAGAGTGTAGTGTGCTCACATTGCAAAAATAAAAATACAGTTGAGGTCAGCATCACTATTGATGTTGAAGTTGTAACTAAAGAAGAGGATGAGAGATGAAAGAAATCATATTTTACAATCAAAAGCATAATTCAATGTGGTTGTGCGTGAAAGAGCATGGCAATAAATCATTTGAAAATATGTGGTGTTTTTACAGAATTAAAAATGGCCGTGTAGATATTAATTTTTACAATCCTGATTTTTTGTCTGAATTTGGTCTTGTTGAAATAGGCGAGTTATGAACAGAGAAATGAGAAGGGCTTCTGAAGAAGAATTTAATCGAACTAAGCATAGAGCTAAAGAAGCGATCAAAACAAAAAGACAAAATGAAGATAAGAACATTTGTTCTAGTCAGATATTTAACTCAACCACTCATTTATTAATTTCATTAGAGAAGTTTTTAGAAACTCTTCAGCATGACGATATTTTAAAAAACAAACAGCATATCGATAACATTTACTATCATCTTGGCGCTATTAAGGGTTGTTTATGAACAGAGAAAATAAAAGCGGTAAGTGGCGCGAGTATTGGCTAGACCCACTTTTATCTCCACGTAATTCAATTTATACCGAACCTTCTGAGACGTGCATTCATGTTATCGAATACGAAGCTTTCGTATCAATAGATTTTAAATTTTTATGCATGGTTTTGGTTGTAATTGGTTTTTCAGTATTCATGCACTATTCAGCCGCGCAATTTGTTATAGAGCGAACTGTTAAGCAAGAGTGTTTGAATGAAAAAAGGTGATTGTGCGTTACTTACTAAAACAACAAGTAACGAATAAAGATGATTTTGTTATTTAAAGGGGTACGCGGTGAAGTCAAAAGACATTAAACTTCAAGCTAAGATAAACTTTTGTACAGAATTATTTAAAGAGATGTGCGAAAAATATAAATATAAATTCACAGGATATACAGAAGAGCAAAAGTGCCGCGATTTTTTCTTCCTTGGATATAATATTCGCGAAAAGATGTTTAGGGATGCTGCGCCCATAACGAAAGAACAAGAACTGAGCGCAGCATTGGATGAGACACAAAGAAATTAATTGACCAATGTCATTCATGTCAAGTTGAATAAGTTCTTTTCTTGAGGGGATTGGATGATACAGATACTTGGTTTAAGGGAATACTTAGACGAAAAAACTAATACAATAAAGACAGCAGAGAAATTTTTTTCTAATAAATGGAGGGCCGAGAGCCTTTCAGATATATTAAAAGATCCTGATATTATTTTATCACAAGTTCCACTTGAGGAGAGATATAATCTCTATTTTACAGTTAGCCATTGTTTAGAGCAGCGTGGGCGCAAGCTAGATTATCAGGGTATATTACCTTTTGACATAGACAACATTGACCGCGACCTAGGGCCTGCGACATTGGATGCAGCGTGTGAGGCGTTAGGTATATCCTCGAGGAATGTTGGAGCTGTTTTTACTGGAAATGGGATACAGTTTTTCATTAGAAGTAGTAAGATATATAAGTCTAAGTTGGACTTCGATCACGATAAAATATACTACAGATACGCGTGTGAGAAGATAGATAAAAAGTTGAAAGAAAAGGGTTTGCCTGGGAATGCGGATACGTCTGTTTTTAGTCCTGCTAGACTTATGCGATATCCGAATACAATCAACGATAAAACTCGTCGTGGCAAGGGTATAACAAACAGCTATGTGATGAACTCTCACATATCAGAGGATGTTTACCATATAGCAAATCTAGCAGACATGCCAATTTTAGATGTAAAAGATAGGGTTGATAAGTTACCTGTAGATTATAGAGTTGATACAGAGGCAGTGTTAGGTGGTTGTAAGTTCTTGCAGAGATGTAAGGCAGAGCCGCAGGCAGTGACCGAAGAGCAGTGGTTCGCGATGCTTTCGGTATTGATATGGATGCCGAACGGATTAGAGCTATGTCAGGAGTACAGCTCTGGGTATGAGAAGTACTCAGCATCGGAGACAGAGGAGAAGGCTCTTCGTGGAAAAGAGCAAACAGGACCTAGAACATGTAGAAATATATCATCTATGTGGGGAGGCTGCGTTGATTGTAAGTACAACGGTGAGGTAACTAGTCCGGTGCATATACAAAACCCTATAACGGCTAGTTCTGAGAGCAATGGGTTTTGGCTTACAAAGATTGATAAGTTCGGGATGCATCATATAGATAAGCCTGATATTCATGGCATGGTTGGGCACATACTAGACACGTTTAACCATATATCTCTTCGTGACTCTAGATTTATGTATATATTTAATGGCAAGCACTGGGATGATTTTTACGAAGATGATATCATAACTTTTATGATGGGTAAGTTTAATCCAGCTGTAACGAGTGCGACGATTGAAGAGGTATTGTATCAAGTTAAGAGAAAAAACGTAGTTCCTCCTGAGTTTTTCACAAGTGCGAGTAGTCATATGTTTAACATGCAAAACGGGGTGTACAACATGGATGATAATTGTGTGCATCCTCACTCTAGGGATACACGTTTTCAGTCAGTATTGCCGTTTAGCTATGACAGAGAGGCCACGTGCCCAGTATTCGATAAGTTCCTACATGATATAATGAAGGGTGACGCTGAGTGCATCCAGTTATTACTAGAGTATATGGGGTATTGCCTAAGCGGTGATCCTCCTATATATCAAAAGGCGATATTATTTATAGGGAATGGATCTAACGGTAAGTCGACTTTTCTAAATATACTGACAGCTTTAATTGGTTCAAATAACGTATCAAGTGTAAAGCTTGATAAAATAGGTGATGAAACATCTAACATATCACTTATGGGGAAGTTAGTTAACATAGCTGATGAGGCAGGTACTAGGTCTCTTCGAGATACAGAGTCATTCAAGAATGCAGTTTCCGGTGGTGTTATTGTTGGAAGGAAGCTATACAAAGATAAAGTATCATTCATACCGCGAGCCAAATTTTTAATAAGCTGCAATACAATGCCAACTACCTACGATTCATCGCACGGTTTTTTTAGGCGCATGCTAATTGTACCATTTAATCTACTGATAGATGAGAGAAACAAGGACCTGCATATAGAGTCGAAGATGCGAGGTGAGCTATCTGGGATATTTAACAGGTGTGTTGTAGCGTATAGAAATTTGATAGCTCGTGGTAGATTTAACGAGCCACGGGCCGCAACCGCTGAGAAGAACAGGTATATGAATGAATCAAATTTAGCTCTAACGTGGTTTAATGAAAATTACGAAGTAGCCTTAGATGCAGACGAAAAGATGTGGCAAACTAAGGTATCTATATATCAAGAATATACAAGTGCTTGCGTTCACGAGTTAGGTATTAACAGGCCATCAGTTGTTCATTTTTGGCGTCATATTCGTGAAGGGATAAAAGACATAGATAACCTAACTATTAGGACGAGGACTAAGGGGAGATGTGTGAAAGTTATAAAAAAGGTAGACAAGGATTTCACAAATGACAGTAATTTCTAAACCACTGTGGAAACATCAAATTGCCACTATAAATATGGCATTAGATGGCAGAAATGAGTTAGCCATATTTCATGAAGCTGGTACTGGTAAGACACGAACAATAATAGAGATACTTCGCGGCCTTACAATTCGTCATGGAAGGCTTAAGACATTAATAATATGCCCTCAGATAGTTCAAAATCAGTGGAAGAAGCAGTTACTAGAGTACAATAGTGAATTAACTGACAGAGACATTTTAGTTTTAACAAAATCAGAGAAGAACAGGTGCCTAGATTTTACTAATTTTGTTTCTACTGCGAATGGGCTCGAGTTAGCAAAAATTATCATATTAAATCCAAACGGTCTTGAGATGAAAAAGCTTATATCACTAATAGAGATCTGGGGACCTGAGGTTTTAGTAGTGGATGAGTCTCACGAGTTCAAGGGCCATGGCTCTGTGCGCGCTAAGGTTTTAACAAAGATTTCCGATAAGGCAGTATATAGATATATAGCAAGCGGTACTCCAATATTGAACACGGAGTCAGATATATTTATGCAGTATAGGATATTGGACAGGGGTGTAACCTTTGGAACGAATTACTATGCGTTTAGACGGGTGTATTATTATGATGAGAATAGCGCATGGGCGCATAGGCAGAATCATTTTCCTAAGTATGTGTGTTCGGATGAGTCAAAGGAGAGGATTCGTGGATTAATGTATTCAAAGGCCATAAGGGCCTTGAAGAAGGACTGTTTAGATTTACCTCCATTTGTTAGAAAGACTGTAGATGTTGAGATGAGTGTTGAGCAGTTGCGTGCGTATAATGAGATGAAGAATGATTTTATCACGTGGCTAAGTGTGAACAGTGGTGATGATAAGCCAAAGGCAGTCGTTGCGCAGCTTGCGTTAACAAAAGCCATGAAGCTTCAGCAGATAGTATCGGGGTTTGCTATAACTGATAGTGGAGAGACTGTTAGATTTAGCAGTGTGCCGAGGATAAAGGTATTAGGTGAGTTACTAAGCACTCTTACGTTATCGAATAAGGTAATAGTTTGGGCTAATTTTGTAGAAAACTATAAAATGATATCAGAGTTATGCATAGAGTTAGGTATAAAATATGCAGAAGTGCATGGTGGTCAGTCGGCTAAGGAGAAATTTTCTGCGATAGAGGAGTTCAACTCGTCAAAAGAATGTCGGGTAATGATAGCTAATCAGGGTGCTGGAGGTGTTGGTGTTGATATGATATCGGCAAGCTATGCCATATACTATAGCAAAGATTATAGCTTAAATAAGGATATACAGTCAGAGGCAAGAAACTATAGGGGCGGTAGCCACATACATGAGAGCATTACAAGAATAGATTTAGTAACACAAGATACAATAGATGAGACTATAACAAAGGCATTAGAGCAAAAAATGGACCTAGCCTCATTTATCTTAGATAAGGATATATTATGAGATATACTATAAATATACGCGATGAGTACAACAAACCAACTGGACAAAGCAAGGATATATCTGTTATAGGTTTTGTTTCGGTAGCTCACTCGGTGTTAGCGATATACGTTAGCGACGGTGGGTTACGAACGATAAGCATAGAGGAAATAACCGTGGAGGTAGATAGTGGATTGGGAGACAAAACAAGAACCATTGGACATGCAGGCAATGGACAACCTAGTGATAGCGTACAGAAAAGCACGCAAAGAGTACGAAGATAAGAAAGAAATTGCTACAGAGGCGTATCATGAGTATGAGAAAGCAGAGAAGCTAGTGCGAGACGCACTCATATCAAGTGGTAAAACAAAGTACTTTGTGGATGGGGTAGGGCAAGTATCTACAGTTGAGAAGTTCAGCTTTAAGACACCTAAGGATATACAAAGTAAAAAGTTGCTTTTTGCGTATATAAAAGATACATACGGGGAGGAAGTATTAGACAGCTATGTTTCAATTAATAGCATGAGCTTAAATAGCTGGGCAAAAAAAGAAATGGAAAAGGACCCTAACCTGAAAATACCTGGGTTAGAATCACCTAACTCAGACATAGAAATAAGATTTAAAGGAGATAAATAATGGCAAATATAGAAGTAAAAAAACAACAAGTTGTAGAAGTTGCTGAGATGTCAGCGGATGCATGGGGAACACATGATGTTTCTCAGAATGATTTAATTATTCCACAAATACTTGTTATGCAGGGGTTATCAGTCGCTGTATCGGACGGTAAGGCAGTTATGGGGGAGTTTAGATGCTCTCTTACAAATAAACTATTAGGAAAAGCTGAGAGCTCACCATTTGAGATTATCCCATTTATGAGTCAGGAAGTTTTCACAATTATGCGCCAAGAAATGCCAAGTGGTAATTTTGTATATCATAGAACCGACTCCATAATTAAAAACCCAATGCAAAAAGGATATAATGATAACCTTCCATGGGAAGATACAGAAGAAATAGATGGAAGAAAAACTTCTATTAAGCGTATTAGACGATATAATTTCTTCTGCCTACTACCAAGTGAGATAGAGGATGGATCTGCTATGCCTTATTTTATAAGTTTTAAGTCAACATCGGTAAAAGAAGGTAAGAAGTTATTTAACTTGATGTATATTAGAAATGCATCAGCTAAGCTTCCGCCTTGCGCATATAAGATAAAAATAGATGCAACCAAAACCAAGAATGACAAAGGAACATTTTACGTTCCAACAGTTGAGCAAGCTGATAAAACAAAGCAAGAGCACGTAACACTTGCCTACGAATGGTTTAAACGAATGAGCAATACAGAAGTTAAACTAGACGAAGTTGAAAAAGATGCTACAGAATTTAATGGACAGTTTTAATGTTAGTACTTGGTATTGACACAGAGACAACTGGCCTAGATACACAGAAAGATAGCATAGTTGAACTAGGGGCTGTGCTATTTGAAGTATACGACGATGGCTCATGGGTGCCAAATGAAAGATTTTGCAGCTTAGTATATGAGGATGGCTACACAATTACTGCAGAGGCTGAGAAAGTTAATGGAATATCTATTCAGAAATTAAAAGAAGAAGGTATATCACTTAGAAGAGCTATTGAGGAAGTTTTACTACTTGCGGCTCGGGCTGACTATATTATAGCGCATAACGCACAGTTTGATCTTGGTATGTTATCTAATCAATGCCAATTGAAGAAGATATCAGCTACAGAAATACTTAGTAAACCGTGGCTATGCAGTATTGAGGATCTTCCATCAAATGAGGGGAAGAAATGCCTTAAGCTGTCACATCTTGCAGTTGATTATGGCGTTATAGTAAATCCAGACGAGCTACATAGAGTAACTGGAGATATACTGTTGATGGGTAAAATGTTAGAGAAAGCAAAAGCCGATATTTATGAGATGCATAGATATTCAATTGCTCAGTATAGAGTACTTGCGGCAGAAGTAACGCCTCCATGGGAAGATAACGGCAAGTCAGCCGATATTGCAAAAAGCCTAGGATTTTCTTGGGAGAAGACACGCAAGTCTCCAAAGCCGTTCAAGAAGATGTGGGTAAAAGCAGTGAAAGCATTGCCTGAGATTTTAGAAAAAGAGTTAAATCAAAAAATAAAAATAAGAGAATTAGGAGATCTATAATGAAAAAAGCATTAGTAAAAAAGACACCACTTTTTGTGAAATTAACGTCAAAAGAAATTGCACATATTGTGAAAATAGTGAGACGCGAGAACATTGAGACAAAAACAGCAGCAATTAAGTATTTAATCGCAAATGATATAAAGCTAAATGCTAGTACAGCCAAGTGATATACAAAAAATAGTAAAAGAGCTGTCAGGTGTCAGAGTAAAGGTATGCGATACTGAAACATATGGCCTAAAATATACTGACAGCGCTTTTTCTTTCTCCATTGGTTATGGAGATAGGTTCTGGTACTTTAATTTCAAGGACTATCCTGAAATTAATATAACAGGCCTTAAGATAAGTTCCTGCATAGAAGATATTAAAGAAATTTTTTCTGGCAAGGATGATACTTGGGTATTTCATAATGCTAAGTTTGATTTGCATAAGTTAGATAGGATGGGGATATCAGTAACTGGTAGTATATACTGTACAAAGCAAAAGCAAAGAATTATTCAAAACAATCTATTAGATTATTCTCTTAATACATTATCACAGTCTGGAGAGAAGAAATCAGACGAGGTTGAAAAGTATATATCAGATAATAATTTAGTTACAAAATTACGCATTCCAGGTAAGCAAAAAGAATTAGCTATAAAACATTTTGATAAAGTTCCGCTATATTTAATAAAAAAATATGCTATTCAGGATACTATAGCGACATTAAGTCTATACAATCGACAGCAAGAGATATTCGCAAATGACAGCAGTTTAGATAGAGTAAATGCAGTAGATACGAATCTAACTAAGCATATATTTAACATGGAAAAGATTGGTATAAAGTTAGATGTACCTTATGTCAAAACAGCGTGGGCGCATGAAGAGAGTATAATTAATGAGCTAAAGAGAGATTTCTTATTAAAAACTGATTTGGTGTACGATGAGGCCACCAAGAAGGATTTTATAAGAATGCTTGAGCAAGCAGGGGAAAAGATAGAGTACTCTGACAAGAACAACCCAGTACTCGATAAAGAAGCGCTAGACAAGATGGCCTCCCCGTTAGCAAATATTATAAAGCGAATAAGATTTCATGAGAAGAGAATATCCAGTTTTTACTCGACTTTCATCTACTACAAAGATGATTATAATATAATTCACCCTCATATTGACATAGGTGGAACAGAGACCGGAAGATTTTCCATGTCTTCACCTAACTTGCAGCAGCTTAGCAAAAAAGACTCCGTTGAAAAAGAGGATACAGCTCAGTACTCAGTGCGCGGATGTTTTGTTCCACGGGAAGGAAAACTCTTCGTTAACATAGACTATTCCCAGCAAGAGTATTGCCTAATGGCAGATTATGCAGGTGAAAAATACCTAATTAATGCCATAAACTCAGGGCATGATGTACATCAAGCAACAGCTGAGCTACTCGGGATATCTAGAGCTCAAGCAAAGACAGTAAATTTTGGTGTGCTCTATGGATGCTCAGTATATGTTTTAGCCGATATGTTAAAAGTATCTGCATCAAGAGCCGCGGCTATTAGAGATAGTTACTTTTACACTCTCAGGAAAGTTGAGAGATTTATACAAATTGTAAAAGAGCGAGGAGCCAGTAGAAAGTTTGTATTTAATTGGGTTGGTAGAAAAATGCATATATCAGATAGAAATTTTGCATATATTCTTCCAAATCATTTAATTCAAGGCTCTGGGGCCGATGTCATGAAAATAGCAATATGTAGAGTGGGTAATTACATATATAATAATAAATTATCTATGAAAATGGTGTTAACGGTGCATGACTCTTTAGTATTAGAGACTGATATGTCAGAGATATCACACGTTAGAAATATACAAGATATAATGGAGAGCGTGTATATATCAAATAATGGCATAAAGCTACGAACTGATGTAGAATATAGCTTTAAATCACTTGCACAAAAAGACATGACAAAGGGGTTACCATGATAACTAGGATAGATGCGTTTAATAAGAAAAAGCATGATGAAACAAAAGATATGCAACATAAGTCTTTAAGCATATTTATAAGCCAAGATCAAATTTTTGATGAAAAACCTAACTATGGCAAAAATGACTATAGAAAATTTGTATCAGACCAGTTTATGAAAGAGCATAGCGTAGAGGTCCTGAATTTTGAGAAGTTAGTTTTCTATGCTACAGTATCTGATACAATAATGAGGATAACTGGCCATATAGGTTATTCGTTATCAGATAGGCGTGAATGAAGCCAGAGACTAAGTTCAGTAGGCATGTACAGTTTCTTTTATCTAAAATACCAAATACATATTTTTTTAAGGCGCAGCAAAAGTCTATCCGAGGCATACCGGATTTAATTATATGCTGTAATGGAAAGTTCTTGGCCTGGGAGTTAAAAGTCGGTAAGAACAAACCGGATCCATTACAAGAATATGTAATGGAGCAAATCTGTAAGTCACATGGCTATGCATGGGAAGTTAACCCTAAGAACCTTGAGTGGTCTATTCAACAGTTGCTATCAATAGCGGGCGAAAAAAGTAAAACTATTATAGAGCTCGAGTATCCAGAATAAGTTTGCACGTATCTGTTCTTAAGTATGCTTCTGGAAGAATATCATCTTTTTTCCCTAAATTAAAATCTTCATAGTCTTTATAGCATAAGTAAACAAGTTCCGAGCAGTATATCTGTGTGTTATCAAGTGAAAATGTATAGTCGTAATCTTTTCCAATATAGTATAGTGAGTTAGCCGCAGCTATCTTACGGATATACTCTTCGCATAACGGTCGTATTACGCATACGTAGTCTTTTTTAAATAACCATTCTTCTAAGTCTACTTCTTTCACTTTTGGCTTAACAGCTTCTATCACTGTCATTTTACTTGATACAATTGCTGCATGAGACCAGAATCCTTTTATAAATAAAGATGTAATTCTTTGTCTTTCATAGCTTAGTAGTATGTCACCTTCTTGTATATACAGTAGACACTGATCTACTTGATATCTAGTTATTCTAGTTTCATCTCTGCCAATTTCTTGCATTAATTTTTGTATTGGAGTTACAATTCTTAGAAAATATATTTTAAGGATTGTAAGGAGTTTCACGGATTTTCTTTCTATATTCACAGTCAGTCTTTACGACCTTTTTGATCTCGGCATAGTCTTCAGCAGATACCCAAACTCCGCCATGAAGTTTTGGATTAACAACTCCCTTGTCATCAACCAAAGCAAACGATTCTTTTGACTCAAGATCAAGTTTGCACTGATCATCGTCGTATTTTGTTATATGAAACGGATTAGCTTGATTGTGAGTGGCGTCGATTTGCGTGAGTGTTACCAGCGGAAGCTTTACACCACAACTAACCAAGAAAATCGGGAGCAGAATTTTTAACGTCATCAGCAGTTGATTTCGGATCATTGATCACTTCCTTGTATTTCTTTAGCTCTTCATTGATTTCTTTATTTGTTTCAAGCTTTGCCATTGCTTGAGCCCATGCTTTTGTAACCGCAGGAGCAATAATCTTTTTATAGATTCTTGTTACAACCAGCTCAACAAGCCAAGCCCACCCTCCGGTGAGCCCTGCCCATGTGCGGACCGCGTAGCTTAAAATTGATTTAAAAGCTGCTGTCCACATATTTAAATTTTCTGTAAAGCTTCGATTAAAGCTTTTTTTAAAGGTTCTTTTAACGCTGCTAAAACAACGTCATCGATTGGAGTTGCTGATTTTGCAACAACTTCATCCAAAGCGATAAAAAGCACTTGATCAACCATTTCGACTGCCATTGCTTTTCCATGTTTTTTTGCGATCTCACCCAATTGTGCGCCTACTGATACCATATTATTTCTCCTTATTTTAAAAGTGCTGCAAAACCAGTTTCTGATTCTGACTCTGCAACTTGTTGTTCTTCGTACTTTGCCAATAAATCAGCTTTGAAAGCTTTGATTGCCTCTTCGATTTTAGGCTCAACAGAAGCTTTTGTTGCCTCAAGCTCTGCTTTTAATGATTCGATTTCTGCTGAAACCGCATCAATTGCTTCTTCAAGTTTTGCATCCAGCTCCGCTTGTGAGTAGATTTTGTCAGATGCTTCGCCTTGAGTTGATTTAACACCCTCTGCAAATCCTCTGTCGTATTCTGTCACGGCTAAAGCCTTTGCTGCTTCAAGCTGATTTTGTAAATCAGTAATTGCTGCACCCAAATCGCTTAACATTTTTAATAGATCCATTTTTCCCCCTCGTTGTTAACGTGGATACTTTCCACGGTTTATTTTTGATAAAAAGCTAAAAATACTTGTATGATTACCCCGACAATTGCCGAAATAATTACTGAACCACTCACGATCTGCCATTTAAACTTCAAAAGCTCATCGACCTTAGAATTAATTTCCTTCACTTCTGACCTAACCGCTTGAACATCGTCTTTTAACCAGTCTATAAGCTTTTGCTGTTCCACTTAGGGTTACTCCCAAAACCAAAGTGATTTGCAAACACTTAAGTTTTTGTTTTCAACCTTCTCGCAATCTTTTGAAATTACGAGATGTGAACAACTTGATAAAAATAAAATAAAAATTAATAACTTCATTTATTTATCCCTCGTAATAGATACTCTGTTGTTTGCTCCTGAAGAACTTTGTGAAGTTGCAACACTGCATACTGCGTATATTTGTAGTGTCTCTCCTGATTTTAGTGGTATTAAATCATCCCCATTGAGCATATACGATATTGAAGCACCATTACCGACAGCTCGGTCTAAATTTCTATATAGAGAACCATTTTTATATACTGCTAACGTAATAGATTGCGCTGTTGTTAGCGTTACTGCTGCGGTTAAAATTCCTGCGCTAATCCTGTAATTACCAGGTGTTTGAGCAGTGAATGTATCAGTGCCATTCCAGCAGCCATGAGTATCAATTTCTTTTGCTGTAAATGCTTGAAGAGTATAAGATGTTCCAATTGTAGAACCCGCGGTACTGCCATAAGATACTTCAATATTCTCTGTAGCTGCAATAGTTGTAGGACCTGAAATTCTAGTAATTGTAAAACTTGATACAACATCTGCAGACACTGTTAATGAAACTCCACTTCTAAATGAAATTACGTCTCCAGCTTTCAGGTCATTTAAAACAGTAGCTCCGCATGCATTAGCCCCACCCGCAGACGATGCCAGTGATCTAGTCACCACACCGTTAACATAAACCTGAGTATAGTAACTAACCGCCGTTGTTGGGCTAGACACTCCAGTTATTGAATAGTCACCAGGAACTATTACTGTGTAAGAAGATCCGCCCCACCCACCATGAGAATCTTTTCTTGAGGTTAGTGGAATGTTGGTGACGTTTGCAGTTACAGCCTGATTTGAAGCAACATATCCAACCCAGTCAACAACCCTGGTATCGGCTTGGTCAGACATTTGAACAGACGAAGACCAGCCTTGTATTGGACATCTGAAATTAAATGAAATAACAGATCCAGTTGTAATCGCAGAACCGTTGATAGGTGCCATTCCATTTGTTGCTGAAGACTCTAGACCTAAAACTAAATAGTTTCTACTTGGCCCTGCTAAAACAACACCTTGCTGATTAGTAGTAGAGCTTGACCACTTTCCAACTACAACTAATGACGCTGAAATTGTAGATAAACTTGTGACGTTCGCATTTGCTCCACCATAACCCATAGTTATTTGAGCTTGAGTCGCAGTGGTTGTGCCAGCCGTAAATGTTCCTTCACCGAAAACATAAGCCCCATCACGCCAGCTAGAGACGTTTGAAGTAGCAACGGTTCCAAACCCTGTGAATGTCGGTGTGTATGCAACAGGATCAGTTACAGGAGAGCCGTAAACATAGCTTGAAGGGCCTACGTTAAAATTATCAAACATTGCAGTAAACGCTGCGGTTGACGTTGTTCCATTAAAAATAATTAGCCTAAATAAAGAAGCGTTGCTAGCTGACTGAAAAGTAGCAGAAAATTTATCTGGGATAGATGCGCTATTACTTAATAATTTATAATTGGATAATTGTATCAGTTGTGAGTTAGTAACATCATACACCCAACAAGTTAAGTCTGAGTCAGCAGCTGATGAGCCCGCAACAAAAGTCCCGCTTGCTATCATGTAGTCGAAGCTTACCTGTATAACTTTTGCCCTATCCGCGGGAGATATTTGAAATAGGAAGCTTGCGCCCTCACCTTGTCTAGATGCTCCTGAGTTATGAGTGTATAGGAATGACCCTGAGCCACGAAGTGGCGACACAGCGGTTCTTGTCCATGTAGAATTAGGACTTCCCCCTGTTCCATCAGTTGGAATAGCTGCTGCTGCGTCCGCAAAAGTAACCCATCCAGAGGTATCAGCTTCAGCGTCTGGGTTAGATGATATATAGTTAATTCCACCAGAAAATGTTGCCCATGTTGGAAGTCCCCCGACTGATTTTACAACTTGCCCACTGCCACCTACTGGTAACTTAGCGAGAGAATTAGGGCCAGAGGCATAAAGAAGATCCCCTATAGCGTATCCACCTGCTTGCCCTGTTCCACCATGTGCAGCTGGTAGTGCTCCTGTCATAAACGCAGTATCAAAATTTATATATTTGTCATTCATTATAGGAGCGGATGGATCATTTTCTTGAATCATCATTAACTGTCTATCAAATAGTTTCTCTAAATCTTCAGCTAGATAGGCAGTGTTTTGTAAAAAATTGTATGACTGAAGCTTATTTGTTAGCCTAAAAATTATTAGCGTCTCTCCCACATTTGGGGTAACTGTCATGGTAACTGTACTTGTTCCAAGTGAGTAGTCAGGGCCAAGTGTTTTTATAACTGTCACTAATGTAGCGTTATTCTTTAGTGCTACGTATATTTGTGAAGAATCTAGATATTCAAAAGTGATAGGAAATAATGATACAATCCCGTCACCATTGTACTCAACTTTTGTATTTAATGTAGTAACCATTACTCACCTCTTGTATTTAGTAGATTACCTACTGCTGATTTATTGTATGCTCCAGTAAGACTTGGAAGTATTTTTGTTGTGTTATTTCTTTCCATAGATCTATTCATACTATTAGAATTATGACCCATAGCTTTAATAGAATCCAGAAATAATGCGTTCAAAACTGGCCTAACGATAGGATAATTTGGAGTGTTTGCATAAATTAGTTTACCCGTACCTTGAGCTACATTTTTACCGTAGTTATGCTCCCATGGGCGTATAATATCCGCAGCTAATGGTACAACTTGCTCTAAGAAACTACCCGTAGGACCAAGTAAGTCTGTTGTAATACTTCTGTAAGACTTGTCATATTCTGCCATGGCAAAATCTGTGAGTATTCCGCCACCACCGCCTGCAACAAAAGCTCTTGGCACAAACTCAGCCCACTCTTTGCTACTTTGCGGTACGCTGGGAATTTCTCCCTTTATGAGTACTTGTTTAGAAAAAATAGATAACGCCCCAAGCACGGCACTTGCTCCCATCATAGATGTAATAGCTTTATACTTTGCTGGAGAGCCATCTTCGAAACTACCAGCTATTCTTGATACAAGCCTTCCCTGTTGTATAGAAGCACTTCTAAATTGTGTAACAAGCCTGATAACTTCCCCGATAACTCCACCCTTCTCCGTTCCAAAGGTAGACCATGCTTTTGAGAAACTATTTGCGTCTAGAGTAGTTGCTCTAGCGTAATCGTTAATCATGGAAGTAAATCTCAGGTAGGCTGTTTGTAGATCTTTTGCTTTTACACTTCCGCCAATTGGCTGCTCTAGTATTTTACTGGCAACAATTATCTCGTGCTCTCCAAAGTTACCTGTAGCATTTCTTATAATATTCCAAGATTTTTCGTCGATACCGTACCTTGTTAAAACATTTGTTTTGAACATATCCGGTAACTCAGAAAATGCCTTGCTAGACTGAGAGTGCATAATCTTACTTATAGTAAGACCTACAGCAGTCTGTACTCTCTCCGTATGCTGTTTTAGGCCAGTCAGAGAGTGAAACTTCGCCGCAAACTGTGTAAGAGCTCCAGGGTTATTCACATCAACCTGGCTCGCTAACTGCCCAGTATGGCTATCTAATAGTAACCCTATGATATCAGCAGCTTCTTTCCTATCCTGCTCACCTAAAGTAGCCCATAGTTTATATATGTTCAGAATAGGCGCTGTTGTCTCTGGAGCTGAAACAATTTTAGCAATTTGTGCCATGTTATTGGCATCGCCTGCCATTGCAGTTATAGCAGACCCACCCATCTTAGTTATTTGCCAAGCTGCCGTTATATTTGCGCGGATGTCAGATAACGCAGTCTCGTATCCGTTATCTAACCCTGTAGCGCTCTTATACGCACTCTCGAACATATTCTTTTGTATGGCATCTTTTGTCCCTATTTTACCGTCTGGATTTGTATTTAATTTTTTATCAATATTTTTTTTTAAATGAGCCACTCCGTCTATATGGTTCGGTCCAAAAACCTGCATAAGAGCTACTTGTTTTGATGAATACTCCATCTGGTCTATAAATGAGCTTAAAAAATTATCATACTTTGTAAACTCCATGATAGCTTCAGCTGTTCCCTTACCATCTTTAAAGAATATGCTTCTATTTTTTGTAAAGTCGGTTGTTTCACCCATGACAATATGATCGTATATTTCACTAAATCTCTTAGTTACTTGGTCAGGGGTTATAGCCTCTGGCATTGTCTTAGATATATTTACTCGCTCTCGCATAAACTGAATAAAATTATCCTTACCTTTCGCTATTAATATTCCCTTATCCCATTTTCTCCAACCATCGTAGTTAGTGATATTTCCCAAGAACTTACCACTAGCCTCATACCCACCCCTAACATTATCATATGCCTCACGTGCAATCTTTGCTACTTTTCCCAGTATATCAGACGGAGTAAATTCTTTTGCTTTTCCAGTCTGTAAATCAAAAAGAGTTTCATATATTTTTATAGTAGACTCACGAGAATTTAGTAACTCAACCTCTGCAGGAGTTAGGCTATCCATGAAATTCTCCATAGGACCAGCATACTGCTTCTTGGCGGCTTGTCGAATTGAGTCAACAGAGTAGTTACCACCTTCACGCACCTCAGAGAATCCACTTAGCGCATTCTGCATATCGCCATAATTTGAAAATTTCTGCCTGTTAGATATGTTTACCTTCTGCTGATATGCTTGCTGTCGTATTTTATTTCTAGATATTTCTTCCATAGCAACAGTATTTTCGTTAAACTTTCGCATGAAATCGCTGCCGTACGCTTTCTTCATCTCTTCTATATCTTTTAGTGCAGCTGCAATTTCTGAATCACTAACATTTTCACCAAAAATAGCCTTTAGATTCTCAAAACATCCTGCCACTTACTACCCCGCGCAATATGAAGCTTGCTCTCTAAGCTTCTTTATAGTGTCTATCTTTTTTATATCTTCACGAATTTTATCTATTACTTCTATATCTTCCGGCAAAGCTTTTTCATCAAATTTTACTGCCTCTGTTAAATCTTTGATATGAGTATCTGTCTCACTTATTAGATGCTGGATAGTAGCTGTTGGCTCATCTACCGGAACAGTATCAACTTTTTTAGCTACACTTACGTCTTCTTTATATGAGAACGCTTTCTTTTGTACCTTGCCTGATACTTCCTTTGCTTTATTCTGTGTATAATCTCCAGTAGCCCTGCTATTTGCCTTTTTACCACGACTGTTAGGGGTTAAGTCTTCTTTATTAAATATTACAGCGGTGTTGTGTGGCGCGTGATCTTGCCCACGAAACTTATCCGCAGTAAATTGCACGCCACCATACCCATTGTCCTGAATTAATTTCTGCACACTCTTAAATGTTCCATCTGGTAATGCACCATCAGCCTCAGCGTTTTTAATATCTGTGAATATTTCGGATAACTTTGGATTACCACTTAAGTTTTTACCGTATATCTCTTCTATTTTCCCACGTAAGAAATCTGGTATTATAGTACTGTTAGCGTCTAGTAAATTTATTCCGCTAACGTCGTGTGTATATACCTTACCACCGCTATGGTCCTCTAAAATGTGCCCAGACGCATGGGCTACGTTTGGATTATCGGTAATGTGCACCCCTTCAAATCCATCGCTATACTGCCTAAACGCTGGGGCTTCTTTAAACTTATAATTTCCATCTGTTGTCGAATATACGACCTTACTGCGTATATCACCAGGCTCATGCGTATAATCGAATAATTTTCCATTGAACCTAGCGTTAGCCTCTGCGTGCGCAGCTATGTCATACCCCGACCTAGGATCTAATCCACTTCTAAACCTATTCTCAATTGCATTGCTCACTAAAGTGTTTGTCTTTGGCGTATCAGGACTCAACTTATTGAAAAAATGGCCAATAGTTCCACCTACTACGCCAAAAGCTATACCAAACTTTACGCTATCCATAAAGTTCTCAGACGTATACTTATCTCCTATTTCATTACCTACGTTATACCCAATCGCATCCGCAGCTACGTTACCTAGTACAGCATCCGCACTTCTAACTGCTATTCTCTGCGCTATATTTACTTTACTGCCAATCTCTATAGCTCTAGCTGTAGAACTAGCAAACGGCAAAAGCTTAGATGCAGCCATACCAGTAGCAAAATTTATTGGATCAAGCATTGTCCCAACCATCCCGCCAATAAATGTCTGCGCCTTACTGTATAAAGTGTCAGGAGCTAAATCTATCGCCTTCTGCATCCTGTCTTTAAATAATTGACGCTCATATAGAAAATCTGCTTCTCCCCTAGATATATCCTCTTTTGGCTTATCATGAAGCCCATATATCTCCATGACTTTATCTGGAGACATCATCTCGCCACTCTCTCGAGCCTTTACCTTTTCTAAGTAACCTTTTATCTGCTCTGTTGGACCTTGGACCATACTCATAACTACAGACCCGAGGTATGGGCTTATACCATCTGGAGCCTCATTAACTAAATCGTTAACTGATTTATTTGATATATCTGTCTCTAAGTTGCCTAAATCTATCATTTTATTCTCTTAACTATATCTGTGTACTGAACTTTAATAACATTATTGTCCTTGTCTTGCACAGGGTATAAGCTACCATCTTTTCTAACGAATAACTGCGCACCAGATAAATCCCTGTTTTGAACCCATTCCCCATTAGACTGTACTAAATTTCTAATATTTTCATTGGCGGGTAGATTTAAGTTATCAGACTGAGATGGAATATCTACCTTGCGCGGATCTCGTAGCCTAAAAAAATTCTCTATCTTCTGTATCTCTGAGTCTGATCCTATATTCTTAATCGGTATTATTAAATTTGTTCTGCCAGAAGAAACATCTCTGAAATTACTATCATATACCTTCTTAGTTGCCATTTCAGCAGCACTACTAGCACTCATTCCACCAACTACTAACTTTTTTGCCTCTAATGTAATTTGCGACTTTAGTCCATTTCTCGTATCTAGTGACTGTGTTACATCTCTATTGGAAAATAAATTTGCAAGCTTACTGTCAATGTTATTTGCAACTTCTATGTTTATATCAGCTTCTTTTACACCTGTATTTTTAAAACCTTCTTCTATTTTCTTAGAGTTAAATGAATTGCTAATCATAGATTTACGAGAATCACCACTACTAAAACCAGTAATAAAAGATATATCCTTAGGAAGTCTTTCTCCACCTTCGCTCACAATCTGATTTAATACTTCACTTGATTTCCCGCCATAACTTTTCTCAATTTTCTGCACAGCAAAGTCTAAAGCTGTAGCATCGTTTAAAGAAGCTGCACCGACAAGTCTATCCGCCTCTACCATTGCATCTTGTTTTGTTATGTAGCTAGGCTTAAGACCAGACTTAGCGTAAAAAGCATCTATACTGTCATGATATCTTCTTAAATCATCCGGCATACCTGTTTTTGATGCGTTATACGCTGTAGCTATTCCAGGATTGTTCTCTATCGCAAATAATGCTGGATCTTTCTGCGCACGTGAAAACATCGCGTTATACTGAGATGCCGCGTGCTCAAATACAGCACTCTTTTTTGACATAGAACCTAAATCATTACTATCATTTGGACTCGGTCGCAATGACTCTATCTGCGCCTGCGCATCGGAAAACATACCCAACCGTGCCTTGCGCATTATCGGAGATACTTCTTTTGCTAACTGTATTCCATCTTTTAAGTCACTCGCAAGCTCAGGAGGTAATGTCTCTATCTTCGCCAATAATTTCTTCTCAGCTATCAGTGGAACAGACTGGCCACTTCCAAGTATATCTGTATATGCCTTAGTCTCACGCGCTATACCAGCTAAATTCTTTCTAGCCTCTGCCTGACCCGCTGATTTTAACATATCTTTAAAACTGTCTACTTGATCAGGACTCAATCCGCGCAGGACCTCGGATTTTCCAGGATCTAACTTCTCCCCAGATTTTGTAGCATATGGTAATTTCAATTCACCCGATGCTGTATATCCCAATGCACCTAAATCTTCAGGAGTCATTTTTAGATTCATGTCAATGTCACTAGCATTCAGCAATGTAGCAGCCTCGCCAAATCTCTTCTGATTTATCAATCCATCTACCATAGATTTTGCTATGGTTGCACGTACCTCATTATACATTTTCTCAGAAGATCCAGGTGTTAACTTACCCGTTGTAGCATGCTCTAAATACTGATTTCTCTTTGCTACTAATTCTCCAACAGCTAAATCTGGATTATTCATTACTTTTACTCCAGTATTTCGTATTAACTGCCTCTCAGTATTTATATAATACTCTTGACCCATCTGAAATCCACTCTCTAGACCATGAACCTCAGCCGTTTTCATGACTCTATCAAAATGGGAACTGGCCTTACCTGACACTACAGGATCTAACTCAGAATTTAGACTAGATAACTTTTCCTGTGTTATCTGAACTAATTTATCCCTAAAGTCTGTTCCATCCGGCTTAGCTATCTTTAATGCCTCGAGCCTAGCTTCTTCAGCTAGCACCTCAGCCCTATTCCCAGCTATCTGTGCCCGTTGATCTTCTATAACATTGGTTAAATCAAACATACCTTTACCGAATTGCTGTAAAGCTTCACCATTAATTTTAGCATCTGATGTGCTAGATATTTGTACTGGTGAACTTGGCGTTAAACGTGTTGTTTCATTAAACCCTGGCATCATTGGCATATAATTTATCCTTTAGTTGGTGACGGAGTCTTTCCGCCTTTTCCAATACCACTCTGTGCAAACATCGTCATACCTTGACCAGCTGCCCTCAAGTACATAGAAGAACCAGTCAAATCACTAGCTGTCTGATCAGACTGTTCAGCCCGTAATCCAGCTAAGCGCTGCTTAAACTCACCCTCTCGTTGAATAGCAAATCTCTCGCTATCCATAGCTACAGACTCAGAAGCTAGTAGCTCCATTGATGAAGCAGATAACTCAAGGCCACGAGATGATACAGACATAAGCTGATCACCTTTTAGCTGCCTAGATTTTCTATCAAAAATTGCAAGCTCTCGTGCAGTTGCTTCCTGCTGGAATAACTGCTGCTCTCTATAAAAAGCCGCGTTCTTTCTCTCTGCCTCAGCTTGATCTTGTGCAGATTGCATTGAACCTATTATGCTTATAGCCGCAGCTGCTAGCATTACATATGGCATATTAACTCCTAATACGACTGACCATTCATTATTATTGCTGTAACTTCCCAAGGAAATGGTTGATCCTGTTTTATCTTAATAGATAAATTTCTTTCCATTCCACCTATATACATGCGCTTATCCCCAGTAAATAATGGCAATACTGGCATATCTGTAGGACTTGAGTCATTTAAAAATTTAAAACTTTCGTAAGTAGCATCAGTTGATTTTTTCATTTGTGCGTTGTGTGTTTTATGAAATCTAACCCATATCTCATTAGCATTTTTTGTTAGCCCTTGTAAACTTTGTGGAGAATTAGCTATATCAAAGTCCACTGTCTCTATTACTGACTCATACTTATACCCTATTATTACCTCATTGTATGAATTAGGAGATAAATCTAAATTACCAGAACCATCAATTGTTCTACTTCCTAAATACATACCGTCTGCAATTACTTCCACTGTTTCATTTATATGATTTAAAAATGAGAATATATTGCTCTTAGATATGTATGAAATGCTATAGTCTGAGCAATCTGTAAATAATGGCCTTACAGCCAATGTTTCCTGAAAACCAAAGCCAGCATCTATATTAAAGTAATCATTAGTATATTTTTTTCCATTAAAATAATTAAGCATTAGCTCTAGTGTAAACTTACTAACACCATTTATTTTTCTCTGACATATCATTAATAAATGCTCATTAACTCTACTCTTAGATGGAACAGTACATATTGATAGAACTCTAACCTCACCTGTTACATTACTTCCGCCTAATTTATGCGACGACCAAGCTCGAATGTTATTCTTACTATCTATAGTGCATGAACTTAGGCCACCAAAATCATTCAGTAACCACAACCTAGCATCTGGGGATCTCTGTAAGCATATATCAGTAAAAAATGGACTTGGATGGTCCGTCACATCTACACCTGTATAATTTACGTATGTTTTACTTGATATATGATCAGCGTGCTGAGATATATCATCAGATTTATACTCATCCTCTTGAAATGAAAATACTAAGTTTCTAACCCTGCTTCCTGTACCTTGTAAAAATATAATATTATTATCAATCTTTACTGGATAATGCTCTCGTGACCCAAATGATGTAGCACCTTCTGATATGATTGATCCAACTTTGTATAATCCATCAGAAGAAGAAATAATAGCTTCACCATCTTCCGCACCTACAAATAATCTTTTTCCAGCTTTTAGCCATTTAATATTATTTACCTGCGAAGCTGATACATCAAAAGAAAAAGCACGAGAAGTATCATCTGTATATGTCGCAAACTCTGGATATTGTGCGTATGGTCTTTCTTGCCACTCATCTAAATCACCAGTCGCTGTAGCCCATACTCTATTAGGATGAGTTAATGTGCCAGCAACCCAAAGCTTACCCTGAAAATATGCGCAAGCTCTTGGCCAACCCCTATATGTAGACCAAGCTTGCTCCTCCCATGTATATCCAGTGGTTACACCATACCCTGTAGTAACAGGTAAAGGAAACAATGGATCAACCTGCGCAGTTGCTGTAAATGCGTTCGTTACTCCAGTTATTCTAACTAAACCAGTCTGTGCAGTAGCTATTGTACGCGTTAGCTTAAATCTTGCCCCTACATGACCAGAATTAAATATCCCCTTAGTGCTAGTGAGAGTTATTGTTCCACTTGTAGCACTTGCCTGTAACTCGCCTTGTCCCTGATTATCATCTAAATTTACTTCAAGATATGGAACTGTTTGTGTAACTTCTTTTGTCCCATATGATAACGGTGAAAAATTCCATGAGTTTATATAGTAACCTGAAGTAGATAAAAATCTGAGCGATACTAAAAGCGGCCTAAATAACCTATGTGTTATCAATAAATTTTCACCGAACTGTGTGTATTGTATCTCTGAAGCTATATTATTAGGTATTGTAGTTGCCTCTACTCCACCACCGGATAACTCAGAACCAACAGTTAATGTTAAAATTGAACCCGCATCTGCATCGTATATCCTACTATTACTAATAGCTCCAGCATTTAGTATTAATGCTAAATTTCTTGAGGGAGTCTTAAAAGGAATTAATTTTGAAGAGCTATGAAACGAGTTTGTAGTTATAGATGTTATATCAGAAACAAGAAATGTACCAGGTCTTCGCTGAACTCCACCCTGCGGAATAACATATGCATTAGTGCATTCTTTTAGCGCATTTAAATACTGCTCGGCCTCAGTTGACCCATACGCTCTTGGCGATATTTCACCAGCAGTGAAATTTGATAATATTGTATTGAAATTAGACAGAACTACCTCCTAGAATTTGCCCAGTAGGTAGTAGCTACTCTCTGTCCTGTCCCCTCTTGAGCATCAAATGATCTAGCTTGTCTAAGCTTAGACTCATATTCTTTGTATAATTGATCTTTTAATGTAACAGACTGAACTAAAGCATAACTTATATCATGTGCAAGCTTGCAAGAAAATGCCTCTGCAAAAATATTAGTAAATAAATATGTCGGGACATCTTTTTTTATATATCTTAACTGAGCATATCCAGCATCAGTAACTATACACCCTGACTCAACAGCCCACTCGTATAAATTTTCGTTAAATTCTAAAGCCCTATTGTAATCAGACGGCAACTGATACTGATATAAATACCCGAAAGCTGGTGCTGCTACTAAAGCAGCAAGTGAAGCCCTACCTATTGCAAAGTTCCAGGGATGGGAGCCGAGAAGTTCATTTAAAACTTTACTATACTGCTCTTTACAGATCTTTGCTTGGCGAACATCATCCTCAAGGCTGATAATTCTATCAACCCCAAGTTTGACGAGAGCGCTATTACAAATAGTAACTTCACTTATTGCCATTTATTCCTTAAACAATTACGTACTCAACAGCTACTTCGATGTCTCCAGCTGCTGAACCTGCAGTTGCCGCAACAGCTGATACTACTGTCTCAACTGTAAATTGCTTAAACATACCAGCTAATACAGCTGTACGAGCAACAGCATTAGCCGCTTGGCCAGATAACCACGCAGCAGGTGCAGCTGAGTCAACACCATTTGCTTTGTACCCTAAGTTAAATGTTCCGCCTACGTTTCCAGATTTAAAAATAACATCTGTAACTAATGCGCCCGCTGGCAATTTTAAAAAATCAACAACGTCATTTAACAACAATGCAGCTGTTAATGTAATTTTAGCATATGCAAGTCGTCTCTCACCGGATACTAAACCTTTATCAATTTTTGTAGTTGGATTATTGATATAAGCTTGTGTGTATTGTGTAGAGTAATATTGAGCCATGTGTCCCCCATTTATAAAAGCGTGGATATTTATCCACGCTATAATTAATTAACCTTCTTTACAGAAAACTTGAATAACTTTTGCTTCTTCCATACGAGTAGCACCAATAGTCATCTTAGCATATGCTTGCATACTGTAAGACTTATCATCACGCTCAGAAACTCGTGAAGTAATATCTGCACCAACAGCTAATAACATACCCATTTTGCAATATGCATAGGCTTGTCTAAATCCATCTACTGATGAACCCGCACCAACAACACCTGTAGTAGGAGATGCTACGATACCACTTCCAGAAGCAACTGTAGGTAAACGAGTAAGACGTTTAAATGTGAACCCCATAAAAGAATTTACATCGCCTTGAACTAACGCTTTTACTGAATTGTAATCAGAAGAAGTTACTTCTACTTGACCCAACAAAGATTCAATTTGTGAAGGAGCACAAGCAATATATCTATCGTTATCTTCCACATCATTGTTGTCAAAAATACGTTTCAATGCACGCAATGTTTTTACATTCAAATCTGTAAAAGCTGCTCCATTGTTGGCTGAATACATCTGAGCATTTGGCAAAGCCACTGCTACAGTACCTTTTTGACCAGAGTATGCATTTCCACCTAACGCTAAAATAATTTCATCGTCAATCGAGCGACCCATCGCCCACATTGCCGCCATAACATAATCATTGGTCGGATCGTTTAATGATCTGATTTTATCAGCATCATCAATTAAATCTGCCCATTCGTAATCAACTAGAGTAACCATACGTCTAGAGTGTGGAGTATCTAAGTGTGGAGTAGTTGAATGACGACCAACTTTTTTAACAGCTGCTACTGTACCAATACGATCGTAAAAAGCTGACTCACCTTTTTGCGTCTCTTGGCGAACTGTCTCACGTAATTTTGAACCCTTTTGCTGTGACAAATGAAAAATATTTGCACCAAATTGCTGTACATATGATTCTGTAATCGAAGATGACATATAATGTCTCCTATTCGTTTTTTAAGTTAATTTGTTTACTTGTTTCCAACTAAATGAATTACCCCTCAAACGAAGGATTCTATATACAGAGATCTCATTGGAGAAGATTGCCTCTGTATATAATTATGCCTATCTAAATATCAATTGCAACTACTTTTTATTAGGATAAGCCTGTTGCATTAGTGTTGATACCTCATTCACTGCCAACTTATGGTTAGGATGATCTTTTAAATAATAAGGGTTATTAAAGTCTCGTAAAATAGTATTAACCTTCTCTTTAGCTGCATCAGGAGTATGTAAGTTTCCAGATGATCCAGCCCCTGGGTTTATAGTATCCTCTTTCAAAACTTCTGCGACTTTAGCAAATACTTTCACTAGCTGGACATTATTACTTAGACCAGACTCGCGTAAATAGTTCTGAAATTGCTCCCCGCCAAAGTGCTTAGCAGCATTTCCAGCAGCTAATACCTTTTGCTCGTATGCAGCTCCCCACTCAGCCTTTAATGCCCCAGTATCCGCATCAAATTGCTTCTGTGCCGTAGCTTTAAATTCATCCATCGCTTTAACATTAGCCTCAGCAAACCAATCAGCTAACTTCTGCGCCTGCTGAGGTAATACACCAGCTTTATACGCATTTTCTTTAAATGTATTAAAAAAATCTTCCGGTATGCCAGCATCTTTATTAAAATTAATCGGATACTCTTTAATATCAGAGGGTAAACCTAATTTCTTATAGACGTTGTTCCAGTCTTCGTCTGTTGCAAACTTACCTGGAATAACTATTTTATCAGCTCCAACTAATTTCTGTGCTGATATGTAAGATTTAGCAAGAGATGGGATATCTTGTATAACCTTGAGTGCACTATCTTCCTGTAACTCAGGAGGCAACCCAAGTTTCCAATTCTCAGGGTACTGTACTTGGTTTTTGTCATTACTACCCTGAGTGTTAGAGGTCGGACTGAAGAAACCTGCTCCATTTCCAGCATTTCCTGACCCCTGGTTAGACGAAAATCCGCCCCCTCCTGAAGTTCCAGAATTACCAACTCCTTGCCCTGATCCTCCAGCTCCTCCAGAAGTATCTCCAGAGCCTCCCGACCCAGACCCATTACCCACATCCTTATTAAATAGTAGCACGTGCTTTCTTAGCATCTTTTACCCTTTCTCTTAGTGTCTTAGCGTCTATATTCAAAGCCGCAATTATTTGTAAAACTACGTTTCTCTCACCCTCTCGAAAAGACACTTGAGTAGGATTGTCGTGCATACTACTCCTAAGCATATATCTGCTTATTAGGTCGTTCAAAACTTTCTCCCCTTCAGGACTACTAAAAACTGAAATATAAGACTTTAGTAGGTCTAAATTATTCAACTCTTGACTAGCCATTATTCCCCTTTTGCGCCATAACAGACCCTAATTTTTGTGCTTGCTCAGCCTGCATCATTTGCTTTTGATCATTAGCCATTTGTTGCTGAGCCTCAGCTCTTGCCTTACGCACATTATCTAACTCTTTTTTGTTTCTTAATATATCCTGTGGCACACCATAAATAATTGATAATCTATTAATAGCACCATCCGCATTTAGGTTGTCAACTGCTGACTGATCAGCGTTAATAAATGGCTCAATTGTCTGCACAAATCTCATGATATTTTGACCCTCGCCAACACGCTGAGACTTAGCAACAAATGATGAATATCTAACGTCTATTTTTCTAGATCTAATAATAGGTGGAACCTCTCTAGGATCTATTACTCCACGTGAAAACATTATATCAACTACTCTATCTAATAATGGTCGCAAAAATTCTGACTGCATTCGGCCTAAAAATGGACCTAAAAATCGCATCTGCTCCTCAGTTCTTTGCATAACCTCAGTAGCCGTCATCTGTGGACCAGTTCGTAGCTGTAACTGGTTCACATAAAATGCATCGCGGATCTTAGACTGCTTCTCTTGTATAACCTGAAAACCAAAATCAATTCTACTGTCATTAAACACAGGCCTGATCTGGTCATTACTGCCAGCTCTATAATAACTAATACCACCAGGAAATGTATTTAACTGAGATATAAACCCATCGTCAGGTGCCTGTAGAGGTGGATCTACGACCTTCTCAGCTCCAATTAAGGTAGTCTCTACCATCTTATTCAATACCTTCACCTCAGGTAAAGCTACCATAGCTGGAGATCTTCCATACGTCTCACCACTTGCCTTACTCCATCTAGGAACTACAAAAGGTAACTCTTTAAAACCATGGCGCTTTAACTCGTGCTTCTCTTCAAGCAAACAATGTACACTCTCATAGGTAAATCCACGCGCATCTTGCTCCTTCATTGGATATACTGCATGAACTACCTTAAACTTTGTGTCCTCATTATTATCATATGCTCGTTTTACTTTATCAGAAAGTGCGTCTACTCCATACTCTTGAACTATCTGCCTAGCATTCCATTCGTACTCTAGATATACCTCGTTTACTCTTCCACGAGAGTCTTCTTTTATATATGCATCAGCTATAAACTTGCATAAAAATCTTACTACATCTTCCTCATCTGGTTCAATAGCAAGTAACCCAGTGCCAAATCCACCTATATCCATGTATAACTCATGTACTTCCATCTGGAAATTTGAGTTATTTAATATGTTATGCGTCTTAGTAGTTAACTTTTGTAAAAATAATCTAACATCATCTAAACTATCTAAGTGCTCATCACCAGTAGTTAATTCAAACCACTGTTGCGTAGAACTAGTTAATAAACTATGTAAATTACCTGCCAGTAACTCTAATGATTGTGGCCCTGTATTATCATACAAGTAAAATTGTCTGTCCTCTCCCTGAGTTCGCTTAACTAAAACTGTATTCTTTCTAGTAAATATATAGTCGCCTATATCCTGCCAAAGCGTCTCCCAATTTGACCGATCACTCTTTAAACTGCTTAATCTCTTTTTTATTTCCCCTACATTCATCGAGAAGCCCCCGCATATCCACTTGCTCCAATTAAAGAATTTCCCATTGACCCAGGAGTCAATAACCCACTAGCAGCTGCAGTGCGTGCCTGATTAGAATTAAATAACTGTATAACTCCAGGCCTATCTTTCATCATAGCTACCTGCTTATAATCAATAGCGTTTCTACCAAATCCACTCTTTCCAGCTTTTGCATCCGCAATTAATGCGCTATACGCATCAGGTGTAATTGAATTGTCATAAAATTTTAACGCTAACTCCTGCATAGATGCTGGATCTACTTTACCCTCAGCTAACAACGCCGCATACTCTCCAGCCATTCGCTGATTATCTCTTAATTGTCTAGTAATTGTTTTTCCATTACTGCTAACAGTATTAGAAGCTCCTCCTGGGTCAGAAGCGCTATAATCTCCTGTATTTAATAACGGATCAAAAACACTTCCAACTTCTAACAAGCTATTTTTTACTGTCTGCCCTGGATTTTGTATAAAATTACGGCCAACCCTAATAGGGTTATATTTATCTAAAAACCCATTACCATTCCCTTGTCCAGTTGCTGTATTCCACGCATCTTCAAAAAATCCCGCCACTATTACCTCCTACTAAATATATTAAATTTACTGTTAGACTTCTGCGGAAGTTCGCTTCGCGCTTGCTTCCTATCTTCTTTAATACCCATCGCAAATGTTCTAAAACTATCTGCTGAGTGACTTGACCAATCATGTAATGGCTTTGGCATAAATACATTATTCTTACTATCCCATTTCCGTTGATATGCCTTCAATGCCTCTATACCCTTATGACATTTCTTAGCGTCAAACCAACACTTATTCAAAATCATCTTAACAGCATTTATTCCATCCTCTAAAGATGATTTCTTTGCAACGCTAACATACTGCCTACCAAATAACTCTTCCGCTACTTCTTTTCTTGTTCTGCCAGATATAAAATCTCTCACCTCTATGTCATGAGGGAATGTATGCATATCGTATATGTACGGCTTACTCTTCAGCGCCTTAGCAAAATAGTGCAAGTCCCTGTTAGACTCCTCCATGTAATCAATAACTCGATACTCTCTTCCATGCTTCTGCACAAACCATATAGATGTTGCATCAGATATTCCTAAATCCCAAAATGTCTCAACACCTAAAACTTTTTCATACGGCACAGACGTTATCTTACCAGTATCCTCTAACTCTTTTATCTCTTTTCCATAGTATGCACCAACTAGCGCCGCCTGAAAGTCACACTCATACTCCTGATTATATTCATCCTCTGTCATTGTCTGCCTAGCAGCCTCTAACTCCGATTTTGGTATTATACCTGTCTCACTAGCCTTGTACATGGCAGCATACCAATCATCTTTTACCTCTGCTTCGCCACCCTCATCAGGCATTTTACCAGTTTTTGCAAATATATATAAATTGTAAAATAAATTTCTTCCTTTTGGTGTACCTATGAATATACACCACCCCAATCTATCCGATAAAGCTGGTCTAACAACCTGTCCCCATATCTCGCCATTCATCTCGCCCATCTCATCCAATACAGCACCATCTAAGTACATACCGCGTATAGATCCAGGGTTCTCGGCCCCCAATAACTGAAATCTAACTCTATCCCCCATCGCGGGTCTTGGTATATCCACCCTTAGCTCTGCCTCGTTTACTATCACACCAGGTATATTTTTTGTGAACTCTTTCAAATAGTCCCACGCTACGCGCTTTGCTTGACCATACGTAGGGGCTATATACGCATACTGAGGATTTTTAAGCGGACACCGTAACCCTCTATCAATCTTTTCATTTAATACTAGTACTGTCTTACCAAATCTTCGATGGCATATTAAAACATTAAACCGCTTAAAGCGTTGATGTAATAGTAGCTGCAATGCTCTTGGCTTGTACCCAGTGGATACGTGTTTTACTGACAATGTATATACTCCCAAAATGCATAAGGCCTAAGTTAATAGGCCCTTTATTTTATATGAATTTATGCGTAAAATCTACTCTTCTGGTGGATATGGATCGTATATCTCTACATATTGATATGTAGTTGTTAATAGTACGTGCTTCTCCACAAACCCACGAATACCTGGCTCATATGATAAAGACATCATATGATCATGAGCCGCTTCCTGCGTCTCAAATAACCCCATGTACTCCTGCTCTCCATTTCTGAATAGCTCTCTAAATACCTTATACTCTTCCATTAATTTGTCCCTCCTATAGACACTACTGTACCAGTCTGCGCGGTTGCAGCTGAAGTACATATAATTCTAGCAAATCTTGCAGTTAAACCTACAGTAACAGGTATAGCTACAGTGCTAGACGCAACAGCAGGAACTGCAGCACTACCACTCGCCCAGTTTACAGCGTCGTTAGATAACTGTACTTGATATGTTCCTGGGGTTGTAGCTGCACCTATTGTTATATATGCAGTAATACTTTTTAACTGCGCTACTAAAAAATTACCAGTTGTTGCATTCAATGTTCCATTTAAAATATTTGCAGTTCTATCAAAAAATTGTCTACATGGTAAAAATGATGCACTAACACCTGTTGTAAGAATAGAAAAAGTAAATGATGGAGTCGTTCCACCTATCGTCCACAACCATCTTCTTCTGCCACCCAATGGAATAGCCGGAATAAATGCAGTAGTTATACCAGTAATTCTCTCACAATGCCACACATCTTGAAATGTTACACCATTGTCATATGACTCTTGCAAAACTAAATCTAAAGTCGGAGTCGTTCCTGAAGAAGCAGAAACATTCACTAACCCACTTAACACCGCGCCAACTTTTGATGCTATAATTCCAGAGTTCGATGACGTTGTTCTTGCAGATGATGCAACCTCAGTTAAATTACCAGTCGTCGCAGATCCTAACGAAACATTCAACATACTCGGAGTACTTGTCTGACCTGACTCTAATACCTGAGATGTCGTTGTACTTATTGACATAGTACCAGCTGCTGCCATTACTACAGGAACAGCCTTACATAAATCCGCAGCCCCATTTTGATTATCTAACTGCACTATGCTTCTAGAATAATCAAGCAACGCCATAAAATGAATTCTAAAGTCTGTTCTTTTTAGTAAAGCACCGCCACACGCAATTAACCCAAAATCATTCCCAATACTCTCTAACTCCACTGTAGTTAGATTCATTCTTAATACTTTATATGCTCCATTATATACAGCAGCAGCTCCATTCATACCAGCTAACTGCCAATACTCGCCATTCAAAAATCCAGACGCTGTCGTATTCAATGTCACTGTCATAACATTGTTTGTTCGCTGAATAGACTGCACATTTAAATTCAACGCCCCAGGTAGCAATACACTCCCCTGATTCTGCGCCACTACACCGCCAACACTAGACGCAGTTACCGCACCACCAATTACTACTGTAAAGTTAGTCGCATCTATAATACTCGCAACCTGCGTACTCGCTACTAAATTAGGGAAATTTACTATATCTAGCACACCGTATATCTGCACAAAGTCACTAGCCGTCAACCCATGAGGTACATTCGTCGTAACCGTAGCTGTCGTTGTGCCTGTCTTTGATATGGCCACTATGTTACTCGTAGGCACTGTCAAATTTGCTAGATTCTTAAATCTAAGTCTAATCTTATAGTATGACTCATCGTCCGGAATACCCTGAGATATTCTATTGCTACCACTGTTACTTGCAATAGACTCAGGTACTCTAGAACTTAAAAATATCTCCTGTAAATTGTATAGTAACTCATGCTGAGACGCCGATAAGAAAGAGTCAGTATACGCGGCCACTGTTCCCTGAGTCGCAGTCGTACTCGCAATAGTAGTCGGAAGAGAACGAATACTCGCACCATTTCTACGCGCAAATAAACTACCCGTACTAACCGTCGTGCTATCACCCCAATGTATACCACCAGCATTCGCGCACATGTCAGTTATATCAGACCATCGTATAACACCGCCCGCAGTATACGTACCATTCGCTAACGTGCACGGAACTGTAAACTGTGTCGCTGTAATAGGAGTAGCTACTACCGGACCTACGTTCAATCTTCTCTCTGTATTTCCAAATAATATAATCCTGTCACCACCCTTTAACCCATGCGGCTGTGCTGTATTTATCGTCGCTACATTCGTTGCTATTGTGACAGTACCTAAAATAGGTATATCCGCAAAAGCTGGCATCTTCTGTATTTCTGCCGTGCTCGGATCTACACCAACTAAAGATATCTCACACTCCTGCCCAGCTATTCGCTGACTCGCACTCATTCCAGCTAACATCCGTAAAGGAAACGAAAAAATCTCCTTGCTCGTTAATATCACCTCACTACCTGCTACAAACGGGGACATACTAACACGCATATACGATGAACCAAAAGCATCTCCACCTCGGTTTATTAATGTGTCACCTTTATTTCTATACTCAACATCCCAAATATCTAAGTCAGGCTGAGCTAATATAAAATTATCTCTAAACTTACCAAATGCATTCGTCGTAACTGCGGCGCCGTATCTATCTACCAATCTCTCATTGCTTCTCTGTGATTGCTTCCCCATTTGTCAATTCTCCTATGCTGATGCTAGTATCACTAATGCTACCTATCTCTGCAACTTCTTTTTCATTTCTATCTATGCCAGTATGTACTACCACTTGTGTCAACACATCCAGACTATGGACCTGCTTCGTAGCAAACCTACTCGCATCACCCTTCTCCGCTATCCATCTCATTGTTTCCACCTCTAACTTCTTCGCCGCTACGTACTCTTTCCCAGAACTGTTCATGACAGCTTCGCGGGCACTCTTAATAGCACCCTCATAAAAATGTTCTACCCTGTCACGTTTTGCTATCTCTATCATTTCCTTGAAGTCAGGGCGCATACGTAGCCATCTAGTGACTACTGAGAACGGTGGGCACCACTCTGCCTTACATATATCTATCAATAAAAGGCCCTCGGTTAGGGAACTCGCAATCGCTCCAGCCATCGCAGAAGTATATCGCCAGCTGTAAGGCTCATCATCAACACGCAACCCCTCTTCCACATAGTAAGACTCCCCGCTCTCTGTGAACCGTTCCTCAAACCCGCAACCAGGCTTACTCGAAAATTGTAAGTTCGGATTCCTCTGCACTACCTTAACCGTCCCTAATATATCTACACCCTCAATTAACCCCGTAGCTGGGTTCTTCCAATACGTTAACTCACTCATGTATATACCTCTCTAAAAGATATACCTTACTAACACGCAGAAGGGTACGGGGAAAAAGCTCGTAGCTTGTTGCCAGTAGTAGGATGGGGAACACGCCGTTTTCTGGAGGATGTGGCAGAGTAGTTGTTCGTGTAGCGCGGTGCGTTGCTTATGGGGGAGTTGGCTCGGGGTCCGGGGTCTTATAAAAATAATTTACTGTACTCTCTAATTTGGGGGTATACCCCATCTTTTATAGGCCCCCGTATCCGCGAATCTCGGACCGTGCACAAATTGCAGTCGCCGTCTATAATATATACACAATATATCTATTAAATCAAATATACGCGCAATAGGCTCGGCATGGTAGTTGAATATATAGTTTGTATACAGCCTATATATGTATATAGAAGGGATATTATGAGCCTAGAATCAAGTAAGGATATATTAAGTAGAATGTCACAAGATCCACGGATCTTGTACTATGAGACAAAGACAGTGTGGGGCAATAACCATATGTATCCGGCTTGTAGTAGATCAGAAGCGTATTTAAAGGCTCTTGGCTTTAAAGTGTTCACAGTGTCGAGCATAAGTGCGCTGCGCGCACTTGGTATTGAATTAAAAAACATAATGCAGCGAATAGACGCTGCAGAATAGAGGAGAGAGTATGTTTAAGGCAATGGTTTTAGTATTTTTGGTCAGTAATTTAGCAATTGGGTCTGACTTTTATCATAATGATAAGAAAGTTACGAAAGGTCAGGCGATAATGATATTGGCAAAGGACCCAAAAGCCGTGATCAAGAAGGTGGATTTTATGGAGTTGAACGCTGAGAAGGGCACGTTGAAGGCGTTGAAAGATGAGCGTGTGTCTAAGTAGTGCGCAACCATTGCCACGCAACCATTGCCACGCAACCAATCGCCAGCCACCAATAGCAACCAAGACTCTCTAAAACTCGATTTAACGAGTTTTATTTCTAGGGCATAGAATCTATGCCTTTGATTAAAAAAACCTCGTGTAGTCAATCCTGGAGCGTTTTAGCGTGGTTATGGGTTCGCGGACCTATTTCATTTTGTTGAAGTGGTGTCGGTCCGTTTTTTGGTCTGCTGTTGCTAGCTTGTTGGGCAGCTAATAAATAAGCATATTTAAACATGAATTTGGCGTATTTGCTTAGTATTTGGGATAAATTATAGCTAGGATTGTTTAAATACACATGATGCATGGTTCGGGGATTTTGTAAATATGTAAATGCACATTAATTTTTTTTAATCTATTTGCTTAAAAAGCGGGATAGATAGTAGTTTGTTATAAAAGTCAATGTGTAGAAAAAGTGTAAATTATTTTTTGGTGTAGTGTGTTATTTGTTTGTTGCTTAATTATTGAGCGTGTTTGATTAAATAGTAAGCATGGTACGTTGCGTCTAGAAAAATTGATGCGGTGCTTTAGATCCAAGTAAACCAAGTAAAGATCCAAGTAAAAAAAGTTACTTGGATCATTATTCCTTAGTAATATTATATAGTTAGGGGGTCCGATCCAAGTAACCAAGTAAAAAGGCACTAAACTTTTTATATATATATTTTTTTAATAATTATTTTAATATGT
>ERZ650304.225-NODE-225-length-35616-cov-6.681730_pt1 | contig 35616 bp, 28 predicted proteins | sample MGYA00376240_ERZ650304 | MGnify/ENA primary metagenome ERZ650304 (study PRJEB26733, sample SAMN07839271) | wastewater metagenome | biome: small river; feature: stream; material: water | place: USA: North Carolina | collected 2016-03-01 ... | reverse complement strand
AAACCAAGGGCAATCCACTGAAGCCGCGCGGAGTCAAAGAGGTGGACGTTTCATGGCGAACCATGATCAGCTCAACCATGGCGGGACGGCTGGCACGCGATCTGTGTAGGCGTGCGAAACGGGCTCTAGGCAAATGACGCCGCGCAAGCGGTGAGGCGACTGGCCCCCGTAAGGGGTTCCCGATAAAAGAACACAGTGCTGCACAAGATGGCTCCAGCGGACTACGAGCGCCGCCCCCGGCAGGACAACGCAGGGCAAAGGGTCTGACACGTAGGGATCAACAGCCTACGTCCCGCCCCGATCCTGAAGCTATGCCGGATTGATCTATCTGGGGAGTCGCAGCACAATCAGGAATAGCCGGGCTCGCTGGAAGTCCGTCCCGCCAGTCTGCCCGACAGCGGTGTCCCGGCTGTCTTTTCTGTAGCGTGGAGCAGTTGGTTAGCTCGCCAGGCCCATAACCTGGAGGTCGCAGGTTCAAGTCCTGCCGCTGCAACCCCCCGCCGGGGGCCGATCCATCAACCTGCCAGGCGCACCCATCGCCAACCCAGGATCGCGCCCCCAGCTCCCCACCCGCAGCGACCGGAGCGCCCCCGGTCCGGCGCAACGCCGGGTACTTTCCCCGTCTCTCGCAGGCCGGGCAAGGGCGTGATGCTGAGAACGGCGCGCACCAGCGGGGCCTGACCCAGCCCCGTAACCAGCCCGGGTCTTCTCCCCGCCCGGCCCGATGGGCGCATCCCCCACCACCCACGAAAGCACCCCCATGGCCACCATGATGAAACCCGACCCCGCCATGGCCGCCGGCCCGGCTGAATCCCCGGCCGCCGAAGCCGCCGAGGGCATGGAGCAACCCGCCCCGGGCTACACCATCGCAATTCGCGTAGGAGCTGACGGCAAGCTCTCTGTCGGCGTGGAGCGGGAAAGCGCCGAGGACGTGGCCGAGGAATACGCCGGCTTCGAGCAGATGCCCGACATCAAGGCCGCCCTGACCCGCCTGCTGGAGATCTACAAGGCTGACGGGGAAGTCCCGGAAGCCGCCGACGCCCAGTTCGACGCCGGGTTCGCTAGCCGCGGGGGCATGCAGGGCTGATCATGGCCACGGGGAAGAAAAAGCCGGCAGCGAAAAAGGCGTCGGCCAAAAAGCCGAAGGCAGGGACCAGCAAGGAAGCGGCGGCAGCCCGCAAGCACCTGTTCGTGGAAGCGTATCTCGCCAATGGCGGGAATGCGACCGAAGCGGCCAAGAGCGCCGGGTACAGCCACAAGACTGCCTACCAGCAAGGGCCGCGGCTGTTGAAAGATGCTCAGGTTGCTACAGAATTGAGAGCAAGGTCGCAAGGATTGGCCAAAAAGTACGAGCTAACCACGGACATGGTGGTCCGCAGCATCGTGCAGGAATTGACCTTCGACCCGGCCCGGCTCTACGGCCAGGACGGCCAGTTGCTGCCTGTGGACAAGTTGGACGAGGACACCCGCATGGCGCTGGTGTCGCTGGAAGCCGAGCAGCATGGCAGCCCCGAGGCCCCGGTCTACGTGCGCAAGGTGAAATGGGCGCAGCGCCAAGCAGCGCGCGAGCAGGCCATGAAGCACCTGGGCATGTTCGAGGCCGACAACAAGCAGCGGCTGCTGGAAGGCGTCTCCCGGGACGTGCTCAAGCAAGTCGTGGAGCGGTTGCGTGGCTGATCTGTCCTGGCTGGACAAACTGTCGGACAAGGACAAGGCGGCGCTGCTGGCCCAGGCTGAAGCCGAGTTGTCCCGCAACCAGCTGGCCGACTACCGGCCCTATGCCAAGCAGATGGAGTTTCACCGGGCCGGCGCGGATCTGAGCGTGCGCGAGCGGCTGCTGATCGCCGGCAACCAACTGGGCAAGACCTGGAGCGCCGGCTACGAGACGGCCATGCACCTGACCGGCCGGTATCCAGACTGGTGGCAAGGCGCGGTGTTCAACGACCCGGTGGCCATGTGGGCGGCCGGCGTTACCGGCGAAGTGACGCGGGATTCTGTGCAGCGCGTGCTGTGCGGCCGAATCAACGCCATCGGGACCGGCGCCATCCCTGCTGACGCGATCAAGGACAAGGCCATGAAGCGCGGGGTGGCTGACGCCATCGACACGCTGGTTGTGCGGTGGGGTGGTGGCGGCGACATCCAGGCAAAGGAAAGCCTGCTCGGATTCAAGGCCTACGACCAGGGCCGGGAGAAGTTCCAAGCCGAAACGCTGGACATCGTGTGGCTGGACGAAGAGCCCCCGATGGACATCTATACCGAGGCGCTGACGCGGACCAACGCGACCGACGGCATCCTCTACATGACGTTCACCCCGCTGCAGGGCATGTCCGACGTGGTGCGTCGGTTCCTGATGGAGAAGCAGGCCGGGACGCACGTCACGACGATGACGATCCAGGACGCGGAGCACTACACCCCGGAGCAGCGGGCGGCCATCATCGCCAGCTACCCGTCCCACGAACGCGAAGCCCGCGCCATGGGCATCCCCACCCTGGGCTCGGGCCGGATCTTCCCGATTGCCGAAGAGGTCATCCGCGAGATGCCGGTCACGCTGCCCAGCCATTGGCCGCGCATTGTCGGGATCGACTTCGGGTGGGATCACCCGACCGCCGCTGCTTGGCTTGCCTGGGACCGCGACACCGACACCGTGCATGTCTACGACGCCTATCGGGTGCGCGAGGCCACGCCACTGGTGCATGCGGCGGCCATCAAGTCGAAGGGCGCGTGGATTCCGGTGGCCTGGCCGCACGACGGCCTGCAACACGACAAGGGATCGGGCGAGCAGTTGGCCGAGCAGTACAAGAAGCACGGCCTGGCCATGCTCAAGGACCGGGCGACGTTTGACGACGGCTCCAACGGCGTCGAGGCTGGTCTGATGGACATGCTCGACCGCATGCAGACCGGCCGGCTGAAAGTCGCCAAGCACCTGCATGACTGGTGGGAAGAGTTCCGGCTTTACCACCGCGAGGACGGCAAGGTCGTCAAAGAGAACGACGACCTGATGAGCGCCACCCGCTACGCGCTGATGATGCTGCGCCACGCCAAGACCCCAACTGCGCAGACCCGTGCGCCTCGCGTGCCGTCCTATCAATCGACGGTCCAGGGCATGGGACCGTTGGGCTGACCGCAACCCACACCCACACCAGCCGCCTCCGGGCGGCTTTTTCATTCCCGCGTTTGCTGGGCGCACCGGCCGGCAACTCAACTTTCCTCCGGTGCATCTCCCATCAACCACCTATAGGAGCCTTCCATGGCTGAACCCACCCCCATCCTCGGCACCATCGGTGTCGGCATCAACAACGCCGCCAGCATCAGCCCCGGCCTCATGGCCAACCCGTCGCTCGGTCCGCAGCAGGACCAACTGGTCACGCAGCTGCACGGTCAGTATTTCGAGCAGTGCCGCCGGAACAACCGCTTCTTCGCGTCCGTCGTCGGCCAAGTGACCACCGTCGGGCTGGCCACCACCTACACCGGCCTGTGTCTGTCCAACCCCCTGGGCTCGGGCAAGCTGATCGTGGTCGACAGGGTGAGCTACGCCTTCCTGGTCGCCTTCGCGGCCGCTTCCGCCGTCGGCATCATGGTGGGCTACTCGGCATCGACCGACGTGACGCACACCACTCCGGTGACCGTGCGCCAGGCCCGCATCGGCGGTGCGATGAACACCCCGGCCTGCGTCGGCAAGGTCGACAGCGCGGCCACCCTGAGCGCCACGCCCGTCATCCTCACGATCCTGGATGCGGGCCTGACCGGCGCGATTACCACCACGCCCAAGGCTGGTCCGAACGTGTACGAAATGCAAGGCGGCCTGATCCTGGAGCCGGGCGCTTTCGCTGCGATCTACACCTCCACGGCCTCCGGCGCTGCCTCCATGGGCGCGTCGTGGAAGTGGCACGAAATCAGCGTCTAAGGTCGGCCGGCTTCGGCCGGCTGCACACCAGGAACATCATCTAGGACGCACCACATGAGCACACTCAACGCGGGCGAAACGCTGCAGCCGTTCAAGCCGCTTCGGAACAACCTGATCTTCGACTCATCGGGGAATCTGGTCGGCATCCAAAACGACCGCGCGAATGGGACGGACTTGCGCCTGAATGGCGGGTCCGCGGGGACGTTCTCATCGCTGGTCGTCCAGGCGGCCGGCACCCTCGAACTCTACAACACCACAGACCAGACGACGAATTATGAGCGGGTAAGTCAGTATTGGGCGACCAATGTTTACTACCTCAACATGCAGAGATCCGGCACGGGGTCAAATCGTGAACTGCGCATCGGTAATACTGCTGTTTCATACATCAGATTTGTTCCAACTGCTTCATACATCCGTCTTGGCAATGGCGGTGGAAACACGTCTGATACAAGCACTTTGAGTAATCTTTCGGAATGGGGATTAAACGCTTCATCTGGAACCCAAACACCCGTTGCGCTTTCCCCCACAATCAACCAATCCGGCACCGCTGGATATACCGCGCTGGATATCAACCCGACTGAAACCACTACGGGGAGTGGGGCGAAACTGTTGCAGCGGTGGGCGGTGGGTGGGACAGTGCGGGGCGTTGTAACTAACCTTGGGGTTTTTAACTTTGCGGGCATGGCTGTCTCTTCGGATGGTGCTATCGGATTTTTATCTAGCACTGCCCTTGGAACTGCGGGACTAGATATAACTTTAAACCGCGATGCCGCCGACACTCTAGCCCTTCGCCGTGGTCCGAATGCGCAAACTTTCCGGGCGTATAACACTTATACGGATGGGAGTAATTACCGTCGCTGGAATCTTTCTTGGAATACAACCACGGCAATAATGCAAGTGGTTGGCGCTGGCACTGGAACTAACGGGAACTTGGCTGTCGGCAGCGCGGCGCTTGCGACGACGGACACGGTTGGCTATTTCATGATTCCGTCGTGTGCCGGAGCACCGACAGGCGTTCCTGCCGACATCCCCGCTGGCCAAGTTGCCTTGCACTTTGACAGCACCAACAACAAGCTCTACGTGTATGACGGTGGTTGGCTTTCCACCGCTGCGCTGACCTGACCCTGAAAGGAAGAACCATGCCCCAAGTCACCCTGGACCTTTCCGATAAGCGATACGCCGCGCTGACCGCCACGGCAGCACTGCACCTGCCGGCCGGCACGCCGCAGGACTACCTGCAGACCGTGGTCGACTCGGCCTGCGACTCTTACGCGCAGACCTACGCTGAAGTGTCCATCGACGTGTACAAGCGGCGTGCCGAGGAAGCCGAGGCGCTGGCGAGGCAGGAAGCCGAGAAGGCGGCGGCTGCCCAGGCCAAGGCCGATGCCCTGGAAGCCGAGAAGGCTGCAGTCGGCGAGTCCCTGGCCGACCGAATCGGGGCATTGTGATGGACCAGAAGCAAGACCAACAGGTTCCTGCGGAACTGCAGCGTCTGCAGTTGGTCATGGAAGCCCTGTCTGCCCAGCGCACGCAGGCCGCCGACGCCCTGGCCATGGCCAGCGCCGAGGTGACTCTCCTGACCTCTGCGCTGAAGACCGCCCAGGCGCAGCGCGACGAAGCCAAGAAGCTCGCCCAGGAGACTCTGGAGACGGCACGTGCGCTGTGCCGGGCCTACGACAGCGCCGTTCTTTCCAACGCCGACGGCTGCCCCGATGGCGATGCCGAGGTCACCGCCTTGCGCAAAAAACTCGGCTTCAAGGGCGACTGATCATGTTGCTTCGCGTTAAGCTCGGACTGCTGCTGTCGCAGTCGGTCAACGCACTGGCCTTCTGCGGCGACCCTGACGAGTCGCTGTCGGCCCGAGCTTGGCGCGAGCAGCGCGAGGGCTGGATCAGGCGCATCGACCGATTCCTCGGAGCCGGCCACTGTCAGGCCGTGCTTGAGCAGCAACGTGGCCGCGAAGAAGCGCGCCGAACCTCTCACTGATGCCGATGAGCCACCCCGAACTGCCCGACGAACTGCAGGGCAGCGCGCAGCCACGCCCGGAATCTGGCGACGACCGGCTGGCGGCCATCGGTCAGATCGTCGCCAAGAAGCGCGACGAAGCGGTCAAGGCGCGCAAGGAGTCCGGCATTGAGCAGGTGTGGTCCGACTGCGAGGACGCCTATCTCGGCATCGACGACGCCAACCGCGGCGAGTTCGCCAAGGCACGCTGGGCCAAGCCGACCTCGATGTCCGGCCCGGTCACGACCAACGGCACGAACCAGACCGAGAACAAGTCCACCGCCTACGTCCGGCTGACGACCCGGTACGTGGACATGGGCGCAGCGAAGATCTGCGAGATCGTCCTGCCGATTGACGACAAGGCCTTCAGCTTCAGCGCCACCCCGGTCCCGGAACTGATCCAGTGGAGCAACGACCCGGGGCAAGTCATCGGCGCCGACGGCCAGCCGGTGTGGCGCGATGCCATGCCGAGCGACATGGCCAACCTGATCCAGGCCAACCCGGCTGCCGCGTTCATGCAGGCCCAGGGCGGCGAGAAGCCGCAGGTTCCGCTGCTCAAGAAGGACGTCGCCGCCGCCAAACTGCGCGAGGCCAACGCCAAGGCGCAGAAGGCCGAAACGCGGGTCTATGACTGGATGGTCGAGTCCCGCTACCCCATGCAGATGCGCAAGGTCATCCACGACAGCGCGCGCATCGGTGTGGGTGTGCTCAAGGGACCGTTCCCGGACCAGCGCACTTCCAAGGCCTTCCGCGTCAAGGATGGCGTGGGTGTGCTGGAGATCGTCAGCCGCATCTCCCCGGCCTGCAAGTGGATCGACCCGTGGAACTTCTTCCCATCAGGCAACTGCGGCGAGGACGTGCATTGCGGGGACGCGGTGTTCGAGCGGGACTTTCTCTCGCCGGCCAGCCTCAAGGCCCTGAAGAAAGTGAAGGGGCCGGACGGCCTGCCCATCTACCTGCCCGGCCAGATTGACAAGGTGCTGGCCGAAGGGCCGGAGAAGTGCAACACCGAGGGCTACCAGGGCAAGAACCCGAACCAACCCGACAACAAGGACAACCGCTTCGCCGTCTGGCACATGACAGGCACGCTGTCGCGCGAGGACATGCTGGTCCTGCAGGCGCCGGGCGCCGAAGAACTGCCGGACGAGGTGGTCGAGTGCTTCTGCATCGTGACGCTGGTCAACGATACGGTCATCCGCGCCACGATGAACCCACTGACCAAGAGCGGCCACTTCCCGTACCGGGTGTTCCCTTGGTCGCGCCGGGCTGGTCACTGGGCCGGCGTGGGTGTGGGCGAGCAAGTCTCCATGCCCCAGCGCATGGTCAACGCCGGCACCCGGGCCTGGATGAACAACGCGGGGATCTCGGCCGGCGTGCAGATCTTCTTTGACCAGCACAAGGTCATCCCGCTGGACGGAAATTGGGACATCACGCCCAACAAGCTCTGGGGCCTGACGGTGGACGGCGCGACGGACGACGTGCGCAAGATCATGTCCACCATCGAAATCCCCAACCGCGGCCGGGAACTGCTGGAGATCATCAACTACGCATTCAAGCTGTCCGAGGAACAGAGCAACATCCCGCTGATCAGCCAGGGGCAGACCGGCCCGCAAGACCCGCAGACCTTCGGCCAGGCCGAACTGCAGAACAACAACGCGAACACGCTGCTGCGCCAGCAGGCCTACAGCCTGGACGACCACATCACCGAGCCGCTGGTGGACGACTTCTACGAGTGGCTGCTGCTGGACCCGGACGTGCCCGAGGACGAGAAGGGCGACTTCAAGATCAACGCCCGCGGCTCCATTGCCATGGTAGAGAAGGCGATCCAAGAGAACACGCTGGTGCAGATGTTGAGCCTGGCGCTGAACCCGGTTTTCGGCCAAGACCCGAAGAAGGTCTACACGGAACTGCTCAAGGCCAAGCGCATGGACCCGGAGCGCACGGCCTACACCGAGGAAGAACTGGCCGCGATGCAGCAGCAGCCGCCGCCCAAGCATCCGTCCGTGGAGGCCGCCGAGATCCGCGCCAAGACCGCGCTGCACGTCGAGGACATGCGCGGCCAGACGGTGCTCAAGCGGGCGGCCATCGACACCGACCGCGACACGGCCTACAACAACTCGCTGGCCGAGCGCGACCGCATCGCCGCGCAGTCTGCCGAGGCCAAGCGGCTGCAGGACTACCAGCTGGCCCTGGCCAAGTACGCCAACGACCGGCAGATCAACCTGGAAGACGCCAAGACCGAGCTCGCCAAGGCCGCCATGCAACTGCAGACGCAGATCCGCCTGGCCGTCGGCGGTGGCAAGGCCCCGCAGGTAGCTACCCCCGCCATCGAGCCGGTCGGTCGCGCCCCCGAGGGTGAGGCCTTCCAGAAGTGAACGAGATCAAAGCCCCCGTCCAGTTCGCCCTTACGTCCTCCGACCGTGACTCACCGACCTGGACGCGGCTGAAGAAACACCTGCAGGCACGCCTGGAAGTCCTGCACCGCGAGATCGCACAAGACCTGAGCGAGACGCAGACCGCCAAGTTGCGCGGCCGCATCGCGCAGATCAACGAACTGCTCTCGCTCGAAAAGAATCCGCCGCCCTTGTGACGGCATCGTTGGCAGTCGACTGAAACACGCCGGCTGCTTGGTAGGTGCCTGCACGGGCATCGTTCATCGGAGCAACCTGAATGTCTGGAGCGCAACAAGTCACGGCCCCTGAAACCCCGGCCGTGGAAGACGAACACGATGCTGATTTCGACGCTGGTTTCGGCGGGCAGGAAGCGACGACAACGCCGCAAGAACTGACCGACGATCCCAAGCCCGAAGCGACCCCCGAACCCACTCCTGCCCCGGCGCCGGAGTACGTCCAGATCACCAAGGCCGAACACGAACTGTTCACCGCCGCGCTGGCCAAGATCCCCGAGATCGAAGCGAGCATGACGAAGCAGTTCAACACCGCCTTCGGTGGCCTGGGCGGGCTCAAGCAGATGATCCAGAAGCTGCAGACGGAAACGCCTGTCGGCCAGACCATCGACCTGAGCGACGAGGACTTCGAGGATCTGAAGCGCGAGTACCCCGAGATGGCGGACTACACCATCAAGGGCCTGCGCCAGGTCTTCGGCAAGTTCAAGGGTTCCGGCGGTGCTGATCCCGCGGGCTTCGACAAGAAGTTCGACGAGAAGGTGCAGACCGCAGTCGCTGACATCCGCCAAGAGATCGTGAAATCCTCCCTGGAGGCCGTCTTCCCGGGCTGGGAAGAGGATGTGAAGACGCCGCAGTTCGACGAGTGGGTGAAAGCCCAGCCGGCCGAGATGCAGGCGCGCATGTCCTCCGACAAGCTCAGTGACGCGGCCAAGATGCTGAAGGCATACTACGCCCATGTGGCAGCGCCCCCGCCTCCTGCGCCGACTCCGACCGCTCCCCCGGTGAACACCCGGCAACGCCAACTCGCAGCAGCCGTTCCGCCCCGCGGCGACGGTGGGCACCCGCCCGCCGCGTCCGAGGACGACGACTTTGAACAGGGCTTCAAGTACCGGAGCCGATCCGGCTGACGGCCCACGTCACCAAACCCCCGCAGAGACAAGCCCGCATGAAGCGGGCTTTTTCGTTTCTGCACCCGCAATAGGAGTCAGCAATGACGATGCAAACCTTCGGCCTTTCCCAAGGCCGGATCAACCGTTTCAAGGGCCAGATTTTGGCTCACGCAGTCCCCTTCGAGGTGCTGGGCAAGACTGGCCGCCAGGTCAAGCTGCCGCGCAACAACAGCGACACCTACGTGGCCCGCCGCTGGCTGCCCTGGGGCGCGACCTCGACCGACGCGAACACCATCAACCGGTTCTTCCAGACCGGCACCGGTGATCGCGGCAACGTGATCGTCCAGCAGCACCAGATCTCGGAAGGCGTGACGCCCACGCCCGACGCGATCACGCCGCAGGACATCACGGTTGTCGTGCAGCAGTACGGCTGCCTGTACGGCTTCACCGACAAGACCTACGACCTGTACGAGGACGACATCCCGGCGGCCATGATCGAGCAGTTGGGCGAGCGCGTGACGTTCGTCAACGAGATGATCATCTGGGGCGCCCTGCGTGCCTGCACCAACCAGTACTACGGCGGCACCGGCACCAGCCGCGCCACGGTCAACGGTGCGATCACCCTGGGCATGATCCGCAAGATCGCCAAGAACCTGATGGCCAACCACGGCAAGCCGGTCAACTCGGTGCTGTCGGCCTCCGGCAACTACGGCACCGACCCGGTGGCCGAAGGCTTCACGGTGTACTGCTCCACCGACATGGAGCCGGACATCCGCGATCTGCCCGGGTTCGTCCCCGCCGAGAAGTACGCCAGCGGCAAGCCGATGCCCAACGAGATCGGCAAGTGCGAGCGCTTCCGCTTCATCACCTCCCCGGATCTGCCGTCCATCCAGGACGCCGGCGCCGCGGTGGGCTCCACCGGCCTGCAGTCGCAGTCCGGCTCCAACGTGGACGTGTACCAGTTCATCGTGACGGCCAAGGACGCCTGGAGCCAGATCGCGGTGCGCGGCAAGGAGAGCCTGGACCCGACCTACCTGCCCCCGGGCCAGAAGACGAAGTCCGACCCGCTCGGCCAGCGCGGCTACGGCGGCACGATCTGGTGGAAGGCCGTGATGATCGAGAACAACGGCTGGCTCGCGATCGGCAACGTCGGCGTGCGGACCCTGAGCTGATGAGCATGGGGCTGGAGTGATCCGGCCCCGCATCCTCACAAAGGAACACACCCATGATCGACACCATCGCGCGATGGCTGGCCGGCGTCAACGACGTTCGGTCCCGCCGCAGCCTGCAGCAGGTGCTCAACCCCATCGGGGATCGCCTGTCCACCGTGTGCCTGTCGTCTGCCGGCCTTGTCATCAAGGCTGGCGGCAGCGCCGTCGTGAAGGCTGGATCGGCCTTCTACGCTGCGGCCCAGGGCATCCTGGTCACCAAGACCGCGAACACTGACATGGCGGCGCTCTCGGGCACCGTCACCAATGCCAAGTTCAACGTCTACGCCTTCTTCATCGACTCGGCAGGAACGCTGACGAGCGCGATGGGCACCGAAGGCGCCACCCTCGCAGCCGTCGTCTTCCCCCCCATTCCGGTGGGCAAGGCGCTGATCGGCTTCGTGGTCATCAACCCCACGGGCACGGGCGATTTCGTCGGCGGCACCACGCCGCTGGATGACGCCACCGTCGTCCCCAACGCGGCCTACGTGAACACGACCGAGGGTTTCGACCCCACCGTGATCCTGGGCGCGACCCTGTAACTCCCTCGTCCACAAGGAGAACCCCATGGACAACCTCGCAGCCATCGCTGGCACGTTTGCCACCACCAAGGCCGGCCTGACCGCTGGCACCACGACCACCTACACGACCGCCAACACGGTGCAGTTCTGCATCCGCGGCAAGTCGTACAGCAAGACGGCCGTCACCAACGGCGCCACGCCGACGACCGACGCCACCACCGGCTCGGCCTTCTCGGCAATCCCGGCGGGCTCCGGCTCGGTCTTCGTGTTCGGCTTCGACAAGGACGGCAACATCAAGGTGTCGCAGGGCTCGGTCGAAACGCTCGACGGCTCGACCACCACGGGCGCGACGGCCAAGTTCAGCCGCGCCCCGCAGTTCCCGGTCGTGCCCGACACCGTGTGCGCCTTCGGCTACGCCACCGTCCTGGTGGGCAGCGCGGCCAGCGCCTGGACCTTCGGGACCAGCAACCTGGCCGGCCCGCCCTCCAGCGTCGGCATCAACTTCGTCGACTGCATGACCCTGCCCGATCGGCCGCAGGTGGCCTGAGCACAGTAGGCGAACCAAGCAAAGGGCCTCCTTCGGGAGGCCCTTCTTCTTTCATCCCCAGGAGAAACCATGCCCCGAGGCGTACCCAAAAGAAAAGAGATCCACACCGCTGATCTGCCGATGGCCGAGGCCCCGGCCGCCACCATGGAAGAGCGCGCCGAAGTCATCATCCCGGTGGACAAGCCGCTGGACAAGGGCTACGCCAGCGCGCTCGCCTTCATGGAGGAGCCGATCACCATCCGCATCGAGCCGAGCGACGAAGAGAACGCGCCCATCGTGGTGGACTGCTGGGTCAATGGCAAGGGCGCCGAAGTCATGGACACCCTGACGGGCAAGTTCATGGAGATCAACTGCCTGCCCATCGGCCAGCCCATCATCACCAAGCGCAAATACGTCGAGGTCATCGCCCGTGCGCGCTCCGACCGGGTGGTGGGCAAGGAAGAGAACAACCGCCCCGAGCCGGGCCGCGACGGCTGGGCCATCCAGCGCCGGGCGCAGCGCAAGAACAGCTTCAGCGTGATCCACGACCCGAACCCCAAGGGCGCGGAGTGGCTGACGCGCATCTACGCCGAACGCTGATCTGAGGGGCCTGGATGTCCACCTACCTGCAGTTGGCGCAGATGCTGCGCCGGGAGTGCCGCGTCTCTGGGAGCGGTCCGACCGCGCTCACAAACCATACGGAAGAGTACAACCGCCTGCTGGCATGGGTGAACCAGGCCTACATCGCCATTCTGAACCTGCACACGGACTGGCGGTTCATGCGGGCGTCGGCGTCGTGCGTGACGGTGCAGGGCCAGTCGACCTACAGCCCGACCACTGACTTCGGCCTGACCGACTTCGGCTACTGGGCACTGGACTACGCCAACGGGGACACCTTCCGCAACTACGTGACGGCCTCCGGCGCTTCGTCGGAGATCTTCATGGAGGTGTGGGACTACGACTTCTGGCGCGACGCCTACCTCTACGGTGCGCTGCGCACGGCGTACACCAGGCCCATCGGCGTGGCACTGGCGCCCAACAACTCCCTGGCCTGCGGGCCGATCCCGGCAGCGGGGTACACCCTGCTGGGCGATTACTACCGCGTGCCCACCGAGATGACGGCGGCCGATGACGTGCCCGTCATTCCCACGCAGTTCCAGTGGGCCATCGTGTACCGCGCGAAGATGTACTACGGCATCAGCGAGGCCGCGCCCGAGGTCTACGACTCCGGCAAGGAAGAGTTCGAGCGGATCATCCGGCAGATGGAGTTGACGCAGCTGCGCCGCGTCCGCATGAGTGGAGCGCTGGCCTGATGCGCCCACGCTTCCCCAGGACCGACACCAGCTACTACCCCATCGGGGGCGGGCTGGATCTGGTCACGTCGGCCATCACGAAACCGCCGGGCCGGTGCATCGACGCTCAGAACTACGAGCCTGATCCGGTCAACGGCAACCGGCGCATCAACGGCTACGAGCGGTTCGACGGCCGCACCTCGCCAAGCTCCGCGTCCTACTGGGTCATCACTGCCACCATCACCGGCGCGCTGGCGGTTGGCAACACCATCACCGGGCTGACCTCGGCCGCCACGGGCAAGGTTCTGGCCATCAGTGGTTCCACCATCGTGCTCGGCCGGGTGTCGGGCACCTTCCAGTCGGGCGAAGCGCTGCAGGTGGGCGGCACCACGCGGGCCACGTCGACCTCGACGGCTGCCGAGAACGGCGCCACGGACCCCGAGGACCATGTGGACTACCGTCTGCTGGCGGCCAACGACCGGCGCGCGGACATCGGGGCCGTGCCAGGCAGCGGGCAGATCCGCGGCGGTTTCGTCTACAACGATGTCTGCTACGTCTTCCGCGACAACGCAGGCGCAACGGCCGGCGACCTCTACAAGCAGACCGCCGGCGGCTGGGTGCAAGTCACCTTCGGGCGCGAACTGCAGTTCACCGGGGCAGTGGCCGAGGTCTTCGTGGGCAACACCATCACGGGCGCGACCTCCGGGGCCACGGCCACCGTCGTGCGCGCCATGCTGCGCACCGGGACGTGGACAGTCAGCGGCGCCGGCACGCTGATCCTGTCGGGTGTGGTGGGCACCTTCCAGAACGGCGAGAACATCCAAGTCGGCGGCGTCACCAAAGTCGTGGCCAACGGCGCGGACTCGGCCATCACCCGCGCGCCGGGCGGTCGGGTGGAAGCGGTCGAGGGCAACTTCGGCGGCACGTCCGCGACCAAGCGCATCTACGGCGCCGACGGGGTGAACAAGGCCTTCGAGTTCGACGGCACGAACTACATCCCTATCCGCACCGGGATGACGACCGACACCCCGCTGCATGTGGCTGTCCACAAGGCCAGGCTGTGGCTGTCGTTCGACGCCAGCCTGCAGTTCTCCGGGGCGAACCAGCCGTACTCCTGGACCGTCCTCACCGGCGCCAGCGAGATCGGCATGGGTGACAGCATCACCGGGATCATCCCCCAGGTGGGCAACAGTTCCGGCGCATCCCTGCTGGTGGCCATCCGAAACAGCTACGCCATCCTGTACGGCTCCAGTTCCAGCGACTTCAACCTGGTCCCGTCGGGCAGCGAACTGGGCTACTCGGCCTACACCATGCAAGTGATTGGCAACGACACCTACGGGCTGACGGCCAACGGAGTGCAGGCGCTGATCACCACGCTGAACTACGGCGACTTCGAGTTCGCGTCCCTGTCGGTACTGGTGCAGCCGCTGCTGGCGCAGAAGCGCGCCCAGGGCGTCACGCCCACAGCGTCGGTGGCGCTCAAGGCGAAGAACCAGTACCGCCTGTTCTTCAGCGACAACACCTGCCTGGTGTTCGGGCTTAACGGCCAGAAGGTCAACGGCATCCTGCCGCTGAACTACGGCCGGGTGGTGCGCTGCATGTGGGATGCCGTGCTGTCGACTGGCGAGGAAGTGACCTACTTCGGCTCGGACGACGGCTACGTCTACAAGGACAACACCGGCACCAGCTTCGACGGCTCGGCCATCGAGTCCTGGATGCGCCTGGCCTTCAACAACCTGCAGTCCCCGCAGTTGCGCAAGGACTACCGGCGAGCGGTGTTCGAGACAACCTGCGAGGGCTATTCGTCCGTCAACGTCACCTACGACCTGGGCTACGGCAACCCGACGGTGGAGCCGGCCGCAGTCCAGCAGTACCAGACCCTGATCGGCGCCGGCGGGTACTGGGACCAGTTCACCTGGGACGCCTTCACCTGGGATGCCGGCGTGGTGACGAACGCGCAGATGTCCATTGATGGCACCGAGACGAACATCAACTTCTTGGCCTACAGCAGCAGCGCCAAGGATGACCCCCATGTGTTCCAGGGCGTGACGCTCTTGTTCACGCCAAGGCGCCTTGCGCGCGGAGCTTCTTGATGTCCGACTACTACACACCAACTGGCAACCCCGTTGGGCAGTCGCGCGGGACTTCGGCCACCCAGCGCAGCGAGTTCACCAGCATCCAGACCGGGTTCGACAAGCTGCCCGCCCCTGCATCGGTTTGGGGCAACAAGGCCCACTACGGCGTGGACACGGGCGTTGCTGACGCCTACCTAGTCACGGTCGCATCGACTTACCTGACCAGCTACACGGACGGCATGTGCGTCAAGGTCAAGGCCCTGAACGCCAACACCGGGGCGGCGACGATCAATGTCAACTCGCTTGGCGTCAAGAGCCTGACCCGGCCTGACGGAACAGACTTGCAAGTCGGTGACATTGTGAGCGGGCAGTCGTTCGAGATCACGTACAACGCCACGACTGGCAAGTTCCAGTTGATGAATGCGTATGGTGGTCCTGCGGGGCCGACCGGCACGCTGGCCGGCAATGCGTCGGCGGGCATCAACTTCCTGGCCGGCCCGAGTATCGCCAGCGCGGCCACCCTGTCCGGCATCTGGACCGGCTCCCAAGGCAACGAGATGGTCGTCACCGGCACGACGACCACGAGCAGCTTTGGCACGGCTCCGCAAGCTGGGGCTTCCCGGGTACTCATCGCCAATGCCGCATGGCCGATCACGGCCGGCGCAAACCTGCTGATTCCAGGCGTAGCCAGCGGCGCCACGTACACCTGCGAGGCGGGCGACATCATCACGGTGCACGCCATCACGACAACGCAGTTCCGCCTGGAGATCACCAAACAGAACGGCATGGCCGCAGCGCCGGGGATTCTTCAGGTCAGCAAGAGCCAGGATTACACCTGCGTCATCGGGGACGAAGCCAAGCACATCTTTCACCCATCGGCCGACACCACTCCGCGCACGTTCACCATCCCCGCAAATTCGTCGGTGCCGTTTCCCATTGGAGCGGCGCTGACATTCGTGAATCAGAACGGCGCTGGAACGATCACCATTGCCATTACAACCGACACCATGCGGCTGGCCGGCGTGGGCACGACGGGCTCTCGCACCTTGCCGGCCAACGGCATTGCGACGGCGCTCAAGATCACGGCCACCGAATGGCTGATCTCCGGGGTGGGTCTGACGTGAGCATTCAGCAGATCCTGCTGGCGACCGCAGCCCCTGTCCCGGGGCAACAGGTCTTCACTTCGACCACGACCTGGACGGTGCCGTCCGGCGTCTTCAGCATCTCCATGGTCTGCGTGCAGCAGGGTGGCGATGCTTCCGCCAATGGCACCGAAGTGGTCGTCGCTGCCTCGACCGTGTGCCGCGCCAAGAACGGCGCGCGCATTGGGGACGGCGGCGGAGATGGTGGTCAAGGCGGCTTTGGCGCTCTGGTGAATCCGGCCAACAGTGGCGGCGGCGGTGGTGCTGGTGGCTACAACGGCAATGGCGGCGGTGGTGGGAATGAAAGTACCGCAGGCGCCGCTGGTGCTGCGTCCAGCGGCGCGGGCGGTGGTGGTGGCGGCGGGGACTTTCCAGGCCTTGGGAGCGGTGACGGCCAGGGCGGCGGCGGCGTTGGGCTTCTGGGTCTTGGCTCGACGGGCACAGGCGGAGCGGCGGGGAATGGCGGCGGCGGCGGTGGCAGCGGCGGATCGACCGGAGTGACCAGTGCCGGCGCTGGCGCCCTCTACGGCGGCGCGCCCTACACCGCATCGGGCGGCGCGAACGGTGCAACTGGTGGGGCCCTGTCCTACAAGAACAACGTGGCCGTCACGCCCGGGGCTTCCGTGACCGTGACGATCCCGACTGGCGTCGGCAGCAACGGCGCCGTTCGCATCATGTGGGGCGTCAATCGCGCCTATCCATCAACGAACACGGCGGATATGTGATGGGCCTCCTGACCGAATTCACCCGCATCTGCCGGGACGCCTGCCTTGCCTGTGGCTGGGAAGGCGGTCTACGTGTTGAGCGCGACACACGCGGCATGGTCGGAGGTTCTCCGGCTGACACCGTGCATACCTCCATGGTGTGGAACAAGGTGGGCGACAGCAACGCTCAGCGCGAGTTTTCGCACATGGTACTGACCGAAACGGAACAGGCCAACGGCGAGGCGGTCAGTTCCTACCTGAAGACCGTCAAGATGGGCAACGCCCCCGCCTGGGGCGCCTGCATCGAGGCCAACGACCCGGCTGGAAAGGTCGGCGCGCTGATCGGCGCTGAAGTGGACATCTTCGCCACAGGCCCGGCGACCAACCCCGACGACGGCGACGGCAGCAACGGCGGCAGGGTGCGCGTTGCGCTGGATGTGGTAGGCGGTGACGAGCAGGCCAAGCAGGGCGGCCCGGCCAGCGGCGCCCAGGGAACGGCAGGTCTGCGGGTGTACGCCACGAGCACGACCCCGTGGTTCCGCTGGATCTTCGGCGCATGGCTGGCCGACTACGCGCGCACCGGGCTGCGGCTGAACGGCAAAGGCGCCGAGCGCGCCATTGACATTCAAGGATCGCACACGGTGGGCGTGGATTTCTCCCGCGGCGACTTCCAGAGCGTTACCCGGCTGCGGGAAGGCCAAGCCTACAGCTTCGACCAATACGACGACTGGTTGATGCGCAGGCAAGGGGATGAAGTGCAGATCCTGCAGCGTTCGCTCGTCGCTGGGCACTGGCAGCACGTCCCGGTGTTCGCGGTGACCCGTGATGGCGAAGTGAAGGCCCGCAAGTTCACCCAACTCGCCCCCTGACCCGAGAAGGATCACCATGACTACTCCAGCCTGGGGCGCAACGAACCCACAGACCACCCAAGACAAGTACCCGGGGCAGTTCGCCACGGGCGCACCGCTGCCAGGCGCAGACTACGGCAAGCAGGACGCAGCCGGGGCCTATGCCGGGTGGGAAGGCCTGTACGGCGGCCAGGCTGCGGCGGACAAGTCGGCGGCTGACCGCGCCTCCATCGAGGCCTACGAGCGGGCGATGAAGGCGGGTGCTCCGGCGCAGCAGACCAACACCGCGGGCTCGTTCGGCGCCGGCGGGATCATTGCGTCGGCGGCCCAGCCAACGGCCACCCGCAGCGGCCCGCGCGATCCGGCCGAGGTGGCGCGCGAGGTTGCGCAGACCGGCGGGGCGAACAACACCCCGACGCCGCAGCAAGCCGGCATCCTGGCCCGGGCGCGCAACAACCCGGTCATGCCGCCCTCGACCGGCAACCAGACCATCCGCCAGACCCTGGACAGCCTGCAGTGGACGCCGGAGACGGAGCGCGCCTCGGCCTCCAAGCTGTTCGAGACGGCCAAGGCCAACGGCTGGACCTCTGCCGACATCGGCCGGGAGGTCGGCTGGGCACCGGAGACGGTCGACGCCCTGTTCTCCAAGTACGGCATGGGCGCCACGAACGGCCCGCTGTCGCCCGGCGGCCCCTTGCCAAGCGGCGCGGCGCAGACCGGCAACCCGACCACCTGGGACGTGGACAAGAACCAGACCGTCGAGGGCCGCATCGCCGGCATCATCGGGGACGCCCAGAACCCGCTGCAGGTCATCGCTAGAAACAACGCCCTGGAGCAGTCAGCCTCGCGCGGATTGCAGAACTCCAGCCTGGCGGTGTCGGCCGGCGAGCGCGCGGCGTTCGAGGCGGCGCTGCCCATCGCCCAGTCGGACGCGACTACCTTCGCCAAGGCGGCCAGCTACAACGCCGACCAGCGCAACACCTTTGCCCTGGAAAACACCGCCGCGGACAACAAGTTCCGCATGCAAACCAGGCAGATCAGCGCCGACAAGGATCTGGCGCTGATCAACCGCGAGACGCAGCGCCAAATGGCAACGCTCAATGCCGACCTCCAGAAAGACACGACGGCCATCACCACGGCGAACAAGACGCTGCTGGAGACGAACCAGCAGGCGGCGGGTGTGATGAACCAGGCCGTCTCTGCCGTGTCGGCCATCCAGAACAACGCCAACATGGACGGCGCGACCAAGACCCAGGCCATCGCCAACATCTGGCGCGACTTGCAGACCCAACTCAAGGTGCTTGGCACGGTGGCCGGGATTGACTTGACGAAGGATCTGAACTTCGCCACCTATCCCGGCTTCGATGCCGAGGGCCGATGGGTGGGATTCGGGGGCGAAACCCCGACCAGCGAAGCTCCGGCCGGCGTGAGCCTGGACGCCAAGTTGCCCGACGGCCGCACCGTGCGCGATGCCTACGAACAGTACAAGGCCGGCGGCGGGAAGCTCTCCATCAGCGACTGGTATGCCAGTGTCGTGCCGCAGCCGGGGGGCTCCGGTCTGCAACCGGGTGAGGCCGGCCGCTGATGATCAGCTTCCAGCGCGAACTGCTGTGCGAGGTGGTCGAGGAAGTGCAGCCGCTGCTGGAGCGGCACTACCTCGAACTCACGCACCGCAAGGACGTGGTGAAGCTCGCGCCGCGCTGGCCGCAGTACGCAGCCATGGAGCAGGCCGGGTGCTTCGTCGTGCTGACCGCCAGGGACGACGGCAAACTGGCCGGCTACAACGCCTTCTTCGTGCAGCCGCACATGCACTACGAAGGCCTGTCCACGGCGACAAACGATGTCTTCTGGCTTGAACCTGAGTACCGCCGCGGCGTGACTGCGCTGCGCTTCCTGCGCTTCTGCGAGGACCACCTGAAGGCGCAAGGCGTCATGAAGCTGGTCTACCACTGCAAGCTGTCCAACAACTTCGCACCGATCTTGCACCGGCTGGGTTTCGCCGATGAAGAGGTGATGTGCGGCAAGATTCTCTAGGAGCACCAGATGGCATTCACGGCCGTGGGAGCATTGATCGCAGGCGAGGCCGTCACGGCAACGCTGGTGTTGTCGGCCGTGGCCGAAGTCGGGATGGCGCTGACCGTCGTCGGGGGAGTCACCGGCTCAAAGGATCTGATGAAGATCGGCGCAGCCATGTCCCTTGTCGGCGGGGTCGGCGGGATGATCGCAGGCGCGACCAGCGGAGCGGCCGGCGCTGCAGGGGCGGCTGGTGAAGCCGCAGCGGGATCGGCCATGGATGCTGCAGCCGCGGAAGCGCTGACGGCCGGGGCCAGCGATGCAGCGATCAACGCCACCACGGACGGCCTGCTGGCGGACATCAGCGGCCAGGCGGCATCCTCGGCACTGCCAGCCACGCAGATGGCAGGCTTGGAAGCGCCGGCCATCAACAACCCGAGCGCGTTCACCGCGCCGCAGACGCCCAGCCAAACCCTGCAGTCGGACCTGAACGTCACCCCGGACAGCACGGCCACCGTCACGCCCAACGAAACCGCAGGGCAGGGCGCCAAGGACGTGATGACGCCGGCCGATGCCAATGCCAATGCCAATGCCAAGGATGTACTGCTGCAGAACAAGGCGGTTTCCTCTCCGATGAACGCGCCCGAGTCCTCCGGCAACTTCTTCTCCCGCATGGGCAAGTTCGCCAACGACAACAAGACTCTGTTCTCTGCCGGTCTGCAACTGGCTGGCGGCGCGCTCAAGGGGGCGAACGACACCAAGATGTGGAACGAGAAGATGGCCTTCCAGCGCGAGCAGGCGGCGAGGGCCAACAGTGTTGGAAACTTCGCGCCTCGCGCTGGCATCATCGCAGGAGCACGCGCATGAACCCCCTTCTGCAAAAGACCCAGGACGCACTTCTGGCCAAGGTTGACCAGCGGCTGGTCCCGGTGGTCAACAAGGTGGTCAACGCCGGCCGCAAGGTGATGTACAGCTCTGAGAGCCGCGGCATGGCGATCCAGGAACTGAAGCAGGCCACCGACCCGGAAGGCATCGGCTCGGCCGCAGCGAAGATGGCCGGCGTGCTGTTCAACCAGTCGAAGCAGACCATCCCCATGGAAGTGCTGTTCCCCGCTACCATGCTGCTGATGCTGGAAGCCCTGCAGTTCCTCGAAGACGCCGGCACCGTCAAGGTGGAACCGAACTTCCTGGCCGAATGCACCAAGGCCACCGGCTCGGCCTTCCTGCAACTGATGGGGGTCACGCCCGAGAAGCTGCAGGAACTTGCGGCCCAGCGCCAGCAACCCCAACAACCGGCCGCCGGCATCCTCGCCGGGGCCAAGGGAGCCTGACCATGCCTTCTATCATCGGTGGAGCCCTGGCCGGGCTGGGCGAGCAGGCGGCGAACATCGGCGGGGCCATGTTCAAGGCCGAGCTTGACCGGGACGCGCGGCAGCAGGACTCCGACCTGGCGCTGGCAAGGGCCAAGACGCTGGAAGAGTTCAAGGCGGGGCTGGCCACCAAGGAGCGCACGGCGCAGGTGGAGCGGATCAATGCCGAGACGGGCCGCATCGCCGACGAGCGGGTGGGCCAGAAGCGCGGGATCATCAATGCCGGCATCGCGGACCCGGCCGCATGGACCCCGGAGATGCAGGCCGCGGTGGACCAGTCGCTGGCGCAGGACCGCGAAGGCATCGTCAACAGCAGCCGCACGCGCAGGGATGCCGCCGTCCGCACGGGCGACATCAAGCCCGACGTTGCTGCCACCATCGACTCCCGCGAGGAAGTGGCGGCCGTCAGAGCCGATGCCCAGCGCGCCATCCAAGACTCCAAGCAGACGGCGTTCATGGAAAAGCTGGCCTACATGCAGGACCGCGCCGACAAGGACCGTGCCTCGCGCGAACTGATCGCGGCCATGCGCAAGATCGGCGGCGGTGAAGGCGGCGAGGGTGGGGAGCCGGCCAAGATCCGGGCGGCCAAGATCTACCTGGAGCAGGTCAACAAGGACCGCAGCGCCAAGGGCCTGGAGCCCATCGAGTTCGAGGAAGCCTACAGCGTGGCCAACTATGCGCCCAAGGCGGACCCCGAACAGAACATCCGGGCTCGCGTGGCCATGGCGCTCACCACCGGGTCAAACGGCGACCGGCGCCTGCTGAAAGACCCGGCGGCACTGCGCAAGGCGGTGGACGACACGCTGTCTGCCATCGACGCCAGCGGGGCTACCGGAAAGCCGGCAGCGCCAGCGGCCCCCGCGACCCCGAAGCCGGCCGGCGCAGCCTCCGCAGCCCGTCCCCCCCTGTCCTCCTTCCTGAAGAAGTAGCCCATGGCATTTGACGTTGACGGCGCCCGCAAGGCTGGATATTCGGACGACGAGATCGCCGGCTTCCTGTCTGAGCAGTCCGGGTTCGACCTGGCCGGCGCCCGGGCTGCGGGGTATGCACCGGCGGACGTGATCGGCTTCCTGTCGACCGCCGCAAAACCTGAGCCCGCTGACAAGCTCAACTTGGGCGACCCCATGGGCACGGGCGGTTCCGAGATCATGGCTGCAGCAGCACCGCCATCGGCTGGCATCGTGGAGCAAGTCGCGCGGCCGAACATGCTGCAGCAAGGGTTTGTCGACACGGTGCGCAACGAGGTGATCGGCAGCCTGCCGGCCGAGAAGCGCCTGCCAGCCCTGAAGGAACTGGCCCGCGCGCCTGGTGCATATGGCATCGCAGCGCGCGAGATTCTGGGCGATGTCGAGCAGGAGAACGCCTACTACGTTGGCAAGGAGGCCAACGAGCGACAGGCCCGGAAGATCAATGCGAGCACGCCCGTTCCGGCCGCCGGCCGGCCAAGGATGGCCGAAGGTGGCCGGGCCGCCATCGTTGACGCGACCCCGGGGTTTGCCGACATGGCGCGCGGCGACGACGAGGCTGCGGTTGCCAAGACCAAGACCACGGCGGGCATCCTTTCGGCGGCGCAAGAGGGAGCGCGCAAAGAGCGTCAGACCACAGAGGCGCGCCTGCAGCAGCCGCGCACGGCCGAAGAGTGGATTAGTGATAGCGGCGTCTACGGCAAGCAGGGCTGGGCGCTGCTGCGCCAGGTGATCGCGAACTCGGTGGATCCGTCGAGCGAATGGTCGGCCGCCATCAATGCGGAGATGAAGGGCCTCGATGCCGAGTTGACCGAGAAAGAACGGTTCCGCCGCGAGGAAGTTGCCAAGCGTGTGTCCGGCACCGACAGCGAGATCCGGCGCTTTGCCATCGTGCTGTCGGAGATGGCGAACCCCACCATCGGTGCGCAGGAGATCATCAAGCAACTGCCCCTGATGGCCTCGATCATGGGGTTGACCGTGGCCGGTGGTTTGATCGGCGGTCTGGTCGTGCGTGGAGTGTCTGTTGTTCTTCCGATGGTAGCCCTGGCTGATGCCATTGGTGGCGGCGGCATCACGGCAGCCGGCAAGCTCGCTGGCGGCCTGATCGCTAGTCGCACAGGCGCGGCGGTTGCGGCAGGCGGCGATGCCGCGCAAGGCGTCTACGAAGAACTCACGTCGGCCAAGAGCCGGCCGCTCATGCTGCAGAACCCCGACGTGCTCAAGCGCATCGGGCAAGGCATGTCAGAGGACGACGCCATCAAAGCGGTAGCCCTCACCCGCGCCCGTATCGCGCAAGGACTGGCCGGTGCTGTTGGCGCAGCGCTGGGCGGCACTGGCCTCGAGGGGCAGGTGGCTCGAAAGGTGGCCGGCAAGGCAACCGGCGACGGCGCGGCCAAGGCCTTCGCCAAGGAACTCGGTTCCGAGCTTGCGGACGAACTTTCCACGCAGGGCGCAACCAACTGGCAAATCGGCCAGGTTGACCCGAGCCGCAAGCTCACTGAAGGCTTTGGAGAAACCGCGGCCAGCACGCTGGTGACCACGCTCCCGATGGCCGCGACCTCTGCGGTCATGGGCCATCAAGAGGCCAAGGCCAATCCTCTCGACCAGATGATCGCCGCGAACCGTCTGAGCGTGCGCGGCCTGGAGTACGGCGCGGCAGACGCTGGCGAGTTCTTCCGCTCTGATGCCGACGTTGGGCCGGCCCCGCGTCCGCAGGGCGCCCGCCCCGCGGTCGACACCGTGGCCGCCATCCAGGCCGCCCCCACGGTCGACGATGCCATCCGCACCGCGGCGCAGGCTGTCGACCAGACCATCGACGAAACCCAGAATGCCGGCGCTGCCGCGGCTGTGGACAACATCGCCCGCATCTTGGGCACGGAGGGCGTGAATGTCGGCAGTCCCGCTGCAGTTCCCGGAGTGGCTGCACCTGCCGGTGGATCAGGGGCTGTTGACGCCGCGGCAGGCGTGGGTACTGGAGTGGGAACTGCTGGTGTTGTTCGACCAGCCGTGGACGCCGGAAGCGTGGGAAGTCAAGCAAGCGGTGGCGCTGTTCCACTGGGAGCCGGACAGCCTGGCGCACTGAGCTTCGCCCAGCGTTCCGCAGGCCCGGTCCAGCAGATCACCGTCACCCCCGCCGGGACCGTCACCGCCGTGGGCGACCCGCAGGCGCTGATGCGACTGCTGAAGGCGGCCGGCGTGACCAGCGTCATCCCCTCGAAGGACGGGATCACGGTCGGCAAGTCTCAGGCGACGATGGCCCGCAAGATCCTGGATGACTTCGTGGCCGCGCCACCGGAGAACTTTGAGCAGGACTTCACCAAGGAACTGGAGCAGGCCTACCAAGCCGACATCAAGCAGCAGATCCTGCAGCGGCGCGGTGCTCCTGTCACGCAAGCGCCGAAGCCGGCCGCGTCGGCGTTCAAGAACTTCCTGCGCGAAGTCGGCATCGCTGCGCAGATCGCCAAGGACATCGTGGGCGAGGGCGCATTTCGCTCCAACCAGGTCTTGGCTCGCACCTTCCGCGCCAACGGCCTGAACGTGGACCTCCTGGCGCAACAGGCCAGGGAACGCGGATTCCTGACGGATGCGGACATCAACAACCCGGACGACATCGGCGGCACCCGCAAGCTGGTGGAGATGATCCAGGCCGAGATCCGGGGCGAGCGCGCCACATCCATGGACATGGCCGAGGAAACGCAGGGGGCCATTCTGGACCGCCGGGCGGTTGACGATGTGATGGCGCGCGCCGCGGCCATCGGCTTCGACGCCAGCGGGATGGAGCCCGGGCAGGTCGACGCGGCGCTCAAGCGCATCGAGCGCCGGCTGGCCAAGAACCGGGCCGCCGGAGTCCAGCGCGAAGCGGCCGACGAAGCCAGGATCGAGCGGGAAGCGATTCAGGCGGCTGACCGTCTGGCGGCAGAACCTGCCAAGATCATGGACGAAGTTCTTGATGTGGCGGAAAATGCCAGCCTAGAGGACGCCATGCGCGCCCTGGGCTTCACCGAACAGGAGATCAGCGATGCCGTTGCCAACGAATCCCGAAGCGCGCAAGCGGATCGCCAAGTCGCTGGCGGCGCTGTGGAAGCTCCCGCCGGAGCAGCGCAAGGAAGTGCTGCAAGAGGCGAAGGCCAAGCGCGAGGCCAAGAAGGCGAAAGGGTAGGCGGTGAAGGCCTGGATTCGCGCCAAGTTCGTCGATCAGGTGCTGCGAACCCCGCACCGCAAGCTGGCCGAGCACCAGGAAATGCGGGCGCAGCTGCTGGCGACAGCGGCAATCGCCGCGGCAATCCTGAAGGCGCGCGAAACGACCGCCCGCAAGACCTTCTAGGCGAAGCACCCAACGCCAGCCAGCAAGAGGCAGCGCGCCTGCGCGCCGAGCGAGAAGCGCAGCAGCGCCGCCAGCAGCAGCAAGCCCCCGATGCGGCCGACTTCCAGATGTCCGGCAGCGACCGGGCGGTTGATGTGGGTGCGGCTGCGGGGCAGCGGGATCTGCTGGCAGGGGCGCCCGACGCCGGCCTATCCGCCGCCGACACCCAGACCGTCGTTGCCACCTTCCGGGCCAACGGCCTGGACATCAAGGTTGCCGACACTCAGGACGATCTGCCGGAATCCGCCCAGAGGCGCATGCTGTCCGAGGGCATCTCCGGCGTCCGCGGTCTGTACGACCCCGCCACCGATACGACGTGGATCGTGCGCTCCAACCTAGAGAGCAAGGAAGAGGCGTTCTTCGTCGGGCTGCACGAAGCCTTCCACCGGGGCCTGGGCCGCACCTTCGGGCGCGACATCAACGCCATCCTGGGCTACATCGAACTGAACAACAAGTCGGTGCGGGACAAGGCGCGAGAGTACCGGGACACCTACAAGATGGGCCGCTACGAGGCCATCGAGGAAGTCCTGGCGGACATGGCCGGCGAGGGCAAGGCATCCGACCTGAGGGGTTGGGACCGCCTGCTGGCCTTCCTGCGCCAGGTGATCCAGTCCATGGCCCGCGGGATCGGGGTGAACATCCCCGTGACCGACGCCATGGTCGAGCAGCTGGTGGCCGGCATCCGCAAGGAGGGCATGCGGGACACGCCAGCCTTCGTCGTGCAGAGCAACAAGGGGCCGATGTTCTTGCGCGTCTTCCACGGCACGCCGCATGAGGTCGACCGCTTCAGCACCGACAAGATCGGCACCGGCGAGGGGGCGCAGGCTTACGGGTGGGGAATCTACTTTGCGTCAAGCAGGGACGTAGCCGAGCACTACCGGAAGACACTTTCGCAGAAGTTCGATGCTCGGCAGAACGTCGCTGACACTTACATCAACCAAGCGGGCGGGAACCGCGAGAAGGCGGTGTCTGCGTTCAAGGAGTACGTGGGGTACGACACGACCGGGCCCTTCGCGCCGTCTGCCGCCGACAAAGCGGACTTTGACGAAACGATTGCGCGCATCAGGAATCAGGGCGGACGCCTCTACGAGGTCAACATCCCCGAGGAAGGCGAATACCTACTTTTTGACCGCCCGCTTTCTGATCTGCCCGGCCCCGCCAAGACCGCGCTTCTTGAAGGCCGTCCAGACAGCGTTTCGGGAGATGCCAAGTTCTTCGGCGATCTGGTAGAAAGCGAGCCCTTTGCTTCTCAAGGCTTCGGCGGCCTTGAAGTCCCAGCCCAACGACGCGTGCTTGCGCGCATGCTCCAGGCGGGTAAGAACAGCCAAGTTCTCAATGCGGTTGTCGGACTTGTCCCCGTTGATGTGATGAACGTCCTCGTCGGCACGAAGCGCACGCCCGAGGTGCTTCTCAACGATGAAGCGATGCTCCTGAAGTTGCTTACCGCCAAACCGGATGCGGGCGTATCCACGAGGGTTGATGTACCGACCGCGCTGGTGCGCGCCTACGCAAGCGCGACTGCAAAAAACGTTCGCGCATCGCGGATCAACACGCTTCCGCAAGACGACTTGACCGCAAGCGGCACAGGAGAATTGGTGCATGTCCCAATTCTACGAGAAGTGGGACAAGAGGCGACCGGGGAGCAGTTCTATCGCGCTCTTTCAAGGCGACTTGGCGGTGATCGCCAAGCGTCCGAATACCTTCGCTCCCTCGGCATCCGCGGCATCAAGTACCTCGATGGCTCCAGCCGGGGCGCCGGCGACGGCAACTACAACTACGTCATCTTCGATGATGCCGACGTGGAGATTGCGGCGCGGTTCTCCCGCCAAAGCGACCAGACCGACGCCCGCATGAGTGAACTGGCCGACCGCACTCCCAGCGAAACCGGCCTCGACACCGAACCCGACCGCGCCCTTGAGCCCTGGCGCGTCAACCTGGCCCCAGCGCTGGCCACCGCGATGCGCCGATGGGAAGCAGGCCGGGCAACCGACGCCGATCTGGCTGCAGCGGTGCGCGCCGAACTGGACAACCGCAAGGCCAAGCGCGAAGAGGCGACCGACCGCGACCGCGTGCGCGGCGCCGACTGGCTGCAGGAGCGCATCCTGCGCGCCCGGCGCACCGGGGAGATGTCCACCGCTGAAGCGGACCTTGCTCTGTGGTTGCTGAACCGTGCTCCGCAGGTGGCCACCGACCTGGGCATCAGCATCAAGTCCGGTGACATGACCAAGCCCAACGGCACCTACAACGTGCTGGAGCGGGTGGTGACCAGCTTCACCTCGAAGTCCAACCCCGACACGCTGACCCACGAAATCCTGCACCACACCGAGCGGATGATGCCGGAGCCGGTGCAGAACGCCATCCGCAAGGAATGGCTGAAGCAACTGGAGGCCGAGGGCAAGAAGGCCCGCACCGGGCTGGAGCAGCGCATCGCCCAGGCCGAGGCCGACCCCCGACTGAAGAGAGCCGTTGCCGCCGACCAGCAGCGCATCGTCCTGCTTGACTGGATGATGGAAGCAGCCCGCAAGGGTGACGCCGATCTGGCCGGCAGCCTCTACGGTGGATTCCGCGACGGCATCAGCCTACGCAACGTGCTGCCCTACGAACTAAGTTCGCCCAGCGAGTTCTGGGCGGTGAACGCCGCGTCCCTGGTGCGCGACCGCGCCGAGACGGGCACCAGCCTGTGGCGCCAGGCGCGGCAGTGGCTGGTCGAACTGCTGCAGAAGGCCAGGTCCATGCTGGGCCTGCGCTCCAACGCGCCGGTCATCCGCGGGCTAGAGGCGGTGCTGGCAGGCGACGGCTCGTTCGTCAGCCGCGGGATGATCTCGACTGGCGCGCGGGAACTGAACGACCAGACCAACACCCCCGCCTTCCGCGCCTGGTTCAAGGACTCCAAGGTGGTGGATGCAGAGGGCAACCCGCTGGTGGTGTACCACGGGACCACTGCCGACTTCGACGCCTTCAACCCTGCCAACATCGGGGACAACTTTGGGCTGGACAAAGAAGGCTTCTTCTTCACCAATAACACCATTGAGGCATCGGGCTACGCCGACCCTGCAAGCCAGTTCTTGGCCGCGGGCATGAACGACCCGCGCAAGCAGGAGCCAAAGGCCGGCGCGAACGTGATGCCGGTCTATCTGTCGCTGCAAAACCCGCTGACGCTGGAGGCTTACACCGCCGCGTACTACACCAACCCGAAGGTGGAGATTGACGAGCAGGGGATTTCGCTCATCGACTACTACGACGACAACCGCGCCTCCATCGTCCAGCTTGCCAAGGACGGCAAGCACGATGGCGTGCTGTTCCGTCACAAGGGCAAGGCGCTGGGCGTCGCCTTCCGCCCCGAGCAGATCAAGTCAGCCACTGGAAACAAGGGCACCTTCGACCGGGACAAGAAGGACATTCGGTTCAGCCGCGGACCCAGCGACCGGTTGGCCGCTGTTCACAATCTCACGGCAGACAACCTGCTTTTCGCTGACCGCATGGGCGGCATCGCCGTTCCGTCGGTGGCCGTGGTGAGGCCCGGCCAGTCCATTGACGGGTTTGGCGAGATCACGCTGCTGGGCACCCGCGAAATGGTTGACCCGGCCGCAGAGCCGGTCTATGACAGCGATGTGTATTCCCCGCGCTTCCCCAAGCCAGAATACACCAAGGTCAAGAGCGCAAAGGTTCAACCGGTCTACGACGAATTCAAGCCATTCGCAAAGCGATTTGAAGACAACAATGCGCTGAACAGTCTGTGGCAAAACTCGGTCAACAAGGCCGACCCGCAGACCATCATCAGCGACATGCTGCGTTCGCGTGCAGCCATGGCGTGGTTCTTGGACGCGAAGGGCGAAACGGTGCCGGCGCCCGTCATGCGCCCTGAGCCTGTGCGCTTCCCCTTCACGGGGCATCCCGCTATTCGCGCGGTGATGGAGCGATACGGGCAACGCGCCATGCTCAACGCCGACCGACGCACGCCTGAAGAGTGGAAGGCGCTGAGTGATGCAGCCCGCGAGGCGATTGCTGACTACTCCAATGAGCAAGAGGACGGCAAGAGCCCGTCGCCGGAGTTGATCAAGTATCTGCGCAAGATCTACACCGAGCAGATGTTTGACGATGATGGCTTGCTGCACTTCAACCCCGGGCACTCGCTTGCGCGAGACTTCGGCAAGTTGGGCCAGCAAGAGGTTGATCCCAGCGCCACCCAACAGGCAATGAACGAGGCCATTGCAGGGCGGGAAGGCGAGTTCAAGTCGTGGATCGAAGGCAGGGTGCTTCCCATGTTTGGCGAGCCGTTCCTGATGCAGGGTCGGCGCAAGGTTCCGTACTCGCTGGAGAACATCGTCGACGCAATGTCTGGCGTGGTCAAGAATCAAGAGAAGAGCATGACCTACGGCGCCGGCCAGGCCCGTGCAGCGCGTGCCATCAAGTTCGACGATCTGCCGACCATGCGCAACTACGCTCAGTGGCGCATCAAGACCGAAGCGGAAGTCAAGGAACTGCGCAAGGAGACTGACCAACTGCTGGACGCCTATCGTTCGGGCGTCATCAACTACTACCGGCACACGGATTGGCGGGGGCAGGTGGACACCTGGGCTGCGCTGGACGATTCCATGAAGGCGCTGGCAAAGGGTGGCACCACTGAGGCGGGACTGCGCAAGGCCCTGCGCTCAGTCGGCTTCAACGTGGGAAGCATGCCGCAAGATGTGATTGATGCCGGGGTGAAAGCCGCCAAGGCGATGTTCGACACGCCTGTCCCGTACTTCGAGGCCAAGCCGCAGCGGGCCGTGGCACTCAAAGAGTTCACTGCCGCAGTGGTCCCCGAGGGCACGCCGCGCGAAGCCATTGATGTCTTGGAGAAGAACGGCATCAAGTGGACGTTCTACGAGCGGGGAAACAGTGAATCGCGCGCCGAAGCTATCGCAGCCATGCAAAGCGAACGACCGAATGCTTTGTTCTCGCGCCGCTTCTCATCCCTGCGCGGATCGCGTCCAACCGCCTCCTACGTTGATGCAACCCCTCGGCAGCAGGCGACGCTAGACGCCATTGACGAAGGCCCCGACAGCACGGACTTTGATCTGTTGCCGGCCAGGGAGGACATCAATCGCGCAGCGGATGCCGCGTTTACTGACTGGGAGCAGGATCGCGGGATCAAGTACGTTCCCCTTGACATGATCGGGCCACTGACCGGCTACAACAATGCCAAGGACACGGCACGGATTCGCAGGCTGGCCGACGCCATCAAGGAGTCCAATACCTTTGAGCCCATCTTCGTTGGTATTGACCCCAACGGTGAGGCCTACGTCATGGAAGGGCAGCACCGCGCGAGGGCGTTGCAACTGCTGGGCGAGACGCATGTGCCGGCGCAGGTGATCGTGTCAATGGAGGGGTCGGATGACGACTACGCCGCCCTACCAGACGAGCCGGTCGTCGGACCCACCGACTACAAGGCTGTGCCCGGGCAGCAGACTTTGTTCTCCCGCAAGCCCGTGTCAGGACGCCAAGGCGACCAGACCGACACCCCCGAGTTCCGCCGCTGGTTCGGTGACTCCAAGGTGGTGGACGCAGACGGCCGGCCGCTGGTGGTGTATCACGGGACAACGGCTGATCTGGAAGCCTTTGACCTAGCGTTTTCCGGCTCGGATGGCGTTGCGTATGACCGCCCGGCCATCTTCGCCACTGACGACGCAAAAGTCGCGTCTGACTACGCGCGCAACAGGAGGAATCGCAACATAGCTGATGCCGGGCGTAGGTTCCAGCGGTTCAAAAACGAGAATCCTGGCGTCTATGACGATGAGTACGAGCGATTGTTCGATGCTTACAAGGCTGCGGGTAGGAAAGAAGGCTGGGACATTGGGGTTGGCGCAAATGTTCTCCCTCTCTATCTGTCAATTCAGAATCCGCTTGAAGTGGACGGCGCCGGGCAACGCTTCATGCAGGTGATGCCCGATGCCGTGCGGCAGGCTTCCGAGCAGGGGCGTGATGGTGTGATCGTTCGCAACGTGATTGATCACGCATCTCCCGCATCGGAGTACCCGGTGACTGTCTACGTCGCCTTCAGCCCCGAGCAGATCAAGTCAGCCATCGGCAACCGCGGAACCTTCGACCCTGCGAACCCGAACATCATGTTCGCCCGCGCCACCGCCAACCCCATCCAAGCCGGCACACCCGCAGCACTGACGCCGCAGACCTCGCCCTGGCGCGACGAAACCGGCCGGCTGCAGTTTCTGCCAGGCGCCTGGCTGTACGAGAAGTTCGGCCCCGAGGTGGGCGGTGCGGTGATGGGTGGTGCAACCGGCGCTGCTGCCGGCCCGGTTGGCGCTGTCGTGGGCGCTGTGGCTGGTGCGGCATCGGCTCGCCTCATGCTCAACCGGCTGGAGTTGAAAGCCGCCAGCCCGGCGCTACGCCGCGCCCTGCGTGAGATGAAGATCCAGGTTGCCAAGGCGCAGGAGACGGCCGCCGCCGTGGCCACCGAAGCCATGAAGTTGACCGAGGCCGAGCGCGGCATGGTGTCGGACCTGATCGAGCAGGAGATGGCCGCCGGCACCGTTCCGCCGCAGCATGCGGTGCGACTGGCCGCGATGATCAACAGCACCATGGGCGCGCAGACCGACGAACTGGTGCGCCTGGGCATGCTGTCCAGCGAGAGCGCGGATATGTGGCGGGGCAAGTACCTGCCGCGGTTCTACGAGTCGAAGCTGCGCAACAGCGAGACGATGGGCGCCTGGGCGGATGCGTTGCGCCAGTTGACCGGCCGGCCCAAGACCATGGCCGGCATCAAGGGCAAGCACCTGCGTGGCCGCGGCATGTACGAAACCATCCCCGAGGCCGAACTGCCGCAGTGGGAGCAGATGGGCTGGGAAGTCCGTGACCCGGACTATCAGCCGGGCCTGACCGAAGACGGGACCGTTCAGGTCTGGCGCGACTTCACCCGGCAAGAGCGCGACAGCATGGGTGAGATCCGGGATGCCGGCTTCCGCTTCGTCATGGGCTACATGCAGACCCAGCGCGACATCGCCTTGGGCCGGATGTTCGAGGCGCTGGCCGCCGATCCGGCGATGAGTTCCAAGCGCGAGACGGAAGAGTTCAGCGTCATGGTGCCCGACTCCACCGTGCCCGGCACCGGGGCCAAGCGGTACGGCAAGCTGGCCGGCCGCTGGGTGTCCAAGGACACGCTGTCGCACCTGTCTGCCATCGAGGAAGCGCAGTCCGAAGTCTGGCGGATGTACCGCAAGGCGCTGGCTACGTGGAAGGAGGGAAAAACCTCCATGAACCCCGTGTCCCATGTCAACAACGTGGTGTCCAACCTGACCATGGCGCACCTGGCCGGCGTGAGCTACCTGCGCGCGGACAAGTACATCGGCGCGGCGCGCGACTTCGCCACCAATGCGCCAGGCATTCAGGAGGCCAAGGACGCCGGCCTGTTCCTGGGCACGATGTCGGACGCGGAACTGATGCAGGTTCTGCCGGAAGACTTGAAGGCGCTGGTGCGCAAGCAGGACTCCACCGCCACCAAGGTGGGCCGGTCTGCCTTCAACGTGATGACGTTCTTCCTGCGCCGGCCCATGGGCTGGGCCTACCAGGCGGAAGACACGTTCTTCCGCTACCTGATTTACAAGGACGCCCGCGAGCGCGGTCTGGAGCCGGCTGATGCCGTCGACTACGCGCAGAAGTACATATTCACCTACGACGACTTGCCCAAGGGCGCGCGGATGATCCGGGACTTCGGCATCCCGTTTTTCAGCTACACATTCAAGGCGGTCCCGGCGCTGCTGCACACGGCCATGACGCACCCGCTGCGCATGGCGATGCCGGCGGCCCTTCTGTGGGCGGCCAACGCCGCGGCCTACGCCATTGCAGTCGGCGGTGACGACGACGACTCTTGGGAGGAATCGCTCAAGAAGTACCTGACCGACGGCGACTTCCGCAACAAGGTGCGCCAGAAGGAGAAGTTGGAGCGCGAGCACCTGCCGCCCTGGATGAAGGGCACCACTGCGCTGCTGACGCCCAAGACCGTCCGCTTGGGCATGGACGAGGTGACCAAGTTGCCGGTGTTCATCGACGTGAGCCGGATCATCCCCGGCGGCGACCTGTTCGATGTCAGCCCCAACGCGGGCGGGATTCCGCTGCCGCAGCCCGTCACCCCGAGCCACCCGCTATTCACCACCGCCGTGGCGATGCTGGGCAACAAAGACCTGTTCTTCGGCAAGGAACTGGTGGACGCCAATGACACCAGAGGCGAGGCCACGCTCAAGCGCATGGACTGGATGTGGAAGCAGATGACGCCGGCCATCGCCCTGGGCAACTACCACTTCGAGCGCGGCATGAACGCACTGGCGCAGGCCACCGGAGAAGAGATCCGCTGGATGCCCGAGGCGATTGCCCCTGACGCAGTGGTCACCGGCATCGGCCGCGACGGTCTGCCGGTCCAGCCGAGGTACGCGGCGATGCAGACCTTCGGGATCAAGGCCCGGCCGATTGACCTGGAAATGGCAGAGGACATCGGTGAGGGTCAGAAGAACAAGATGCTGCGCGAGATCGACGCCGAGATCCGCCGGCTGCAGCGGCTGAACATGAAGGGCGCTGTTGCCGACTCGGTGATGAACCGCAAGCGCGATCAGGCCCAAGTCAAGAAGGATCGCATCCGCGACAACCTCACCGTGGACGGCGAAGAGAAGCCCTAGTCCTTGGGGCTGGGATGTTCCAGCCCAGAAGAAAGGTAGTCTGCCGGCCCAGGGCAACTCAGGGATGCCGTCTTGAGTTCCATGTCGCGCCAGATGAAGCACCGATTGGATTCCAGGAAGCCATTCTTGCTGGCCGTCGGGACATCCAGGATGCGCAGCTCCCCGTCTGTGTACCGATAGACCCGCGGGATCGGCGTCTTGGCTACCTCGGCTGCCGCGGCTGCCTTGCGCTCTGCGCGAACGCCGGCGCTGGGCTTGCTCGGTTCAGAGAAGCACCCGGCCAGGGAAACGGTCAGCAACGCGATCAATGCCCGCATGACGGCGCAGTGTACGCCTTTTGAATTCACGCCCACCAGGAGCCCTCCATGCCCATCCCCACACGCCCGCGCAGTCTCGCGCAGATGTTCCAACCCTGACGCGAACGGAAGGACCGCGCCCGATGACGACACCCGAGGCCGAGGCCAAGCCCGAAGTGCGGCTCGCTGACGAAACGATGGAGTACCTGCACCGCCAGATGCGCAAGGCCGTGCGCGAGGGAGTCGCCGACGCCCTGCACCAGGCCATCACGCCCGAGCGCGCGAGGGAGTTCTTCGTGGCGGGCGTCGAGGTGCTGCGCGAAGAGGCATCGAAGCACACCGGGCGGTTCGTCCTGGACGGCCTGATGGCGGCGGCAAAGAAGGCCTTCTGGATCGGCCTGTTCGTGCTGGCGGTCTACAGCTTCGGCGGCTGGTCGCTCGTGAAGACTTTGGCTGCTGCCATCTTCGGAGGCTCGAAATGACACTACCCATCAACAAAGCCGGCGAGAAGTTGCTCAAGCGCAGCGAAGGCCTGGTGCTACATGCGTATCCAGATCCCAGATCACCTCTCGGCCTTGCGTTGCAGAAGGCCGGCCTGTGGCGGGCGTACCTGCGAGCCCCCATTGCCCGCGAGGACATGCCGGCGGACATCCGGGATCTGGATGGCGCCCCGTGGACCATTTTTTATGGGGACACCCTGGGCGTGAAGGAGGGCGACACCGGGACCAAGGCCGAGGCCGAGGCGAGGCTGGCCGCCCGTCTGGAACGCGACTTCGTGCGGCCCATCCTGGCCGCGTGCACCGTTCACCCGACGCCGAACCAGCTGGCGGCCATGGCTTGCTTGGCGTGGAACATCGGCATCGGCGCATTCCTGAAATCGACCGTGCTGCGCTGCCACAACCGCGGCGACTTCCCGGCCGCCGCCCGCGCCTTCGGCCTGTTCAACAAGGCCAGGGGCAAGGAAGACCCGGTGCTCGTGGCCCGCCGCGCCGAAGAGGCGGCCCTGTACCTGACGCCGGAACCCGAGGCCGTGCCCCTGCCGGTGCCCCAGCGCGTGGACCCGGAATCCTCCATGACCCGCAGCCCGATCGTCACCAGCACGACCGTGGCCACCGGGACCGCCACCATTGGCGTGGCAGCCGAGGCCGCCCGGGGCGTGAAGGACATCCGGGAAAGCCTGGGGGACTGGCTTCCCTTCATCC
>ERZ650304.224-NODE-224-length-35628-cov-8.876283_pt1 | contig 35628 bp, 54 predicted proteins | sample MGYA00376240_ERZ650304 | MGnify/ENA primary metagenome ERZ650304 (study PRJEB26733, sample SAMN07839271) | wastewater metagenome | biome: small river; feature: stream; material: water | place: USA: North Carolina | collected 2016-03-01 ... | reverse complement strand
TATGTCCCCTCTAAAACACCCATTCCGACAACGGTAAAATTTAACTTACCAACATCTACTTTGTCGTCTTTTCTTGCCGCAGGTCTTCCTCCGGTACCAATGTCAAAATTAATTATCTCAGGATAAGCTGGATTGCCACCTTTGAATACCATGGTCGCTCTAACTTTTTCGGGGATGTTGAGGTTAATTCCAGGCGCAAAACCATTAAGCTTTACGGAGGTCATCGGTGGTATTTTATCCGAATCCGGTCGGAAATCTACTGTTTTATCCAAACGCTGAACAATTATCTCTCCTGGGTATTGCGCTAAAAAGTCAACACCTCTCATGACCTCTTTGATGTACGAGGTCAATCCACTGTGTAATCTATCCTCAAATGATGTGGCTGTATCAGCCAAAAACCATACTTTGGCAGATGATTGTTCTGGCGTTAGTGAGTATTCTACACAACCGACTCTTAATTCCAATCCATCCATGGGCTTAAATTTTTTCCCAGGAATGACACCCAAAGATCTAACAGATAAGAGGCAAGATACATAAGCAGGTGCAATCTCTAATAGGTCAAAGTCGAAAGTAGGTAGTAGAGACCAGTCATCAACACCCACAAAAATACTACCATCCGTGAGAACTCTCCAGATAGATCCGTCATAGTCGCATATATCATTTAATTGAGCTCCCATCTCAGCTGCTTTTCTAGTCCACTGAGGCACTGATTTTAGCAAAACAGATTGCGTAGATAATGGACTTAATATTTCACCGGTTTCGCGCATCATATCGTCGATAGGCACACGATATGCGTGTACCATATCGTAAAATTGATATCTTAACTGTTTTTGCAATCCACCATATCCACCACACAAGACTCCACTTACCTTGCCTTGATTTTCGCCTGTCTGGATAACGTAGGCAGGCATTTTTCGGTCGAAATAAGTCAGCGTACACTTACCCTTTACCTGTACATTTGAACTAGACTGGATGTAATAACACGTCCAATTACCATGCAGCGGCAATAATAGATGCGCCTTTTCTAGCGAGTGAGTTGCTCCAAATTCGTCGGTAATATAAGCGGATGCCATTACTTAAAATTAACCTTTTTCTTTAGTGGGTTATTAATATCCAATAAATCCTCGCTAAGTCCTCGTTGAAAGTTGGTATTTATCGTTGCAGGATAGTCGAGTGCAGAATTAGTAGTTTTTTTAACTGACTTGGTTGCTCCACCTTTAATCGCAGACACGGCAAAAAACTGTATTCTTGCGATTAAAGGACTACCAGCATGTGGTGGAGTTTCTCCGATTCCACAGACAACACAACCAGTAATTCCCATTCGAGCTAGAGACGGATGATAAACAGAATAAGTCCCTCTGTTTTTAGGATCTATTTTTGACAACAAAGTTTTTGATAATTTAGACCAATTTCTCTCGTCAGTGTCGGTAAACAAGTGCAGTTCAAATTCGAAATTAGGATTTTCTAGCCCTTGTAAAACAAGTGAGCCAGAATCCTCGCCGTGGGCTTTGTTATTAGCTGTCCTGTTTTTTAAGTGTATATCTCTCAAATACGTCATTCCCGGCAATTGTATTCCACCCAGTAGTGGTTTATTCCATTGCGCAGAATTAGATATCCAGCTAGGAGTATCAAACTCCCCATATTGACTGTTTGCCATGGTTATAACCTATTCACGGATGGTACCCTAGAGAGACGATTGACTTGAGAGACAAACTTATCATACACAGCATCTGCTACATCTTCCGACGATAATCCATCAGTCTCTACGTTGATGTTAAGAGTTTGTACTACAATGGATTGATTTGGGTTGATACTTTTAGCATTAGCTTGATACAAAGACGTACCCATTGATGATATCCCGCTAAATGGTTGTATGCTTGCTCCTCTTAGACTTAACGCTCCAGCAGCACCCATATTAGGCACAAACTGGCCCAAGTGGTATCCGGGAACATATTTCGAAGCTCCATGACCTCCACCTGATACACCAGCTTCACCGGCAATACTTATAGCGGCTTTGTTTTCTTGTGATTTTATGCCCAAACCCATTGAGGCCAAACTATCCTGAGCAGCTTTAACCCCTGCTGTTGCAATATCTTGCATTTTTTTGTCTTGATTGGCTACAAATTCAAGGATTTTTTCTTGATTATCTACAAGGTGTTTTTTTATTTTGTCTTGTGATTTGACTCTATTACTATCATCCACGCCATATCCCCAACCAGCAGCCAAATTGGCTTTAGCAACTCCTACTACAGCATCTTTAGCTCCTCCAACTATTTTTTTGGTGTTATCGAAGGAAAACATTTTCATTGTTCGTTTATTGAGCTCTTCTTCGGTAAGGGTTTTTCCGGATGCTATCTCTTTTAACTCATCGACAAGATCGCTAGCCATACCTTTTATGCCAGCTAGTACATCACCAACACCCTTAATCGCAGTACCCAAATATTCAAATACCGTCCTAACTTTATCAATTGTTGGAGCTAAATCTTCCAAAAACACTTTGGCCTCAGCAACCCATTTACCCAAACCACCCAATACAGATCCAAAATTCATCGCAGCAGCAGATATTCCCTCGAATTTCTTTTGTTCTTCGTCGGTAGAATAACCCATATCTTTTAACTGTTGAACATATGAATCTGCAAAAGACTCTAAAAAAGAAGCCGTAAAGTCAGCAAAAACTCCTCTAACATTACCAACAGTATTGCCGAAATCTTGAACAACCTCTTTAAGCTTTCCTCCGCCTTTTTCAGCGTCGTAAATGGTATTTACTAATCCCTGTAACGACTTTTTGTATTTCTCGATACCAGGGAGTGTATTGGCATCAAACGATTTTGCTAGATTTTCCCAGGCTTCTTCCTGGTTCGAAATCAAAGCCTTCAAGTCTCCAGCTCCAGCTACGGAAAACTCTCCAAGCTTTTTGGTATTAAACTGTCTCATAATCGCTCTTTGGGTTGCGACAATACCCTCTTCGCCGGATATCATACCCTTGGATATCATACCTTTGGATTTTCCTTTTTGTGATGGATCTCCAATGATATCCTTAACAGATACGCCTTTAATTTTAGCTAACTCCTCAAAAATAAGACTTTCTTGGACACCTCGACCGAGCTCTTTCATTTCCATCAGGCTGGTCCTGTCTCTCCCTTTCATTTTTTTGAACGCATTGAGCATGGAGTTCATAACCATCTCTCGACGGTTTGTTGGGGTAGCTGTTGCAACGTCCATCACTGATAACAATGCTCTATCTAATTCTTTTTCACCCCTAAATCCTTGGGTAATCAATCTTTGTTGAGCAAATTGTACCTGTCCTTGAGTTAACTCTGTTTTTTGGGCTAATACACCAGCTTTTCTATACTCTTTTTCTGCTCTTTCGGTATCGCCAAGAAGAGTTTTATAAATTCTAAGGGAGTTATTCCTCTCGGAAAAATACTCAATAATCTTATCTCCTGCCTCAGAAAGCTCTTGTGCACCCTTTTTAACCGCCATTATGGTTGCACCAATAGCCACGGAAGCGAGTCCGAATGCAGCTGACATACTAGCTCCAGCCTTAGATCCAGCCTGTCCAAATTTTCCAACGGCAGCTGTGTGATGTTGAAAGTCCGGAACTTCAAAGCTTGCCTTGCCAACACTTTTATTCCCAAAACTACCAAAGGATGATTTAGACGATATATTTTTAAGGGCATTTTTGGTCTGCAATGCCTCTGATCGCAGATTTTTCATGTAATCAGAGGCTTGCCGGAAGCCAGCACCACCTCTTGCTACATCTATATCAAGCGTCCATTGTAGAGACATCATTACCCCATTATCAAGCCTTTTTCGAGTGAGCAGCTATCCAGGCTCTTAAGTCAAATATTGCTTGCGCTACCAACATAGAGCCCACTTGTACCTCATAAGTAGTAGGCTCCTTACCGTATAGTTCCAGGAGACATTGCGACGCGTATAACATATCATCACGAGCCCGTTCGTAGCGCTTTATTACTCCCCCTGCTTAATCTCCGCATCCATTGAGCATTTGTCCAAAATACTCCGACCAACGAACACTACCGCAATTGGATACTCCGCAAACAAATCATTTAACAGAGCTTTGTGATCTGTATCCTTGGCGTTAGAGACGGTCATCATAGCTAACTTAAGACAAACATCAGCAGATACTACGCCCTTATTATCTCTAAGATCTTTTACCGCCAAATCTGTCTCGACGAAATTTAGACGGCGAAAATAAAATGCTTTGCCATCTATAAAGATTTTTATTTTATTATCTTCGGTTTCCTCGACGACTGTGTCTGTGCTATCAATAATCTCTTGACCACACATATTTTTGATGGCGCTAAAAAAAGTTCCATAGACGCTAAAAATATATTTTGACAAGAATTTTCTGGCATCCTCTTTGGACGGATATGTTATGTGCTTTAGAATTTCATCAAGCAACATAGCGCTGGAATTACCATGCGAGCATAAATCAAAGAGTTTTACAAAATCTTTGACAGACGGTTTTTGTATTGTAAATTCAGCGCCAGAGTCGAATATAATTTTTTTCATAAGAAAAATCCTATACTGTTGTCACTATTTTGTCAAGGTCAACAGGAGCCAAACTTGCCTCTTCTTGCCCTTCGAAAAGTTGACAATATACAATCTCTAATTGGACATCGAGACCCGCTTGTCCATTAGAACTCCCTCCGTTAGCAGATTTTAATTCGCATCGCTGGAACTTAAGACGAGATGTTTCGAATGAATCATTAAGGCTAATATATTCAAAAATAGCATCGAATATAACCATACCATAACCATTCACCGGAAAGAAAGATCTGAGCTGTTCCCACGCTTCGCGGAGGATGGTTATTGATAGAGTGCCTTCGTACTCTCCAACATTGTATCCAAGCGGGACGGGACTAACCCCTCGAATAGCGGATTTGTTCATCCCATTTGTGTACGTGACGGATTTAGTATGGATGGTCAAAAAATTATTGTTACCAAATGGCAGACTTATCCGTAGACAAGCATGATCGTAATATTTTCCGTTGAGATATGATGGTTGTAGCGACATTTTGTTCTCCTATGACATTTAAAAAATTATCTCTTAACAATGATTGATAGATTTATTATCTGAGCTACGCCAAGTGGATATACCGAAATATCCATTCGCAATTCGCTCGTCGAGGAAAAAGAATAATCTCTTTTTACGACAACCAACATACTATCTGGTACGTTATTTACAGATGGGAGCCGTGTATTTGGCTTGATTTTTTGTAAAATTGCACGCAAAGGAGCAACGATAACCTGTTGGATATAGGATGCAGCACTCTTGGTTAATGCTCCTGCAGGGACAGTTGCAGACTCTCTGACTGGTATTGTCTCAAACTGTTTATTCAACAGCGAAAATCCTGCCTCATACGCAACTCTTGCCGTCGTAAATGTCACATCGTTTAGTCTTATCTCGCCATAATCGACATCAGTTACATCTGCACGAGTCACATCGCTACCTACATAAAACTGATTTTGCACTCCAGGAATAGTCCTTAAGCAAATAAATCTCTGTTGTCCCAAGAATGGATGTTTGAACTCGTCCAAGTAAATTTCCAGCACATTACCAGGTAGATTACCATCCTCTATCTGTCCCATGTCTTGATGCATATCGACAGACGAACGTCTACCAACTAATGCATGCATACCGGCAGATTTGTAACTCATATTAGTTTTGGGGCTCAACCATTTTATTGGTGCAGCCGCAACAGATACCGCACCCCTAAATGATACTTGTCCTGCAAAATCAGTAGCTAATGCAGTTTCGTATTGAGAGACTGTTTCTCCGGCGTTAAACTGTCGAGCACAAAACATGCCCTGGAGAAATTTCGTGTCTAACACAGGTTGTAATTTGTTATCGATCAAAACAATTTCCGAACGAGAGAACTCTCTATCACTACAAATATACCCAAATTTGTAAAAAGAGTCAGCTACTGCCACATCCATTGCAGATAATAAATCTGTGGTATTGACAGTAGGCCCTGTGGTCAAAAAAGTGAAATAATCTCCAGCCTCTAATTGTCCAGACAGAGTGACTGTGACACCAGTATCTAACACAGGATTACTTAATGCCACAACTCCGCTAAGCGGCACAATCACCTCTCCAAATAAACTCTCATCGCGAGAACTATCGGCTGTCCAGCGAATGGTCATATCAGTAGACACACCAACAGTACCACCTCTAGCAACAACCACTTTAATGGCATAGTTGTTGGTTGGATTGTTTGCAGCAGTCATGCTACCTGTAGATCCAAATGCTAATGTCGTATTGGATTTAGCCACAGACGTTTTAAGGCCTGTTGTAACAAGAGCTGATGCAAACACACCAGGGTTGGCTAATGCAAGGGCTGCAAGGCCGTTTACTGCGTTTATAATATTAAATGCAGTAGTAGTAGGCTCTCCAACCGCATTTGTACCCATAGTAATGGTTATCTTTTTAGTGCCAGTATTGTATGCAGTGCCAAACACAGTGTTGTTACCACTGATAATTAATTCTGCCGACACGCCAGATTGTAGTGCAGTTACTTTGAACGCACCATCATCTAATAGAGTAGATGCCAAAGCTCCTACAACTCCAGCACCAGTACCTATTGCGGTTGCGCTTAACAACGCAAAAGCAGGAGCAGATCCGTTAATTGCTGCGGCTAATCCAGTACCAGTCTCTGTAATATTCGTGCCATCATGTTTTAAGGTAACGGTTACAACAGATCCAACAACGGTTACTGTGGTTGATGCCGTAAGTACACCGGGATTGATAACAGCTATTGTAGCACCTAATTGTTTTTGGTTGATTAAAACATTACCGTTAGCTGCACCAGCAATAACAACAGCACCAAAAAAAGTGAGAGGTGTACCAACCGCTGTAGGGCTAAATGTTTTTGTGATTGAGCCAATAGTACCAACCGCACTTGTTGGACACCTTAAAGCAAATATAGGATATGATGCCTGTAATGCTGCGGCATAACACAACTCCGTCAACGGACCATCACCATATTGAGAGATGTCATCTGTAGAGTTAAGCTGATGGATAACGTTTACGTCTCCAACAGATGACGTAGAGATGATTAGCGGATATTTTACAAAATCTTGTGGATTCTGGCCGCCCTGTGTTCTTACAAAATTAACATTTACTGTGGCTAACGTCATAACTAACTCCTATGGTAATATTACGGTTTCCTGTATTTGTATCGTCTCTGCAGTCCCTAGATCAATCAAACGATATACCGGTGCGTCAAAGGAGAAATCCAGAACATACTTGACAGTATTTTCGCTAATCTGCGTTCTGTTATCCCATGATCCGGCATTGATATAAAAATTCTGCAATGATTTTAAATTGTCATAGAGAGCATTGGCCACTTGGATAATCAACGACTCCATGTTTGAATGATCTTTGTGGTACATATGCAACTCACATCCTGCTTTACGTGTCATAAATGCAAACAGATGTTTTTCTTTATTTGGCTGTTTTTCCGACTGTGAGTATACAAATGATTGAGACTGAGAAACTGGATCATATGTAAACAAATCCCTAGATGGTACCCATATGATATGTGGATACGATGAGATTTGACGGTCTAAATACACCTGTCCAAACTGCTGTTGAACATTTTTCAGCATCGGATGCTCTGTCATTAAGCTGTATAGATGGACTAATTGATTAAGAAACAATTTGCCCTCCAGTTCTTGTAAAATACATTGATAATGCTTTATCCACTGCCTTCTTAACGTCACCTTCCATAGCTGGGGGTATTTCATTTTTGTAAGGCAGAGGAGGTCTCGCCGGCATTTTCTTTGTACCTGTTTGATGATACCCGGTATAATCTTTGTCAGACGTGCCTTTTATCGATTTATTAACGGCATTTAAATCGATATGTCCCTTAAGGCCAGCCAGTTTTTTTGGACTTTTTCTGGGCTTTTTGAGCTCAGCCCAGTCGTTGCCATACACATCCGCCTCTTTTACAAAAGTATTCCGGCTGGCCTTATTGACCGCGGGAACAAGTTTTTCGGCGATAATTGATGGTAGACTAGAGTTTGCATCAGCTAGCAAATTAATTAATCTCATTAATTCGGCATCATCCCACTTAAGCGACATTATCCCCTCCAATCGACTTTGTATGGATCTCTAGACACCATCATGCTTGGATAGATATAGCTAGATGAGCTTGTAGGAGAGCTTCCGGCGGATTCGATAACCATTGGAGTGAGTTGTCCCTTGGCAACAGCAGTTAACCAATCCATAGACATTTTAGGCTCATAAACCTCATAATCCTGACCGACATCAAGACCTCTACGTTTAATCAAAAACCATCTGGCAATATCAGCACACAAAAGCCTGATATCATCTCCCCATTGCAACAAAGGTAATTTGCAGCGTTGTCCAAGATAAGAGTTAACATATGCCGTTGATGCATCTAATGCGGATAATATATCTGGAGATGGAGACGTGGAAAATGTCCAACGATCCCCAGCAACAAAACTAGGGACCGTCACATTTTCAAACGTGACAGAAAAACCACCAAGTTTATACTCTACTTGCTGATTGGCATTGGCATACAATGGTAGACTATAGCTTAATCCGCCATCCAAAGATAGTTTGAATTGAGCCGGAGGTCCTGGATTAATTTCGCCTAAAACATTAACCTCACCACCAGTAACGCACTCCACCACAACAGCAAATGTATCTCTAGGGTTGGAGTCTAGATCCACACTCATTGTACCCGTACCTACAGATACGGTTTTTACTGATTGCGTAAATGCACCAGCCTCAAATCCTTTGTCTTTGAACAAAGTATCAGGAGGAGCCGCAAATCTCCAAAAATGAGCTGGAGTTGCATATGGTGGAGTTAGTGGCATAATTATACCTCTATACCCTGGATAAATGCCTCAGTTACCGTTACACCAACAGGGACCAAGACTTGATACAACCTATATGCATCTTTATCGACAATCCAACGAATATGAGTTTTACCAGATAAAACCGCAGCATCGCATTTTCCTGGATTTTGGTTGGGATAAAAAGATCCCAATCCAGCATTGGACTCTGGGTGCCACCACAACAAATAGACATCACCAGAGCCAACGCTTACGGTCATGGTTAACTCTATGGCCGTACCAAGAGCAATATCTACACCAGCGGTTTTTGGTGCCGCTAGTGTAGTAACAGGCGTAAAAGATATACGTTGAGTTGCAGCCATTTAATCCTCCTAGACAGCAACAACTTTCAATTCGCCACCAGCACCTTCGTTCCACACCTGGATAAATTGGAAATATTCCATGTTTATTTTCATAATGTCGACACTGTTACTACCACGTTTAATGCCCAACACTATTGTTTGTCCGGCGGCCATATGATACCAATCTGCAACAACACCTAATCCTGGTGCAGGTGTTGCAACAGGAGCAGATGGAGCCGTCACGTTATAAACGCTAAATGGTAGCGCCTTTACCCAGCAAGCTACAGTGGCTGTGACTTGGATCTCTGTTGGTGCGTTGACGCTGTCATTTGATCCGGCAGGCACCAAGGACATAGTATATCCAGTAGCTGCTGCCATATTTAGAGTTTTATAGATAGCCATAATTTAATCCCTCTCAAATTTTAAAATTAGTAATCGCAACGAACAATTGTAGTTGGCAAAGCAAATCCAACACCACCAGCAGCCTCGCCATAAAATGCTTGAGCTAACCGTTGATGATCCAACCATTGGTTTGGAGCAACAACACGCAATTGTGGAAGCTTGAAGTCGCGAACGATTAATGCTGGAAGAGAATTTTTCATTCCACTCGCAATTGCATACCAACGACGATCCGAACCAGCTACTCTGGTATCAATCAATTCGGGCATAACAACAATATTGCCATAGCCAGCAAGACGAGTATCGGTAGATCCACCAGATGTAGCGCCAACAGCTTCGGCGGTCAGACCGGCATGAATAACCTCTGAAAGCCCTATTTTTTCTTTTATACTTGGGACGACAAATGTGATATCTTGATAATTTAAATCTGGCATTAATAACTTACCGTCATAACCAATCATGGATTGTAACCGCAGAATAGCTTGCAGTACCCCATTTTTGTTCGCTCCAGCGTTAAGCACTATGTTATTATTATTTGGCGCTCCAGGATTCGAAGGATTAGAGCTATGTACACCAAAAAATGGCTGACCATCATATGCAAGTCCGTTAGAATTAATCAACTTGGCCAACTCACGGTCGAAAACACGAGATAGGACGCGGATAAAATCAGGAGCTTGTCTCTTGATGATGCTATAAGGATCATCAAACGCACCCAAAGACTGCATCTCCAATGGAGTTTTGTAATCAACGCCGGGAACAACTATATCAATAACAGTTGGCTTAACATATTCCGCGCTCTCGAAAGCCAACACCTGGTTAAAATTAAACGATGTGATATGGATTGGATAGTGTTGAAACTTAGCGTTACTCGTTGAGTCAGTAAGCGCTATTTCTTTGTACACGGATCCCATTTTTGGCATCTCTGTATTGAGACGCTGATTTATCTGACTGATCAGGACATTAACGTCCTGAGTACCTACGGTTGCAAATGCGTTAGCCATTTTAATATCTCCTAAATATTATTATACAATCTCAAAAAACGTTTTACCCTCTGGTGTGATATCTCTTAAAACAACAGTCAGATCTGCAAACCCAACAGTTGCTCTAACGGTAATGTTATCCACAATAGCCATGCGCGAACCAATCATTGCTGATGTTGGAGCATCTGCACTCAAACCAGCAAGCATTATCCCGCCACCACGGTGGAATACCATCGAAATACCAGTAACTGCTGCAACTGATGCATTGTCATAGGTATTCAGCGCAACACCAGCCACAAAAACAACCGGTACCAATGCAGCAACCAATGCACTAGCAAGGCCTAGACCAGTACCCTGAGCTATAGGGCGAACTAATGTAGATGCAGTACCATGAGCCATAATTGCATTTACAACGGCCTGAGCTGTTGATGTAGATGCGCCAGCGCTATCTGTTGCCAATTGGACAATGACATCGACAAAAGATGCACTATAAACAACAGATACTCCAAGAGTCTTGTTAATCCCACCAGTTATCTGCGAATAGCGAACATTAGCCTGTGGAGTCCATACTAATAGCGCTCCATTTGCATCGGCGCCAGGTACCTGCAAATACTGAGAGGTATGATTGCCGGCAACATAAGCAACGCCATTTACAGACACAGCTAATGTGCCTTTGAGTATTTTTTGTGATTGCCCAATAGAGGATAGATGTAATTCTTTAATTTCTATCCCCTGAAAAGCGGTGGTCATTTCGTTTGTAGTAGCCATTTTATCTCCTAATCCGTGCAAATATTTCGTCTACGACTTTCTTAGCCGAGTCAGTCGAAACGTCTTCGATTGTTTTTATTTCTTCCTTAGGCTGAGAAATCTCAGAAAACATATTTATTATTGGTTTTTTTATTTGAAGATATGCATCAAGAGCAGCGTCGGAAAAAGACATAAACTTTTCTTTTTCTGCCACTGGTATTTTATGCTCGATGATACCCTTATCTATTTTAGATTGCTTTCTTAAAATCTCTGCTTCTTTTCTCAGGGCCTCTAATGATTGTTCTAAAATTTTGTTATTATCATTCAAGGCCAAAATGGATGCCTTCAACACAGATGCATCCTCTATTGCATCCTCTATTCCGACTGGCTCTTCGGACAAAGTAACGACCTCGTCTTCTTTGGCTGTATTTTGTATAGGCACTTCTATCTCTATTTTTTTCTCTTCTTTTTCTTCCTCTTCGGACTCTTCGTCTTTCGGGAGTGTCTTACCCTCTGGATCAATCGTGTCTACAAATTTAGATAATGACATGGACCAATCTGGTATTTGAGAGCCCATTGCCTTGCATAACTCGTCTATTTCACCGCTGTTATAAAGCTCCATGGTTTTTTGTAGTGAGTTTAAAATAGCGCCAAGGGCAAACTGCATCTCTCTTAGCGGTTTAACCTTAGACATTAATTCTTCATCCATTGTTGTTCCGTCTCCCATTGAAAATAAAAGTGGTTGAGCATTGTTTTTTGCTGGGAAGTTAGTAATGGATCCAGCAATCAACTTGGTAATGACATTTTTGGCGGAACTAATAATGACCGGACTATCAAAGAGATATCCACCATCTTTTATAAGTTTATATCCCAAATCAGTCCAAACCATATTATCTGCCCAAATACCTTCAGCGTCTGTAGATAGACTTGCAGAAAATCCGGCAGCCACTTTTTGATTTATTTCGGCTTTATCATCAAAAGCTTTGTGATCAACATCAAAAACCAGAGGATTGCCTCTCTGATTAAAATTCTCTATTATATTTTTTGCTGAATCTTTTGTGAGCCAAAAAGTACCCTTAGCTGTAGGATTTGCTCCCCATCGCCAAAGCAAAACACGGCTAGGTGGATCTTGCCCAAGCTTTGGCATGTTCATGATTTTTGAGGAGATAACTTCGCCCATTGCTGTCGGGTATAACCGATAAAAATGATCGAAGTAAATGATCGTTAAAACTTTTTTTGAAAATTATGGGATAATATCAGAAATAGATGCAGATGGGATTAGATCTCCAGCAACACCATCAATAGCGGCGCAAGTGACATATTTATCGCCCTTTACTGCCGCCTTAATAAACTTACCAGACTTAACCACTAACGGATCTCGTTTGGCAACAGCACCTCCAAGCAACACAGGAGAGCCCGGATAGTTGACGTATACTATATCTCCGGGGGATCCCGCAGAGACAGCCGAATTACCAACAACAAAATCGGGAACTTCTCCATCTGGACAGGTCTTAACCAAAAACACATCCGTCGATTTTTCTGCGGGCCATGTTGTCACTCTTAATGGCTGTCCCTTACCGAGAGCTGGTGCTGTTTCTGTCGGATCGAGTTGAGCTTTTAGAATTACTGGTCCGTCTACACATGTTTTGCTTCTTGCCATTATTATCTCCTTTATTTACTGTCTATTTGCAAAAATACTTACCCACTGTACGGATACAAAGTTATCTGTGGTAAATTTGATACAATCTCCCGGCGACAAACTTATTGTATCAGTTAGATTTTGAGCAAAATTATCACCACCCAATATGGGTATTACAATACCTGTATCATATTCGACGCCAAGATATGGCTGTACCCAGATCAAAATGTTTGTTGCTACCGATACCCCAGCACTAAGCTGTACCGAAAACTTACTTAATGTCTCCGCCTGCACAGGGCTATAACCGGCAATATTACTCCATAATGACGTCGAGTATGATTTATTTGTCGAGTCGATAGATATAAATTGCCCTGCGTAAAATAACGTGTTGTTAAAATACAGATCAGACAACAGCGCCAATTGCACTCGAGTGGGAGTTGATGATGGAGGACCAAACACAATCGTCCCGCCACTGACCTTGACAATGTCTCCATTATTAAGTCCAGTACTTACATCTTGCCCAAATCCACCCTTATTTTTGGGTACAATAGGTAATTGAGCTGTTGGCAATGTACCTGTATTAATATTGGTAGCACTAATGTTAAGAGGCTCTACGCCAAATAAATCTGTTGATTTGCTCATAGTATGTCATCCCTGATTAGTTTGTCCTCGGTTAGAGGTACTCCAGCACGTCTCGCAGACTCTTTGATATTAACACCTATCTCCTTGATTTCTCCGGTAACGTCCTGCTTCAATAACTCAGTATATTCGCGCAGAGTCTCGACAAACTTAGCAAAACCATCTGCGTAATTTTTGTGCGCCTTGCTAAGGTGCTCCTCGTTTTGTGCCTGGATATTATCCAAATCTAGCATGGGGCAATACATCTGTAACGTACTCTCACCATATATTGCTGGAGTAAAATTAACATCCGTCCAAATGGGCATGATAAACTTATTTATGCCATCCTCTAACGATTGGGTATCTGACTCAATGATATCAGATGCAATAGACTGCGTCGCCTCTTTGGTGGCAGCATAAGATCCACCTTGGATATCTTGCACCAAGTTATTGCCCAATAGTATTATGGATATGGTATCATCTGCCCACTTTAATAGATCCTTATATGTGTTGTATGCTCCAGATCTACCTTGTGATGACAAAAGAGATATCTCGGTATCGTCCGAGCTTATTATTGTATCACCATCTTTTGCAAGGAGAACTTTGCCATATAAAGCTTGAGTTTCGTCCGTCTCGGCTTTTAGAGACGGCACCTTGATGTATTTATAAGCTTTTGCCTCGACATTGTTAAACGTATTCCATCCGTTCATGGCTTGGTTAGCGACGAAAAATGGCAAAGCAAGAGCTCTAAGTGCACCGTTAAGCCAAGGACGACTACTGCCAGTTGTAAACATACCCCAACCATCTCCAACAACAGGTATAGTGCCATGCTCTCTGGAGTTAACGTAATAACGCTGCTCATGGTGGTTATAAAAAATGTACGAATGATTCCAAACTTTTATTTTTGGTATATATTGATAGATGTATTCGTCATAAACTAATTGTACGCGAAATATACAATTACCAATCATAACTAATCTTTCCAAAATTTCCACCTGGACGTCGGCGGGTAATATTTTGAAAAAATTCCGCTCCAACATTTTAGACATTTTTTTGAGCATTATTGGAGCAGACTCAGACACAAGCAATTTTGTTTGATACTTTCGCATGGCCTGGACTCTAGTTCTTAGTGCAGCATAAATCCGAGGGCTACGCTTCATCGCCTGGTATAACAATTCCGACATCGAAAACAGTCCGGCCTCGTGAGATGATAGAGCAGACTGGATTACTGCTGGATTATCCCAACCAAATGTGGGATATAACGAAATGGTCTCTTGTAGTGGATTAATTAATGCTTTTAAAAAACTTTTGTTTTGCTCGTTAAGGTTGGAATTATCAATAAAAGCACTCTCATTGTATTTTGCGGTCAAGAGTTTTTTGTTTTTATTTGCTTTCATATCTTAAAACATTCCACTTCTCGAGGGAGAAAAAAGAGAGGTCAATCCACTTTTTACGCTTTTGTTGGGATTGTAGTCGAATGATAAATGCTTGTCAACATACATTACTGCGTATCGCATGGCATCCATACCATGATCGTTTTTTTTCCAAGGCTCGTCGGAAGAAATCTCACCTGGCTTTGGAGGTTTGTAAACATAATAGGGGAACTCATCCAAAGTGCATTTGGGCATAGATTTGTACATCAACATAGGATCTGCCTCAACTAATGTATCGGTCAAAATATACAGTCTTGGCTTTCCATTTGCGCCTACAGCCAGTCTCCTGCGTACAGCATCTATACCAACAATTACATCCTTGTTGGCAGCAACTGTATGGATACCATGATCTAATAATACAGCCCGCTCTCCACGATCATGGTCTGATATGTGTTCAGAAATTTTTTCTTTGGCAGATAATTGTTTTAATTTTTTGGCAGCATCTGTAATCAATAGCTCTGTCTGGTAAACCTCTCTGTATAGATACATCGATCCATCAGGGTCTATAGCCCACCATTGACAGACAAATGGAACGTTAAACCCAAAGTCAATTGAGCAAATCCTGGTCCATCCAGGAGGGATATCGAATCGTTTTAATAGATGGACAGATGCGTTAAAGGTATAAACACTTCCCTCTGACTCAACCCACAAACCATCTCTTAATCTTTCACGACGGACTCCAGTCATCCCATCCAAAAACTTAGAATAATCTTTGGAAAGATGAGGATTATGGCTCCAATGACTCCAATAATAACTAGCTTCTCCACCAACAACAAACTTTTGATATTGCCATGATCTCGGATTATCTGGATTAGATAAATATAATATCTGGCAAAAATCAGCATTATTTGCACTCATTCTTGGTAGTAATTCTTCATGATCAGAAATGCTAAATAAATGCACCTCATCTGCGACTATAAAATTTAAGGTTAGACCTCGTATAGATTGCATTTGGGCGTCATTACATATCCCTCTATAGAGGATTTGAGAGCCATTTTGATAAAAATATGCTCTGTTTTTGCCATCATGTACGACTGATTGGCCCAACATACCACCGAGTACATATTGTTCAAACGGTTGTAACATTTGTCCAAACATAGATGCTTCTGTTTTTCGAACAAATAATAACTTAGAACCAGGATATCTCAATGCATAGGCATGAGCTTTTTCGAGGGCAAAAATTGTCTTCCCACTACGAGTTGTGCCACAGAGAAATATTATTGTAGATTGATCTTTCCAAGCCTTTATCTGCCAATCGGCAAATGGGACAAAGGGTGGGGGCGGAGCGGCAACTCTAAACTTATGATATATTGGTGTTGCCATCTTGATTCGCCTCAGACATTTTAGTCCAATCGTCTGGAGATACACCAACATAGACCTTTTTGTGATCTACCTCTATCTTTCCGGCTTTGTCGAGTCCCAAGTATGATGACTTGCGTTGCATTAAGGTACTTAACGTACGGGCAGCATCACAATCACCAGATGACAATACTTTCGCATACATGACCCGGATACATTGATCCAAACGCTCTACCTCGATAGTTACTGCATGCTCGAGAGAGTCTGCCATTTTTTCGCGAAACTCGGTCATATAATCTTTTACAACGCTATGCGCATGGTCTCTAGACACACCTACCATCCTACCAATATCGGCGTAAGAATATCCCTGGATGCGTAGATCTACAATCTGCTCTCGCTTTTTTGTAGCAGCTACTGCTTGCACGCTATGGGATACTCTTTTTTTGGTAGATGTAGGTTTAGCGCTCATTTGTCTATCCTTGCAATAGCATACCATTTGGTTATAACTGGCTCATGCTCATAAGCTGTAATTTCAAATTCTTTTTGCATGCCCCTTGTGTTACGCTTAAACGAATCAATCATCCATACTGGCATAGATGATGGTACTGGTATAATACGATTAATCTCTAATACTGTTTTTACGATTTTGCCGCCATACATAAAACCGTTAGATTCCAAGAAAATGATATCCCCAATACTAGGGATTTCTCCGAATAATATCTTACCACGCATCATTAACCAATCAAATAGATCTAACAATTGATAGGTACCCTTACTCATCTCATATTGATGCATAAGTATACTACCAGCTTGTTTGTAGGCCATTGCCCATCTTTCACACCCAGTAGGCACTTCACCCAAATTTTCGATGCTATTTATGGCTCTCTGTTGCAGACTTAACACTTCGGAGTCATCTACAAGCACATCCGTAATACTTTCGTTAACCTCTTCGGACTCGATATTGGTAACAGCAACAGGACGTCCACGTTTTCGTTTATTGGTATATGTATTGTTCATAAATTGAAAATACCCCTCTTAGTTTTGGATATGCATCTGATAATTTTGCTATGGTTCGTCTGTATGGGATAGACCTATTGGTCTCTAGATACAAGATAGCCGTCCTGGAAAGATTTGCTTTTTTTGCAAATTGATGCTGTGTCATACGATACATTGATCGGACATACCTTAAAAAGCTTGCGAAATCGAGTATACACACCACGATTTTTTATAAACCAAAAACATTTTTTTCTCGACTGATTTGTTGTTTTTTTAAAAAAAGATAATAAAATTGGTTGACCTTTTAAAATTATCTGCTAGTATCTTAGACATGGAGGCAACAACAATGACAAATCAATCACCACTAATCGTAAAAAAATTCTGGTACTACAGCTTATTACTCACAATAGATCAAAACCAATCCGTCGAGACAGTTGGTGGTAAATTTTGGACTGATATATCTAGCGCAAACGGCGATGCTCGTTTGGTGTTTGCCGAGGTGGACTCAAAAAACGAAGAGCAATACTATAAGACAACTGCAACAGATCAGCAGGGACGAGTGTATTGGACATACTGGGATGTCCGATATATCAACAATAGAGAGTGCCCAAGCAATATTGAGTTAATTGGCTAATCATCTAACGGTAATATGGAGGCAACACAATGACAAATCAAAGGCTTAATACACTAGTTAGTCAGTTTGAGCATCAACTCATGGTAACAAAATTTTTGGAAATGGAAACATACACCAACTGGTGCGATGGCGAGTGTTCTGACTCACCAATAATGACAAGGACCAGAAATGCGGCCATTGCTGCGCAAAAAACATTATCAACGCTTAGAGAGTTATTAATTCTGGAATTTGGCGATGAACCCATAGTCAATCATTTATGCAATGACCCATGTGGTCATTGTGTATCACATGAGTGTTGCAAAAAAATCACCGAGGCTGGCAATGAGATCAATTTTTGGAATTAAGATTGGAATTAAGAGAGGTAATCAATGAATAACAAATACAAACAAATAGATCTAATCGAGTACATGAAGACATGGAGCCCAGACTCTGAAGAGAGAACAACGCATAAAGTCAGAACATTTTTTGAAATAATCGTAAATGAGCTAATAAAAGGCAACAGGATCGAGTTTAGGGGCCTTGGAACGTTTGTTTTAAAGCAATTGCCAGGATACATTGGTAGAAACCCAAAAACAGGAGAAAAAATACCGGTAGCGCCTAAAAAGAAAATATCCTTCAAAATGTCGAGTCTGATAAAAAATAACGGCAAGAAAGTTGAGAGATAAAAATGGATGAAATTAAAATAAGAAATATACACAAAGGAGCATACGCAATTAAAAAAGAATTAGAGATTAAAAAAGCGCTTATGTCTTCGCCCAAAAAAATAACGATCCGACTAAAAAATGGAATTTATTTTAGCATTTTACCTTTTTTTGACAATATGAATAAATTTAATCTTGACGAGAATTTTAGATATACAGTTCAACTAACTGAATATTTTTTTTGGAGAAAATCTTTAATTTACACAATATTTTTTAAAACTGGATCGATTTATTCAAGCGATACACTAATTGATGAGTCTGGACAAAAAATTACTGACGACGAAAAAATTCAGGAATATATAGTACAAATATTACACTCTAAATATGCACGCATTATTTTAGATTATTCTAACGACAATGATTGCAAAAAAATACATATGAACGGTAGATTTGAAAAGATAACATATAAATCATTAAATACTTTTGATTCCAGCATGATTATCAAGTTCGAATTTTCAGCGGACGAAGAAGACATAGAAATTGAGAAAAATTCAGATGACAAATGATAATGTGATGAACAGCTTCGCATCAACGCTCAGCGATGTGCAAATCCAGATGATTGTTGATGCATTAATCAATAATTATTTTGGTGGGTTATTGGTGAAGCTTACCGATGAGCAGATTAGTAGAGTGTTGGACAGTCTGGGATGGGAGAATCTTAAATCGCCACATGGAAGGATTAAAGAGTCCTGGTACTTTTCAGAAAAAATTCTGCTATTTGGCTATTCGACTCATGAAAGCATATTAGATAGATTGACATATCAGCAACGCAAAAGTTTGCTTTAACTCACAAACAGCTAGAGAGGTTTATATCAAATATAACCGCGGAGCAGCTGTTATGGGCAGTGTTTGCAATGGACGATGATCAGCTTGATAGGATATTGATCATTTGAGCAAAAGGAGGAGGATTGATGCAAAAAGAAGAGCAGATTAAGATAGTAGTTGAAAATCAGAATGGGGAGAAGCTGGAGACGTTGATATTAAGCTTGAGCTACCCAGAGATAATAAGTTTAGCGAGAGACCTCGATAAAGATAAGTTTAAAAATTTGTTGCAATATATGAGCCATGAGACGATGAGAGGAATATTAACTGTTATAGGCATTAATAGGATTAGGAGTTTTTTAAATCAAATACTTAAGTTGGCGCAGATACCGTTTTTTATTAGTTTGTTTGAGTATTTGAGAGATGATGATTTTGAGTTATGCATGGATTATATGACAACCACAGAGCTTGGTAATCTATTGATTATTATGCACGAATGGAATTATATGTTTGCCAATTCAAACGAGGATAAATAATGATAAAAGGAGTGATTATGGACAAAGAGGAATTTAAAGCGTCAATTAATAATTTGATCAACATAATGCGCAAAAATGAATTAATTACGATGACCAACGAAAAAATTTGGAGTGAGCTTGTTTCTATCGATCCACTCACCAAGAGAATATTGGGCAATATGAACGACGAAATTTTTTGGGGAGATGTTAGCAAATTTAACGACAAACAACTAACCAAAATTGTTTCGACCATGTACGAGAGTAAAATAAAGAGTTGGCTCGAAAATATGCAGGACGAACAGCTTATTTTTTTGTTTGTTACCATAACTGACATAAATAGTCTTGCACGAGTGTTATTCCATGTCACGGAGGAACAGTTTTTGGTCTTGACACATGGTCTTCCGGAACAGAAATTGTGGAATTTGTTTAAAAAAATGAAGAGAGATCAGATTGATGTTTTTGTGAAAAATTTGTCCGACGATAGAATGCGAAACGCATTGGAGATGATGAGTCGGGATGAGCGTGCAGATTTTATGAGAGTTATACACGGAAATAATATGCGCAGAATGATAACCAACATGACCCAAGCGAATCTGTTGAAATTGATCGAAGATGTTAACACTTATCATCGACGTTCGTTGATTGAAAATATGAACAATCAGCAGCTTATGAGTTTGGTTAAGGACATGAGCGTAGATCAGTATGTAGATTTTGTGCGTACACTTACAAACAATGACGAGGAATACTAATTCAAAGAGGAGAAATCATGAAAAAATATGAGCATATTAAGACGATACTTGAAAAACTAAACGAACGAGGAATATTTGACGATGAGGACTTGAAAGAGATTAAAAGGTTAGCGGTCAATTTGATAGAGGAGAAATTCCGTCGATTAAAGGAAAAAGATCTCGCTAACACCACCATCGATACTGACGATACTGATGAAAAAACATTGGTTGGGTTAAAATGCTTGAGGAGTGATGATAAAAGGGAGTGCCTGCTGATATTCGACGCTAACAAATTCCCTTTTGAAATATCAATCAAATTCGACGAGTGAAGAGTGACGAGTGAAGAGTGAGGAAAAAATGGAATCCGTAAAAAATATAATAAAAGAATTGCTCAAACAACCACCAACAGAATGCTCAATGGTAACGTATAATCATTTCAATGAGTATCTCACCATATTACCAGATTTATGGATTTTTCAAGAAAAAGAACACGAAGAAACATATCATTTGTCTTTTACATTTAAAAAAAAAGACAAAATCGAAGAATATATAAATAAGTATAAAGACAAACCAATATATTTAGAATTAGAATATCTTGATCACGAAGACCATCCAAAAATTGAAATGTCGGGATATATTATTGGATTAACAACAGATAGACTATATACAACCAGCGTGCTTTATCAACCCAAAAAAATCAATCTTATTTATCCGCCAATTCAGCTCATCGCAAAAGGTATAGCAAAAACAATAAACCTTCAAATGAAAATTAAAGCAAAAGAACAGGAGCAATAATGACAAAAGAAATCACATTAACAAAAGCAGATTTCGCACAAAAACTACGCACAACGCTTGGAGCTAAATACAGAGACACTGATTCGAGTTTTTTGATGTTTGTATCTGGCATAATACACTGGTTGACCGAAAAAGCATCAGAGCCTAACGCCAGTGTAATGATTAGCGGATTTGGAAAATTTAAAAACAGCTATAAGCGCGAACGTATTGGACGAGATCCGCTGACGGGGGAAAAAATGATTATCTCAGCACGCAATGTAGTTACTTTCAACGCAGGTCCGTCGCTGTATAAAAAAATCAGGAATAAAAAACCAAAAAAGATTAGCTCAAAATCTCAGCAAAAAACGCAATCCGTTGATTAGTTAGGTCGTACTCTCTTCGCCTTACAGCATTAGAGCTATTTCCTTCGACGGTAAAAACACGCTTACCGTCTATTTTTTCCACCAATCCAACATGATTTAAATCATTAATGTTTTTCAAATTTCTAAAAAAAATAAAATCACCCGGTTTTGGATTTTTGGTCGCTAAATCGAAACATAAGTTATTTGCGTTTAACCGCGAAAACAACGTATCAACATTTAGCGATCCAAATTGTTTGATAGATTCGGAGCCGGCCTCCAAATATGCCGTACAAGCAGCACCAGCACACCATTTTGCCCATCCAGTTGCATCGGCAATGCGATTAGTCCAGTTTTCGATTGCCCAGTCAACAATAGGCCCCTGGTTTGCTGCCAGCTCGTGCGCTCCAATGCGACTTATCAAGATGGCAAGAGCATTTTTTGCCAGATCAGTTGACATCTGCACCTCTCTTGCGATTGAGCACGACGTACTCGACAAAATCTATTGCCTGTACTGCATTAGATGTATGGTTTCCGATACTATCCCTCGCAAAATCCAAATGATTCTTTTTTTTAACAGGAGGTTGATTCTTTTTTTTAATGACATTACCGATATCTACTATTATCGACGTCGACAAATAAACGATAGCAACTGGGATTGTTAACAGTATAGCAATTGGCAAGCACACTAACGTAATTTTAACCAATTTTCTGATTTTTGGATTGAGATATTTTTTTTTTAACAAAATTCTTTCGTCGACAGGTTGGACAATAAAATCATATTCGCTGCCAAGCATGATCAAATAAAAAAATGCTGGGACAAAAATCACCAAACTTGCCAATAAAATTGTGATAAAAACATTCATTTTGTCTTGTCCGAATTATTACAACCAGAGCTAATCTTGTCTAGTTTTAGATCAATTGTATGTATATCGGCAAGTAATTTTGACAATTGTTCGGCATAAATTTTTTGCAGACTCAAATAGTCACTACGGATTTCACTCATCCTTTTTTCGTTGGTAGCCTCGTGAGATGGGATATAACTGTTAAACAAATAATACAACAAATAAGCCATTGCCGCTGTTGGCACTCCAAGATAGCCAACTAATCTCATCAGTCTAAATTCGAGGCTCCCGTCCTCTGGTTTATTATTCGTGTCCATTCAAAAACCTTATACCATATTACAATATTATCAACACAAAAATATTTAATACTTTTCACTACATGTGAGATAATTGGGTGTTAAAATTCCCAAAATGAGTCTAACTTGCTATTTTGACCCCAATCTCTACTGATAATTTTTGAGTATCAGAGCCTAGAGCTCTCAACAATTTTTCGATGTTATTTTTCGACGCAATCATCTTACCTATCTCTATTTTTGCAATAATCGACGGAGAGACTCCGCTAATCTCTGCTAGTTTTTTTTGAGTTAATCCATTCTTGACTCGCAAAAATGACAGCCAGTTAAATTTTTTGTTTGACATGTTACATCTCACCAGTGCGTACGTATTGCATCCAATTTTTAAAAAACAATTTTATTTTGTCCATCCAATCATAATTTTGGACCCTATCAACCTCTAGTATCCTCATATGACACAAGCATTTTTCAATACACCACCAACATTCTTTTTTCATGTTGCACCTCCTAAACTAAAAAGACTTTATTATTTTTAGTTGACAATGTCAAGCGTTTTTATTAGTCTTTTTTCTGGAGGAATCAAAATGAACAAAAAAGCACATCTTATCATTCTTTGTTTAAGTGTTTTTACATATCCATACAGTAGCTCAATGCCATCAATACAGGCTTTGATTTTGTGTTGTTTGTTAACAATTATACAGGCGAAATGCGTTATTGAGGCCATAAAATAAGAAAGGCACCTTTTACAGTGCCCGTCCGTTTGGAGGTCAACCATGAAAATCCCAGAGAGGCTTAAATCTCTGGAATGCTTTTGTGCTGAACAAATCAATTAATAGATCATTGGAGGATTTATGTCAATTAAAAGTAATAAAAAAATGTCTTTCGACGCTGATCATGCATATATTTTTGGCCTAGAGATAGCAGTTGTCATTTACGAATTTTTAGAAAAACAAGAAAAAAATCCAGATTTTGTCGATGAAAACAAAGTCTCGTGGTTGTCAACTAACAGCGACGAGTGGGTCAAAAGCCACTTTGTTTTTTGGAGTCGAGTTAAACTAAGATCTATTTTTGATGAGATGCGCAAGCTTGATCTTATCTCAATTAATCAAGCGCATGATCGCAAGAGATTTTATCGCCTCGAAAAGGACAAAATCAGCGAACGCGTGCGCACACACGCGCAGATTAGTAATAACTATAATATGTGGATCAGTAGTAGTAGTAATAATAAATATAATAATAATACTACTACTACTACTGAATCTACTATACTAGGTATTAGTAATACGCGCGATGAATGGTCAACTATTGATTTATCACTTTTCAAGGAGATTGGGTTTACCGACGAACACTTGTCAGAAATACGTAAAAAAACTAAAATAACACCTGAGCTATTTGTTAACTCAATGCGAAACTTTATCCATGACTTCCAAGGCGGAAAATTATCAAAACAGACTACAACCAATCCAATCTCGTCATTTGTTCGCATAATGATTGGGGTTGGTTATTACAACAAAAACACAGACACCGCGCCATTGCGAACCAGGAGGGCTTATTTGGGGCAAATCCCGGAAGTCAACCCAATCGTAAGCATAGATCAAAAAAAACCAGAAAAAGAGCGTTTGGCAAGCAATAGAGCGGTGCTTATTGCGGGATCAGAACAAGAGTCGGAACAAAATAACGAGCAAATGGATATGGGTATGGATTGGGTCAAGGCGGAGTTAACAAAAATACTTGGCAGAGAGACGTTTACCTGGCTAGGTAATCATCCATAGCGTCACGTAGAGAGTCGTTTTTTCGTCGCAGATAGACCATATTAATATCAAATCTCTTGCTTAATTGATCATTGTTGCCATAGGCAAGCCATCTTGCATCGACGCGAAACAAGTCTGCAAGTTGGAATAATTGATCAACTGTTGGTTTTGCCTTGCCGGTTTCGAGTCGGTAAATATGCATTTCTGGGTATTTATCAGACAGATAGCACATGCATTTTGATAGATCTTTTCGGGATAAACCAAGTTTTAGCCTAGCATCCTTTAATCTGCTTCCAAATCCGGTGTCTAAAATACCAGTAATTTTAGGTGTTGACATAGTTATAAAATTGTAGTATCATCGCCAAGCCATGTCAACTTTTAAGACAAGAATATTTTATGTGTTATTTTTATCCGCTTTAACATCTCATTTTGGATGCGCTCACATCCGCTCGGAGACAGAGCAAAAAAAGGTTGTTGAATTGAAAGAAATACTTGACAATCAAACAAAAATATTTGTTGCGTGGGATTTAGCGCACCAAAAAAACTTGGTATGCTCTGATCAAAAAGACTTAATACCCAGCTATAGATTGAGGAGAGATGCCGTCTTACAGACATCTCTAACCATAAAAACAAGTGCAGACCTTTCTGCACATACAAAATCACTATCGTTGCTCGTCGACGAAGAGAGTTCGAAGGAAAAACCATGTCGGCAGAAGTGATCGTAAACCTTATTGGGCTTGCCGCGGATGTTATTGGTGGCATTTCGAAACGTATAGATGATGATGAGTTAAAAACAGTTATATCAGATCAAAAAATACAACAATTATTGCTCGAAATACACAAATCCAGCCTGTCGCTGATAACAAAAGTCAAAAAAAATGACGAAGAGATAGACAACGAGGTTTCAAATAAATGATACCTCTCCTCCTGTTTTTGTCGCTTATACCGAGCGGCAACACTAACGGAGAGTTTGGCAAGGCAAGTGTATTTGCTATACATGGCGATAAATACAACCCAGATGACAAACCACTGGCATGCGAATCAAGGATCATTCGCAAACACGGTCATACCTATTGGCAAAAAATATTAACCCATGGAGTTGCTCACAGGACACTCCCATGTGGATCAAAGATAAGAGTATACATCATCGGCAAAAAAAGAGTGCGATCGAGCTACGCATATGTGGTTGATCGTGGACCCTATGGTGTCGTTAACAATGGCAAATGGAGATTGAGGCGTAAGCTTTTATCCGGAGAGAGATACAGAGGCATACTAGATGTTTTAGCTCCTCTTGCCAAAAAATTAAACGTATCTGGTATATTTTTTGTTGTTGTAAAAATTATTTCTCCTCGAAAAATTGCTTATTCTTAAAAAATATGTTGATTTCTTTTTGCGAATTTATTATTATTTTTTGCATGGAGGCAACAACAATGACAAATCAAATCAAAAATAACCACGGCACAGTAACCCACAACGGAAAAACGCTTACGCTAACCCAAGACGCTTACATGACCAGCAATGGCTCTAGAGATTATTACAGAGCACACGCAGTCGATGCAAATAACAACGAGTATTACATCATCTGGGATATCGTGGATGCAGATTGTGATGATGAGAGCAACGCTTGCGATTGGGCAAATCCATCTGATGTAATTAGCATTGACTAACGACTGCACGGGAGGCAATACAATGACGAGCGAAAAAACAGCTTTTGTTGAGATCGAAAACCTTATAAGCAAAAAATTCCACCCCTACCTGGAGAGTGGCTTTGGGCGATATGTTAAGTTTTTGGAGCTGTCCGCCAAAAAGGCTTTTTTGGGGCAAATACCATTCCACGTTTTGATAAAATTCGACGACACAATCAGAGAGTTAAGCCACCAATCGATTAATGCAGCTGGCATTGAGGTAGACCCAAGCGAGTTAACTGTAGCAGAGTTGATTGGCAAAATACTTGCTAGCTCATTTTTAGGCCGAAGTTATAAGATACTACCTTTGTCGTTAGACCTATACGCTATCGATTATTCTGAGGATACGTTGCTGCAAATATCTAACAGCATTTTTAACATTTCGGTTGCGAGCTAATAGGAGGACACTACTATGTCGACAACAACAGTTGAAAAAAATGAAAAAATAGAAGAACGTGATAAACTAAAATCATTGAACATTTACCAAAAATTAAGCTTAGTATCAAGAGCATGTGAGACGGTGGACAAAGATGGTAAGGTAGATGGTATTAGAGGATTCCGGTATGCCACCGCCGGTAATATTATCTCAATGGTAAATCAAAATTTGTTTAAATATCGACTTGTTGCTTACGTTAATTACAAACTCGTCGAGACAAAATTTTTGCAAGTCACAAGCAAAGATGGCCGAGAACAAACCACAAAATTTGCTGCCGTGGAAGCCGTAGCAACCATTGTTAACGTCGATAATCCCGACGAAAAAATAAACGCATCCGCATTTGGACATGGACAAGATCCTGGGGACACTGCCATAGGGAAGGCTCAAACGTATGCACTGAAATACATGTGGCTATCGACGCTACAAATGCAACAAATGGACGAAAATCCGGAAAAAGACTACGAAGCACACCAACAAATGGTTAATCAAAAACCATCATATAACAACAAAATTAATTTGAAAAGCTAATTGGAGGCAACTATGACCGAAGAACAAAAAATAAGAGAGATTTATCCACTTATACCAAAAACAGACAAAGCTGATCGTTTAATTTCCTATTTAAACTACAAACTAATTGTAGAGTATTATAAAAATCAAAATAAAAAACAACTACATTTATTTTCATAAAATTTATTTGATTACTTAATTTTACAGTGTTTTGTATAGTTAAAAGAGGCAAAAAATGAAGAATAGAGAAATCATCCTGATAACGGACAAACAAAAAAATCTCTACTGCAAATCTGGTGATTGCAAAATATTTTTGGGTAAATTGTTGTACAAAAATAAAAAGAAACAACCCTGTTTTCTGGGATCATCTTTTTGTGAGCTTAAATTTGATGTCTGGTCTAATCCTCAATCTGCGGATACATTATCACAACTCATGTATACCGGGACAAAGTTGATATCAGATGGTAAGATTTTCATTATAAAAGATAAACGAAAATTTGTCGTCGGATCTAGCCTTGGAAATTGGGGCATAAGGTTTCGATTTACCGCAGATGACTATACATCAGATGATTATACATCTCCAGCATCATCCGATAACACTGGAGTAAGTGGTGTATCTGGATAAGACATAATGGTCTTACGTGCCTCTCTCCACGCACACTGGATAATGTATGATAGAGATCTATCCTGTCTAATTGACTCTTTTTGTATCTCGTCGAGCATCGACTGCGGAAAATAAAAACTTTGCTTGCGCTTATCTGATGGTTGTTTTGTAGATTTCATTGGCGTTTGATATCATTAATAATTAGTGTTTTCAATCGTTAGAATGGGATTTGATCATCATCAATGTTAAAATCACCAGCACTTAGTAACTCTGTATCACTCTTAACGCGTGCTTTTGGCGCACGCACGAATGCAGAACCACCACCATTTAAAAAAACCACATGATCTGCAACCACCTCAGTAGTATAATTCTTTTTACCATCAGGACTATCCCAAGAGCGTGTTTGTAATCGACCGTCTATATAGACCTGTTGACCCTTATGCAAATGCTTAGCTGCATTTTCAGCGGTTTTTCCCCACACAACGACTTTATGCCACTCTGTGCGTTCTTGCTTTTGATCACTTTTATCTTTGTATTCAAACGTCGTAGCGACTCTCATCTCACAAACTGCTTGCCCAGAAGGCAAATACTTAAGCTCAGGATCTGCACCCAAGTTTCCAAGTAAAATGACTTTATTTACACCGGCCGCCATCCTTCACTCCTTATCCTTTTATTTAGGTAATTACCAATAATAATGCCTTTATATGCCGATTTGCCATAACGATCTCGAAATGATTCCATTCTATCACACAACTAAATCCCATATTGACCTCCTCAAATGCGTTGGTTTGTTTCGTAAATCTCTCTGTATAAATACATTGATCCATCGGTATCTATAGCCCACCATTGACACACAAATGGCGCGTTAAATCCAAAGTCAATTGAGCAAATCCTCGTCCATCCAGGAGGGATGTCGAAATAATATATACTATCTTCGTGTAATTCCATTTTAATCTTTGCAAATCCTCTTATTGTGCATCAAACAGTCGCCAGCAATAATCCTTTCGCACTCAAAATCAAGTTTTGATGCCGACATCAATGTTATCGTTACACAATATAAATGCAAATCGGGAGTAATTATTTCGCCGAATTTACATGGGTAAAAATTATCCTGTAAGCGATTGTAGATATACGATGGATCAACATTACACATACCTAATTCTTTCTCTAAACTGCAATCGCATTACTGTTTTTTATTTCAATAATTAAACATAGAGACTTGGTTGCTGTTAAACATCAGTCTCAATCCAAATCCATCCAATTTGTTTCTCGAAAAACGCCCCAAATAGTTATAATATCATCTTTGGTTGTCATTATCCTAAGCTCGGGATACTGTGTGTTATTTTTAACAAAAACCCATTCTTTTTCCGTCGACGAAGAAAACCTTGTTTTGCGTATAGCTACTCCTGACAAACAAATACCATTAATGTTCAACTTTGACAAATGCAATGGATCATCTACATCAAATATGTCTTGATAGTCTTTTTTGGGTAAATCTAGCTCAAAATCATACTCCTCCATCGCTTTACAATATTTGGACCCACTTTTCAAAAATTTGAAACGCAGTACGTGTTCTGGTTTTATTTCAATTGTATCTTTTGTTTTCGTCTGAAAAGATACTTTTACCATCGGTATGTTTAAGTTTGTTGCCATGGTTTAATCCTCGGCAGAATGCTTTTTTGGACTGACTTAATCACGCGCACACCTAAAACCAACCGCAGGGCTATGATCTGATATACCCATCTTTTCTCTATGCGTTGTAGACAGCTCATCTTGGATATTAGATAACCACGATCCTCCCCTAACCGTACAAGTACCTGTGCAGCTCTTATTATCAGTTACGTTATTTGTGTATTCGCTGTCCAATATCTCAGCAACATTGCCCGCCAAATCAAAAAATGGAGAGATATTTGGAAATTCTTTCCTGGATACTGAATATTGCATCCCTAAAACGGTTTCCACGTGAGTGCCAACCATGCAAGTTTTGTCTTTGTTAAAACAAGCAAATGTACTATCGAATGTATTACCCCATGGATAATCGGAGTAGATTATTCCTTTTGCGACATATTCCCATTCTATTTCTGTTGGTAATCTTTTGCCAACAGATGCACAATACTCTTTGGCTTGTACTGGAGTAACGCAATTAACAGGATGCCTTGGATCTCCAGCACCATACTCACAACCAGTCTCGTCATATGCAGATACAGGTTTGGAGCAATTACCAGACTCTATACATTTGTTATAATCACCAAGTGTAACTTCGGTTTGATCTAAGTAAAATGCTTTAACCAATACTCTATTAGGGACATATTCTTTTTCTTTTGTGTTGCCAAAGTCATAATAACCAAGTGGCAGTTTGGACATACCATGAATAATGTTAACATCAGTATCAACGCATTCGTCGTCTACACATGGCATCTCACATCCAACAAATAAACAAGCAAACGACAAAACTAACAAAATATTTTTTTTCATCTCGGACCTCCAATGCTTACAATAGACTACATTTAAAATATGTCAACAAGTTTATTGATCTATTTTCTTTTTGTTTGTTTTTTAATGGGTTATTAAACGATCCAGCCTACGATTTTGACTGCTGCCGTAACAAGTTGTGCAGAGGTCGTAGCAGATAGATAGACTCTTTTGTTGGCGAGGTTTACAGGCACAACAATCCTCTCGCTTAACATGCCAGCAGAGACACCACCACCTCTTTCTTGTGGCCATGGAGGCAGAGAAATATCATATTTTAAGCCAGTACCTGTACCATCTGCACGAACATAAACAGAACGATAAGATGCAAGCGTATTGTTGTCGAAATTAAACATCAATTCTACTGCTTTTGCATTTGCTGGCAAATATGAATCGAGCGTTATTGTTGCCTCTGCTGGTGCACTTGGTATCGTGCCAGAAAAAACATATCCACCAGCCAATGAGCCAATACTCCTCATTAAATACATACGTCGTCCATCACGATAAAATTCAGGGATCGTTGCGTCTCCGGCGGTCCTGAATTCCATTAAATATTTTTTTGTCACGTCGCCAGTTTTAAACAATAGATCGTCCGTCGGAGCCACCGTCGAATATTCGATGTCATCGGTTGGACCATTGTGATATACGTAGTATGTGGTATTTGCCAAAAATGGACCACCACCCTCGATAAATATTGGTCCAAAATTAAAATTTGCTGGCAAATAACTTGATTTAACGTCAGTTTTTGTTGTGTTTTTATAGGCGAGGAAATTTGGGATAGTTGCAAATTTCAGCGTCGTTAGAGACTCTTGCTTATAAGCCTTTACGATAGTAGATAGACTCTGCTCAACTAAATAATTAACCAAAAATTTGGTGCGATTAGTTAATGATTGCAATGCTGGTCGTATGGATCCTTTTGTGTCACCGCTGAGATCCATATATGCAGTCCATATACCTGCAATGCCAGTACCTGGCGCAGTATTGACAAATGCATTAAGTAATAACAAAGCGCCTGGTGTCGCATTGACAAGATTAACTATATCATTAGCTGTAGATGTAACAACAGATGAGGCATTGGTTGCCAATTGGACAGTTACATCATTACCGCTAATGGATACGCCCAAAGCCGTGCTTGTACCACCAAGATGCCTAATCCTAACCCCATCTGCTATCCTGACATATCTAACATCTCCAGTTGCTGTAAGACCATTAATAATATACGACGAAAAATCTGCGCCTACAGCCTTAACACCCTCCGAAGGCTGCGGACTTTGAACTGCATCAAAACTATTTAATTCTGGCAAAATAATCATCTAATACCCCCGATAATATATACTATTTAATGCTTTTTTATATTCCACGTCTGGATCTGACGCAAAACTCTCATTATAAAAATCAAATTTAGCATCTCCAACAGCATCTAATTCCCATTGCTCATGTATTGGGATAGAGATATATTTATCTCCCATCCTTATGGATACATATCGACATGAGCTTGTTGCAGGCTTCCACTTTTTGATTATATTAAATATATCTCCAAGCGCACCTTGATAAGGCTCCTGTATGTCCCAATGCGAAATTTTATCGTCCCATAATGCTCCATTTGCTAATGCAGATGTCGATCCAGAGACATTCTTGGTTGTTGGATATAATGTATATATGTATAATAATGCATTGTTAGTTGTTGCATCATAACCAGCAGCATATATAGTCGGATTAAGTAAAGATATATTAGCCGATGTGCTGTAAAATGTACCACCACCAGGGACAGACAATAATTGACGATTACCTGTTGGACTCGAATATTCTAAAATTGTCATGTCATCTCCAAAAATGTAGATATACGCATAATATGTTCCATTGACATTAACGGCTTGATAGGATACAGACCTTAAATTTTTGCTTGTTAGTCTTGGCATTACAGACCACGTACCTGCACGTTTTCGCAAAACTAATCCATTATCACCAACAGCCCAAACATCTCCGACACTTGTTGATACTATACCTCTTATAGGTTGTGTTATTGACGGGAGAGATTCTTTGGTCAAATTTGCTGTCATAGCATTGTAAAATGCAATAATACCCTCTCCAGCAACGGTATCATATCCGCAAAAATACGCGCTGGTGGAAAAATGACAAGCACCATAATAATTAGTAGTTGCTGTTAATCCAGTCCCTCCCAGCGGTAACAAAATCCATCCAGCGAATGTCCTCCACATCATTGTGCCATTATTTCCTGCGCAATACTCTGTCCCCAAAGATGTGATTACGCAATTTAACTGATTTGAGGTTACCGGTATACCTCCTCTATAATCAGTCCAATTTCCTAGATTATCTCTCTTGAGTATTGTCCCACCATCTCCTACGGCCAGCGAGTTTTGAAATGACGGACTATCTGTCGCTACACCTCGCAATGTAACCACAGTGCCGGATACTTCGTTTGTCCACGCTCCCAAAAGAGTTGTCCTCGTAGATATCCTGCCGGCATTACCAACAGCAATAGCCGAACTCTGATATACACTCACCGAATTAATTGGAGATAACGCATATCCAGTTGGTATTGTGGTGTCTTGTCGAAACTCATAGGCATTTGTTGCTACTGTATAATTGTTTTCGGTCACTGCATTCCATTTTTTTTCTGGCAAAAAACCATTTGGCAAATTAATGTCGACGAAAAAAAAGCCGGTTTGAGGCATTGTAAGTCGAGTAGATCCAGCATAAACAGTCCCAGTACCGTTTGAAAAAATATTGCACATAAGCACTTTAAATCGTCTGCTCAAAAAAACATCGTAAACACCATATTTGTTAATATAGTCTGCTACCTCTTTGCTCGTTATAATTGGATTAAGTAGATCATCTGCCGGTATGGTAACCAAAATAACATCTCTAACAAACTTTCCCGTAGCCGCATCTAGTCGGGGAATAAATTGAGCCTCTAATCTTGCACCAGTGACTGGGATATGTTGTACCGTAACATTGTAAGTAAATAAAAAAGCTGGCTGTCCATTAGCAGAGCTATAAGCATAATAATCATTATACTCTCTCAGATCTGGCTCTACATACATATATTCAACGACCTTATTTAACGTCGGAGATATTGATCCGTCTGTTAATTTGACATATCCACCACCAAATGCAGTGGTTGCTCCAGCAGTAATGAGATCTATCCAACTCCATACTCTCGCATTGGGAAATCCATTACGTTTCAAATCATTTATTATGTTATCTCTGGCTCCGGAAACTGCCCATCTATCCCATCGTGTTTTTAAATAAGCCCTAAGCTCACCAGGAGTCTCATTTCTTCCCCTCAATAAATTCGAATTACGCCTGTGTAATTCCAAGGCAGAGTCATCGCATGTATCTATCCTGATTTGATTGAGCGCAGTTAAGGCATCTGCAACAATTTGATCTCCACTATCAGCAAATGCCTTTTTAAATTTTTTTGAGTCGTCATCATTGAGCCAACTCGGAGATATGTTATCTAGATAATCTTTGTAAATAGACATATCAATCAACCTCTACAATGACAAGGCCGGAATAATTGAGCACAGGATATTGGTTAAACTCTATGCTTACCACTGGTAATGGACTCGTTAAAACAACATTTCGTATCGCTGTTGTGTTTGCATCTTCGATTCGCGCACCAATTTTTTGTTGATACATCGTTTGCCCAATTTGCAGAGTGTCTTGATACGCAATCATGTGCTCTGATATTTGCGCAGTAATATCCGCAGCGGATACAGATGCCTTTCGTCGTATATACACAAATCCAGTGATGATTATGTTAACATTGGTTACTGTATCTACAAATATATAATGCGTTAATGGATACTTTTTTGGATTATCTAAAATCGATTGGACGGCAGCGATATCAGCAGGAGGTAACGCACCAGCAGTACCAGCAATATATACCGTTGCCCCATTGGGAATGTATCTACCTTTGTAATAATTTGGCGCAACAAAAACTTTTCGTACCGGAGAACTTGTGTATCCTGGAGGGATGGATAATGCCCAATAAATCATTGCATCATCATTGCCACCAGCTCCAAGAGTTGCCCATCTTGTCTCACACCTTGTAGCATAAGATGGATTTTCTTCGATATCAGCACCTTGCTGCAATATACAAGTTGTGGATGGTGGGTAAATCGGATTACTAACGGAGATGCCAATAAAAGCCGTTTTCATATCCAAAACAGTATTGTTTGGGATGTTATAATACGATCCAGGCTCAGCCGCAGAAAATACTAAATCCAAAAAACCACCTGGAGCAACAGTACCTCCAGTTATATTGGTATAATTTTTTTGCAAACTAGCAGATCCTTGGGTACCTATAGTGATCTGTCCCGGAGAAAACGAATAATTTGGCGAGAATGCAGCTGATAATAACCTAACATTAAGCTGTGCTATCTTTGATTGATTACGAGTTAAACTATATTGAGACGACGCAAGCAGGTCTAACGCGCTTTTGTCTGTTAAGAGTGTTGCGGTCTCCAAAAATCCAGCTTGAGCATATGTTGACACATAGGATCTCATGCTTGATAATTCGGCGGAAAAAATCTCCGTTAAACTTATACCAACATTTTCTGGGGAGAGCCAAGCATCAACAGGTACTTCATTTGCACGATGTGCAGCAATCATATTTGCATAGTAGGTAGATTGACTAATCTCCGTAAAAATATCAGTTAAAACACTCATTGTACCCTCACTATGACAACTTCATTACTACCAGCAACCACCGTAAATCTCAACACCAAATTAGGATCTTCGTTAATCAAGATTTCAAAATTAAAATATAACTCATTGCCAGATTTATATAAAATATCAAGATTAAGTATTTGATACCTTATCTCGTCGCTAAACAAATCTAATGTTTTTTGTTTTAACTGCTCTAAAAAAGTTTTCGAAAATGTAACATTTTGTAATTTTCTCAAGTCTATCGTCTTACCTAGCGCCCAAAACAAAGTATCTGTTGTTATTTTTTTATAAACGCTTTGGATTACAACTTCTTGGACGTCACTTATTGGATTAAAGGTTAAATCAAGGAGCTGTTTACCATCAGCCGCTAAAACACTATAATCTATGCCTACATCAGCCATGTCTTTGCCTCAACTAAGCTCCACAATATCAGATCCCTCGGAAATGACACCTTTTAAAAATATATCGGTACCCAGCGTAAATGGTACACCTATTAAATCATTAGGAGCAGTATATGTCCCCTCTAAAACACCCATTCCGACAACGGTAAAATTTAACTTACCAACAT
>ERZ650304.221-NODE-221-length-35790-cov-8.378201_pt1 | contig 35790 bp, 37 predicted proteins | sample MGYA00376240_ERZ650304 | MGnify/ENA primary metagenome ERZ650304 (study PRJEB26733, sample SAMN07839271) | wastewater metagenome | biome: small river; feature: stream; material: water | place: USA: North Carolina | collected 2016-03-01 ... | reverse complement strand
CGACGCTCTTCCGATCTCCAAGGAAGGCACTTGATCCGCAAATCCGGGATTCCCTAAGGGGGTGCCCGATTTCCCGCGCTCCTCCGTCGGTGCGATGGGGGGTGCCCGTAGGGGTGCCCGCGGCGCCGGTCCCTACCTTTGGACATGTGCCAAGCGTAGATCCAAACACCGGCCAACGACTCAGCGGGGCAGCACAGCGCAAGCTCAACGCGCGCCAGCAGCAGGCTAGGGGGCTTACGCTGGGAACTTCTCACCCAGACCTCGCAGCGGTGCCAGCTCCGCCCGTATCCGGTGGCGTGGCAGCGTGTGAGGCTTGGGCCGCGTCCGTCAACCTGCGCGCGGTGCAGCTGGTGCAGCTCGGGCATGAGGCCGAGCGCGTCCGGCTCATCCGGTCCTGTGTTCGCAAGATAGGCCAGCTGCGGGTCAAGGCCCGGCGCAGCGAGAAGGCCTGCGAGCTGCGCATGCTGACCAAGCGCATCAAGGTGGACTACCTAGCGGAGCACCCGCCCACGGAGGACCCGCTGGCGTCCTGCGCGTGGTCTTACTTGCAGCTCTGCCAGGTGCTGCACCGCATCTGTACCCAGCCAGGCCTCGACCTGCAGCGCACCCAGGACCTGGTGGAAACCCTAGCCAACGCGGGGTTTGTGCCCTGCGCCGCGGCCATCGCGGAGCTTATCGACAGCATAAAAAAGGGCCGGTAGCCCATGCCCGCGCTGTCCCAGGACCGCGAGCTCGACCAGCTGCTGCAGCAGGTCAAGCCGGAGGGCCGGTACCTCGACCTTGGCATTCTGTTTCGTCGCCTGTCGATTGAGGCCGATGTGCCCATCCCGGACGACACCTATCTAACCGCAGGTGACGGCACCCGGCTGCGCGTCCGCAACACGCCCGGCGGCCTTGTCTGCGGGAGCAACCCCCCAGGTGCAAGTCGCCAACTATCCGACGGCACCGAGCTAGCCGGTATTGGAGGCCTGCGCGGAGTACTCCGGATCGAAACAGTGGCCAGCTTCGGCGGGCGCTGGGACAGCCTGACCGGTAGCTACTGCCAGCCCGCAGCCGAGGACGGCCCGCTGCAGCTTCTGGTGTTCGACCTGCAAGAGTCACAAGTAGCGTTCTGCCGTTGGTTCGCCGGTTGGTGGGCGGACTTTGTGGCCGAGCAGCCGCGCGAGCACTCCGCTGCAGTAGTGGTCGATGACCGCGGCGGCGGCAAGACGCTGATCTGTCTCATGCTGCTAATCGCGGCGGTGCTCGACCGGCCCAAGCACGCGGACGGCGCCGAGATCGTAGCGTGGGCAATCATCCGCAGCCACTCCGAGCGGGAGGAGGTGGATCGCGAGATCCGAACCTGGCTGCCCGAGCACTACTACCACTTGGTCACAAGCCCGAAGCCGTGCCTCAAACTGGCCAACGGAGCGACCATCTGGCTGCGCAGCGCCGACGACCCCGAGGTGCTAAAGCAGGGACGCGTCGACCTCGCGTGGATAAACGAGGGCGCCAAGATGGACAGCCGCGCCTTTGAAAACGCCCTGCCACGCACCAAGGATCGCGGCGGCCTGCTGTACGTAGCAACCAACCCGCCGACCCCGGCCTACCCACCAGGGGAATGGATCCAGGAGCTTTACGAGCGGTCGCTGGAAGCCACGGCCAACAACGAAGACAACCCCATCGTCTTTGTGAAGTGCTCCAGCTCGCTAAACGTGGCCATCGACAAGGCCGCAGGTGGAAGAGTCGCCACGCTGCTGCGCTGGCTTAGTCCAGAGCGCGCCGCAGCAGACGTTGACGGCCTTATCCTGCCCGTCGGTAAGTACGCATACCGCCCGCCGTACTGCGCAGCGGACCACCTGCGGGAGTTCGTGGCTGCCGAGTGGGAGCCGCAGGACATCACCAAGCAGCTGACGGCTAAGCTCTGCGGCGAGCCAGCGGAGTGGATCTTTGGCCACGATTTCCAGTTCAACCCCGGAAACGCAGCGGTAGCTATCAAGGCCTACGGCGACATGGAGCGCCCGATCTTCTGGGTCCACTCGGACTTTTTGGTCCAGGGCGACGAGGGAGAGCTCCTTACCGCCATCGAGGCCGACCTCGAATGGCTGGCGCTGTCTGAGGGCAACACGCCACGATTCAGCGCGGGCAACACGATCCACATCGGCGACCCGTCCGGCTCGTGGCAGAACTACGCGCACGACAAAGGGAAGGACAGCTTCGCCATCTTCAAGGCGCGCGGCTGGCGCTTGCTGCCGCCCATCAAGGCCAAAGACCGGGACTCAAAGCCCCCACACCCCCCGGTGCATTTGCGCATCGCTCGACTCAACGGCCTGCTGAAACAGGGCCGCCTGTTCATCGTCAAAGGACCGCTGACCGAGCAGATAGCGACCAGCCTTAAGAAGTGCAAGATCAAGCGCGGCACCCTGGGCCGGATCAAGCCCTGCGGAGATGAAGCGCACATGACCGACGCGCTCGGGTACCCGATTTGGTGGGTGCTGCCGCGAGTCTTTGGTCCAGCGCAAGCCCGCCGGGTTGCGCGCTCGCTTGGCGCTGGCTGGCGGAACCGCTAGCAAGTTGGTCCCTACCTTCTGGCGCTATGGCGCTGTCTCTCGATATCAACACCAACTTGCGCAAGTTAGCAGGCCGGGTCCTGACCGGCGTCATGCGGCGCTTTGGTGACCCGGTCGGGCAGCAGGCCTCGACAATGTTGTCGACAGCGCTGGACAACACGAAGGCCGCTGTCGCTCAGCGCAGCGCGTCCGTCCCCCCTCCGGAGGTACCCGGTACCGGCCAGAAATGGGGCGGAACAAACGTCAAAGGCAGTATCAGCCGCAAGCAGCAGCGACTCTTCAGCTCTGAGGGCGCGCGGTACGGAAAAGCTACAACGTACACCGGCCCGACTCCTGGGGCCTACTCGGCCAAGCCGGAGATCAACCTTGGGTTGATTGCCCGCGTGCATACGCACGTGGAGCGCAACGGGTACATGTGGGACAAAGCCGACCTCGACGATAGGATCGTTCGCGAACACGAACACCTGCACCCTGCGGACCGTAGCCGCCGGGCGTGGATCTTTTCTTCGCACCCCAGCATCAGGCCCCGCAACAAGACCACGCTTGCGCTGCTGGTGCGTAACGCAGTGCAGGCCGTCGTTGATGATCTTGATGGTTTTGACTCGTCGGTCTGCGAGGCCCAGATTGCCAACCGAAGCGGCGCTTGCCTGCAGGAGATTGTCTGGCGGCGACGACGGCTGCGCGTTCCCGTCAGCGCAAAGGCTGGCGTGCTGGTCGAATGCGACACGGTGGCCAGCCTAGAGACCATTCCGCTGCGAAGCGTGGCATTCGATGTAGAGAACGACCGCCCCTACGTCAACATGGGAGGGTGGGGGTGGATTGACCCGCTGACGGACCCGCGCACCGGCCAACCGTTGCGCAAGGTGGTGTACTACAAGGGCTACGGCGACGGACCTGCGCGCATGCGCGGTTACGGATTTGCAGCCCACCACCTGCACTGGCTCTCAAAGCTGAGCTGGGAAAAGTGGGCCATGCTGGCCGAGGTGTACGGCGTATCGACGCCGTACCTGCAGCCCGATTTCGGGGAGCAGATTACCGACGAGGACGAGGCGGATGGAGAGCTAGCGCTTGCGGATCTGGGCAAGGGGATCCCCGTCATGATCTCCAACAAGCTCGGAGAGATAAAGACCACGCCCACTCCGTCGGCAATCACCCCGATACATCAAGCACTTATCGGGTACTGCAACACAGGGCTTTCAAAGCTCGTGACTGGGCAGACCCTGGCAATGGAGATGGGCTCCAGCGGCTCCTACAACGCCACTGAAACCCACGCCGACCAGCAAGAAGCAGTGCAGCGCATTGACTCGCGCGGCACTGGCAATACCTACAGCGAGCAACTGTTTCGATACATCTGCGAAGTCAACGCGGCGTGCTGGGCTTACGCGTTTGCGCGCTACTGCCCCGGAGAGGAATGCACGCCCGAGGCAATTATGCAGTGCGTGCCAAAGCTGGCTTGGGACGTCAGCCGGAACGTGACCAAAACCGAACGCCTAAACATGTTCGTCACCGCGTCGGACCACGGGCTCGCTATCGATCCCGACCAGGTCTACGAGGAGTGCGGTCTGCGTCCTCCGCTTGATGGCGCGGCGCGCTTTGGCACTCCCAAGGCGGATGCCGCAGCTGCCGAGAACAAAGCCCCCGTGGAAGACAAGCCACCCACCGCAGACACCAGCACAGCTGATGGCGCGACAGACGCAGCGGAGCCAACCGAATGAACCAGCAGCTGATCACCTATGACGGAGCGCTGGAGCTGCAACCCGGCGCAGCGCGCAACGGGCGCGTCGTCCCGTTTCGGCTGGCGACCGCTGCAAAGGACCGCCACACCACGATCTTTGTCCCGACGGGTTGTCGGTACCAAAACTTCCTAAAAAACCCGGTCTTCACCTGGAATCACCAAGACGCCCTCGACACGGTGCAGCCTGAAGACGTTCTCGGGTTGGTCGTACAGCTTGAGGTCACAAGCGACGCGGTCCTGATCTGGGTCGAGTTCGACACTGCACCCAAAGCCGAGCGCTGCTTTCAAATGGTGCTCAAAGGCCTGCTGCGCGCCGTGTCTATCCGCGCAGGCGTCATCACCAAGCACCAGGAGGGCGGCGTCGATGTAATCGACGAATGGGAGCTGTACAGCGCAAGTCTTTGCGTAGTTGGCAGCAACCCAGAAGCGCTAGCGCTGCGCTCCCTACTGTCATCCGGCAAGGAGATTAACCGGATGACTCGTGACGAGCTCTGTAAAGCCCTTGGGCTTGAGCCAGGCTGCCCCCAGACCGAGCTGCTGATGGCGCTGCTCGGCAAGTGGGCCGAAGGCGATGAAGAGAAAAAGGCGCAGCTTGAGGCTGCCAAATCGGACGCGCCCGCGGCTGAAGAGGACCGAAAGCGCAGCTGCGACACCGAGGAAATGCAGCGCAAACTTGAGGGCCTGAAAACCGCCAACAAGATGCTCCAGGAGCAGGTCCGGTCGCTGCAGGCTGTCGCAGCGCCAGCCAAAACGGCTGAGCAGTTCGCTGACGAAGCGATTAAGGACGGGCGCTGGCCACTGGCCACGCGGTCTGAACTGGTGTCGCTGGCTCGGTCCGCTCCGAAAGCTGCCGAAGCTGCTGTGTCCGTGATTGATGCCGGGACTTTCAAGCCCCATCAGTCAAGCCTGCAGAGCATTGCGCAGGGTCAGAAGACCGAAGAGGTGACCCGCAAGGCTCCCAATCTCGGAAGTCATGAGCGAGCTCAAGACGACGACGGTTGCAGCCCTGAGGTGAAGGCCGGGGTCAAAGCGAAGTTTAAGGAAATTCAGGCAGACAACGCACGCCGCGTCGTCGTGAAGCGGAGCTAACCCCATGGCACAAGCAACTCGGCCAATTCCGTTCCCCATGCTGCAGCAGATGGTGCAGCTGGAAGGCAACACGCTCGCTGCTGGCGTTCTTGTTCCCTTTGGCACTTTGGCGGTCAACGATGCCGGAAAGATCAAGCCGTTGACTGACACGCTGATGCAGGCTGGCGCTGCGGCGCTTGGCGTCAGCTTGGACACGCAGGACGTGCGCACCGAGGTCGCTGATGTGACCCGGCGTTGCTTGTTTGCGCGAGGGACGCAGTGGACCGCACCGGCTGCCAAGTCTGGCGACGTTCCCACCGCAACCGAGATCGGCAAGTTCATCGCCGTTCAGGACAACCAGACGGTGAAAAAGACCATCACCGGCACGGACCTGCAAGTCCGCCTAGACGCCATCACCAGCGACGGTTACGTCGTTTTCATCCCGTAACAAGGCCAGGAGTCGCCTATGCCCACCATTGGAAATAGCCCCTCTGGCGTTGTCACGTTCAACGACATCCGGGGTTTGTTCACCGAATACAACACCCAGCTGGCATCGCCGCCGAAAGAAGCGCAGGACATCAACTCGCTGATCTGTTGGAAGCGTTCCAATGTCCACGCTGACGAGACCATCTTCCCGGCGCCGTTTTTCTCGAACACGCCAAAGCAGCGCAACCGCTACGAGAACCGGAAGCACACCGCGCCGGAGATTGTGAACTTTAGCTGTCCTACGGCTGAGTACTCGCCAGACGGCGAAGTCATCCCCCGGGGAACGCAGCTCACGGATCTTTATGGCATCTTTGAATCGAAGCTGCCGACGATGATTCAGCAGGGTCTGCTGGAGCCAGAGTTCCGCTTAGCCGAAATGCTCGGTAGGGGCGACCAAGCGGTCTTTGGAAAGCACGTCTACGACAACCTGCCGTTTTTCAACGCCAACAAGTTGTGCAACCCAAACCGGCCCGGTGTTGGGACGTTTAGCAACCTGAAGCCCGGCCTTGCGCTTGACCGTGCCGGTATCAACTCCGCATTTCACGCGCTAAACACGGTTAAGGGCCCCGACGGTCGCCTGATGCGTCTGGCTGGGCGCCGAACGATCATCGTCAGCACCGAGGACCAGTTCGACCGCGCTTGCTCCGAAATGAACGGCAGCATCATCGCCCGCGCTGTCGGCACCGCTGCAGCTGGTATCAGCAACGCACTGGTGGGCCGCGCCGACGTGGTGCTGTTCAAGGACTTGGCGGAGTACGACGGCGGCAAAGGCTGGTACGTGGTGCAGATTGCATCCAACGAGTACCGCCCCTTCATCTTCTCGGAAGTCGCGCCGCCGGAGCTGTACCACGAGGGCCTGAACCCCAACGAGCACAGCCGAGTGCTGCGCAACGTCATTAACTTTGGCTACAGCTACTTTTTCGGCCACGGTTACGGCTGGGCACAGCTTGCCGTCAAGTGCGTTGAGCCCTAGCAGTCCCTGACCATGCCTCAGTCGGTGCCTACCGTCTGAGGCATGCCCGCTCCTATCCTGCTTTGTTGTACGCGCCAGGATGTCCTCGACCGTATGAACGGGGACGACAGCCTGGCGCAGCTTCTCAACGACGGCACCAACCAACCCAACAACACGACGCTGGACCGCGCAATCGAGGATGCAAGCGGCGAGGTCGCTGCTGCGTGTGGCAACAACTACAAGATCTGGACCGTGGCCGGCGCAGTGCCTCAGCACGTCGTCCGGCTGGCCGCGATTCTTGCGATTTACTGGTGCTGGTTTTACGGCACCCACGGGAAGGCAATCCCGGAAGCCGTCGACAAGCAGTACCAGCGGACGCTCGACGTGCTGACCAAGATCGAAAAAGGGCAGCAGGGTCTAGGCGCTGAGCCGAACCCACCCGCGCGCCGAGCTGGGCGCATCGACAACAGCGATGGGGGTAGACGGGCTACCTATGCCGCCTTTAGGTGTGGCGGCTACCTGGGGCGACGCTGATGATCAACCTGCGGTTTTCTCTGGGCGGCGGCGACGGCCCGAGCTTGTCGGATGTCGAGAACAACCTGCGGGACGCCACCTCGGTGCTTAAGCGCTGGGGTGGCTTCTTTCGCGCCAAAGCCAAGCAGCGCTTGGCAGGCCTGTCTGGTCCAGACCTGGCGGCATCCACCCGCGAGCGCTACGCCACGACCGCCGTTGGGTCTGTCACCAAGGCCGGCAACGTCCGCAGCAGCTACGCCAAAAACCTGGAAGCGCAGCTGCGCAAAAAGACCGGGGGCGAAATGAAGGTTGCCGAGCTGCGCCGCTTGGCGCGCGGAGGGTCTACAGCTCTAAGCATTTCCGATGCGCAGGAGCGGTCCATTGAGCGGCTGCGCAAGCGGCTGGAGTCTGCCCGAGCCAAGATCCGCAAGCAGGAGCAGGGCAGGGCGACCAGCTCAAAGGCGACAGCCAAGAAGACCAAGCGCAAGCTAGACGGTCACAAGCTGCTCGGCAAGCTGCACAGCGGCCTGCGCGTGTGGATGTCTGCAGCGGTCGTGGGCCTGCGTAACCGCATCCCGTGGTCTGGCGCGCACAACGAGGGCGCCAAGGTTGGCAACGGTGCGGACCTGCCAGCACGCACCACGCTGGAAATTACCCAGGAAGACGCCGCGGCGCTGGCCCGGTACTTCCTCGACCAGATCACCAAGGGCAAACGCCGATGAGCATCGATGTCCGTAACAACATCCGCGCGGTCTGCGAGACCTTGTGCGACGTTCTATCGCTGGCTTTCCAAAAGCGAGAGCCAGTGCAGCCCGACCTTGCGACGCTGCGGACGGTGTTCAACCCCAAGTTTTTACGCGACCGCGCGCTGGTCTACATCACAGCGGACGACCGCTGCTGGCGCTGGAATCGCTACAGCACAGCGACAGACGACGGACTCTTGGTCATCGCACCGGTACCAGCGACACCGGTTGGCCGCTGGCATCGCGTCAGCAGTCCGGTGAACTTTGGCCCTAACTCGTTTCTGCCTCTGCAGTCGCGCGCTGCTGGGTTCTTTCAAAACGTGTGCCTGTATCGGGGCGACGAAAGCGACGAGCAGATCGACGAGGTGTTTTTCGGTCAGGCGCCGGGCCTCCTGGTCGAGTGGCTAGGCGATGACCCCAAGCCGCAAAGTTTGCACGCTGGCGCGCTGTACCGAGACTCACATCAGATCAACCTGCTGGTGGTGACCGAGTGCCTGCGCGGGTCTCCGTCTGCTGCGTGGGGGTCTCCGCTTCCTGCGGAGTACGCCAAAGACCCCGGCGCCGACGAAATAATCGGCCAGCTGCGAAAGGTTCTCGCTGGTGTGCCGCTAGCCATCCCAGGAATAGAGCACGTCGAGCTCGGGCCAGCTCGCAAGGTCAGCGAGGATCTAGCCGAGCGCATCTTGATCTATGCGGTCGCCTTTACCGTGAGAACGGCCTTCACCATTCCCGACGAGGACTTGGTTCCGTTCGCCTCCCAGGTCACGCCGCGAATGACAGACCAAAACCCCAAGGACCGCGCCTTTGACCCGCTGAACTACGTCTCGCTTGGGTACACGGTGCAGCCCGGGGCCGGGCTTGCGCGGACCTACGACCCGTCAATCGCACTCGTGGCCGGTGTGCCGATAAGCAGCACACCCGCTGCTCACACCTTCGACGCGAGCAAAGACACCTACCGCGACCTGCTAGCCGACGGAACCTTTGCCTATGTCGTGGTCGATGTCGACGCAGACGAGCCACCAGCGACTCCTGGTGCGTTGCGGGTTGCTCGGACGCGCACAGACGCCGCAAACATCATTTCGGACGTGTGGCTGTGCAGCTCCTCGGTGCAGTTTGGCGGGCCCTACGTGCTGCCGTAGCAGCTGCAGCGGTTCCTACCCTTGCCCGGTATGTCAGCTCCCTTTCCCGTGAATAAGAATATCCCGCCTGGGTACAAACGACCTGGGGTGTTTGTCTCGTATGAAATCGGAGACACAGGCGAGAGCCGACCAAACCACCGAGTGCTTTTGTTTGGCTACGTCCCTGCTGGGGCAGCCATTACCTTAAACACCCCGACCAAGGTACTGGTCAAAAGCCAGGTCGATGCCTTGACCGGTTCCCCCAAGTCGATGCTCAGCCGCATGTATGCGGCTGGAAAATCCACGCTGCCAAACGGGGTCGGCGCGGAGTTCTACCTGGTCGGCATGCCGGAGCCATCCGGCGGGACCAAGGCCAAGCGGCTGATTAAGTTCATGGCCAAGCCAATTGCGGGCACGCTGGGCACCAATACCAGCGCCGCGCAAGGCGTCGTTTGCACTGCGTTAATCGGCATGCGCGGGGCTAGTTTCGTAATTTCTCAGGGAGACAGCTTTGCCAGCATCGCCACTAAGGCAAAGGCCGCGCTCGACCTGGTGGAAAATCTGCCGTGTACAGTCACCATCACCGGTGGAGACACGCTGGAGCTGGAGGATATCCACGCAGGCGAAGCCGGAAACGACATGCCGATCTCTGTCACGTTTGACAGCGACGATGCAGGCGTTGCGGCTAGCTGCGGCACTCTGACCATCGGCGGCGGCCCTGCGGCTGCCAACGGTGTGCTGACGGTCAAAGCAACCGTAAAGAGCGCCGCGATTGCGTACCTGAGCGCCGACACGGCCACCGTGATTGCAACCAAAGCAGTTACAGCCCTAAACGGCGACGCCTACTCCGTAAGCGCAGCGCAAGCGGCTGTAGCTACGCCGGTTGTGACGTTGTTCTATCGGGCCGCTCGAGTAGTCAATCGGCTGTCTGCGGCTGCTGTCGGCGGCGGCATCACGGCCACCTTGGCCTCGGGAGTGCTGGGAGTCGGTACACCGACCATCACGTCGGCACTGGCTGCTCTGTCAGCCGATACCCAGGCTTACAAGTCGATTGTCCCGTTTTGGACTGACACGACCAACGCCGGAACCTTGGCCGCTGGTGTCGTCAGTCAGGACCAAAGCCCGATCGAAAAAGACCAGCGGGTTTTCTTTGGGACCTCTCTGTCGCTGGTCGATGCGCAAGCTGCAAACCTTGCGGACGCCACCAGCCCGAAGCTGACGACAAGCGCGCTGTTTGCGGTTATGCAGGAGCCCGGCTCGACTGTTCCGGCCTACGAGCAGGCGGCTCGCGTCGGTGCAATCGTTGCAGCCGAGGACTACCAAGGCCGGAACTTCAACGGTCGAGTCCTGCGGGGCAACGAGTACGCGCCACTTGGCGTCCCGCACCGCGCCGACCGTCAAACGCCAGACGAAGAAAACCTGGCAATCACCGCGTTATTTTTGGCGCCAATTGGCGTCAATGAAGACGACGAGGTGGCTATCGTCCGCAGCAGCACAACCTACAAGGCCAAAGGAAGCCTCGACCAGAAGCTGGAGAAATGGTCGTGCATGTTGCAGGTGCATCTGTACCGCAACGAAATCAAGGCCGCGTTCCGGAAGCTGTTCAAAGAAAAAAGCATCAAGCGTTATGGCAAGCCTCGCACCGACGCAAGCGTCGACGCCCAGGACGTCAAGGATGCGATCTATCGCTTGATGATTCAGTGGGACGATCGCGACCTATTTGACGGCGCCGAGGAGCTTCGCGGCGCCATTCAAGCCGGGGTGGTTGTTTCGCCAACCCGCATCGACGTATCGCTTCCGTTCCGCCCACTAGCCGACCTCGACCAGCTGGCGGTCGAGGGCATCATTTCCTAACCCCTTCTCAGTCAGCCCGCATTGCGCGGGCTGCGAGGTTTAACCATGGCTGTTGCCGGACGATGCCCGGTGTCTCTAAACCACTCCAAGGCGATTTACGCCAAGGACGTGGACGTTGACGCCACAAAAAATCAAACGCTGCACGCGCTCGCCACTGGCAAGGTGGTTAGGTCGCAGGGTGCGGCCAAGTACGCTTGGACCATCACGTTTCTTTGTCCCGAAGACAAAGCCCAGTTTGTGCAGCTGCAGGACGGCGGCATTGATAGTGACAGCAACGATGAATTGACCATCAGCTACACCAAAGGCGGCGAGAGCTACATGCTCCTCGACTGCGGTATCAACAGCGATAAGACCAGCAGCGACCAAGACGGCAAGCTCGACCAGGTGCTGTCCGGCGTAGCCACAGCGCGCAGGAGGACGGCGTGAACTTAGGCAATACTCTAAAGCGCGAGGGCGGCACCGCAGAGACCGGGCGCCCGGTCCGCTTCCAGATTCGGCACAAGGTCAAAGACGCCGTCGAGCGTAAGTGGGTCAGTGCTCGCCTCTTTGTGGTCGGTGAATCGCAGCGCGCAGCGGCCAACGAAGCCGCGGCCAAGTACTGCGCGCAGGACCTGCCAGGCCTGCCCGACCTAGAGGACGAGAAGGTCTACCGCTTCTTGCAGCAGGCGTTACGAGATCCGGACGCACCGGCTGCGCAGTTCATCTTAAACGACGAGCTGGATCTGTTCCGCGACGGCGTAACCGCTGACCAGTGCCGGTGGCTGATGCGCCAGTACAACGAGCATGTAAGCGGCGAGTATCCAGAGCTAATCAGCGTCGAGGACGCCAAAAAGCTGGAAAAGCAGGCAGAGGATTTTACGAAAGGCGGCCAGCCGTCTTAGTCAAGGTCCTGGCCTGCAGGACCCGCCCCGAGCTGTGGTTCGGTCGGCCAGTGCCTGAGATACCAGACGCCGATATCTGGCGCTGGGCCGCCTGTGTGCGGGTGGCGCTCCGGCTGACGGAGCCACCCAGAAAGAGATAGACCTCCGTGGCCGTTCAGGAAAACGCAAACATCAGCGCCAGCCTGACCGGCCTTGACGGAGTGATCGGCGGGCTTGGCCAGATCAAGTCAGCCGGTGGGGCCATCAGCGGCGCGCTTAAAAACGTGGTCACTGATGGACTGCGGGCCGCTGGCGTGTTTCAGGCCATCAGCCTTGCGAGCGCAGTCGAGGACGCCAAAAAGCTCGACGCCACCACCGCGCGCCTTGGCCAGAGCTCGGGCAGCTCGGTCGGCGCGCTGCAAGCCAAGTTTGCCGGGCTTGAGCAGAAACTGCTCACGTCTGCGCCAGCGCTGGCGGACTTTACGCAGCAGCTTGGCCGCACGACGTACGACAGCAAAAGCGCCACTGCGGCAGTCGAAGGCCTTGGACTGGAGGCGCTGGCCACCGGTAAGACTCTGTCTGAGGAAATGGCGCTGGGTGAGACGCTGCGGTCGGGGCTTGGCGTCATCGGCGAGACCACCGCAGAGCTTGACCGGCTGCGCGCCATGGCTGGCGCTGTGCAGACTATCGGCGGTCCTGCAGCGTTTCAGGCATCCCTGATCACGCTGAGGTCTCAGCTCGAAGGGGTAGAGACCAAGTCCGATTCTGCCCGGGCAAAGCTGGAGGCCTTTGTTGCGGCCACGGGCAAGGGACTAAAGCCCGGCGCGCAGGCCGGAGCAGCTGGCGGCCTGCTGTCATTTTTCAAGTCGCGGTCGCTCGACATCGAGCGCCTGCTAAAGCGCCGCGTGATAAACGATGCTGGCGAGCTCATCGACCCAGCAGCAATCGCGCGGGACCTGAAGAAAGTCTCCGACAAGCTGCACGGTGGACGCAAGGAGGAGCAGCGGCGCGCGCTGATTAACACCTACGGCCTGGAGGGCGGCCTTGCGATGTTTCGCGGCGACTTCTCCGACGTCGACTCGCTCGCTAAGCTCAAAGGCACCGGGCAGACTGCAGCAGCCGCACAGCGCTTCCGGGAGACCGACGCAGCCAAGCGTATCGAGTTCGAAGTCGGCAAGCAGTCCGCAATGCGCGCCATCGGTTCCAAGTTTTTGGGCGTCCACGACTCGCTTGTCGGCGGACTTGGCACCGGCGGAGCGCTTGGTGTGGAGCTGGTCGGCGGACATCTTGGGGCCAAGGGCCTTGGCAAGCTCTCGACGATGTTTGGTGGCGGTGGCGCTGGAGCAGCTGCCGAAGTGGCAAAGCTCGGGGATGCTGCGCGCACGACTACGCAAGCGCTTACATCCATCGCGGCCATCGATTCCGAGGCAAGCGCTGCAGCCGGCGGTCTCACCAAGCTGTCGGGCGCGCTCATCGGCGCCGGTGGACTCGTTGTGGGCGCGGCATCCGCTGCGCTGCAGCTCAAGGTGCTGTCCGAGATTGGCCAAGACCGCGACGAAATGGGCAAGCAGTGGCGCAAAGACCACGGTCTCGATGACCAAGGTCGGCCTATCGCTCCGCTGCCGCAGGACGCCGCGTTCAAGGCCGCGAGCGAAGGGAAGACCGCAGCTCAATTTCTCGGCGGCGGCATTCTGGACACCCTCGGCGGTTTGTTCGGAGACAGCAACCGGCGCGCAGCTCCGACCGAGGAGATCACGCAGACCGAAGTTGACTACCAAGCGCGCGCCGACGAGGCGGCGGCCATTGAGCAGGCTATGGATCGCAAGGCAGACAAGAACAGACCCAAGGCCACCAAGACGGCCCAAGCGCCGGGCAACGTGGTTTTCGGCGAGGACGAAATGGAGATTGTCGTCAAGGTCAAAAGCCCCAACAAGGCGAGCAACTAATGCTGCTGCGCGACGCCTACGCCTTTGAGTTTGTCACCGAGACCGGACGAGAGATCCCGCTCTTTGGCTCGCTGCTGAGCTGGGAAGATGACCTCACCACGGGCCTTGTCGAGCACCGCTTCGTCAACCGCAACGGCGCAAGACACCAAAACCTTGGGGCGCCGCCTCGAAAGTTTAGCTTTAGCTGCATCGAGCTTGGGGTCGATGTGCAGAAGCGATACCGTTTCTACTGTGACGCAATCACGGAGTGCCCCACGGGTGCGCTTACGCACCCTCGCTTTGGATATCGGCGCGCAGCGTGCGAAGGCATCAAAGCTAGCGAGAACCCAGGCACCGACGCCGACGCCATCCAGTTTGTGATCCGTTTTTCGGACGATGGGTTCAGGGACGACGAGCCACAAAGTCCAAGCCAAGCAGCTGGAGCAGCTGCGCAAAACGCCGAGCTGCTGGTCGCTCGCACCGCTGCCCTGCGCTATCAGCCCCCGGGAATGGTAGTTGCCAGCAGCAACGTGCTGGCCGCTGCCAACCGCTTGGAGTTTGCCGTTCAGGATGCGGTGGTCCAGGCCGCGCCGCTGTTCGAGGTCGCCGCCCGCGTGTCCGAGCTGCAGCAGCAGGTTGAGCAGGTCGGAAGACTGGCGCCCCAGGTCGAGTACTACAGCCTACGCGCAGCCGCTAACCTGTCGCTTGGGTCAGCGCTGGAAGCCTACGCAGCGCTGCAGCAGGGCCGCCCCCAGATCCTGCCGTATATTGTCCGCTCGCAAATCTCTGTCACGCGGCTGGCTGCAAGCCTGTACGGGTCCAAGGCCAGGCGTATGACCCAAGAGCTGCTGCTGCTTAATCGCATCGCCGACCCGCTGCAGCTGCAGCCCGGCGCCGTGCTGCTGCACTCTGACCCCCGCGTCGTCAGGGCTTCCGTCGTGTAGCGCTTCCTACCGTCTGCAGCATGGCAGGAAGAACGCAGGTCCGGGTCGTGACAAACGACCAAGACGTCTTCGACGTTATGGAGCTCGACTACTCCAGCGACATGATGATCGTAGGCGACGAGCAACACCTGAGCATTTCCAACTATCGGGGCCGCTACACCGACAAGTTGCCGCTTGGGTCCTTGGTCTCGCTCTTTATGTCGCATCCGGAAGTAGACGGCGGGGCCCAGACGCTGCGCCATTACGGCCGCATTATCAGGCGCGAGGCAGAGTCGAGCACGACAGCCGGGAGCGTGATCCGGCTGACGACGGCTGACCTTGGCTGGCACCTGGCGAAGTGCTGCGCCCCGCTTTGGTTCAATCTGGAGCAGGGAACCGACCGCGACCTGCTCGACCCTGAACGCTCCAGGCCTGGCCGCACTGGTCGTAAAAATCACTTCATCGACCCAAGCTTTGGCCTTAAAGGCTTTCGCGGGTCCAACAAAGTCAACAGGCAGCGCAAGCAGAGCCTCAGCGCAGCGCGGGCGCTGGCGCTCAATGAGGCCCTAAAGCTGTTCGCGATCCAGGTCGAACCCGGGGACCTCATTCTGGACAAGCAGCTGGAGTACGCCAAGCGTCACAACCTGCTGGTCAACGTCTCTGTCGACGGCTACGTGCAGGCGTGGATTCCAGACTACGAGCGAAAGCCGAGCTACCGCATCATCCGGCGCGGCGGAAACTCAAACGTCATCAGCGGCAAGCGCATCGAGGACGCGCAAACGCAGTACACCGAGGTGGAGTGCGTCGGGGAGCAGTTCGATTTTCAGGGGGACAACGACGACAAGACGGGGCCCAACGCAGGAAAGAAGCGCGGAAAGTTCACCAGCGCAATGGCGCCCGATGGGCAGAAATCGTCGCTGCCGTTCTTGCACCGGCACACCTTCGCCGACCCGGACATGTATGAAAAAAAGTACGCCCAGCAGCACGCGGAATGGGCGTACAAGCGAGGGCTCTTTGACAGCTTCTCGCTTGAGTACGTCGTCCTTGACCATCACCAGGACGGCCTGTGGTGGGAAAGCGATACCATGGTGTCCGTTGACGACGAGGACCTGGGAGTCGTTGGCAACTTCTACTGTCAGCGCGTCAGCTGCCCGGTGTCGCCGCGCTCCGGAAACACAACCACGGTTCTACTGCGCAAGCCGGGGCTTCTCACTGCTTTTGGCGGTGACTATCCTGGGGCGCCACCGGCTGTCATAGGGGGCAAGCTGTGAACGTCTCAGCGCTAGTTCGTGGGTACATTGCGCGCGTGATTCGTTGGGGCAAGATCTCGGTCTCTCCGGCGAGCGGATACGTGCAAATGGAAGGCCGCGACGCCGACCAGGACGAGCCCCAGTCGCAGCAAAAAATGCGGTGGATGCAGCACTACGGCCTCGCGTCAAAGCCGCGCGCCGGAAGCGAAATCGCAGCGGTGTCTATCGGTGGCGCTGCTACAAATCGGATCGCGCTTGCCAGCTCAACCCCAGGTGCTGGGCCTCAGACTCAAGAGGACGGCGAGGTCGAGCTCTATGCAGAGCACGGCCAGCGCGTAGTGCTCGACAAGGACGGCAGACTGACAGTCTCAGCAAGCGGAAGTACGATCGTGCTTAAGCCAGACGGCACCGTCGCGATAGACGCCAAGGCCGGGGCGGATGTTGTCGTAAATGGCGGTACCGCCAAGGTTGCCGTCGAGGGAACAGAGGTGGACTGCGGGTCGCTGTCTGTCGTCCTCAGCATGGCAGGGATTGCACAGGTGTACTGGTGGGCTCCGGGGACGCTGACGTTCTCGCCGGTCCCGGTTTACCCGGCCAAGCTGCCGATAACTGGCAAGATCGGCCCCGGCGCCGCGCGCTTTAAGGCCTAAAGGTCCTGCCTACCCTTCGGGGTTGTGCTGGACGTTACATTGAATAGAAACGGGCGCGGCAAGTTCACTTTTGCATGGTTGGGCGGGGACCTGCGTTTCGACGATAAAGCGGTCTATCCGGTCTTCTCAACGCTTTGGATGCCCAAGGGCGGCTATTACTGGGACCAGAGCGGCCAGCAGGGCACGCTTCTTTCGACGGTCAAACAGGACCGGATGCGCACCGGAAGCCAGCTTGCCGCTTACGGTCGCGACGCGCTGGAGCAGTGCCAAGCGGCGCGGCTGCTCAAGGCGGTTGACGTGTCAGCACGTCGCACCAGGCCGGGCTCCTACCTGGTCGATTTGCTTTGGACGGGCCCCTCTGGGGATTCCGTCGCTGAAACGGCGGAGGTCTGAACGTGGCCACAATTGCGACGTACACCGAGGAGGAGGTCTTCCTCCTCGCGCTTGCGTATCTGCAGAAGGCATACCCAGGAAAGGCGACGCACCCGCGGTCATTCTTGGGCCAGCAGGCGCGCGCGTTTGCGCAGTTCGCTGGTGCGACGCAGGAAAAGATCAAGGCCTGCTCAGACGATGCAATCCCAGCCCAGACTGTGGACGCTTCGGGCGTCATACAGTCGCGCTGCAGCACGGCGGCGCTCGACGCTTGGGCCTTCACTTTTGGCCTACCAAGCAACCGCGGCGCCGGTGTGTTTGGCCGCAATGGAGCGACCGCTGCCACTGGCGGCCTTGTCACGCCTACCGGAACCGCTGGGTCTGTCATTCCTGCGGGTACCGCTCTGCTAGACGCAAGCGGTACCGTCGAGCTTGTGACTGTTTCCACGGTCACGCTGCCGCTGCTCACGCCGCTTGGCATCAATGCAACCACGCTCGGGGCAAAAAGCAGCCTCACAGCTGGCACGCAGCTGCGCTTTGCAAGCGCGCCGCTTGGCGTAAACAGCACGGTCACGCTTGCCACAGGCCTTGTCGGTGGGCTCGATGTTGAGTCGGACGTCGACCTGCTGGCCCGCATCCTGCGAAGGCTGCAAAGTCCACCCAAGGGCGGTACCGCAGCGGACTACCGCGAATGGGCCGAGACTGCAGCCAACAGCGCAGGCACAAGCCTTGGCATCGTCCGCGCCTACGTCTACCCGCATCGCGAGGGCGTTGGGTCTGTATCGGTGGTGATCACCCAAGCCGGATCCGGAGTCGGAAGAGACCCGGGTTCTGCTACGGCTGCGGCTGTGCTTGCGGTGCTGGACAAGCTACGAATCGCCACTGACACGGCCTATGTGTTCCGCCCGTATTTCAACCCAGCGCGCAAGCTATCCATACGCCTGTCGGTCGTGACTACCTCCGAGTATGTTTTTGACTGGACCGACTCAGCGCCAGACCTGGTGCAAAGCTACAGCGGCGTCTCGCTGGTTGCGACTGGCGCTGTCCCGAATCCGGCGCTGAAAAGTGCCATCGACAACGGGCGCAAGCCTCGCATCCAGCTTTTGCTGCCGGGGTTCGGTCCGCTGCCAGTGCAGCGCCGGGTGACTGCCTACGCGGCTGATACGCCAGTTCTAGGGAATCACACGCTGACACTGGAGAGCGCGCTGCCAGCCGCCCCGCTGCTGGGCGACCTCATCTACGCAGGCGGGCCCGCTGTGGACTACCTGGCCGATGCAACGCTTGCGTTTGTCAATGACATTGGGCCCAGCAACCAAAGCGGCTACGCAGACAAGGACGACAGCTGGCTCGCGATAGTTCCCGTAAGTGGCATCGCCAAGGCAGTGCTGAATAAAAAAGACAGCGCCGGAGCTCAGGTCGCGATGTACAGCCCCAAAGTCGGGACAGGCGTTGGCATCACGCTGCAAGTCGGCGCAGGCCCGGTGGCTGCTGATGATGTCACGCTTTACGACAACATCCCCGGTCAAGGTCCCGAGCTGCCGCAGGTCTACAGCATCTTGGTGAGGGCCGCGTAATGGACGCTCTCGACTGCGAAAAAGAGCTACTAGGAGGCTTCCCCCCTGGCACCCGCGACTGGCTTGATTTTGCCGACCCTGACGGGCCGGGGCCGCTGATACAGGCCTTGGGCGCAACGCTTTACGATACCGACGTTAAGCCCACCGACCAGCTGCGCAAGGAAGTGAACCCCTCAACCTGCCAGGGTGGACAGGCAGAATGGGAGCGCACTCTTGGCCTAACCGGCACCGACACTTCGCGCTTTGGCGATGTGCTGGCGAGGCGCGCGCAGATCATGTCTCGGCTGCGCGAATCAGGAGCCACCACGGTTCCGCTGATTCAGTCCGTCATTGCTCCGCTGCTGGATTACGCGGACCCCAGCCAGCTGGTGGTCCGTGAGGTCAGCCGCTCGTTTCTGCGCAGCGCTCACTCATACTTTGCAGTCGGACCGCTCGCGATCGGACTCACTACGGTGCAGCTGCAGTTTTTGGTGCGAGACACTGCGGCGGTGTCTAAGTCTGGGGCACAGGTAGACCTGAACCTGACGCACCCGGTGCTTCAGGATGTGCGCGTCTCGCTGACGGCCCCAGATGGCCGATTCATACAAAAAGGCTTCGTCGAGCCGCGCCTAGGAGAGGGGTCTGTAAATGGCTTTGTCCGGATCTATTTTCCGGAAATGGCCGGGGCTGTTGTCGCTGGCCTTTGGACCCTGCAGATCACGGCTCTAACCCCGGGCACGGTGGCTTCGGCGATCCTGTTCGTAGAGGGCTTTGGCCGCGACGCATCCGGAGCGGACGGCCTGAGCGCTGCAAAGTTTCACTGGGCGGTCATCGCTGAGCCCGCGCTCATGGGGCCGCGCGCAGACCGAGCAGCTGCAGCGGCTGCGATTCGGCGCATAAACTACGCGACGCGGGTTGGGGTGCTGGCCTATCGCAGCTCGGGAGCTGGAGCGCTTCCAGCTGGGCAGCTTGCTGCAATCCCAGATGACCCCGGGGCCATCCCTGACGCCTGCATCCCTGGCTAGCCTGGTTCCTACCCTTTGGGGGCAATGGGCCTTCCTGACTCGCGAGACGTAACTTTCACGCCAAACTCGGTCCCCGAGATTCCCGCAGCGACACTGAACGCGCTGCAGGACACCGCGGTTTTGCTTTTTGAGCAGACCGCACGCACGCCCCCACGCTGCGCCATTCGCAGCTACGACGGGTCAAAGATCCGCGTCGAGTATGTGCGTAGCGCGTGGGTGATCGACAGCATCACGTCAAAGTGGGCTTGCGTTTTCCAAGACGAGCCCGGTGTGGATGTCACCGTCGCGGCGCTCGCCCCCGCAGCGATGAGCTTTGCCGCAAACACTTGGTATTACCTGTATCTGCGCTCCGCGTCGGGACTGCCAACGTATGTCATTTCGACAACGGCCCCCGGTGCGGGCCGCATCTACAAGAGCACCGACAAGACCTATCGCCTGATCAAGAGCTTTCGCACCAACGGAGCGGGAGCAATCATCCCGTTTTCGATGGTGGACGGGGACAGCCTCTACACTGGCGGGAACTTCCTGGAGCTGAACTTTGACCTGACCGTGAACAGCACCAGCTGGACCCCGGTCGGTACCGATTACATCCCGCCCAAGGTTCGCGCCGGCACCATCCGCGCCTACCTCGGCAACACCGCGACCGCAACGACGGAGACGCTGCAGCTGCTGCCGCGCGACGTAGTGGCAACGATCGTCGCTCCGGGCAGCTCCGGGCAGCAGCTGTTTGTGCCTAAAGCCCCAAGCGGGGCACTTGCTGCCGAAGTAGAAGCCAGATTCAAGGTCGAGTTCAGCGACAACGCCAAGCAGCTGTCCGCCAAGATGGCGGTCGGCTCCGGGGCCAGCTCGGCCTATTTCGCTGCTGAGTCATTCCAGGAGTGGTCGTGAAACTGTCACCGATAGCCGTTGTCACTTCCCTTCCGGCGGCCAACGTTGAGCCGCCTGGATTCTTTCGCGCCGAAGGCGGAAACGTCATTTCCATCATGGGACAGGCGACGAACGCTGGCCCTATCTATCTGCTTCGCAAAGTCATCAAAGAGGACGGCAGTTTTCAGTATTTGCCGTACAAGCCGGACCGGCCTTATCGGACAAACCCAGCCGTGCTCTCTGGCTACTTTCACGCCCAATTTGAGACGCCAGCCAAGTGCGCTGACCAGTTCGTCCTGTGCGACGATGGCGGCGTTGTTGGCATAACGGGTGCCGGAGCGAGCGCGGAGCAGCTGCGATGAGCGGCGACCACTCAGGGGTTGAGCCGGAGGTCCCAAGTCAGCTTGGCCCGGGCATCGTTGGCCCGCCAAATCTTGCGCCTGGCACGGATCCGCCTTCGGTCTTGGTGTGGGACGGCACAGTGTGGCAAGAGCGCCGGGCAGGATATACCGCGCGGCTTGCGCTGCTTAGCGACATCTACAACAACGCCAATTGGGTCGCCAATACGTGGATTGGGCTTAACTCGGTTTGCCAAACTAACAGCAGCTATTCGTTTGATTTCGTAGCTGGATACGTTTGCGAGACAGAGCAAGAGAAGGTAAGCCGGTGGACGTTCTCGTCGGCTGGCTACTACGGCGGCGCTTTAGCTGATTATGACATTCAGGTTTGGCAATTCAGCCTAAGCAGTGGCTCGTATTTTGACACAGGTATCCGAATCACGGTTCCTACCGGCGCGCGTTTTGCGCAGCAGACCGACCCAGGATCAGAGCTAATTTTGAATCGCGGGGACCGCCTCGCGTTTGTGGCCGAAGCGAACCAAAACGACATTTGGTTTGCCATTGACGCCCACGTTTTGCCTCTCACCTAGGAAGAAACATGCCAGCAAACATTAAATCCATTGCCGAGGGCGGAAATTTCCCCAAAGCCGATTTTCACTCCAGCGAGGCAGCTGTAGCCATCGGGCGCGGCGTGCCGCTGCGTATCAAAGTTGCGGCTGAGGTCAGCAGCACCGACCGACACCAGGTGGCGGTCTGCCCTGATTTTGAGAATCCTGACCTCGTTTGCACTCAGCAGATGATCAAGGCGCTGCCCGGTACCGGCCTTGCAGGCTGGGCTGGCCTGCCAGCGCTGCCGCTGCTGCTGGGCGGAACGGTGGTCGCTGGCGACCTGCTGACCGTCTCCGGTGGAAAATTCATCAAAGCAACCACCGGCAAAAAGTGCTTGTACCGCGCGATGGTCGACGGAGCCGCTGGCGACGTCATCCCAGGCGCCCCGGTCGGCGTCACCGCCTAGTCATTTTCCCCATCTTTTTGGAGCTCAGAACATGGTCCCGATTCGACGCGCCGCTTCCTACTTATCGCTGCTAGCTGTCTCGCTGCTGGTGTTTGGCTTTGGGTGCTACACCCCACCGCCCACCGCTGCACCGCCTCAGCAGGTCATCGTCGCCACCATCAGCCATGAGGCACCATGCGCAACTGCGGTCTCTGCGGATCCACCGAAGGCTCGGAGCACCTGCCAACCTGCTGCGCAGCGCAGCTCGGCATTACGTTTTTCCTTCCAGCCCCCCGGCCAGGCCTGCCAGGAAGTCGGCGTCTCACACTGCAGCAGCTGTGTGACCGATACAACCGGCTTGCGGATAGCTTCGCCAAAGCAGGACAGACCCAAGCTGCAGCCGTGCACCGAGGAATCAGCATGGGACTGCAAATCGCTGCTGGCATGTCGTCGAGAGGAGGATGATCCGGAGTGGCTTGAGTGCTGCCCTGGCTTTTTTCCGACCACGCGGCGCCTGCGACTGGAGCGCGCCCGCGTGGGCATTCCGATTGCGGTCTACTACCCGCCGGTCTACTACCAGCCCATCGTCAGCCCCGAGCTGCTAGATCCTGGCCGCCATCGCTCGGCCTAGCTGGCGGCGGCGTGTCATCCCACTTGGCGGAACTTGCACACGCTGCACAGACCGAAACTGCAAGCAGCAACCCCAACGCTAAACCACGCATCAAATAACCTCCCGACATGATGTTGTTGATTGCGCCCGCAGCAGGATGCCGCGGGCCTCGCTGACTGCTAGGCGCAGCGCTTGCGGATGCGCAGCGCTCACGCCAAGCAGCTCGACCAGCTCGGCCTCTACTTGCTGTCCAGCTGCCACCAGCTGCAGCAGCCGCAGAGCAGCAGACTCTACAATTTGACCCCAACTTGACCCCAAAACAGGCCCAACCCCGCGCGGGTCAACGGTAGAGCTTGCCTCTTCTAAGCCGTGGGCCACAGGTTCGATTCCTGTCGGGCGCATCGTCGGTGACTCAGCCGACTTTGCCGCTGCGCTGGGGACAACTTGGGGACAACTTGGTGCGGTTGCTGCGGTCTCAGCAGCGCGCCGGTGCAAGTGGTCAGCGCTCAGGTGCGCGTAGCGCTCGGTCATCTTGACGCTGGCGTGACCCAGGAACGCGGCCACCTCGGGAAGCGACCAGGATTGCCCCCAGCTGCCCATCAGCAGGTGACTGGCTGTCGTGTGCCGGAGGTCGTGGAAGCGCACGCTGCGCGCAATCCCGAGCCGGTCTTTGACGCCTACTTGCACGCGCTGCGCGCCGCGCTTCTTCGTGGCCCAGCCGAAGTCGTCACCGCGCCCGCGGCGGTCTCCGGCTGGTGCTGGGAAGACAAGGCCTGCGGATGGCATACCGGCCAGCTGCTGCAGCTCGGCCAGCGCTGCCCGAGCTGGACCAAGCAGCGGCACGCGCCGGATCTTTCCGGTCTTGGTCGGCCCGCCGTGGCTGTACCGGACCACCAGCTGCGGACGCTCGCCAAGAACCACGTCCTGCCAGTGCAGGCCTATCAGCTCGCCCTGTCGCAGCCCGCTGTAGATTGCCAGCATGAGCGCGCAGCGCTGCGGTTGCTCCGTCACCAGCTGCTCCACCAGCGCAATCTCTGCGAGCTCAAGATAGGTCCAGGGCTCAGTCGTCTCCGCTGGCTGCTCGACCCGCAGCCCAGCGGCAGGATTCAGATTGATCAATTCGTCATCGACGGCATCTGCAAGCGCGCGCCGTAGCAGGTTGAGACAATGCCGCACGGTGCCGGCGGCGACCTTTCCTCTGCTTCCTGGCTTGGCCGAGTTCTTACGCTGCAACTTGCTCAGCCAATCCCGGACGTTCCGACGCGACAGCTTTAGCAGCGGGATATCAGCAAGGCAGCTGTCCTCGATGTGACGGGACCACCGCGATGCGTCGTCCTGGTGATTCCGGTTGTTCCTCCGGAGCAGCCACTGCCGCCCCCATCTGGAAACAGTCAGCCCCACCTCTGGCGCCACCTGGCCAGACTGGACCAGCTGCAGCGCAGCGGCCAGCACTTCGGTGGCCTCCTGCTGCGTTGCGTAGGTGCGCGACTGAACGCGCCGTCCATCAATGCGAGCAACCCAGCGCCACCCCGCGCCGTGCCGTTCAACGCTACCTGTCCCCCAGGGTCTGCGCTCTTTCATCGCCTGGTTATATCCGCTCGCTTAAAGTCGATGAGTGCCTTCTTGCTGGCTGCTGAGTCCATATCGGAAGGCGTGAGCGCGGCTGCTGTTCCATCAGTGCGCGCAAGTCTTTTGCGAGTCTTGAGCTGCTGCTTCTGCTCTTGCTGCATCCGCTTTCGCTGTATCTCGGCCAGGCCGGCCCGGAGCATTGCCTCTTGTACATCCAGGTCCATCACCATGTAGCTGATCTCCCATCACGACGCTTCCGCCACATCCTTTGCGGCGCAGCTGCTCTGTAATCTTTCCGGCTATGTCGGAAGCTCGGCTCAATTGGCGCCTGGCTTTCTCTCTGTCCAGGTGCAGCCATAGGCGAGCGGAAAGCGGTCTACCTGGCACGCCAGACGGAAGCGTCCAGGTACGTCGCGGATACGCCGCTTTTCGCGGTGGATGGTTACAGGTACCGACCGCCTGTGCTCAATGACAGTGAGGCCGCCCTTCCCGTTAGGAGTCACGAGCGCGACGATTCCGAGCTTTAGCGTCTCAGACATTTGCGCAAACTCCTCGCGGGTCGGGGCTTTGAGGTGCCAAGACAGCACCCGCCAGCGCGACAGGTTGTCCAGCGCTCCGCGTCCGTCGAATCGCACCACGAAGCAGCACATCCTTGGCGGGTACTGCTCGTGCTTGAACCATGGGCTGCCCCGATACGCGCCAACCGGCACCCAGTGCCCGGACTCAATTTCCAATCGCAGCAGCTCAGAGGCAGCGGCGATTACTGCCAGCATGACGGGGTCTTCTGTGCTCATAGCATTCCAGCCAAACCGATTGGCCAACGCACTTTGTTTCCGTGTTGATCAACGGGCCAAAAACCCCAATAACGACACTTCGCCCCCATCTCATCCTCGTCTGCATAAAGTTCCCACTCATCGACGGTCCATACTGCAATTCCGCCTGGGTCGGGAAACGACACAAACAGAATTGAACCCCCATTCCCTAGATCACCGGCTGCGGCAATCCAAACGCCGCAGTTTCGATTGTGGGCTCGCCGTGCCGCTTCGCTAGGAATCCCTGTCTGCAGTCGCGGATTTACCTGGCGAAGCATATCCTGAGCTGATGCAAATCCTCCATTGACCAACAACGATCGCAGGCTTGATTCGCAATGGAGCGGGTAGGAGTCAGTGTCTGGGTACGAGAGCGGTAGCAACGACGGCCCTATCCAGAATTTATCCTCGTACCGAAAGCCACGTTTTCTCAAAAAGTCTCTGACCAATTCACGGTTGAGTCCCTGCGCTTCATCCAGTTCGCTGATGTTCATCTTTGGTCCCCATTTTCGGCGCTACTGCGGCCCCGAGCATCGATGCCAAAACGCGCTGCGCTGCGATGTCCGTAGATTCGTTATCTACGGACATCCGTTAAGGCGCAGCCCGTCGGACTCGCAACCCCTTACGGGGTGCGGGTTTATGGGTGCGCGGTTTCGATTCATTCCTAGTCTGGAACTTCTCTGTAACTTCATCCCTGCGGCATGAATCCGCAGAGTGACCATACATATGCGCTGTAACTATTCTGGCCGCTGGAGCCTATCCACAGCCCGGCGATGCTTCCCGGCTGCTGCTGCCTCCTGCGTTGTGTAGCTCTGCAGCGTGGTCTTCGGGTTGCTGTGGCCTAGCGTGTCAGCCACCGACCGCGGAGACTGCCCGGCCTCTATGGCCAGCGAGCTGTGCAGGCCGCGCAGCGAGTGCGTCGTCACTTGCGGGACGCCAGCTTCGCGGCAGTACTTGTGGGTTGCGCGCAGCAGCCACTTGACCCCGCCACCTTCAGCGTTGTTCAGCAGCCGCACGTTTGCGCTGCGGCCATCGGCGGCATCGATGAGCAGCTGGCGCAGCACCTGGGGCACTTGGACCCGCCGCGCTGCGCTGGCTGTCTTGCCTCCGCTGATCACCAGCTCGCTGCCTTCGTTGTCCACATCGCGGCACCGCAGCGCGATGACTTCCGATGCACGCAGGCCGCACATCAGGACGATGAGCACCGCCAGCGGAGCGGGGCCGCCCCTCTTTGCGTGCCAGACCAAGCGGTCTGCCAGCTTTCGGGCCTCGTCGATTCGCAGCTGCTCCTTGCCGTGTGGCAGCCGACCGACCGGCTTGACTGCTGCCAGTGGGTTGACGGTCAGCAGCTTGTGCTCGACGCACCAAGCGCCAAAGGTCTTGGCCTGCGCCAGCTCGCCGCGATGCGTTGCGACTGACCGGGTCTTGCCATTGCGCAGCGGCCTTGATGCCAGCGTCCGATACAGCTCATCGCACGACCGGTGCGTGAGGCTGCGCAGGCTGTCGCTTGGGTTGATAAAAAAGGCGCTCAACCGGGCGAACGTCGTCCGCTCCGAGCCGGGCCGCGTGCCTCCCTGAGCTTCCCGGAAGGCGCGGTACTGCTCCAGCGCCTGCGCAATCGTGACCTCGGACTCGCTGACGATGAGCTCGTGCAGCAGCTCCTTCAGGCGGTTGCCCTCGGCCAACGTCGTCAAGGTCGGGCTTGGCGTGCGGAATGCGGCGCCGCTGCCCAGGACGACACGCCGGTCCTTGTACGGCCCGAAGACGTGAACCGGTAGCGCCGACTGCCGCGCTTTGGCCAGCTTGCGACGATGCGCCTGCAGGGTCTCCTTTGCGACCACCAGCAGCGGCCCGTCCGTGTCAACGTCCATTGGGCGAGACAGCAGCAGCTGAGGCTGTGGCGCGGCCCCTGGGGGCACTAGGTCTTGAGGCTTTAGGATGCCCCGCTTGACCAGGTCATCTATCACCAGCTGGTGGGGGTTCTGCTCTGTGCTCATGCTGGCACCAAGTTTTCTGCCCATAGGCGCTCTGCTGCGGTCACGTCTAGTCCGTTGTCTGCTGCGAGGATCCGCAGCAGCGCGGGCAGCTCGGCCTCGCGCCCGAAGTTGCAGCTCCGGCCAAAGCGCACCAAGTCCTCGACGCTTCGGAACTTCTCGACCGGCGGTTGCTCTGGCTTTGGCTTGGGCTTGGGTGCAGCTGCCCGAGCTGCGGGCTTTGCCTGCGCGATAGCCTCGCTAAAACACAGCCGCAGGTTTCGTACTACGTACATCCAGGGCGTGTACCTCTCGTATCCCGCCCGTGTGCCGACCCATGAAAAGCCGGTGCGCTGTACCCAGGAAGCCAGCAGCTCCCAGTCCTCAGCCCTCCGGCCTGCTGCGTGCGCTTGGGACCACGCCTCGCAAAGTGTCTCTTGCCACTTCTCGGGCAGGCCTGACCAGGTCTTGGGAGACGTGCGCAGCTGCAGCTTAGCTCCAACCTGCTGCGCAAACTGCGGCCAGCACCTGCCCAGCACCTGCTCCGCTGTTTCCCCTTCGACCTGCTCGGGCTGCTGCTCGGTCGCTGGCTCTGGCTGAATAGCAAGCTCCAGCTGCGCCGCCGGCGGCTCTGGCTGTGCGACTTCGCGGACTTCGCGCAGCGGATCCACCTGGGGCTCCGTGAAAAGTTCATCGCGTCCGGGCAGCGCGCGCCGGTACCGCTCGGCCATCTGCTGCCGCTCCGTCACTTGGTCGCGCGGGGTGCTCGGGTTGATTGGCTGCTCTGCCAGCAGGCCGCGCAGGAAGGCCTCGCCTTGTAGGTCGCTGCGATGCGCTCTGCGTGACAGGTAGCTCGCCAAGTAGGAGGGGTGCGCGGCGAGCTGCCGCATTAGCTCAATCTCTGCGACCTCGAAGACCGCGCTGGTTTCTCCGCTGCTGCGGTAGTTTTCCATGCAGCGGCCCCACTCGACCGCTGACCCGAAGGAGCTGCACTCTTGGCACTCCTGACGGCGGACGCTTGGAATGTAGATACAGGGCACGCTCTCGTCGAGCAGCACCATTCCCTTGGCAACTAACACGTTCATGCAACGGCGAACGTCATCGTCAGTCCAGCCGCCTGAACGGCGCAGCTCGTCGGTTAGGCTTCCGAGTCCGCAAAACAGCAGACCCGGGATGAAGCTGCTCTCGCCCCCCAGGCCGAGCAGCAAATAGTTCAGGAGGCCCTTAGGGCTTGGGGAGTCCTGCAGCTCCCGGTAGTTCTGGTCGCGCAGCGCTCGCACTTCGTGCGCGACCCAGCGGGGCTTTTTACGGCCCCCCGATGTTGTGCTTGATGCCATCGCTTAGGACTCTTGCCAGACGCGCCCGCCAGTGGGGCCAACAGCGGATCCGTACTCGTTGACGCGCACGAAGCGCTGACCCGTTCCCGCGCTGAGTCGGCCCGCTGCCCGCGGATCAACGTCTGGGTAGCTGCGAGAAAAGGCACACACCCGCTTTTGGTCCTTCAAGACTGCAAGCTCGATCTGTTCACGACCAGCAGCTAGGGAATCGACAGGACGATCGAACAGCTGCAAAAATCCGCTTTGTACTGTCGCGTAGTATCCCCACTGTCCGTCGGCACGCTGCGCCCAGGTTATGGCCCCCTCATAGCCCGCGCCAGCTAGGCTTCGATAGTCTCGCTCCTCATGCCACACAATCAGGTCGGCAAAGGTCCCAGCGGCCAGCGTCTTCGCCCCAGCTTGGTCTGGCGCTTCCCCCGACTTGATGATTCTGTTTTCGTCGGCGACTAGCCACCGGTTGTCCGGATAGACGCGGAGCTCAAAGGGACCAAGCGTCGCCACCAAGCAGCCGACATACCAAACGGCCAGTGGTCGCTCGTCGCTGCAAATCTCGGCATCGGTGAGGTTGCGCACGTCGCTGGAGTCGCGCAGCATCTTTGCGTCAACCGCTATCCGTCCAACAGTCGCTGTTCCGGTTGCCATGGTGTCCGCTCTCCCCTCTGGCACCGGACAGCAGGTCCGCACCAGACCAAGTATCAAAACGAGTGCCCCGGCCAGGATGGTGTAGGGGCTTGCCTTCTGCCATCGCTCCGCGCACCAGCTGCGCAGCGTTGGGCGCGGAGTGAATCCGCCTGTCCGCTCTTTTGCCGCGTGCCGCATCCCAACGCGGGCAGCGTGGCCTGCCGAGCAGTACTCATACCGAGACCGTACTTGCACAAAGGAGGTCGGCTTGCGGTAGTCGGCCCCCGGCGGGACGATGTTCAGGGTGTAGGAGTAGCGCCTGCTCGCGTTTGAGTGGACTACGACCTCGACCCCGTTTGGGTGCGTCCCCTTGCAGCTGTACGGGCCCACCAGCGCAAATCCTGGGGGCAGGTGGATTGCTTCCATGGTCTTGCGCTGGGTTGTCATGCGGACTCCTTGGTTCGCTTTTCTTCAAGCAGCCACTGACGCCGACTGTTGTATGAGGGTCTAGGCCATTGCTCACGAACAAACGACTCCCCGGTCATAAACGGATGGTCGACATGCTTCTCGATCCATGTGGGGCATGGAATGTCTGCGCCAAACGCCTCGACGACCTGGCCGACCTTGGGCTCAGCGGTCAGAGACTTTCCGACCAGCCCGCTGTGAGACTTGGCGAACCAAGCAGGCACCAGCGCGATCACCTTCCCGCCGCGAATCTCGACCGCTCTCTCAGAGTCTGCCGCGCCTTGCTCGAACCACAAACGGAAGTGCTCTACCTGCCACCAGGGCAACTTGACCGGCTCGCTTGCTGGCTTGGTCTCTACGGGCTGGCCGAGCTTCAGCCCTAAGGTCTGCTGCCCGCTCATGGACCGTCCCCTTGCTGCTCGGCCACGATCTTTGCGGTGTGCTGGTCTTCTACGTGCTCGGACACCACGCCGTTGTCGGTGCGCTCTGGCAACACGACGATCGGGGTCCGCGCTCCCATATCAACCAATGCGGCCAAGTGCTCCGGGGATAGCGGCAGCAGCTGCGCGAGCGATTCCAGGTATACCGGCTGCTTCGCAAACTGATGAAAATCAGTGACGCACAGCTGCCGGCCTGCGCGATCAGATAGCCTTGCGAGGATTACGCGCGCATGGTTGACCTTGCCAAGGGTCATCAACGAGTGAACGTCATACGCGGCTCGCATCATGTCTTCACCGCTCACCGCGCCGAGGTTGCTGTCCGCTGGTGCGTTGTGCTCGGCTACGGTGTCGACCTTTTGCTGCGTTGACAGCGGGACGGCGCGCGTTTCCGGCATCAGCTTGCTTAGCTGCTCCAGCACCGTCTCGCAGCAGTCAACTGCTCGGAAGTCTTCGACGCAATAGGTGCGCTTCGTAGAGGCCTCGAACCTGGCAAACTGCGCCCCGGCCAGTGCGGCGCCGCGCTTCTGGATGTCTTCAGCGAGTGCCTCGCCCAAACCATGAAGCACCTGTGTAGGAAGGTTCGGGAACACCTCCGTCCCGCAGGCCTGGGGCAGCCACATGCAGTCGGGGCAGCCGCAGGTTCCCGGCGTGATGGAGGAAAGCCGGTACTTGTGGACCGCTTCATCAAGTGTGTCGTTCGCGACCGCTGCGACTGCGAAGGCACGCACCAGCCGGGTCGCATCTTTGTCGCCCGGCTTGCTTAGACGGTCGCACAGCTCGGCGAACATCTTGAGCACAACCGGGTCGCCTGCGCGGATCGTCATGTTCAGGTCGGTTCGCTTGACCTCGTGCTCTGGGTTAGCCGACATGGGCCGCGCTCCCTTCCTGCTGCTGGGCTTGCTGCTGCGCTGCGGTGGGGGCCGATGCGATGAGTGCCCGCAGCTTTTCCAGATCCGCGGGTGGGCAGCCAGCCTTCTGAAAGTCGGTCAGCGAAAAACGACCGATGCCGGTTGCCGTCACTTTCTTGTCAACGCCGCCCAGCTTCTGCCGAGCGACTTCAACCACCTCCGGATCATCACAGGTGTGCAGCATGAACAGAGCCGCCATCTGCTGGGCCTCGTCCTTAGCCGTCAGCTTTGCCATCCGCTCGTTGATTGTTTCGTACATGCCGAAATCTTCTGACGATTCCGCGCCCCGCATGATTTCGGCGGCAGCAGCCAAGGAAAGGAACTGCTGAGCGAACACTGTGCGGCATGACTTCCGCACGCGCATCATCAGCTCGCAGGCGTAGAAGATTGCATCGACCAGTGGCGACCGTTGCTCGCTGCCAGCTCCCGCCGAATCCTGCGCCGCTTCATCGGCTGCCGCTGCAGCTGGCTGCTCTGCCTCAGGTGCAGCAGCGGTATCTTCTTTTGCTGCGCCATCCGCTGCGGCTGCAGCCTCTGCACCTTCCTGCTGGTCTGCTGCAGGCAGATGAACGACCGAGTCAACCACTTCACAGCTGTCTACACCCTCCAGCCGCAGCTCCTCACCGGCGCGGGGCTCAGTCATCACGCGGCGGCCAACTGCCTGGAAACAGCAGATGTCCGCTGTCTTCACTGTTCCGCCCTGAATAGTAAGCGAGCAGCCCTCCCTGAACTTCACGACCAGGTTCTTGCTCCGCCAAGCCTCAGCTGGATTCTGCTCTGCTGCCCCGTCCGCTTGCCCTGTCCCTATCGTGCCCATCGTGACTCCTTTATCGTGCGCTCGGCTGAAGTGTGTTAAGAATTCCAAACGGACCGTCTGAACTTCTGGTTTTTTCGGTCTAACTGCTGAAACTTTCAGCGCAAATCGAACCGGTGTCAAGTGTTGCGAACGATTAGTGACGAAAAAAATATTATTCCAGTCGGACAGCACGTCTCGCACATACCGACTGTGACAAGTGGAAAGAAGAATCCCCTTTGGTTTTCCCTGCCAGCCCGGCTGCGCGCTGCGCGAGAGGAACGCGGGATGACGATGACGGCAATTGGCAAGGTGCCGGGATGTTCAAAGGCAGCCGCTTCGCTGACTGAAAACGGGCACACGGTTCCTGGCATTGATACCGTTGAACGATTTGCAAGAGCTTTAGGCGTTGAACCGTGCTGGCTAGCATTTGGGAATGAAGGCCAACGCGTATTCAGAGAGAAGATTCCAAAATCGGAGCGCGCCCAAGATAAGAGCGACCAATCAACATATGAACAAACCTTTACCTATAAAGAGGCAGGCAAGCGCGTATCTGAACGTCGCAAAGCCCTAAATATGTCTCTTCGGACTGTGGGTGAGGCTGCTGGAATCAGCTATCAAACTGTTAAGCTGATAGAGAGTGGAGATTCCATCCCCAAGGTGGACAGCCTGCACCGTCTGGCCATCGCTCTTGACGTAGCCCCGTGCTGGCTGGCGTACGGAGTCGGCGAGCCGCCTATCGACCCAGCGGTGGGTTCTGTCCCGCTCGACACGCAATCAGCACCCACGGCAGATGCCAAGGCCTAGCGTGCCGACTATGTAGATATGAAACCCGCTGCGGATGTTCATCTACATAATCCGTAAATACTTCTTGGACTGTTCGCGCTTTAGTGCTAGGGTTTGCGCCTTGTTTCACCGCCCGATTGCTTGATGTTTTGTTGGTATCTATCAAATACCTACTTTCGGAAGTGTCAGTACCGAAAGACTACAAAGCAATCTCTACTAGGGGAAGGTGACAAATGCGCGCTACTTGGTGACAAATAACGATTTTTGAGGTGACACATGTCCACGCCCGGCACCCCAAAACATGGACATGTGTCCACTTTGCACCCTAATTTTGGGGCTTCTCTTACTAAAAAACGGACAGCAGCGAAGCTGTCGCAGTTACAGCTAGCGCGGGCGTCCGGCCTGTCTCCGCGCACCATCAAGCGGCTGGAGACCGGCCACTCTCAGCCCACACCGGGCACGCTGGCGGCGCTGCAAAAGGTTAGGGTGCTTGGCATCAATGCACCGTCGGTGCCAAAGCATGCCGGGGAGTTTGCGCCGCAGTGCTGGCTATCGCCAAACTATGACGTGCTGAGCATGTCGCGAGACATGGTCGAAGTGCTCAACTCAAGCGGCGGCGTGTTTGAGCAGACGCACCTGTATCTGGATGGTGCAGCGGCTGACGACTATCTGAAGATGTCCGCCAGCCACCGATATAAGCAGAGCTTTCGGGACCGGCTGCCGCTGCGCAGGATTGCAGAGCTTGTCGCGCAGTCCTCGACGGGGCACGGGCTCGATGTCCATGCGCTAGGCGTCGGGGATGGTCAAACAGAGACCAATCTAATCCACTTGCTAGTGGACAACATGGACATGTCGGACCTCCGGCTGTACATGCTCGACATCAGCCCGGTCATGGTGAACGAGAGCTACCGGCACGCAGCGGATCGCCTAGACGGCTTGGGCGTGGTGGTCTTCGCGCTGGCCGGGGACTTTTACGACCTGCGATCGATCCCAGTGATGAGCTACCGCAGCGCGGCCAGCTCGTCACGGCAGCGGCTGTACACGATGATTGGCGGCACCGCGTCCAACCTTGCGGACGAGGCCGCGTGGTTCCGCGAGCTGGCGGCCTGCGCCGCACCTGGTGACCTGCTGCTGCTAGACGTCCGCGTAGCCCGAGCAGCTGCAGGCGATGTCGCCGCCATCCACGCAGCAGAGCCCTCGCTGCAGCACGGCCCGCCCAGCTCGCACGAGGCGTGGCTGTCCGGGCCCATCCTGCGGCACTGCCGGGGCGCTCAAAAGGTGACGTTTCGCATCGAGCTGGTGGCCTACAACAAGGTCCCAGGCAGCTACGAGCTGGATTGGATAGCCGTGGTTCAGATGGCGGACGGCACCACCCGCGAGTACTTGATGCTGCGCGGCAAGAGCTACGACACCAAGCAGCTGGCCGAGTTCCTGCGCCCGCTCGGCTGGGGCCTAAAGGAGATCGCCCTCTACTGCCCGGAGAGCCCGCAGGCGCTGCTTTTGATGCAGCGGCTGTAGGGACATTGCGATCAGGACAAGAATCTATCCCACCAGCACATAAACCAGCAGTTCACCCTTAGGCCTGCGCAGTTTTGCAGCCAGCGCGCCGACAATCCGCATTAGACCGTCAACCGTGCCATTACACCCGGCCTCCCAGTCACCGACTGTCTTTCCGTTTCGCTTCCCGGACGCGCCTATCAACGCTAGTGCTGCAAGGCCATCACGGCTCAGACCTGCCTCTTCTCGCAGTTGCTGCAATCTCGTACCCCGTCCGGTGTCACTCGCTCCGATTCGTGCCATTGCATAGTTGTGGCAAAGTCAGCAGCGCAGTGCAAGATATTTGTTACATCCCAAGATTGCCAACCACGACGGTGCAAGCTGATTATTTACCATTTGTGCAAGATTTATCTTGCATGACAAATCATGCTGATTTATAAGTTTGGACATGGACGCAGCGTTGGTCCTAACCCCAACCAAAATCGGAGCTACGACAATGACTACGCAAGAATACGCCGCCAGCCTAACTACGGTGTCGCCTAACGACCTTCGCAGCATTGACCTTCGCAAGGAAGCGTTAACTGGTGATTGCGATTGCCTGCGTAGCTCGCTGACTGTTGGCGCAGATGTGATCGAAATTGTCTTTTTTCCAGAGACGCAGCGCGCAGGTTTGGCTTCTGGCGCTGATGCCGATTGGACCGATGCTAGCAGCGCAGCAGATGCCCTGGAGCGCTACCTTAACGACCGTATGTCTGCGTAGCCAGCGCAGCGCAAAAGAAAAGGGGCCGCCCCTGCTTACGAGGACGGCCCCTTCGCCCACCTGTACAGCCGTTCGGGGGGACCAACAGGCTGCAAGATTTCGCCCCGGCTAGATCCACCAAGCCAAAGCGCTTAGACGCCGATGGTTTAACCACAGCAAGATCTGGTCAGTCAAGCACAGAGCCACTGCTCAATCCCCCCGTCCCCCCGGACAGCTGTTCAGCCCCTCCTTGCCTGCCTTTCACCTGTTCAGTGCCAGCTGTGGCGCGCGTCAATGCGCAGGCTTGCAGCGTGCACAAAGTAGCCATCCAAGCACAGCGCGGAGGACGGGCAGGGACAGGGTTATGGCTATGTCTAAGGTCAGGTTTAGGTCTATGTAATGCGCTTGGCAAAGCGATTGCCAAAGCAGCGTCGAAAATTTCCTGTTTTTCCTGCGCGTTTGAGGGGACTGTCTGGCCGGATCCCTACGCTCTGCAAGCATGGCCAATCAACCTCCCGGGACCGAGTTTGTCATTGCCGAAGTACTAGAAGAGCTGCGCCAGCTCTGCCACCTGCGCGACACTGAACGCGGGTCCAAGCGGCACAAGCGCGCAGTACAGGACTTCACATCCAAGCACGTAGGGCTGGCCTACAGCTTGGCAGCGCGCTACCGAAGGCGCGGTATCAACGACCAGGAGCTGCGACACACCGCACTGCTGGGCCTGCTGGAAGCAATCAGCCGCTGGCAACCAGCCAAGGCCGCGTGCTTTTCCACGTTCGCCGACTTCCGTATGCGGCACGAGATCCAGCAGTACCTGCGCCGCCAGCTGCCGCTAGTCCGCTGCTCCGAATTGGTCCACAAAGACCAGCTGCAAATCGGCAAGCTGCAGCGCGAAGCCCGGCACAAACTGAAGCCTGAGCCAACCCAGGCCGAGCTGGTCAAAAAGACCAAGCTCAGCCCGGCCCGCGTGAAAGCCGCGCTGGAAACCAACACCCGCGACTTTGGCTATGAGCAGCTGCCCGGCGTTCTGATGGGCAAGCAAGCCCCAGAGGACCGCCAATATTGCTTCAACCGCAACGCCAAGCAGCTGATGCCTCAGCCGCACGAGATTGAGGACGCGATGATTGAGTGCATCGACGCCAGCCGCGCCAAGCCAGTGGAGCAGGTCTTCGCGCAGTCCAAGCCCGAGCCGCGAAAGCGACTAACCCGGCCCGGCCTGGCTTCCTTGGCCTTGTTTGCGTCCGCAGGCTTGGCGATGGCTGCCAATGGAACCTAAAGCTGTGCCTGCAGATGAGACCGAAGGTATGCGCCCGCTGCTGAGAACCACCAAAGCGCCGGAGCACTGGCAAGCGAGCGCAGCGACGAAGAGCGCGTGGTTGGTAGGGTGGTTTTGGTCGGACAACCAGCGCGATTTTTCGGTTTTTTATACGAGGCCCCCCCCGACAGCCAAGGAAGGAGATCGGAAGAG
>ERZ650304.220-NODE-220-length-35791-cov-5.191488_pt1 | contig 35791 bp, 41 predicted proteins | sample MGYA00376240_ERZ650304 | MGnify/ENA primary metagenome ERZ650304 (study PRJEB26733, sample SAMN07839271) | wastewater metagenome | biome: small river; feature: stream; material: water | place: USA: North Carolina | collected 2016-03-01 ... | reverse complement strand
CAGGAAATCATATTGGGTATTCATATCGCGGATTGTACCATGATATACTTTGCCCATGAAAACACTTCGCCAGTACATCGCGGAAGCTCGTGCCAAGAAAGTTGCCATCGGTCACTTCAATATTTCCAACCTCGAAGGGCTCCATGCGATTGCTCGTGCCGCAAAGACGCTCAATGTACCAGTGATCATCGGTGTATCAGAAGGCGAGCAGGATGCGGTGGGTATTCACGAAGCGGTCGCGCTGGTTGGTGCAATCCGTAAACACTGGGATATGCCGATCTTCCTTAATGCCGACCATCACTACTCATTTGCAACCGTAAAGGATGCGATTGACGCTGGCTTTGATGCAGTGATCTATGATGGCGCAGCGCAGCCGTTTGAAGACAATGTAAAGGTGGCGAAAGAATGCGTGGACTATGCGCGCAAAGTTACACAGCAAACTGGTCGCGATATTATCGTTGAAGTTGAGCTTGGCTATATTGGTGAAGGCTCCAAGATGCGTGATGAGATTCCCGAAGGCGTCGCGGTCGTGACGAGTCTCGATGAGGCCAAGAAATTCCTCGCAGCAACTGGGGCAGATATGCTCGCACCTGCAGTCGGCAACTTTCATGGCATGCTTAAACATGCGGACAAGCCTCGTCTCAATATTGAATGCATTAGTACACTCAGTACCGGGCTTGGTATCCCACTCGTCCTCCATGGTGGGTCTGGTGAAGACAAAGATTTTGCTGCAGCGATTGATGCAGGTATTTCCATTATTCATGTAAATACTGAGCTTCGCCGTGCATATACCAATGCACTCAAGGCATATATCGAGAAAAATCCTGATGATATTGCACCCTACAAATATGGTACCAATGCATCACTCGGTATGGAGGCGGTCGTGCTTGAGAAGCTCAAGATATTCAACAAGATTGCCTAAATGATCAACGTTTCAGATATTCAAAAGCGTATCGAAGGGGAGGTGATGGCAGACGATGTCACACTCGACAAGTATTCGCGCGATGCGAGTCTCTTTGAGGTTGTGCCTGCGGCTGTTGTATTTCCAAAGGATAGCAAAGATATCCAAGAGCTCGTCAAATACGTCGGTGAACACAAAGAGCTCGAGCAAAGCCTCTCTATTACTGCACGCTCAGCGGGGACTGATATGTCAGGTGGTCCACTTAACGAAAGTTTGATCGTCGACTTCACCAAGTACATGAACAAGATTGTTATGATAGACGATGCCAAAGGTGTTGCGCAGCCTGGTGTGTACTATCGTGATTTTGAAACAGCAACACTTGCGCGTGGACGCATCATGCCTGCATACACTGCATCGAAAGGCATCAATGCGATCGGTGGTATGGTCGGCAACAACTCAGGTGGTGAAAAGGCCATCAAATACGGCAAGACTGAACGCTACATTCGTCGTCAAAAGGCAGTATTTGCTGATGGGAATGAATATGAGATCAAACCACTCACCAAAGATGAGCTTGATGCAAAGATGAAGCAGAAGAACTTTGAAGGCAAAGTCTACAAAGAACTCTTTGCGCTCATTGATGCAAACTACGATGCGATTCAAGCCGCGTGTCCGACGGTGACCAAAAACTCAGCCGGATACTATCTCTGGAATGTGTGGGATCGTGAGACTGACATCTTTGATCTCAACAAACTGATTGTTGGTTCACAAGGTACGCTTGCACTTACGACTGAAGTTGAGCTCGGGCTTGTCAAAGTGCCGAAGTATTCAAAAATGGTTGTCGTATTTTTGCCAAACATCGAAAAGCTTGGCGATATCGTTGATACGATCATGCAGTTTGAACCAGAGAGTTTTGAATCATACGACGACTACAGTATGAAGCTTGCGATCAAGTTCGCCTTTGATTTCTTTAAAGTCCTTGGATTCTGGGGTGCGATCAAGCTCGGACTGCAGTTCATACCTGACATGATGATGGTGGTGACTGGTGGTGTACCAAAGCTTATCTTAATGGCAGAAGTCACAGGTGATGATGAAGCTGAAGTGTTGGCTCGTGCGACTGCGATCAAAGTTGCAGTCAAGCCATTTGGCTATCAAACCAAAGTTGCAAAGAGTAAAGCTGAAGTCGACAAGTATTGGAAAATCCGTCGTGAGAGTTTCAACTTGCTGCGCAATCATGTCAAAGGCAAGAGAACTGCACCGTTTATTGATGACATCATTGTGAACCCACATCAGATGCCGCAATTTCTCCCGAAGCTTCAGTCGATCATGGCTGAGTATAAGCTTGAGTACACGATTGCAGGTCATGCGGGGAACGGCAACTTCCATATCATTCCACTCATGGATCTCGACAATCCAATCTCAAGCGATATTATTCTTGACCTCTCAAAGCGTGTGTACAAGCTTGTGGTTGAGTACAATGGCTCGATCACTGCTGAGCACAATGACGGTATTATTCGTACGCCATTTCTGCCGTATATGTACAAACCTGAGATCATTGATCTCTTTGCAAAGGTAAAAGACATCTTTGATCCGCTGCATATCTTCAATCCAGGCAAAAAAGTCGGCGGCTCATTTGAGTACATCACGAGTCATCTGATCAAAAAGCACGATACTGAACATGGCTCATAAGTAAAAAATCCCGTAGAGGTCTACGAGATTTTTGGAGGAATAAAATTGTCTTTCTTACGTGTTTTTTGCTTTACGTCTGGACAAGAACTTTTGTTTTTGTCTTTTTTTGGAGGATTACCACTACTTTTTGGTTTTCCTGGAGGTTTTTGATCGTTTGAGACTTTTCCTGGAGTCTCGGGTTTTGTGGTAGTTGTAGTACCTTGTACATCACTATCAAACGGGTCATAATACCAACGGACCAGACTGTCACCTTGAAAGGTGAGAATAATCCGAGTTTTTACTTTTGGCAGAGTGTCAGATGTGTATTCTTTGTCTGTTTTTAAATCACCATTAGTATCTACCAGAAAAAATGGTTTCTTTGTACTAATAACTGTAGCAGTCAAAAAGTGCTCGGAAAGAGATTTTCTTGGAACCGTAGATCTTTGTGTACGGTAATACCATATGCCGGTGATTATGACTACTACAAAAATTAGAATCCACCACCAGTTTGTTTTCAAAAATTTTGAGAATTCGTTTTCATTATTTGCCATGAGCTTTATTTTTCGTCATAGTATCAGATTACTAGCATTTTGTCAATAAAGCGCAAGAGGATTGCCATCTTGCGTAAATCATTTTTTTCAGTATACTTGAGCAACTATGACTATCACCATGAAAGCCACAAAACGCAGCAACGAGAAGACCCAAGTGCTTCGCGCGGCTGAGCTTATGCCAGCTGTGTATTACGGTGCAGGTACCGAATCAACAGCTATTAGTATTTCACTCAAAGACTTTATCAAGGTATGGAAGCAGGCAGGCGAGACCACGACTGTTACGCTCGATGTTGAAGGTACAAAGGTTACAACCTTGATTCATGATATGCAGCATGATCCGATTACTGGTACTCCAACACATGTAGACTTCCTTGTTATCGACATGAAAAAAGAGATCGAAGTTGCTGTACCGATTGAATTTGTTGGTACTGCCGAAGCTGAGACCACAAATGTTGGTGTACTCACCAAAGTACTCCATGAAGTACAGGTTCGGGCACTTCCTGCAAATCTTCCGCACTCAATCGAAATCGACGTATCAGGTCTTGCGACCCTTGAAGATCAGATCCATGTGAGCGATATCAAGCTTCCGGCTGGTGTTGAGATGGTTACTGACAGTGAAGAAGTTGTTGCGCTCGTGACGGCATTCGTTGAAGAAAAAGAAGAAGCTCCAGTACTTGATCTTTCATCTATCGAAGTTGAAAAGAAAGGCAAGAAAGACGATGAAGAAGTAGCAGAATAATTCCACCATACTTCAATTCAAAATCAATAGATTTGCATGTAAGACTCCTGGTATACTAGGAGTCTTATTGTTATGCGAACCAAAAAAGCGCTTTTCTTTATCATCGCAATTGCGATTACATCATTTACCGCTATATCTTTGATTTACAAAGATATAGCTAACGCACAAACACCTGCAGTATGTACCAATCCAACCAGTGCTGATATTGCACAAGCATGTAAAGACTATGCGGACGAAAGCGCAAAACTCAAAGAGCTCCAGGCTCAACTTGCAGTGCAGAGATCAAAAAGTGGTGCACTTCAAGGGAATGTAAATAGTTTGATTAATCAAATCAATAGTACCCAGAGCAAAATCAAAGGACAGATCAATACAATCAGCAGTCTCTCATCACAAATCGGTGAAAAACAAAAAGCTATCAATGAGCTCACTGCTGAACTCGACCGTCAGCATGACTCTATGCGACAACTTGTAAAGCGTACCAACGAACTTGATCAGAAAGGTGCCGTATATGTCATGCTTTCGTCTGAGTCAGTAACAGATTTCTACCAAGATCTTGATGACTTTCTCTCAATCAAGCAGTCGCTCTACGCTTCTCTTGATAAGGTGAAAGAAATTAAAAACATGACCGAGGAACAAAAAGTTGATCTGCAGGACAAGCAAGCACAGGCGCTTGATGCAAAAAACGCACTTGAATTTGAAAAGAAAAAAATTCAGTCATCTGAAGCGCAAGCTCGTCTCTTATTAAACACAAGTAAAACTGAAGAGCAGAAAAAAGCATCACTCGTTGCTGAGCAGCAGAAAAAAGTTGCAGCAATTCAGAGTAAACTCTTTAGCTTTGCCGGAGGTGCGACATCTGCGATTAAGTTCAAGGATGCTTATGCATATGCGCAAAATGCATCAGCTGCAACTGGTGTCAGACCAGCTTTTATTCTTGCTATTTTGACGCAGGAGTCAAACTTGGGTAAGAACGTTGGTACGTGTAACCGCGCAGGTGATCCTGTCTCCAAAAGCTACAAAAATATTATGCATCCAACTCGTGATATCCCACCATTCCTTCGTATTACGGCAGCTCTTGGACTCAATCCTGAAACCACACCGGTTTCATGTCCAATTGCTGGTGGCGGATGGGGGGGCGCAATGGGGCCGTCCCAGTTTATTCCATCTACATGGGAGAGTGTAAAAGGGCGTGTAGCAACTGCATTGGGAGCCTCAGCTGCAAATCCATGGGTTGCACGTGATGCGATCATGGCGACTGCTATTTATCTCAAAGATCGTGGTGGTATTGGTGCCGAAGCAAATGAGCGCAACGCCGCATGTCGCTACTACTCAGGACGTGCCTGTGATGGCAAAAAGCCAGCCAATAGTTTCTACGGTAACAACGTAATGGCGCTTGCCCGCACCATCCAAGCAGATATTGACTATCTCGAAACATATGGTGTTTCTCGCAGATAATACGAGAGACTAGGGGAGACTTGAAAGCTTTAGATTATATGCTACAATAGCTTGCTATGAAAAAAGACATCCATCCTACTACTTTCCGCGACGTGGTATTTAACGACAACTCCTCAGGAGCACAGTTTTTGATTGCGTCTACGGTAAAGACCACTGAAACCACTACCTACAAGGGCAAGGAATACCCGATGTTTCGTATGGAAATCTCGTCTGCATCACATCCGTTCTATACCGGTACCGAAAAGGTTATCGACACCGCAGGACGTGTTGATCGTTTCAACAAGCGCCGCGCTGCTTCTGCACAGAAGTAACTACGACAACAGCCGCTCTTTCAGGGCGGTTTTTGTTTTGCCAACTATTTATATGGATATTGAAACACTCAAAAAGAATCCCAAGACCCAATACCTTGCAGAACTGTACGAGGGGCTTTTGAAGCAGGAGGCTGAAGTTGCAGAGCTTATGGCAAGTGATGAAACGATGCGTGAGCTCGGAGCAGAGGATATGGCTGCGATCGCAGTACAAAAGGCATCTGTCGAGGAGCAGATCAAAGCCATCGAAGCATCGGAAAAAGAAGAAGAAGAATTTCCAAATGAAATCATTCTCGAAGCACGTGCTGGCGCGGGAGGGGATGAAGCTGCACTCTTTGCACTTGAGCTTGTTGCAATGTATGAGCGGTATGCAGAAAGCCAGAAATGGGCAGTGAAGCACCTGGATGAATACTCACTTGAAATTCGTGGCAAGGATGTGTATAAAATGCTTCGCTTTGAAACAGGTGTGCACCGTGTGCAACGTGTACCTGCCACTGAAAAAAATGGCCGTATTCATACATCGACTGCATCTATTGCAATCCTTCCGATTCGCAAGAAAGTGAAGTTTGAGATCAATCCAAGTGATTTGGAAATGGAATACTCACGTTCTGGTGGTGCGGGTGGACAAAACGTCAACAAAGTTGAAACAGCTGTTCGACTCATTCATAAGCCTACCGGCATTGATGTACGCTCAACCAGTGAGCGTAGTCAACTTGCAAACCGTGAAAAGGCACTCATGATTCTCACTGCGAAGCTCCAGCAGCTCAAGGAAGAAGAGGAGGCGAGTAAATATGCCGGTGATCGCAAAAATCAGATTGGTACCGCTGATCGTAGTGAGAAAATCCGTACCTACAACTTTCCGCAGGATCGGGTGACAGATCATCGTATTCGTCAGAACTTCTCAAATATCGAAGGGCTCATGATGGGCAAGATCGACAAGATTATTGATGCGCTCAAGAGTGGTGAGCGTGCAGATGATGCTGGTGAGGATGACGACGAGTAGGTTGAAAAATCCTGGAAATTTGATATAGTAGGCAAGCTTGCGTGTATAGTTCAGTGGTAGAACGCTGTCCTGATAAGACAGAGGCCCTTGGTCCGATTCCAAGTACACGCACCATATGATTCTCTCAATTGTTGCTACTCCTATTGGCAACCTCGCTGATAGTTCAGCTCGTGCAGTCGACGTTCTCTCAAAGGCGACACTTGTTATTGCTGAGGATACTCGTACGACAGGGCAGCTGTTGAAACTTCTTGGTGTGGAAGGCAAAAAAGACTTTATTTCAAGTCATGCCCAGTCGAGCGAGGGTGCACTGCATAAGGCACTTGAGCGATGTCAGAAGCATGAGCATATTGCACTCGTGACTGATGCTGGAACACCTGCTATTTCTGATCCTGGATCGTATTTTGTTAGTGAGTTTCGGAAATCATACCCAGATGCGACTATTGTGCCAATTCCCGGCCCATCAGCGGTTATTGCGGCACTTTCAGTCTCAGGGTTTCCAGCGTCTCATTTTGAATTCATGGGATTTGTCCCGCACAAAAAAGGTCGTCAGACACTCTTTGCAGACATTGCTGCAACCGAGCATTGTGTGATCCTCTATGAGTCACCACACCGCATTTTGAAAACATTAGAATCCCTTGCAGTATCACTCGGTGAGCGTGTCATTATGATAGGGCGTGAAATGACCAAGGCGTTTGAAGAGTACCCAGTGGGAACCGCACAAGAACTTTTGACATACTACACACAGCATCCAGACAAGGTTCGGGGTGAGTTTGTGATTGTGATCGCACCGCTGTCATATACCCAATAATTTGGTATACTGGCATCCTATGATACGCAAATTACGGATCCTCTTTTGGATAGGCATTGTACTCCTTTTTGTTCCATTTTTTGGTATCCACTCCTCATGGAAAAGTATCCTTACGGTACTGATTGGTGTTGGTATTGTCTATCTCTCGCTTAGTATTCGCAAAGACTACAAGATCATCAAATTCAAGCTCAAGCGTTTTGAAGAACCGCAAGTACAGCCAGAAATTCATACCACAACAGCATGAGTCATCACGAGGACACTTCACATCTCAAGACAGGTAAGAAAGTCATCATTGGCGTTATTTTTGTCGTAGCAGCATTTTTCTGTGGCGTGTCTGTTGGATATCAAAACCGCCCTGCAATGGCGCAAATCGTAGATGTTGTGCACAAGGAAAGTCCAATAGTGAGCACTAGCAATGCTGACTTTAATACCTTCTGGAAAGCGTGGCAGACGATTGATCAGAAGTTTCCTGGTGCTGACAAGATAAGCTCTACTGATCGGGTCTATGGGGCTATTAAGGGTTTGACAGAGTCATTTGGTGATCCGTACACGATGTTTTTCCCGCCGGTTGAAAGTAAAATCTTTGAGAGTGAGATTGCAGGAGGGTTTGATGGCATTGGTGTTGAAATTGGAAAAAAAGATGGCATTCTAACCGTGATTGCACCACTCAAAGACACTCCAGGTGAAAAAGCTGGCATTAAGTCAGGTGACAAAATCGTCAAGATTGATGATACTGTTACTACTGATTTTTCTGTTGACAGGGCAATTGATTTGATTCGTGGCAAAGCTGGTACAACAGTGAAGCTCACGGTGATTCGTGAGGGATTGACTGAGCCCAAAGTTATTTCTGTTGTTCGTGGTCATATTGAACTTCCGACTATTAAGACTGAGGACCGGCCAAATGATGATGCGTATGTGATCCATTTGTACAACTTTTCTGCACAGTCAGCACGACTCTTTCATGACGCAATGCTGAGCTATATCGCATCTGGACGCAAAAACCTCCTTCTTGATCTTCGTGGTAATCCTGGCGGCTATCTCGACGCTGCCGCTTCAATGGGAAGCTTGTTCATCTCTGAAGGAAAGGTTATTGTCAAAGAGATTGGTAAAACGCCTGATGATGTATCATCGCACAACAGTACTGGTCCCGTTCTATTCCCAAAGGGTTCAAAGCTCATCATTCTTGCTGATAAAGGCTCTGCATCAGCGTCAGAGATTCTCGCAGGTGCACTCGTTGATCATGGTATTGGCATTCTGGTAGGTGAGCAGACCTTTGGTAAGGGTTCGGTACAAGAAGTCGTAAAGCTTACCCCTGATACATCACTAAAGGTTACTGTTGCTAAATGGTATACTCCAAATGGTATTTCAATCTCTGAGAAAGGTCTCACCCCATCTATTGTGATTCATCAAGCAACAAGTGGTACAGTAGATACGCAACTCGAAGACGCGATCAAACTTTTTAAACAATAATTCTATGAAAGTCATTCTCACCAAATCAGTTCCAAAGCTCGGCAAGACCAACGATGTTATCGATGTTCCTGATGGCTACGCCGCAAATGCACTATTTCCAAAACGTCTTGCAGTACCTGCAACACCTGCTGCACTAGCGACCCTTGCACAGAAACAAAAAAATGCGATTACTGCCAAACAAATTCAGCATGACTTATTGGATCGGGCAGTACAGTCACTTGAAGGCCAAACTCTTGTCTATGCTACAAAAGCGAATGACAAAGGGAGTCTCTTTTCGAAAGTTGACGAGGTTGATGTTGCTCGCGAGCTCATGGAGAAACACCGTATTTCGATTGATAGTAAATGTATAACTATTCGTGAAGGTGTGATCAAACACACTGGTACTTATAGCGTAGATATTACTGATGGTTCATTTAAATCCGCTATTACTTTGCGTGTTGTTGCAGCATAGCTTTTACAGTAAATAAAAAATCCTCTCAAATGAGAGGATTTTTTATTTAGATAATGTTTGCAGCTTTGCGAGTAGTCTTGGTGCCATCAAAGTTGAGCTTGCGCTTTTGGCTGAACTTCACTGTACCATCCTTGAGTGCGTAGAGGGTATGGTCTTTACCGATACCAACTGATACACCAGGAAGGATCTTGGTGCCACGCTGACGAACGATAATAGATCCAGCAAGCGCCTTCTGACCATCGTAGAGTTTTGTACCCAAATACTGCGCATTTGAGTCGCTGATGTTTTTTACTGCTCCTTGTGCTTTCTTATGTGCCATAGTACCGACAATAGTATCCCAAGCAGGCTTTTCTGTCAATCCGTAACGAGCTATACTCAGAGGAGTGGAATCCTTTATTTCAAAGCATTATACAAGCCTTTTTGTAGGTTTTTTGGCTATATTTGGGTGTCTGGCATTCTACGCAGGGTATTTGCACGCAAATACTCCTTCAGGGGGTGGAAACGGTGCTGTAATGTTTTCATGCTCTGAGGCTGTACTCTCCAAGCTCAGCATTCCTACAACTACACTTGCGCAGTCTATAAAATATACAAAAAACAATATAAATAATACGTTGTCAACTGATAGGCAAGGGGAGTGGGTTGGTTCTAAAAATGGCACTAAATACTATACACCTGGCTGTGCTGGGGCGTCTCGCATTAAAACAGAGAACTATGTCTGGTTTGAATCCGAAGATGATGCTACAGTCCAAGGGTATAGTCGGGGATCATGTTAAAGAAACTATTTACTTCAATCGCGGTCTTTATACTTCTCGCTATGGCGGGCAGTCTGGTGCTTTCACCTGAAAAGGTAAAACCGTATATTGAGAGATTTAAAAATACGATAGCAAATACAGCGGACAAGGCATTGCCAATTGAAATTGTCCCAACACTTCCGGTTATCAAAAAAGATCTTGCAGCTCTTGGGATCAAAAAGAAAAATGAAGAGCTTTCAGTTGATGATGTCATTGATGCTACTAATAAAGAGCGTGTAAAGGCCGGACTTATGCCACTCTCAACCAATCCGAAACTCCTCGCAACTGCAACTAGTAAAAATGCTGACATGATCACGTATCAGTACTTTGAACATACCTCACCATCGGGCAAGACCGTATCTGACCTTGGTCGGGAAGCAAAGTATGACTATGTGGTCATGGGTGAGAATCTTGCGCTTGGAAACTTTGATAGTGCCGAAGAACTTCTGAATGCATGGATGAACAGTCCTGGGCACCGTGCCAATATCTTGAATGAAAACTACCAAGAGATTGGTGTCTCGGTGATTAAAGATACCTATCAAGGCAAAGAAGTATGGTTTGCGGTCCAGCATTTTGGTACGACACGCGGCGTCTGTCCTATTATTGATACAATGCTCAAGCGTCGTATTGATGTGACGGCAAGTGAGCTCAAGGTCAAGGAAGCTCAGATTACTGTTCTTCGCAAAGGACTTGAATCTTCTGATCGACCAGAGGGGACTGAGTATCAAGCTCTTGTAAATCAGTTCAATAAGCTTATTGGTGAATACAATGCATTGCTCAAGGTATCCCAGGTCGACATTTCAAACTATAATCTGCAAGTCAATTCATTTAATAAATGTCTGGCACAGTACCAGTAATATAATTTCTGATTGTCGGAGAGAGGAGTGGTCAGTACCACTCTTTTTTGTTGTCCACTCGACTAGTCTCTCGTAGGAGGAGGAAACTATACTAACGTCGTACAATATATCTTTTACGACACTATTTAAGTAATATATAATAGGACACGTATAGGCTTGAGGATGCTGTGTAGACGTATCCTACATCCTCTTCTTAAACCAACATAAAAGCAACTATCAATATGGATGGCTTTTTAGTTTTTCGAATTGCTATACTTACTATATGATGATACCTCCTGAGACCAGAGCTCTTCTCATTAAAAAACTCAAAGAAGGCTTTGATATACGTCATGCGTGTTCGTATGCAAAGGTTAACAGACCAACACTCTATGAATACTACAAAGTAGATCCTGAATTTAAGATAAAGGTCAACAAAACGATTGATACATTTAATCAGCGTCAAGAAACCAAAGACAAAATGTCAGCGCGACATGTCTTGCGCAGAGCAAAGCAAGGATTGCGCAATAAGATGAAATAAATGTAATTTTTAGCTACGAAGAGATGTTCGGATACGCTCAATTTCCTTTTCGTCCTTCCTCACCCGCTCCGCTATTCTTTGGTTTGGTGCAGTGATTTGTGTAGTGTTTGAAAGTAATACTGGCTGTTGTACAAGCTTTGTGAGATGCGAGTAGAGTGCTTCTGCTTTGTACCTAAAGTCATCTCCATCTTTCATAACGAGCAACGTATAGCCTTCATGATGGGCACCAACCTGTTCCGCCATTGTTCCATGGCGCTCCCCTTTTTCAAGTACTTCCTGCAATAGGAGGCTGTTGTGCCCTGTTTTTTCAAGGAGTGCTTTAAATTCAGATAATGTCTGTACAGTAATAGTGCTATCATCCAGTGTTCGCTTAAGCTCAGCAATCCTCCTAGGATCACCAGATTCGTTTGTAAGCTGCTCTATGGTATCTATAAGGTCTTTTGCAATCTCATAAGGCAATGCATGTTCTTGAGCCTTTTTGAGGAGTAATTCGGGCGAATGTTGCAGTATTTCAAGAGACGAGAAGCGTTCCATACTGAGAGTATACCCCCTTTTGTATTCTTAACAGATACTATTTGTATATCAAACAAAAAAGCATTAACGTGTGGTTCGTTAATGCTTTTAGACTTTTCATTTTTTGATACTAAAATCATACAGTTTTTGGCCAGTGCGGTATGCTTCGTCGTTGCCATTATAGGCAAAGGCATATTCGCCTGACTTCATTTCGCCTGGAATGATTTCAAATGCACCATTCGCAAGCTTTTTTACTGTTGTACCTTTTACCTGATCATCATCATCAATAATAGAAAGTGATGATAAGCTGCTTTTCTTGCCAACTACCAGTTCACGCTCTTTCTTTTTCTTATCAAGTTTGACGATACAAAGCTCTTTCGTAAGAATTTCTTTTGCCCTGAAATACAGGTTATCATACTTCCTTCGATCATCAGGATCAGATGAAATCCATAAATAAAACTTTGGTGCAGTAGAAAACTGAGTCGATGATTCAGGATGATCAACAGTGATAACATACTTTGCTTTTGCTACTGCAGATATTGCAGCAAGACCACGGACCACATCAGCTTTTGATGATTCATTCTGTTGAAATTTCGTAACTGTTCCATCAGTAGTTTGATAGTAAACACCGGAGCCACCTTTTTTGAATGCCACAAGAAGGGGATCTGTTTCTACGGGTGCAGCTTCTGGTACTGATGTTTTCTTAACCATTTCTTCTACTACCTCATCAAGCACTCCTTCTTTTTTAAGCTGAGTGAGTGCCTGCATATCAGTGGTAAATTTACCAACTGAATTAGTAATTTTTGTTTTAATCAGACTCGCATTCCAGCCCTGTTTTGTGAGCTCGATTACTTTTTGATTTGTCATGGTGTCTTTTTGTGCACTTGCAATTGAAGTCGCACAAAACAATGTCAAAATCAATACGATGATAGTACTGTACGTTTTCATGTTTTTAACTTTTTGGTTTAAAAACATAATACTATACCAAGATAGTATGTCAACTTCTTGTTCCCTACTGAGCTAAGAGAAGCTCTATTATTTTTGCTTGAGTGACTGCGCCCGCAATCCCAGTAACGATAAGGTTAGTATCTTTTTGGAATCGTTTGACAGCATCTACGGTGCTCTTACCATAGACACCATCAGCTTTAAGATTTAGCTTTAGGAGTGTATTGAGATTTGTTTGAAGTAGTTTAACATCAGCCCCCTTAAGTCCTGCTTTCAAAATACGATTTGGAATTGTTGTTGTGGTAGAAGGTATAGTCTTTGATTCTGTTTTTTGTTCAGTGACTACGGGCTTTGGTGGGATTTCAGTGGTATCAGAGACTTTTTCTGCAACAACAGCTTCTTTTGCTTGTGCAACGTATTCTTGTTGAATTTTTTTGAGGATTGTACTGTCTTTAACTGCACTTGCGATGATTTGTTTGGCACCGTTGGTACGCTCTACAAAAGTGAACTCCTGTTTCAATCTAGTAAATGGATTGATAGGTGCTGTTGTTACATTTTTGTAGATACCAAAATGTAAATGTGCTTTGCCACCTTCCCCATTTCCTGTGCTGCCAACATATCCAATAATATCCCCTGCTTTGATTGTTGAGCCAACTTTGATTGTTGGTGCCACACTATCTAAATGTGCATAGTAGTATTTTTCATCGCCAGGATTTGCAGTAAAAACATAGTTGCCGCCATATCCTTGAAATCCAACTCCGAGTACTACGGCTTCAGTCGGACTCGCCACTGGTGTACCAGTGGGTGCAATAATATCGATACCTTCATGCGTTCTCCCGCCAGAACGAGCTTGTGACCAGGTATCCTTGAGGTCTGAAACAGTGACGCCAAACATAACGGGGATTTTAAGCTCAGTAACTGCAGTCGTAGCAAGCTTGTCCATCTTTGCATGAAGTGCAGGGGTTAGATAATAGTACGCTGCATGTACAGGTGTAGTAGGTAAAAGCAGTATTCCAAAAACAACACTACCTCCTATAAAAAATAAATTACTTATTCGCATATTGTCGAGTAAATGACATAAGTGATCCATCCTTGAGTACAAGATGAAGCTCATTTTGATCGATATTATATGAGTTAGTTTGGAGCAGTGCCGACTTGTAGCTTTTTTCAACGGAATCTGTTGGGCACGTTTTTGTATCACTTTGAGTAAATGCAACCAGTGAGAGATCAGATGAGTTGTCGGTAGTGAAACTGCCAATATATGTACCACAGTCAGTTGTCGCGACAACTTTTGTTGTGGTATCAAATGCCAAGAGATAATCAGAAGGCTCATCAGGAGTCACCGTACTTCCATTGGGAAGCTTGGTATATTTCCATGCCCATGCAGAATCCTGTACGACTTTGTCATCAGGTGCTGTAGTGATATCTGGTAGAACTGTCGTACCTGTTGTACGAACTTCAGGTGCTTTATAGTCACTTGGCCAAGTAAAGTAGACGAATGCACTAATACCCAATAGTACGAGTGTTATGAGAATGATCCAGCTGTTTTTATGCATATGAGTAGTATATAGTATTGCGACTTATTGAGTGATTGTTTGACCTTCCTGGACGGTAGTAGTAGTTGTGCTTGTGTGAGTTGATGAGCCGCCAGTTTGGACAGTACTTGTACTGCTATGTGATGACGGGCTTACAGTGCGAACTGTTTCCGTATATATCGGCACTGATCGTGTAGATCTGACGAAGTATCCCCTTCGCCATGGAGCAGCATACAAGAGTGCGATCACTACAACGATAATAATAACTACGGTCAGGATTGCTTTATCTGTTGCGTCATTCATATAGTAAGGACGACTGAGTATACTAATGCTTACCATTGACTCCTCACAGCTACTGTCTCTTAGTATTTACGCATCACCCCGCGAACAATAGCTACAATCGTAAGTTCGTGCTCTGGATAAATTGGTTTAAAGTTCTTGTTTGCTGGCTCAAGCCATACCTTTCCATTTTTTGTACAAAAATATTTCATGGTGAATTCCCCATCAACATTTGCAATTACAATATCCCCTTGTCTTGCGCTACTAGTACGCTCTGCAATCACAATATCGCCGTTGGCAATATGCGCATCAATCATGGAGTCGCCATCAACTTCAAATAAATACGTTGATTCACGCTTACGCACGAGATAACTCTCAATATTGAGCGTATCATCTACAGCCTCACCTGGTGCTGGGAGACCAGCTTTGACCGAACCAAGTAGTGGTATTTCATCAAACAGGCTGGTGGGGATGAGTTTACCAAGTTTGTCTTTGGTCACCACACCTGCCTCAACAAGCTTTTCAATCACCCGAGCAACAGCATTTTTTGACTTGAAACCAAAAAGCGAAAGCATCTCCGAGTATGTCGGCATACGCTTGCGAGATTGATAGAATGAGATTAATTTTTCTTGGTAATCCATGATTTAAAAAAAAGACGCAAATGCAGGAAATCGAAAAAAAGAAAGTGACTTTCGTGATTTTCCAAAGCGCTTGAGTATCATTGTATACCGTGCAAACTGGTTTGGGTATCGGTACATGGCCTGCTGTGCAATTTCATTACTTGCAACGATACTTTTAATGCGATCAATTTCATGTTCGACAAGACGTTCAAATGGTGTGGTTTTCATATTAGAAAGCTCCAGCAAATAATCTCCCAAACAAGCCGGCTGATTGTTTGCGTATTGCGATCTTTCGAAGTAATGCTTTGTGCTCGCGAGACTCTGCACTGTATGATTGACCATTTATGATCTTGAGATCAATGCGTTCATTGAGCCGTCGGATCTTGTTTTCGATTGTTTTGATGTATTGTGTTTGTGACATAGTCTGGGTTGTTATTACTGATAACTCGACCCTTCTAGTATAGATGAACGATTGTTCACCGTCAACAAGACTTATCCACAGATATGTTTCTTCCCCCTCTTATGACTCGTGTTCAAGCGCTATTTTGATTGCTTCAGTTGCAATAACATGTGCAGCATCTGCTTTATAAAAATGTTTTGCATGCCCGGTCATGGCATCATACCGATCCTTGTGTTTTAAAATCAGGTCGATTTCATTTTTGAGTACTGATGAGGTAAGATTTGCCTCCTCAATCACCGTGCATGCTCCAGTACGAGCGTAGTGATATGCATTTTTGCGTTGATGATCCCCATGAAAGATTTCACCCCTACCAGGTATAATGATAGATGGTTTACCCCATGCGGCAATTTCAAATATGGTTGAGCCAGCACGAGAAACAATTAAGTCACATGCACCACCAAACATCTTGGTCTCAAGATCAGAAAGGTATGGATAGACTTTGTATCGAGTACGACGAGTATCGTCACCAAGTGTAATGCGTGCATCGGTCTGTATTTCTTCGAACTGTTTTTTTCCAGTCTGGTGAATAATCTGATAATGCTCAAGGAGGTCGGGCAAAATATTCACGACAGTGTCATTAATAATTTTTGCACCAAGTGATCCCCCGATGATCCCAATAACAGGCATCATCTCATCAAGCTCAAAGTATGACTTTGCACCTTCGTTTGCTGCAAGCGCAACACTTCGACGGACTGGCTGTCCTGTTACCGAAACTTTTGCTTCATCAAAGTATGTAGCTGCCTCCGGGTATGAGAGTGCGACTTTGCGTGCAAACTTTCCTGACCAGAGGTTAACGCGACCTGGTACTGTATCAGACTCATGGATAATGACTGGAATACGTAGAAGCTTTGCTGCAACAAGTGCGGGGAAACTCGCATACCCACCTTTTGAAATGATGACATCAGGATACAGTTGAAACACTTTGATCAGTGCGCCGATTGTACCAAAGCCTGTTTTGAAAATATCGATGAAATTCTGAAATGAAAAATAGGTGCGGAGTTTGCCAGCGGTGATAGGAATAAAGGTCACAAATTGAGCGTCAAAAAGCTCTTTTTGCGAATTCTCGGTCGCCATATAGTAGAGTCTGAAATCTGTATAATGCTCATGATCAGCGATACGATTGAGCTCTTCTGCAATCGCAAGTAATGGATAGATATGACCGCCTGTTCCTCCTCCTGTCAGTAAGATTTTCATATGATGGGGATATTATACCTTCTTTTTGTGACTTTCGTGAGCCGAGACATTGAGCACCATACCAGCAGATGCGAGCGCTATAGCAAGTGACGTCCCTCCATGGCTGATAAACACAAGAGGTACCCCGGTCAGCGGAAAAAGACCTACGAGGGATGCGATGTTGAGAAATGACTGTCCAACGAGGATTGTCACAATGCCTACCACTAAATATTGCGCAAAACTATCGGGCGCACCCATAGCAATCTTGTATCCACGAATCGCAAGAAATACATAGAGAATGACCAAGAGGGTACTTCCTACAAAGCCAAATTCTTCCCCGATCACTGCAAATACCGAGTCACCTTGGGGCTCTGGTAGGTAGTTAAATTTTTGTACACTTTGTCCAAGTCCTCGACCAAAGACACCTCCTGAGCCAATAGCGATGAGTGACTGCTGGAGCTGATACGATGAGCCACGAGGATCGCTTGAAGGGTTGATATACGTCTTGATACGACTCATGACGTATGGTCGCGCAAATGCGAGTATAACGATCGCCAGAAGTCCTATACCGATAATCATGGCAACTTTTTTCCATGAAACTCCTGAGACAAACAACATGCCGCACGCGGCTGCAGTGATAAGGATGAGACTTTTGGTATCAGGCTGCCTGAGCAGCACTGCGGCGACAATGGTGAGCAGGATCATGAACGGCACGATTTTGTTTTTGAAATCCCCGCCTTTCTTGTGCATCCAGGCAAGCCATGCAGAAAAATAAATGACAAAACCAAGCTTCAAAAGTTCTGCTGGCTGAAATGATACCGGTCCGATCGAGATCCATCGTCTCGCACCACCGTGCGCAAAGCCAAGTCCTGGCACAAAGACACATGCGGTGAGCACAACTGTCCCAATAAATATATAAAACGCATGTTTGCGCCAAAACGTATAGGGGATTTTCATGGTCGCCCAAAGCCCTGCAAGCCCAAATACAAAGCCGAGTACTATTTGGTTGAAGAGTACACCATAAAACTTGGATTCACTGCGAGCAAGAATACCAAGTGATGCTGAGACGAATGCAAACAGGCCAACCAAGCTGATCAGCAACACAATGATCAGAAAATACCGATCAAACTGCATAGGCTTCAGATGGAGCTTCTTTTTGACCATAGATTAGCTAACGAGCGCAAGTACTACACCAATAATCGCGCAAATGGTTGTGACCACCCAGTATCTCATCACCACTTTTTCCTTTGACCATCCTATAGCACGGAAGTGATGATGGAGTGGCGCAATCTTGAATACTCGTCGCTTGCCACAGTATTTATAGCTCCCAATCTGGAGAAGTACAGAGACCGTTGTCATGGTGAGTGGAAATGCAATGAGTGGAAGCAGAAGGACTGTATCAGTCAGAAATGCAACGACGGTGAGCACTACCGTGAGTCCGAGCATGCCAGTCTCACCCATATAAAATCGTGCAGGTGGAATATTGAACCAGAGAAATGCAAGTATGCCACCTGAAATCACGCCACAGAGCGCAGCGATATCGATCATGTTTTTCCCAAACGCAATCGCCGCAAATGCCGCAAAGACAATCGCAAGTACACCACCGGCAAGTCCATCGAGTCCATCAATCACACTGGTCGAGTATGTCGCAAGCATGACAATGATGAATACGGGAACAAAGAACGCACCGAGTACGAGTGGCGTACCAAACGGAATCGCAATACTGGCCACTCCGAGCTTGAAGTAAAACCATGACCCCACGGCGATTGCGATCACGAGCACTGACGCAATCTTGAGATAGCGATACTCAAGCGCATCATTTGCAGCCTTGCCGTCGCCGCCCTTTATCTGTACATAGTCATCAAAAAGTCCGATAAACGCACCAAGCAAGAGACTACCAAGTGGTACCAATGTCTGACTCTTTGAAAAGAAATCAAGCTTTGATGAGAGATCGGATGGAAACGCACGAGAAATGATCCAGATGAGTGCGACACAAATGATCACTGAAAGCCAAATGATGATACCTCCGACCCGAGGAGTGGAGACTTCGGCAGACGCATCATGCACACTTGCAAAGTCTTTGTTGGTAATGTCGCCTGCATCGCTACGAATTTTCTTTTTCCAGAGCTTGTGGGCGTACATGTAGTCAGTAAGTCGTGGTGTGATCGCAATACCGACAATGAACGCAAGTGCTGTGGGGAGGAAAATTTTGATGACGTTTAATATCATGATTAGATTTCTCGTTTTAGTAATGTCTCGATCTTCTGCTTGGTCTCAGTATACTGCGGCAAACTCTCGACTGATGATACACCGTAGTGCTCCAAAAGTTGCAGTGTTGGCGCATAGCCTTTATCCTTGGATTCGATCAGTCCCCGGATTTGGAGCGCACGCAGACTATATGAGGAGTTCACGCCACGAATAAATTCAATCTCAGCCTTGGTTGCGCCAGTATGGTACGCAATGATAGCGAGGACTTCAGCAGAAGCCTTTGAAAGGTCTTTTGAAAGCTCTTCTTTGCGGACTGATGCGAGGAGCTCGCTATGCTCTGGTGTTGTGGCAAGGACGACATCAGTTCCCTGTCGTACGATACTAAATGCATGCTCAGTAAGTGCTTGTGCAAGCTCATCAACTGCCGCAACTACCGCTTCATCATCTACACTGAGTCGCTTTGCTAGCGCCGAAATACTCCAGGACTCTGCAGTCGCAAACAGGAGAGCTTCAATTTGTACTGCAAGTGGTGACATTTAAATATAATCAGTCTGTATTTCTTCGGGTGCGATAGTCGCAGCTTGTTTCTCAAGGCTAATATCAGCAAAGAGTTCGTCTTGCTCAGCAGCAAGAAGTCCCCGTCTTACAAGCTCTAGCATACCAAGAAATGAGACAATCGTGTAGACACGCTGACTCTTGTCATCGCCATCCGGTGACTGCACACGGAGATCATTGAACGATAGCTTCTGCATCGCACGCTCAATCCGCTCAGTGAGTGTGACCAATACCTCAGTAATACTAATCGTCTTATAGACGCGAGCCTCGGGTTTCTTGGCCTCAGGGATAGGCATGCGCACTGCCGTCTCGTGAATGAGCCCGGGCAACATATCGACAGTGAGTTTCTCATCAGGCGCAAATACGGCTCCTGGCATGCGACTCACGCCTTCAAATGAGACGCGCTTGCCATAGAGACGCATCATATCTCCTGATACTTGGGAAATGATCTGGTAGAGTGCCACACGACGCTCAAGATCGGTTATCGATGCGGACTCTTCGGTCGTGAGCTCAAGATTTGGGAGCAGTGATCGCGCCTTGATGAGGATAAGTGTAGCTGCAACCGAGAGAAAGCTTGCTACCGTATCAGGATGCATGCCGCGACCTTGGATATATGCAACAAAATCATCGGTGACTGACGCCAGTGAGACAGCGTTCACAAACAGCTTTCGCTTCTCGATGAGTTCAAGCAAGACCTCAATCGGTCCTTCAAAGACTTCGTGCTTAACAATAAAAGCAGTACCATTTTCCATGTATTTGTATAGTATACCGCGTTACGCTTTATTCGTCTGAATATTTGACATTTTTTATATATAATGTAATGTGATTTCAAACGAAACGATATGAGTGAGACATATGAAAGTCTTGGTCACAAATCATCGGTGTGTCAAAAAATTGGGTATCCTAGCAAAGAAATTGCTGACAGAGCATTATGGCGCATCAAACACAGTCTTGGTCGAAACAAAAAACCAACTCGATCATATGAATGTGATGACTGTCATGAATGGCACCTTACTTCACTCCCCTATGGGCGCTATAAAGCAAGTAAAGATTTTGAACAAAGAAATTCAAATAATTTTACTTTACAGTATCAGTCGCGATGGGAAGCACTTTTTGAAACACACGAAACAGACCATGTAGAAACTTAAATCCCCCTTTGTTGTAGATCAAAGGGGGATTTTTTCTTATTTCTTTTCTATCTTCTTCAAGACAATATTGAGCTCATCAAGTTGTTTTTGAGCGACGATTGATGGTGCATTCATCATAGGGTCCTTGCCTTCGCCAGTCTTTGGGAATGCAATCACCTCACGAATGTTTGGTTCGTTGAGGAGGAGCATGATGAATCTGTCGAGACCCCATGCAATACCCCCATGTGGTGGTGTGCCGACCTTGAATGCCTGGAGCATATGACCAAAGTCTTCCTCGATCTTCTCGCCTGCATGGCCCAGGATTTCAAACACACGCATGAGCGCCTCAAAGTTGTGGTTGCGGATAGAACCACCACCAATCTCATATCCATTGAGACAAATGTCGTACTGGGTCGTGAGAATAGCACCGATGTCACGCTTTTCCATCAAGTTGGGCATATGCTCAGGAATAGGACGTGAGAACGGATTGTGCGTATAGGTCCATGAGCCCGTTGCATCAGGATTGTCTGACTTTTCAGTTGCTTCAAAGAATGGAAAGTCTACTACCCAGCAAAATGCAAGGAGATCAGGATCATTCTTGTCTTCACGGATATCAGGACGGTCATTGCCATATTTCTCCATTGCATCCTTGTACGAAATGCGTGGGAATGGAATTTGCTGAATCTTCTTTTCTGGGAAGAGCTTGGTCACAATGTCGATCAGCAGTGCTTCGTTGACTGCCATGACATCATCACGCTCTACAAAGCTCATTTCCATATCAAGCTGGGTAAACTCTGGCTGACGATCGCCGCGAGTGTCCTCGTCACGCATACATTTTGCTACCTGGAAATACCGCTCGATACCACCGGTCATGAGGAGCTGCTTGTACTGCTGCGGTGATTGTGGGAGTGCGTAGAATGTCCCTGGATAGACACGAGATGGTACGACGTAGTCACGCGCACCTTCAGGCGTACTCTTGGTGAGGATCGGTGTTTCAACTTCGATAAATTTCTCACCATGCAGGTAGGTACGCACATGATTGATCACTGCATCACGAGTACGAATGTTGCGCTGCATACGAGCGCTGCGAAGATCGAGATATCGATGCTTGAGACGGACTTCCTCGTTCACTTCCTTGGTATCAACATTGATCTCAAACGGGAGTGGCTCTGCGTGGTTGAGGATGGTGATAGCAGTGACTTCAAGCTCGATGTCGCCATTTTGCTTGTCAGCCTGCACATTGCGCTCTGGGCGTTTATTGACAATACCTTCGACTGATACGACCGTCTCAGGACGTGCAGTCTTGGCAATCTCAATAACCTCAGGACGGTTTGGAAGGACGACACCCTGGATCATGCCAGTCATGTCACGGAAGTCAAAAAAGACCATCTTGCCCTGGTCGCGACGAACGTCGATCCAGCCTTTGATAAGTATTGTTTCGCCAGCTTGTGCCCCGGCGTCAGCGATATAGGTTCTGTTTGTCATGTTATTTAGAGATGAAGAGGGGTCAATAAAAAAATCACCTCTTCGAACTTACATTTGTAAATTCGCAGGGGCGATCTTTCGAAGGAACGCGGTGCCACCCTACTTTTGGTCTCTGGTATCTTATCCTCGCCTCCCTGGTGTCAGCAGTTCATCAGCTAAAATATCTACCATTGAACTATACCAAAAATCCCGAATAAAAAAAGCCCCGGTAAGGGGCTTTAAGAAATATACTTCTCTAAGACAAAGAAAGTGGTACGAGGCGGGATGCATCATGCAGCTTTTTGAACACACCATTCTTTATAGTCAGAAGTTCTTGCTTTGGACCATTTTCTACAATACATCCTTCACTTAGTACAATAACTCGATCCACCATATCTAATGTGTTGAACTGATGAGAGATAATCAAGCATGTCTTTCCTTTCGATATACTGTCGTAAGAACGTACAATATCAAGTAAGGCTTCAGTATCAAGCGAAGCGGTAAATTCATCAAGTACAAGCAGTTTAGGATCTTTACATGCAACACCAGCAAGTCCAATTTTTTGACTTTGACCACCAGAAAGTTTTGTTGAATCGTCAAAAATCTTACTGATTTTATGGTTGAGTCCGTGTTTAAACTTGCGAATTGACGTATCCATCCCAACAGCTTCAAGTGAACGCCATAGTTCATGTTCTGAAAAAGACTTTCGAAAATTAAACGCAGCAAGTGTGAATCGCACACTGCCTTCAAGTAGGCGAAAATCTTGGAATAGAACACCAGTAATTGCAAGCAGTGAATCACGATTGATTAGCTTGATGTCCATGCCGTTAATAAGGATTGAGCCCTCTGTTACGTCGTAAAAACGAAGCAATAGTAATGCGAGTGTCGTTTTACCTTCACCGTTTTTACCAACTAGACCAACTCGTTCCCCACTTTTAATACTGAATGAGCAGTTCCGCAGTATCCATTGTTCACTTTCAGGATACTTAAACCATACATTTCGAAATTCAATAAATGGAGCACTGGTATCATCTACTTGTTTTGCATTTGCTGCGTCACTTATCGCTGGTTCACCCTCTACTACTAGATAGAAATCCTCGGCTTTCTTGATTGTAATCCCAAGTGTAACGATTTTTTCACTGATAAATGTCAATGAATCAGAAAGTCTATTAAAGGAGTTGAAGAATACAAAAAGGACGCCTATTGTTTGCTTTCCTTGTCCGATTTGATAGGTCAGATACAAAAGCAGCAGGGCTTCTGCCGTGAAAAACAACACATCATTGAGCCAGTTGATCCGAAAGAAATGAATGGTGTTTTTTAAATTTACCCCACTGATTTTCAAGCGAAGTGAATTGAATAGATCCATTGCATGGGTATTTGCTTGATTGATACGAGCATCTTTGCTACCCATAAACCCTGATAATGCTCCTTGATACCGTTCGAGTTCTTTTCTTTTTTTCTCATTCTTGTATTGACGTTTTTTTCTATTCCAAATACGATACATACGAGGAAATACGATAAAAAGAAGCAGTATTGGTCCCCACCAAACGATATAACACAGTGTTACTAATGCAACAGTCAGTATTATAGTGTTATGGATGAGGTCAATTTCAGTTTGCAGTACCTCACTAATGGCACCTTGATTGTTTCGAGCATTTGCAAGTGCATCTTGCATTTTTTTACTCTCACGATCTTGGAGATCATACTTTGTATATGACTTCCAAAATATTGTTTGCACCCGATCATTGATAGCTCTTGCAATTCTCTGTGTAAGCGTATTGCGATAATACGATATCGACCGAAACGTTACATCTACTGCACCATTAAGAAAAATTAAGGTAATAATACTTAGATTTTCTAATAGATGCGATTGGTGACTTAATTTATTCATAAGCTCACCAAAGAGCCACGAGCCGATAAGCCACCACTGACTACCAACAGCAAGTAATACTAATGAAAATACTACTGAGCGACGCATTTTTCGTGGAATAAACTGGCGATTTGTTTTTGCCAATAAGCTGAAAAATCCTTTGGTTTTTTGGCCAATTTTTGCCATACATATTAAGTTTTAAAGGTGAAAAATGTTGTTTTATTTTTTCAATATTATACTTATTTTTTATAATAAGTCAAATACTTCTATATGAATTATTACGCCATCAATATCTGATTCTTAATCAATTTTTGATACTCTTTGTTTTTCTTTTCAAGTTCAGCATGGGTTCCCTGCCCTACGATTTTGCCTCCAGCGACAACAAAGATGACATCTGCATCCATGACCGTTGAGAGACGGTGCGCAATAATAATTGTGGTGCGTCCTTGAGCGGAGCGATTAATAGCGTCATGAATAAGCTTTTCATTGATAGAATCGAGCGCAGATGTTGCTTCATCAAAAATGAGAATCTTGGGGTTCTTGATCAAAGCGCGCGCAATACCAATACGCTGACGCTCACCACCAGACACCTTAATACCACCTTCGCCAATCATCGTATCGAGTCCATGGTCTTTAAGTTTTGCAACGAATTCATCAAGAGATGCATCTTTGACTGCCTTTTGCAGTCGTCCTTCAGAAACTTCCATACCTGCAGGTAATCCAAACAAAATATTTTCACGAATGCTTCGATCGAAAAGTTCAATCTTCTGCTCAACATTCCCAATCTGTGAGCGGAACCATCTGAGATCCAGATCTTTGAGTGATACGCCATCAATCACTACTTCGCCTTCGGTCGTGTCATAGTAACGACGCATAAGATTCACGATAGTACTCTTACCAGAGCCTGAAACACCGACAAAACCTACTTTTGCACCTGCTGGAATAACAAGATCAACACCAGCTATTGTATGCTCAGCTTCTTTCTCTTGAGACTTCTCTTCATTCTCTATTTCTTGCGCTGATTGTCGGTATGGGTATGCAAAGCTGACATTTTTAAACTCAATTTTTCCTTCCAGTTTTTCGATAATCTTTCCACCAATATTAGGATTAATATCAGGCTCTATATCCAACAGCTCAAAGTATTTCTTCACCTCAACAACCTGAAAGAGCATTCTTCGCTGTGATTGCATGATACTGATCAAGTTTGCAAATACTCCAGATGTCCAAGAGTAGAGGGCCACAAACATACCTGCAGAGTGCTCACCGAGCAAGATAAAGTATGTACCCAATCCAAGCGTTGCATACTGACCAACCGTAATAATCACTTTATTGAAGTAAAAAGATTTGATAAACCCCGTCCATGTACTAATAGAAAAATCAGCTACACGGTCATACTCCTTTTTGAAATCAGCCGCTGTAACAGCTTCCTGCGCTTCAGCAATGACAAGTGTTGAATTACGAAATAGTTCTGACTGAAGTTTGTATTGTTGTTGGTTATTCTTTCGAACTTTCTCAACTTTTGGAAATATAGCGAGATTACTTCTATAGGCGACGAGTACATACATCAAAATGAATGCCAATGCAGTAAGAGATACTCGCCAATCAAAGAAAGCTAGAATACCGGCAGTAACAAGAACCTGAATAACGTTCGGCAGAATGTTGTACAAGCCGTCGTACATAATGTTCGTAAGAGCATTTTGACCTTTGTTTACAATACTTTGCTTTACACCAGAATGCTCATTTATATGTTGACCAATTGAAAAATCAAGCATTTTGTTTAGTGAAAATACTGAAAATGCTTTTTCGATATTCATATCAAGCTTTGCAAGTTCAAGTTTTTCTCGTATGTAATCAAGTACGTGATTACGAAACAATGAAATAGCAAAAGCGATAGCAAGAAAGTATGCAGTAAATCTGATATCCCCTGAAATCACCGCATCAACACCTTTACTAAAAAGATACGGTGATAGAACGGTCAATATCTGACCGATGAACATCAAGCCAACGACTGAAAGCAGGTACTTTCTAAATGGTCTGAAAAACGAAAGCGTCCGTGTAAAAAATGTCCTATTTTTCATACTTATGATAACAACCCTACCGCCTCATATACCGCACGCAGTTTCTTCATCGCAATATCATTTGCTTTCATTGCACCATTGACGAGGATTTCATGGACGACCTTTGGACTGTCTTCGTATTTTTTGCGACGCTCACGCATTGGAGTCACAAATGCAATGATATCAGCGATGAGTATTTTCTTGGCATCGCCGTAGCCGAGACCTTTTGAGTACTGTGCTTTGAGTTCAGCTGAAGCATTAAAGAGCTTATGGATCTGGTAGAGCACCATCTCGTCAGGATCCTTTTCTTCGTCACGACCACGAGAGTCAGTCGGAATACTCATCACTGCTTTCGTGATCTCATCATCACTCGCAAAGAGCGGGATGGTATTGTCATAGCTCTTGGACATCTTGCGTCCATCAGTACCAGGCACGACTGCCACATCTTCAATAATATGCGCAGCTGGCTCTTTGAAGAGTGGTTCGTACGCAGTCGCAAATTTGGTCGCAAGGTCACGAGCATACTCGACATGCTGCACCTGATCTTTACCCACCGGTACAACATCCACGTCATAGAGCAAAATATCTGCAGCCATGAGCACTGGATAGGTAAAAGTGCCAGCATTTACTTCTTTGCCTTTAGCCTGTGCGTCCTTGTATGCATGCGCACGCTCGAGATACGGCACCGGGAGCAAACAATCAAAGATCCACGCAAGTGATGCATGAGCAGGTACTGCAGACTGACGAAAGAGTGTTACCTTTTTTGGATCAAGGCCGGCGCCGAGGTAGTCAAGGATCATTTCATGAATATTGTGTGCGAGCTCTGCTTTTGCAGGCGTACCAGTGATCGCATGGAGGTCTGCAACAAAAACAAACGTGTCATGCGTATCTTGCATCGAGATAAACTGGCGAAGTGCACCAAAGTAGTTGCCAATATGGAGACGACCGGTGGGCTTGATACCAGAAATGAGGCGCTTCGGTGCACCTGAATGTGTGGAAGACATGTGCATATAGTATCAAAAATAAGGCTTTTGGGGTAGTTTTCTGGTGATTGGGAGGTGTGTAGGTACGGTGCTACAATGTCACTACATGGCTACCAACCCTCATGTCGCATTACAAAATCTGCGCGTCCCACCCCACCATCTCGAGAGCGAGCAGGCAGTACTCGGCGCGCTCATGCTCCGTCCGGGTGCAATTCATGATATCGTCGACCTCCTCACGGCAGAAATGTTCTATGCCAAAAAGCACAGCATCATCTTTCAGACGATCAGTGACCTTTCCAACAAGAACGAGCCGATCGATGTGCTCTCAGTAGCAGCACGCCTCAAGGAAAAGAAAACGCTTGATACGATCGGCGGCAACAGCTACCTCAATGAACTCATGTCCAACGTCCCGTCGACGGTCAACATCCGTCACTATGGTGATATCGTCTACAAGAAATTCATTTTGCGTTCACTTATTGACGCATCGGAGTCCATCGCAAGTCTCTCCTATGAGCAAAATGATATGGACGTCGCTGACATCATCGACACTGCAGAGAAAAGCATTTTCCGCGTATCCTCATCCATCAATACCAAGAATGCATTTGTTTCTATCAAGTCGAGTCTCGTCGAGACCATGGAACAAGTCGTGCACCTCCATGACAACCAGGGTGAAGTTCGCGGTGTACCGACCGGCTACGAGGACTTTGACAAGATGACTGCAGGACTCCAGAACTCCGATCTTATCATCCTTGCAGCTCGTCCGAGTATGGGTAAGACCACGTTTGCACTTGATATCGTCCGCAATGTAGCGCTTGCCGGCAAGGCAGTGGGTATTTTCTCACTCGAAATGTCCGCGAACCAACTCGTCCAACGTATGCTCTCTGCCGAGAGTCGAGTGGACGCATGGAGCATTCGTACCGGTCAGGGACTCAATACCAACCATTTCACTGCACTCCAAGAAGCAGCAGGACGACTCCAAAAGGCACCAATCTACATCGATGACCAGGCTGGTAACTCCATCGTCAAAATGCGCTCTGTCGCACGCCGCCTCAAGAGTGAACATGGACTCGGACTGATCGTGATCGACTACTTGCAGCTCATGACCACCAGTAAAAACCATGACAACATGGTGAACCAAGTCACCGAAATCTCACGATCCCTCAAGCAGCTCGCGCGTGAGCTCAACGTCCCTGTCCTTGCGCTCTCACAGCTCTCTCGTGCGGTTGAGTCACGTGGTGGTCGCCCTCGCCTCTCTGACCTCCGAGACTCCGGCTCCATCGAGCAAGACGCGGACTTGGTCATGTTCATTCATCGCGAAGACCGCTACAAGGAAGCCCATGAGAAGGACAACATCACTGAAATCCTCATCGAAAAGCACCGTAACGGTCCGGTCGGCGTCGTGAAGCTCATGTTTGATATGAAGACGACCTCATTCCTCTCACTCGACAAGAACCATGAGGCGATGACTTCAAAGGCAACGTCACTTGATGACTTCTAATCTATGATGGACGAGCACATTACACGACTCTCTCGCCTCTTTTTAAAATTCCCCGGCATCGGCGAACGCCAAGCGCGACGCTTTGCGTACTTTATCCTCACGCAGCCTGAGAACTACGTCGACAACCTCGCCACTACCCTGCGTGAAGCACGTAGCCAAGCACATACCTGCAGTCGCTGTTTGCGTGTCTACGAAGGTCGTCCTGGCATGTGCAGCATCTGTAGTGACACCACGCGCGACCAAGGCATCATTGCAGTCGTTGAGAAGTCTGCAGACATTGATGCATTTGCCAAGACTGACTATCGCGGCCTCTTTTTCGTTCTTGGTGGACTCATCCCAATCATTCAGAAAAATGTACTCGATGGGACAAATGTAAACCTCCTCGTTGAACGCGTACGGAGTGATTTTGCAACCCTCGAAGAGATCATCCTCGCATTCCCCATCACCCCAAATGGCGAACATACTGATAGTGCAGTTCGAGAAATCCTCAAGCCAGTATCAGCAACGTTTGAAATCTCAACCCTTGGCCGCGGCCTCTCAACAGGAGCTGAGCTTGAGTACGCTGATGCAGCGTCGCTTTCTGCATCTCTCAAAAAACGAGAATAAAAAATCACCATACTATTTTGAAGTATGGTGATAAAACGAGTCAACAGGATACAAATTTGCGCTATCAAGGTAGATTTCCCCAATCGAATCTGAAAATTTTGTATACACTCTGCTTCCGATTGATATACCGAAAAAGCATATACCTTTTCCAAGAGGACTTCTTATATACGCAAGAGGGTATCGTGAAAGTAATGCTCGTGGAGTATCCACAATGCTTGTATACATCTGAGCACCTTCAAGCCTAAAAAAATTATTAGTACTCATTGCGTTTACAATAATCTGCGAATCATGAGCTTGATACCTTTGAGGAATAAGTTCAGCTTCAGTAAAGTATCTTTTTGGTACCTTTTTTACTGGATCTTTATTGATATATTTTTCTGAAAAGATCACCACTATAAGGAATACGGATGCGAAAAACATTTTGGCGTACTTCATACTTTTTTATTTTTTATAAAATTACCATATATTTTATAAAAGTCAAAGCCCTCCATACGGAGGGCTTTTGATTAGATAGAGAGAATCTTTACTTTGAGATGAGGCTGGCGGTGGCCATTCTTCTTGAAGTAGCGAGACTTCTGTTTGTATTTGATGACAGTCACGGTTGCATTGCGGCCAACTGAAACGATTTCACCGGAAACTTGCGCGCCTTTGATGAATGGAGCACCGATCACGGTATCAGTACCATTGTCAGTGAGGAGTACCTCTGAAAAGGTCACCGTGTCACCCTTTTTCATCTCATCATTGATCTTTTCGATCATGATTGTGTCACCAGCGGCTACGCGGTATTGCTTGCCACCAGTCTTGATAACAGCAAAGCCTTCACTAGCAGCCTTTTTGACCACTTTTTTAGAAGCTACTTTCTTTACTGCTACTTTTTTCGCTGTTTCTGCCATAGTCCACACAGTATACGGATTTTCCCTGTTTTTGCAAGCCCTTATCCACCAAGGGGATTCCCTCAGCGGGCTATGCTATACTTTGAACAATGATTTCCCGATACACCTATAACGGGCTTACCTGGGTTGACCTTGAGTCACCTACCCGTGAGGAAATAATCCACATGAGCGAAGAATTCGCCCTCCCCCCGCTTGTTGGCGAAGAAATGTTCTCAAGCACCCTCCAAAGCAAGGTTGATCTCTATGACAATTTCGCCTATCTCATTATGCATTTCCCTGTCATGAACAAAGACGAAACTGGTGCCCGTGAGCAAGAAATCGACTTTATCATCGGCAAAAAGTTCATCATTACGGTGAGATACGAGTCCATCGAACCACTTGCATCCTTTGCAAAAACATTTGAAACAGATAGTCATATGGATCGCGACAAGCTCACGATGCACGCCGGCTACATATTTACCGAGATGATGAAACTCTTTTATCGTCGGTCACTCAAAGAACTTGGGGATATTACCAACACCATCAGAGACATTGAAAATCGCATCTTCTCTGGCAAAGAAGGTTCAACAGTGAAGCGCATTTCGTACACGTCACGCAAACTCCTCGACTTCAAACAAGCGCTCAGATTCCACCCTGATATTCTCGAATCATACGAGACCACAAGTAAGCGTTTCTTTGGCGAAGAATACAGCTACTACGCATCATTGGTCACCTCAGAGTTCAACAAGGTCAACAATGTACTCGAAGGTCATCGTGACATCCTCTCCGAACTTCAACGCACCAACAACTCACTTCTCTCAACCAAGTCCAACGAAATCTTGCGCACCTTTACTGTCATGACATTCGTGATGATGCCACTCACGATCATCACCGGTATTTTCGGTATGAACACGGTACAAAATCTCATTTTCATCCGCAACCTCAAGGACTTCTATATCGTGATCGGTGCGATGATACTCACCGGTATCGTGATGTTCACCTTTTTCCGTCTTCGTAAATGGCTTTAATCTATGGCACTTTCACTCTACAACACCAAATCTCGATCGATTGAAACATTCACCCCACTTGATCCGACTACTGTCACGATGTACGCGTGTGGTCCGACTGTCTACGACAAAACGCATATCGGGCACATGCGCAAATATGTCGGTGATGACATCTTGCGTCGCACGCTCGTTCTCCTCGGATACAATGTAAAGCATGTGATGAATATCACTGACGTTGGGCATCTCACTGGTGACGAGAATGAGACGGGTGAAGACAAACTTGAAAAAGGTGCCACAAAAGAAGGTAAAAGTGTCTGGGATATCGCTGCATTGTATACAGAAAACTTTCATACAACGATGCGCGCGATTAACGTACTTCCGCCGATGATTGAGAGCAAGGCAACTGACCATATCAAAGAAATGATTGCACTCAATGAAGTCCTCGTTGCAAAAGGCTTTGCATATGAGACTGATCAGGCGCTCTACTTTGATGTATCCCGTGATCCAAGCTATGGCTCGCTCTCGGGTCAGAAACTCGCTGATAAGCAGACTGCTGTGCGTGACGACGTGGTTGAAGACCCTCAAAAGCGCCATCCCGCAGACTTTGCACTATGGTTCAAGCGTATAGGTAAATTTGCGGATCATACGATGCATTGGCCTTCACCTTTCGGTGATGGATTTCCCGGTTGGCATATTGAGTGCTCTGCCATGGCAATGCACTATCTCGGCGAAACGATTGATATTCACACTGGCGGTATCGACCACATCCCTGTCCATCACGAGAATGAGATCGCACAGAGCGAGTGCGCGACTGGTCACCAGTTTGTGAAGTATTGGGTACACCACGACTTTCTCAATGTTGATGGAGAAAAAATGTCCAAAAGTAAACTGAATTTCTACACAATCGAAGATATCGTGGCACAAGGCATTGACCCACTTGCTGTGCGTCTCATGTTTATGCAGACGAGCTACCGTAAGCCACTCAACTTTACGTGGGATACACTTCGAGTAGCAGAAGCATCACTAACAAAACTTCGCACTTTTGCCTCACATCAAACAGAGATTGGCGCAGTGAATGAAGCTTCGATACAGTCATTCAAAGCAGCAGTTGGAGACGATCTCAATACTGCGAAAGCTCTTGCGGTAGTATGGGAATTACTCGCAGACACAACAATCTCTGATGCTGACAAATGGGCAACACTCCTCGCATTTGATGCGGTGCTCGGACTCAATCTCGAAACAGTATCAAAGTTTACAATCACTGAGAAAGCTGAGCGTTTGGTACTCGAACGAGATCTTGCGCGAGCAGCCAAGGACTTTACTACCTCAGACAGGCTTCGAGCAGAACTTGAATCGCTCGGATACGAAGTAAATGATACACCACAAGGTACCAAGCTTTTATAAAAAAATCCCCCAGTTTATTGGGGGATTTTCATTTAAAATATTAACTTGCAATCACTGATCCAGGGGTCTGCGATGCGACTGCAGGTATTACTACTTTAAACGTTGATCCCTTACCAAGCCCTTCCGATTCAATCACGATATCACCCTTGTGTGCTCGAGCAATCTCACGCGCCAGATAGAGTCCAAGCCCTGAGCCACCAGTGTTGAGCTTCCCACCCTCGCCTCGATTGAACTTGCCAAAGAGTTTACCCATAGTTTCAGGAGAAATACCAACACCATTATCAGACACTGCAAATACAATGTTTGATCCTTCATGGCGAAGCGAGAGCTTCACAAAACCTTTAGGGGTGTACTTGATACTGTTATCAGTGAGGTTAAGGAAGACTTGTTTGAGCTTGGTGGGATCGGCATTCACGATGAATTTCTCATACGGCGGAATATCAAGCGTAAGCTCCAACCCCTTGCTCTCAGCAGGAATCTTCATTTCGTTGTAGAGATCAGTAACACTCTTTGAGAGCTCGGTCGTCATGAACTCGTACTTCATACCACCCTGTTCAATCTTGGATACGTTGAGCAAGTCCTCCACAATACTCACGAGTCCCTGCGCAGAGGTATAAATACGCTTGACTGCAACGTCTTGCTTCTCATCCATTTTGCCAAATGAACCTTCAGTCAGCATCGATGCATAGCCTTTGATTACCGTGAGTGGGCTGCGAAGCTGGTGAGATGCGAGTGAGAGGAACTCTGTTTTGAGTTTATCGAGCCCTTTGAGCTTGTCATTAAGATCAGCAAGACCTAAGTTTGAGTGCTCGAGCTGCTCCGTAAGATCTTCAAGGGACTTTGTATGCCTTCTCCAAATCAACAAAATAGCAACCGTAAGGACTGAAATTGTGAAAGTAAGAAAGATGATAAAAATAAGGAATGGGAGAAGTGTCTGGGTTGTAATCGTTAGAAAATCATCCGCTTTCACATCAGCAGCCAAGACTGCAACAGTGTCTCCTTTTTCATCGCGAATCGGCGCATACCCCGTGAGTACTGTTCCATAATCATCAGTATAAAGATCTCGGCTAGTAAGCGGTCCGCTGTATGCCTCAAATGCCTCAGGAATATCAACGGCTTCTGCGTAGTCTTGTCCTGGCCACTGTAACTTGTCAGCACCTTCAGGTTCTATCAATCCGTCTCGATTAACATCCACACACGTAGCACAAGTAGAAGCAGGAACACTTTCTTCACCAGATGGGAGTGCTATATCATTTGCAAATGGGTTAATGGAATCCGCATCACCAACAAATTCCATCTGTGTTGGATCAGTAGCTTTCTTTCGAAAGATATACATGAACACAACATTTTCATTTGCATATTTTGCATTATGCAATTTTTGCACAATATGTTGCCATTCAGGTTTCTGCCAATCGTCTTTGGTCTGAAGTGCAGCAAGATCACTTGCATCAATATTTGCTGCCTGTGTTACCGAAATAGTTGTAATGGCATCACGAAGATTGTCAGTGAGCAACACAACCGTACGCTTATAGAGAATATTTGAAGCAGCAACGATGACTGCAATCACTACAACGAGCAAGCCGACCACTATCCATGTTGCTTTTCGTGAATATCCGGTTTTTGTTCGTGTATTTTCCATGCACTTATATTACATCTAAAAGCGAGAGGATACTATCCTTGTCTGCTTCATGAAGGAACAAGGTGAGTTTTGGACCAGATTCTTTTCCAAATAACAGCTGATATACGATACTAAAAAATTGTCGCTGATTGTCTTTGTTTTGTGCATCGCTCGCAGTTGCAACTTTCGGTATAGCGTACAGTGCTGTTTTAAATGAATCCGCAGAAAGACTTTCCCTGTTCTTTATAAGATCAATGAGTTGTCCAATATTTTGTTTTTCAAAAATATCAAGCGTATTAGCCATAGCTACATTTTGAGCAGATAAAAGATACCACGAAACATCGGGCGATACAGCAATATAGCGCGACGTATCTTGATTAAAGAGTTGTGTATCGAGATATAATTGTCCACGCTCAACGGATTCTAGTTCATTTGATTGGCTGATAGGCATACGCATAATCTTCTGCACGTTTTTTTCGTGAATATCAGAATAACGATTAAGCACAATATGCTCCCCCGCAGCAACACCTTCTATCATTGGTTTTGCAACATATTCGTATATATCTCGCTGCGGAAGGGTCGGTAAGGGAATGGTTTTGCCGCCAATACTGAGTGACGACGCACCAACTCCATATCCACCATACGGTTGGGTGCCACGCTCTACTCCTGGAATGTGAAGATGAGTATTATGCAAAAACGTATCTCGCGGATGAATAACCGTATCATTAATTTTTCTATCAATCAGATTGTGGATATATGAGCTAGATCCATACAAGGTGATATACATTGCGTTTTCAAAATATTCTTTTGCTTCAAAATAGGACGCAAGTTCAGCATCAGTAGTATATTTTTGGACAAAAATAATCGGAGCAAATATTTCTGCGTAGTTTGCACCCAACGAAAGAGGTTTTGTAATAATAGTCGGATAAACAATACAATGACGGGTATCAATCACTCCAGGAGTCGACATATCGATCCATGAACTGTTATCGCAAAGAAACTCCTGGATACGAACAAGATCTTTTGTATCACTCATTGGACCAATCCGGGATGTTTGATCACTATACTCTCCTATTTTCATAGAAGAAACGGTACTGCGAAGTTGGTTCATAAAGTCCTCATATATCTCTTCGTGAACTAGAATCGCATTCGGGGCGGCACAGTCTTGTCCTTGATTATAAAATTGCAGTGTTGTAACAGCATCAATCGCTTTTTCAAGATTCGCATCAGCAGCTATTACAAGCGGATTATGTCCTGAGCCGTTAGATATGAAAAGTGTTCGACGATCAAAGATTTGCCGAAGCTTTGATGCGTGATGCGATGTGCCCGTAAAAATAACAACATCAGTCACCGGACGTGATGCGGTGGTCACAGGGTCAACTCTAAGCGCAGAGCGTTCAATTAAAAATTCAAGCCGTTGCTTGTCTGATACAAAAACATTTGGAAAGTATTTCTTAATCTCAAGAAGTTCAAGCATTAGATCG
>ERZ650304.219-NODE-219-length-35919-cov-10.908739_pt1 | contig 35919 bp, 41 predicted proteins | sample MGYA00376240_ERZ650304 | MGnify/ENA primary metagenome ERZ650304 (study PRJEB26733, sample SAMN07839271) | wastewater metagenome | biome: small river; feature: stream; material: water | place: USA: North Carolina | collected 2016-03-01 ... | reverse complement strand
TCGCGCGATCTCGTCGATCGCATGTCGGATTCCGGCGAAGGCAGCAATTTCCCGATCGAAGGCGAAGGCAACAAGCCCGACCGTGGCGACGGCGCCGAGTTCGATGCCGCCGCGCCCCAAGCGCCGGCCGGCACCCCGCCGTCCGAAATGGGCGGCGGGCCGCGGAGGCGCGGCGTCAAGCCCGATCTCGTCACCATCGAAGGTGGCGCGGGGGCGGTGAACTAAAATGCGCGGGACCGCAGAACAGAGATTTTGGGCGAAGGTTGATGTTCGCGGTCCCGACGATTGCTGGCCGTGGCTTGGTTGCCGCGACAGAGATGGGTATCCCAAGATCAAGGTTGATGGAACCTATCGCCGCGCAACGCACGTCGCACTTATGATCGACGGACGACCGCGCATCGGCAATCTTCAAGCCCTTCACTCCTGTGACAATCCCCCGTGCTGCAATGCGAAGCATCTGCGGTGGGGAACTACCGTTGAGAATATGGCGGATAAGACCGCACGCGGGAGGCAGGCCAGGGGTGCTACGCATGGATCAGTTACAAAACCTGATAGCCGTCAACGCGGACTGGATCATTGGGCCTTCTATAAACCGGAATCGCTGGCGCGCGGACAGCGCCACGGCTCGGTGACAAAGCCAGACCGCGTTCCGCGTGGAATGTCTGCCGGCCGTTCCAAACTTACCGACGATTCTGTGAGATACATTCGGTCGTCGGAAAAATCGCTTACGGCGCTGGCGTCGGAACTAGGGGTATCGATTGCCGCTGTAGGGTATGTGCGCCGCGGTAAAACATGGGCGCACGTCCAATGACATTCCTCGCGCTCGATGTTGCCACCCGCGTCGGCTGGGCCATGTGGGACCCCAACTGGCCGAAACCCCTCTACGGCACCAAAATCCTGCCCGGCGAGAAGGGCGAGATCGGCCGGAAATGCACCTATCTGCACCGCCACCTTGCCGACTTGCACGCGATGTCGCCGATTACGCGCATCTATTTCGAGGCGGCGATCAGACCCGAAGGGCTGTCCGGCTTCACCAACATCGACACGATCAAGTTGCTGTCGGGGCTGACCGCGCATTGCGAATCCTTCGCCTATGTCATCAACGCCCGCTGCCGCGAGGTTCCGAACACGGCTTGGAAAAAGCATTTCATCGGTCGCGGCATCCGGCGCGGCACCAACCTGAGTGCAGGCGAGTTCAAGAAATTGTCGGTCGTGCGCTGTCAGGAAATGGGGTTTGCGCCGCCTGACACCGACTGCGCCGACGCGCTGGGCATCCTCGATTACGCCATCCACCTGTCCGAGATCGTGCCGCCGTGGCGCGACGCGCACCTTCTGCGGCGCGAGCTGGCATGACGACGCTTCGCTATCTCGATGTCTGTGCCGGCATCAGCGCCGCCTCGCAGGCGTTCGCGCCGCTCGGCTGGCAATGCGCCGGATACAGCGAGATCGACAATTTCCCGCGCGCCGTGCTGGCCGAACGTCATGGCGCGGTGCCGGTCGATTTCGATCATCGCCACGCGCCGGGCAGCAACATAATCCCGCTCTTTGGCAATTTCACACAGATCGAGGCGCACCATGTCGGACCAATTGACCTTCTTGTCGGCGGCACCCCCTGCCAGTCGTTCAGCATCGCCGGCCTTAGAGGCGGAATGGCTGATGAACGTGGTAACCTGGCGCTCGAATATCTCCGCCTTGCTGATCGCCTGCGGCCCCGATGGCTGGTATGGGAGAACGTCCCCGGTGTCCTGTCATCGAACGGCGGAAGGGATTTTGGTTCCATCCTCGGAGGGATGGGCGAACTCGGGTATGGGTTCGCCTACCGCATTCTCGACGCTCAGCACTTCGGAGTTCCACAGCGCCGCCGTCGCGTGTTCGTTGTCGGATATTTTGGAGACTGGCGAAGTGCCGCGGCGGTTCTATTTGAGCGCCACAGCCTGCAAGGACATCCTGCGCCGCGCCGCGAAACGCGGGAAAGCACTTCCGCCGCAACTGCACCTAGCCTTGTCAGCAGTGGCCGTGGCCGTGGCGTTGCCCGCACAGGAGAAACCAGAGGTCAAGACCCCGTTGTTGCCGTCCATTGCGCCCAAGTCGCGCCGACGCTCAACGCCCACTTCGGCGACAAGCAAGGGCTAGAAGATCAGCACATCAACGGGGGGGGGGATTATTTGTCGCCACCCTTGGCGATGTGTCTCAACGCGGGAGCGATGGGCAGGCAGGACGCGGAGAGCGAAACGCTCATTCCCGTAAACAGGTGCGGGATCGATGTTGCTCATACACTCCGCGCAGAAGGCTTTGACGCCAGCGAGGATGGGACGGGGCGCGGGACGCCGTTGGTGCCGGTCACAGCGCCGACCTTACGCGCTGGCGGCTTCACCGGAAGTCATGCGAACGCAGGTGTCATGCCGGCCATCGCATTCCCCGAGTTCCTGTCAGGGACGGCATGTGCAAGCACCGAAGAACTGTCGCCGGCGCTTGGGGCTCTCAATCCGACTGCCGTCGCTTTTGACATGCGCGGCCGTGAAGGCGGCGCGCAATTCGAGGGGCCGCACGATACCGCCAATATCCGCGCCGCGTCCGGTGGCAGCAGCCGCAGCTACGTTGCTCAGACATGGGCCGTGCGCCGCCTGACCCCGCGCGAGTGCGAGCGCCTGCAAGGCATGGCCGACGATTTCACCAACATCACCTATCGAGGGAAGCCCGCCGCCGATGGCCCGCGCTACAAGGCGCTCGGCAACAGCATGGCGGTCAACGTCATGTCTTGGCTGGGCCAGCGCATTGCGATGGTGGAGGCCATACCAGCGGACAGCGAGGCGGCAGCATGATCAACTGGCTGCGCTCCGCGATCGCCGCTGTTCTGGGTCGCGGGGTGACTCCGCAGACCTATCGCGCCGCCAATTCCGAACGCTCGCGCCGTTCAGCCCGCACCAGGGCCGACCGCGACCGTGCGCGCCGGCTGCGCTCCCTCAACCTTCTGCGCGCCGACATAGCGCGGGAACGCGGCGCAGACATCAAATGGAAGGCCAATCCGTGAATTACCGCAAGCAGCCTGCAGCGAAATCGACCCAACTGTTCCGTCAACTGATGGCGCAGAATCCCGGCGCCGATGCCTATGAGATCGGGCGCAAGTGCGGTCTGACCCCGGTTGAGGTCGATGGCCTTCGCGGTCACAGCGCCGACCTTAGCGCCGAGCGGGGGCAGCGTTGAACGCACTCGTTCCCATCGACCGCGGCGCTGAGGCGCTGCACAATATCGAGGCCGAAGCTGCTCTGCTCGGCGCGCTGATGATCGACAACAACATGGTCGATCGCGCGATGGATCATGTCGCCGTCACCGACTTTTTCGAGCCGCTGCACGCCCGGATTTTTGAGGCGATTATCCGTGCGCGCGCCGCCGGTCGAGCGGCCAATCCGATCACGCTCAAGACCGAGTTCGTCAACGATCAGGCCATCATCGACATTGGCGGCATCGGCTATCTCGCCGATCTGACGGCGAACGGCTCCGCGCTGATCGCCGCGCTCGATTTTGCCAAGGAAATCGCCGACATGGCGAAGCGCCGCAAGCTGCACGCGGCATTGACCGCGGCGACGGCGCAGATCGCAGGCGGCAAGATTTCCGATGTCGCCGGCACGATCGAGGCGGCCATTTTCGAGGTCACGGAACAGGCATCGCCGGTGTTCGAGTTCAGCGGCGGAGAAGCGCTCAAGATGGTGGTGGCGCGGCAGCGCGACATCAACGAGAACGGCCGCCGCACCGGCGCCATGTCCGGCGTGATTTCGGACATTGATGCGCTGTTCGGCGGGCTTGAGCGCAAGCATCTGACCGTGCTGGCCGCGCGCCCCGCTATGGGCAAGACCGCCACGGCAACAAGCCTCGCATGGTCGCTGGCGGCCAATGGGCATGGCGTCGGCTTCATCAGCCTTGAAATGGGCGCTCAGGATCTCGCCGGGCGCATGGCGGCCGACATCACGCACCACATCGGCCGGGGCGTTCCGCATGGCGCGATCCGCGACGGCAACATGTCGGCGGATCAGATTGCCAGCGTCGAAACCGCCTATGATTTCATCGCCGGCCTGCCGCTGCTGATGGTCGATGCGTCGAACATCACGCTCACCCGGCTCAAGGCGCTGGCGCGTCGCATCAAGCACAGGTTCGAGGCGCAGGGCCGCACGCTTGAGGTTCTGATCGTCGATTATCTGGGGTTGATGCGCGGCGAAGGGCGCACCGAAAACCGGACGCAGGAGATCGGCGCGATCTCGCGCGGGCTCAAGCAACTCGCCAAGGAGTTCAACATTCACCTGATCGCGCTGTCGCAGCTCAACCGTGGTGTCGAGGCGCGCGAGGACAAGCGCCCGCTACTTTCGGATCTGCGCGACAGCGGCGATGTCGAGCAGGACGCCGACAACATTCTGTTCCTCTACCGCGAGGAATACTACCTGCGCCTGACCGAACCCGACATGGCGAACGCCAAGGCATATGATGCCTGGAACACGCGCATGGAGATGTCGCGGGGCAAGATCGAGTTCATCGCCGCCAAGTCGCGCCACGGCGAAACGGGTCGCCGCAACGGTTATTTCTTTGGTGCCAATCAGGCCGTGCGCGGCTCCGATTTCTATACGTCTGGGAGGATTCTGTGAGCGGTCAGGCTTGGTATAAGCACAACGCGCAGGACTTCATCAATGGGGTCATCGGGCTCGGTCCTGACGCCATCGGCGCATACATCATCGTGCTCGATCTGATCTATGCGCGCGGCGCCCCGATCCCCAATGATGCGCGCTGGCTGGGGGGTATTTTGGGGTGTTCAACCCGCATGGCCGGGGCGCTCGTTTTGAGGCTGATCGAGGCCGGAAAACTGGTCGAAATTGACGGCGAGTTGAGCAACCCACGCGCTGATTTCGAGCTGGAAAACGGCGCGAAAAACGCGCGAAACCTCGCCGAGTGGGGCGCGAGGGGTGGTCGAAAGCGCGCTGAAATTGCCAGAGCGGCAAAGGAAAACAATGACATAGGTCAAGCCGGCCTTAAGCCGAGGCTTCAAGCAGATAAGATAAGAGAAGATAAGATAGAATCTCTAGCGTTGAGTCCTACGACTCCGCGCGGCCCGAACACCGGATTGCAGGACATCGTTTTCGAGGTCTGCCGGATTGCCGAAATGACATCTCCGCCAAGCGATGCGGTCGATTTCGTCGAGGCATGGATTCAGTCCGGCATCGACCCCGCCGAAACGATCTACCCGACCGTGACCCGGCTCGCCGAAACGGCGCGCAAGCGGCGCGATCGGGTGGTGGTGTTCCGGTATTTCGACAAGGCGATTGTCGAGGCGCACCGGCAGGCCGCCGAGCAGGCCGAGCGCGAGCGGATCGCAACCGCCAGCATCGCGGCCCGGTATGGCACGCAATCCGTCGCCGACCTTGAGGCCGAGCGGCTGGCGCGCATCGCCAAGTCCGGCGGGGTTGCGCTGCCCACGGTCAAGCCGCCGGCGAAACCGCCGCCGCCGCTGGCCGGGGGGAGCGCGCGATGAGTTACCCGCAATCGTCGCTCGGGCGCCACGTCGCCCCTTCGCCGAAAACCCCGGCGGAGATCAGGGCCGAAGCCGCGAAGGCATATCACCAGACCGGCCTGGTGCTCATCAACCCGGAATGGCTGGCGAGCTGGGCCGACCGGAAAACCTTGGAACTTATGGCAGATAAGCTTTTTGGAAGAAGGAATCCAAAATGACCTCATTGCAAGAAATGTTCCAGACAGACGAGTATCGTCAAAAAACCGCCGAACTATTCTGGTCTAAGGTTGATAAACGAGGCCCAGATGATTGTTGGCCATGGACTCATATTTGATTGTTCATTCATATGAGCATCGCAAGGGGAATTGAGATGGCGGGCTATCGGGCAGGCAAGGGCGGCCAGGTTTTCCACGAAGCGGACCAGCGCGAGCGGCAGCGCGTCGCCGCGATCATCGCCGCCGAGCAGGAACACCGCGCCGCCGAACTCGTGGCGGTGAACTCGGGCGAGCGCAGGAACTCGCGCGCCAGCGATGCCGTGGATGCCCGCCGGGCATGGCAGGCCAATGGGCGGCCGCACGAGGAAGCGACCGACACGATCGGCAAGCTCTGGGCCTGGGGGCTGCTGGACAATGCCCGATACGATTCGGATCTGCTGCGCGATGCCGGCCGCCGCTATGCCGCCGCTTACTGGTTCCGATACGGGAACGTCTGCCCCAGCGTCGCGGCCTATGCCGAGATGACCCGCGTGCCGACGACCGTGCCGCGCACCGTGATTGCCGACGAGGCCAAGGACGAGATCGCCGAGGCGCGTTTCCTGCTGCGCGATGACACGCTGCGCGAGGGCATGGTTGGCGGCCGGACGAAGCGGCTGGTCGATCAGGTCTGCGTTGACGGGCAGGGCGACAACGACCCGCTGTGGCTGATCGACATGATGAACGGCTATGTCGCCGAAACCCGCAACCTGCGCATGGCGGTGTCGAGCATCCGGGCCGAAATCGTCAGTTCGAGCAAGCCGGACCGCAACGCGCAGCGCCGGCTGGACTATGCCGAACGCAAGCTGCGGGAGGCCGAGCAGCGGTTGCGCCGGGACCGCCTGCCGTACGCTGACCTTGCGCTGATCCGCGACGGGCTGAGCGCGCTGGCCGACATCGACCGGGCTGAGGGGCTGCACAAGCCGCGCCGTGGCACGGTGGTTTCGGGGGCGGAAAACGAGCCCGAAAATCGGTGTTGACAAACGCCCCGAAATTGGCCCATTTTTGCATCCGCAGGGCGAACCGCGCCCACCCCAATCAACGCACGGTTTAAGCGACGGAAAAACAAAGGTTTTTTCCGGGCGCGAAAATGCGTTTTCGTCACATTTCGTCATAAACCACTCGCCGCGGTGGTGTCCTCCACGCCGCGGCGGGACCGGACTCACCGCCGATTCTTGGAGCAACCGATGGGCAAACTGACCCCGACCGGGCCTGATCTGGCCGATGTCCTCGCCACTGGCTCGATGACCAGCACCGGCCGATCGAGCGACACCGGCATCGCGGTTGTTGCCAAGCGCGGCGCGCTCAACGTCACGATCTGGGGCACGTTCTCGGGCACGGTACAGATCGAGCGCAGCTTTGACGGCGGCTCGACCTGGTTCGTTCTCGACAAGGATACCAGCGGCACCGATCTGACCTTCACCGCGCCGCAATCGGTGGTGATCGACGAGCCCGAAAACGGCGTGCTCTACGCGGTCAACTGCACGAACTACGTCAGCGGCACGATCAACTTCCGGCTTTCGGCCTGACCGCCCATGCGTCGCCCCTCGGTTGCAGCCCAAGCCCGCTCATCGGCTCGGGCGCATACCTCTGCGCAGATTGCGAATGATAATTCCGCGGCGACGGTAATCTCGTCGATCACGGTCTATGGCTCGGTTCTGGCGGCCATCACCAGCCCGTCCGCGATGTCCGTTCCGATGAACGTCAACGGCGGCGTCATCCGTGTTGCCACCACGCTTTCGGTGACGAGCATTGCCGACCTGACGAAGATCAGCGTGCGCGTGCGCGACAATGGGTTCGACACCAGCGGCAATCCGGTGACGCGAGATCGCACGCTCTATGTGCAGGATCGACTGCGCCGTCCGTATAACGAGGTCACGCAGTATTCGCCGGCGACGACCGGCGTGTTCGATTTCGTCCTTTCGGACATGATCTATAATCAGGACGGCACGAACAAGACGACCATCCTGGGGGTCGATTTTCAAGCGGGATGGTGCAGCGGCGGCCTTACCGAAACAGTTACCAGTGTCGTTCGCCTCGATAATGTGCCCTATCCGAAGCCGATCGTTCGCCCGCATTTCCTGCCCTATGAGGTTGTGACCAGCTCTGGCGGCAACGGCACGACCGAATGGGCGGTCGAACACCAGCTTGCAATGGGCGGTCAGTCGGTTGCCCGATTCGAGGTTCGCGCCAAGGTTGGCGGCGTCTATGGACCGTGGACCGGCAGCGGGGCTGAGGTTCGTTCGGCGCTGACTCCGGCCAGCGGGCGCAACCCGAGCGGCTTTGCCGCGCCGGTGTTCAGCGTCATCGGCAGCGTGTCGGGGCTCACCGGACCGGCTGCAGGCGCATGGGAGTGGCGCGTTTATCCGTGGATCGGCCCGATCTATGACAGCAATACCCCATCGCTGCCCAGCCAGTTGACGGCTGGCGGTGCGACGACGCTGCAGGCCAACATGGGCGCGAGCTATCTGGGGGCCGACTATAACCCCCTGCAGATTTCGCGGGCGGTGCCGTTCGTTCTGGATGGTTCGACACCGACTTACACCCCGGCGGTGGCATGGGTGCTCTATACCGGCGCCGGCACGGCGACGACGAGCGCCGATGTCTATAACGACAATTTCACCGATCCGGGCACGGCGACGAACAAGAACTTTGCATCGCTGGCGACTGCGGCGACTGCGATCAAGGCGTTCAACAATGCCCGCGGTCACAATGACCTTGCCGGCGGCGTCATCATGCTCCGCGATGTTTCGGGGGGCGTCGAGGGCACTGCGACCGGCGGCTATCACAACGCGACCAGTTGGTCGAACCAGACGACATGGAATCCTGGTATCGGCCGGATCGAGGTCCGTTCGGTTGGCGGTGTGCCGACTCCAAATTGCCGAATCCAGTCCGCAAAGGACGATGGCGCCGGCGGCATCACGATTATCACGCTCGCCAACCGCGTTGTCGGACAGCGCGTGCTGTGGCGCGGGATCACGTTCGACGGGCTGGCCGGCTATAATCAAGGCTCGGTCGCCGCGCAGAATATCGCTGTTGATGGCGGCACCGGCGGCATCCCATCGACGCGCCCGGCGGAAAGCGCGGCGGTGTCGCAAATGTTCGTCGATTGCCGTTCGGTCGAGTTTGCCACCGCCGGCAGCTCGAACGCCGTTTTCCGGCAGATGGGCTATATGTATTTCGTGCGGCATGAGTGGCTGCAAATCGCGGGGGCCGGATCGGTCGGTGCTCATTCGACGTTCAGCGGTGCGGTGGCGATGATTGGCTGCTATGCCGCCGCTGCCAATGTCACGCAGGCACAATTCAACGCGCCGCTGATTTCGGCAACCTATGTGAAGGGCACAGCGGGCCAGATTTCGCTGCGCGGCACTTACAACACGCCGACGCCGCAGAACGTGCTGCTGCAGCATAGCCGCTGCGACACGCAATCGACCTCGATCGGCCCGCTATTTCTGACCCTCAGCGACAGCCCGCTCGACGGTCTGGGCGTCAAGTGCACGTTCGGGCGCTATGTCGGCGTCACCAGTTCGGTGACATCGGCGACGATGTTTGCCGACAACAACCTGTTCGATCTGACCAATTTTGTTGTTCATGGTCTGGGCATTGACTGCGGCGACAGCGGCGCCAACGCCGACGCGGGACGCTTCAATTTTGGCTATAACGAGCAGGGCTGGAACGCGGTGCGCCGCGAGGGCCTCATCAAGTTCATCGCGGTTCGCTCGATTAACATCAAGGGAAGCCCCATGAACGCGCCGGAAACACCGGGCAGCGGCACGGCGGCAACCGGCCAATGGTCGGCGGGGCGTGCGTATTTCAAGAACACGGTGGTCTGGGACACGCCGGCCAGCGCCAACAGCAGCAGCCGTGTATATCAGGCGTTGCAGGACGTGCCGGCCGGGACCGCGCTGACCAATACCGCCTATTGGGAAGATCGCGGCCTGAGCGCGCTGACCGCCTATGGCGCGCAGCCGCTTCGCACCGGGAACGAACTGCAACGCTATGCGTGCGGCCATTATGGCAATGTCGCGTGCCGCACCGCGAGCGGCGACACCACGGCGAACGCCAATAATAGCTGGTATGGCATCGTCTGGGCGCGCGGCGGCGCACTCAACCAGAACTTCGGCAATTTCTACAAGACCCGCGTGGCGACCGGACTGGCGCTGACCGATACGGTGGATTACCGGCCGAAGCGCATCGTTGATGGCGATGGCGTGGATAGCCCGCTGCTCAATCGCATCCCCGCCGGCATGGCCTATGCCCCGTTCGACATCGTTGGCACGGCGATCCCGAATGACGGCACCGGCGCTGCGGGCGCCTATCAGGCATGACCAAAGGCCGGAAGCCCGCAGAACCTGCGGCGCGACTACAACTGCTGCGCGCGGCGCGGGAGAAGGTTGAGGACGACGACATTCTCAACGCCCGCGAAATGGCGGCGGTGCTGGGGATGACCCAGAACAACCTGATGCAGACTCTCGCCGCCGACGCGGAGTTTCCGGTCGAGTTCAAGGGCGGCGAGGGAATCCCGTATCGCTTCAAGGCGTCGGCGGTGCTGGACCATATGATCGCCAAGTGCGAGGCTGCCATTGCCGAGCGCCAGACCCGCGATGCGCGCGTGCAGCGGCTTTCGGGACTCGCCACGGTGCGTCCGGCAGATGGCCCGGCGCCGGGGCAGGGCGGCGCACCGGAAGCGTTGAGCCCCGGCGACCTTCGCACCATCGGCGAAGCGCAGATGATCGCGCACAAGCTGAAACTGGCGCAGGGCCAGCTTGTCGAGGCGGCGCCGTTCGTGGCGTTCATGCTCGACTATCATTCGCAGATGCAGGCCCAGACCTTGTTTCTGCTCGGCAAGATCGACCCGGCCGGACAATGGCCCGCCGGCGTTCGGGCAAGCGTAGAGGAAGGGATGCGGACGTTGCTGGTTCAACTGCAGGAGAAGATGGACCGCTTCGTCACGCAATATCGTGACCGTCGCGCAGCATGACCTTGAGGCCGACTTTGAACGGTTGGCCCGCAATGGATTCTGCCAAGATCCGCTGTCGATCGCGTCGGAGGGGCTGCGGCTGCTCACGCCGCCCGAGCGGATTTCAATTACCGAGTGTGCGTCGAAATATCGGCTGATCCCCAATGCCGAGGGCGGGGAGAGGCTATGGTCTGCCACACTGACGCCCTATGTGAACGGGATTCAGGACGCGATCGATGACCCGAAGATCCGGGTGATCGTGGTTGTCGGCCCGGCGCGTAGCGGCAAGACGCTGGCATCGGAGAACGCGCTGTTCAAGCGCATGAAGTTTGGGCCGATGACCGATGTGCTCTGGTATCTGCCTGGCGCGCTGCTCGATGACTATCTCGACACCACTGTCACGCCGATGTTCGACATGCACCCGGACATCGCGGCGAAGCTGGGGCAGAAGCCGAGCGACCGGAAGCGGAATCTGAAAAAGGTCGGCACCGGCTATGTCCGGTATTTCGCCGCCAACAAGACGAACATCGCGGGCAAGCAGGCGCCGTTCATCCACGGCGACGAAATCGACCTTTACCCAAAGGCGATCCGGTCGAACTTTCGCCAGCAGATCGCGCTTCGGCAGCGCGCCTATGGCAACATCGGCAAGGGCTATCTGTGCAGCCACCCCGACGCCGGCTGGAAAAGCGGCATCGCCGGGGAGTGGAAGGAGTCGACGCGCGGGATCTACTATTGGCCGTGCCCGCATTGCGAGGGCTGGTCCAGCCCATGCCCGACTGCGGAACACCGCACCACGCTCAGCTATACGAGGCCGAACGGCATGGCCGACGATGACATGCTCGATACGGTCGAGGCGACGGCGCACCTGATCTGCCCGCATTGCGGCGCCGAGATCACCGAAGATGCCAAGCCGGCGATGCTGGCGGCGGGCAAGTGGGTTTTCGACGGGCAGCAGATCAGCGAGGACGGCATCGTCAGCGGCGAAATGCGCAGCGGCGACACCGCCGGGTTCTGGATTCACGGCACCATGTCGCCGTTCGTGACCTGGGGCCGACTGGCGCGCGAGTATGTCGGGGCGCTGGCGCATTACGAGAAAACCCGCGACCCGGAACGATTGAAGCAGGTCGTCGCCAAGTCGCTCGGCGAGGTCTATCAGGGCGGCGACGCCGACACCGCGCCGATGGAAGCGGTCGCGCTGGAAAAGAACATAAAGGATGAGACATATGACCTCGGGACCGTTCCCGATGGCGTGCTCTACCTGACAGCGGCGGTTGACCCCGGCGGGCGCAAGTTCGACGTGTCGGTCATCGGCTGGGGGCATGACGGCGAAAGCTGGCTGATCGACCGCTTCAACATCACGAAGCGCAACGGGCTCGATATTCGGCCGCCGGAACGCCAAGCGGACTGGCTGGCGCTTGAGGAACGAGTGTTGAAGCGGGTCTATCCGCTGGCATCTGACCCGACGCTGGGGCTGGGCATCGCCGGCATGGCGATCGACACCGGCGGTCAAGCGGGATCGACGCCCAAGGCGCGCGAGTTCGCGCGGCAGATGTTGGCGCGCGGCGTGTCCGGCAAGAACGGCTATCGGGTCCGGCTAATCAAAGGCTCGCGCTTCCCGCGCGCACCGGAGATCGGAACGGTCCGCGAGATCAACCGCGACGACAAGGGCAAGAAGATGGTGCCCGCCGTCACGGAACGCGATCTGGGCGTCTATCGGATCAAGAAGGTCATGGCGGCGCGGCTTCGCGTCACCGAGCCGGGGCCGGGCTTCATGCACGTCCCGCACGACGCGCCGAAATCGGTCTATTCCGAGCTGTGCGCCGAAGTGCTGGTCGATGATGTCTGGGAGCGCCACGGCGACAACGAAACATGGGATTTGTGGGTCTATTGCGAGGGCGTGCGGCAACTGCTGCAGCCCGACCGCAAGGAGATCAATTGGTCCGCGCGAAACGTGCCTTGGGCTCGATATGTCCCGATCCGGCAGGTGCAGGCGCGTCCGGCACCGGCCATCGCCGACACGGCGCCGGCACCGGCACAGAAGCGCAAGAGCGGCTTGGAACGCCTCGCCGCGCTCAACGCAAAAGGATGATGAATGGCTGATCTGGCGCAACTGACGACATGGCTGACGGAGGCCGAGGCCGCGCGCCACGACCTCATGCTCGGCAAGTCGGTCGTCACGGTCGCGCGAGATGGCCGCCGGCTTGAATACAACCGGACCGACCTCGCCAAGCTGGATGCCTATATCCAGAATCTGCAGGGCCAGATCGATGCCATCAACGCCGGCGAAACGGCCGATGGCACCCCGCGCCGCCGCCGCGCCATTGGAGTCGCTTTCTGATGTCCACGCTGACGGTCCCTGTCCCGACGAAGCCGCGCGTGCGCGTCACGACGAACGGCCGTCCGAGCGCGCTCGTGCCGCTGGGCGGAAGCCGGGCCTATGTCGGCGCGTCGCTGCAGTCGCAGGAAATTGCGTCATGGATTCCGCCGGGGACATCGGGCCGCGACGAAATCACGATGGCGCGCGATCTGCTGGTGCGCCGCAGCCGCGATCTGGTGCGCAACAATGGCTGGGCGCAGACCGGCGTGAATCGCCGCACCGATTCGGTTGTCGGCACGAACCTGTGGTTTTCGTCGAAGCCGATGTATGCGGCGCTGGGACAGACCCCGGAATGGGCCGCGACCTGGGGCGCCGATGTCGAACTCAAGTTCCGGTCGTGGTGCAATGACCTGAACCATCTCAACGATGTCGAGATGGGGCTGACGTTCGGCGCTCAGATGCAGCTCGCGTATCGCCACAGCATCATTGAGGACGAGGCGATCGCCATTGTCTATTACCTGCCCCAGCGCGGCGGGAAATATGGCACGGCGATTCGGCTGGTCGATCCCGATCTGCTGAGCAACCCGGACGGCAAGCCGCAGACCCCGACGCTGCGCGATGGCATCGAACTGGACAAGTTCGGCGCGGCGACCGCCTATCATTTCCGGGTCGCGCACCCGAACGATTCCGTGGTGAACCCGCAGGACGTGAATCGCTGGACGCGCGTGCCGCGCTTCACCAAGAGCGGCCGGGCCAATGTGATCCATTTCTACCGCCGGCAGCGTGCCGGCCAGTTGCGCGGCGTGCCCCGGCTCGCCGCCGTGCTCAAGCGATTCAAGATGCTTGAGAAATACGACGAAACCGAGTTGCAGGCGGCGGTGCTGTCGGCGGTCGTAGGGCTGTTCATCACTTCGGATGCGCCGTCCGGCACCGAAGATGCGATGGCGCCGGTCGTCGAGGATGATGTCGATTATGGTGGCGGCGTTGAGGGCTCGCGCGACGAAGCGCGCGCCGCGTTTCACGAAAAGTCGAACATCAATTTCATGGGCGTTCGGATGCCGATGCTGGCGACGAACGAGAAGATTCAGAAGGTACAGGCTGAGAACGCGAGCCGCAATTTCGCGGCGTTCGAGGCGGCGGTCCTGCGCTCCATCGCCGGGTCGATTGGCATCACGGCCGAACAACTGACGGGCGACTACAGCGGGGTCAACTATTCGACGCTGCGCGGCGCGCTGAACGAGATCCGGCGCGAGTTCGCGGCCGATTTCCACCTGTTCACGCAGCATTTTGCGACGCAGATTTTCGCCGCGTGGCTTGAGGAAGCGATCGTTCTGGGCGAGGTCACGACGCCCGCTGGTGCGCCGACCTTCTGGGATGCCAAGGCCGCCTATTGCGCCGGGCGCTGGATCGGGCCGCCGCTGGGCTGGGTCGATCCGGTCAAGGAAGCCGACGCGGCCGCGACGCGCATGGCGATCGGAATCAGCGATCTTGAACGCGAGTGCGCGGATCAGGGCATGGATTACAGCGATGTCATCGCCACCCGCGCGCGGATCAGCGCCGAGATGGTTGCCGCCGGACTCCCCGACCCGGAAGCGCAACCCGCGCCGGGCCGCGCGGCAACCTATCCGAGCGACCCGGTGCCAACCGATCAGAAGGCCGCAGCATGACCAACGCCCGCTTCGCGCGCCTCAGTTCGCGCCTGTTCAACGTCCCGCTGGCGATCCGCCAGGACAAGGCCGAAATGCTCGTCGCCGCGCTCGCGCAGCGCCTCGGTATTGTGTCGCTGCATTTCGATGCTGATGACCGCGTGCTGGACGCCGCCGCGCTGCAGTCGATGTCGATCGAAGGCATGGACGGCGAGCGTGGCGGCGGGCGCTGTTACGACACGTTCCACGGCGTTGCCATGATGCCGATCGAGGGCACGCTGGTCCACAAGCTCGGCGGCGTCGATCCGTGGTGCGGCATGACCGGCTATGACCAGATCGCATACAAGATGCGCGAGGCGATGGATGATCCCGATGTCAAAGCCATCTGGCTCGACATCGATTCACCGGGCGGCGAGGTTTCGGGCTGCTTTGATCTGTGCGACGAAATCGCGGCGTGCAGCGCGGCCAACGGCGGCAAGCCGATCTGGGGCTTCGTCAACGAAATGGCGTGCAGCGCCGCCTATGCCATCGCCAGCCAGTGCGACCAGATCATCATGCCGCGCACCGGGGTTGTCGGATCGATCGGCGTTCTGACCATGCACGTCGATTTCTCGAAAGCGCTGGCGATGGACGGCATCAAGCCGACCCTGATCCACGCCGGCTCGCACAAGGTCGATGGCAATGCCTATGAGCCGCTGCCGGATTCGGTGCGCGCCGACATTCAGGCGTCGCTGGAAAAGGTGCGGCTGCTGTTCGCCGATACCGTGGCGCGCGGTCGCAAGACGACGCGGGCCAAGATGCTCGCCACCGAAGCGCGCTGCTATGACGCGCAGGAAGCCCTGGGCGTCGGCCTGATCGATGCCGTCGCCTCGGAAATGGAAGCGTTCGCTGCGATGCTGACCACTCTCGGCTCCATCGAGCCGCATCAAGGAGACTGACATGACCAACCGATTTGCCGCGCTGCGCGCTGCGGCGACCTCGATCGTTGCCGGTGCCGCCGCCAAGAAGCCCAAGCCGGGCTGCGATGGCGACGCGCCGGACAACTGCGACAACGAAGAAGAAATGGAGGGCGCCGATGCCGAACAGGACGCCGCGACCGCCGAAGCCGACGCCGGCGGTGCAGAAGCCGCCGATTCCGGCACCGATGCTGACGCGGACGCCGAGGCCGACGACGCTGCTGCCGGTGACGGCAAGGTGAAGAACAAGGCCGGCGCGGAAGCGGCGACCACCGCCAGCGCCGCGCGCGCCGCGATCGTTGCCGAGTGCAACGCGCGCTTCGCCGCCGTCATGTCGAGCCCGGAGGCCGCCGGCCGCACCGATCTCGCGGTTTCGCTGCTCACCAAATCGGACATGAGCGCCGAAACCATCATCTCGACGCTCGCAAAGGCGCCGACCGCCGCCGCTGCTGCGGCAAAGGCCGGGCTGCAGGAGCAGGAAAATCCCGACCTTGGCACCGGCACCGCCGATGCGGACACCAACCCGGCGAGCGCATGGGACAAGGCCCACGCACGCGCCTTCCCGAACAGCAATCGCCGCTAAGCCTGCGGCCAATTTCAAGGAGATTCCAACATGGCTACCTGGACCGAAAACCCGCACACCGGCGAGTTCATCATCGGTGAAGCGGAAGAATATCGCTCGCGCGAGTCCGTCACCGTCGCGGTGAGCCAGACCCTCAAGGCGGGCCATGTCATCGGCCGCAAGGCGACCGCGGCGACCGTCGCGGCCAGTGCCGTCACCGGCACCGGCAACGGCGTTCTGACGCTCGCCGGCACGCCCTACACGAGCGAGGTCATTGCCGGTAACTACCGCATCGTGTTCATCGAGCCGGTCACGAACCTTGGCACTTTCCATGTCGAAGATCCGAACGGCCGCATCATCGGCACCGGCGTTGTCGGCACCGCCTTCTCGAAGCACATCGCTTTCAACATCGCGGACGGCGCGACCGACTTTGTGGCGGGTGACAACTTCACCATCACTGTGTCGGCGGTGTCGTATCAGGTTTCCGAATGGAATCCGGCGGCCACCGATGGCCTGCAGGTTCCCTATGGCTTCCTTTTTGCCCCGGTGACGACCGGCGGCTCGGCTACCGCCGCCGGCGTGGCGCTGGTCCGCGCCTGCTCGGTCAACGCGAGCAAGCTGACGTGGAAATCGGGCGTCACGACCGCGCAGAAGAACATTGCCATCCAGACGCTCAGTGCCGCGGCGGCGATTGCCGTCCGCTAACCCAACGCAATCCGCGCTCGGCGCGCACCAGCCCGCAAAGAGGCCAGCCCTAACCGGCTGGCTTTTTTGTTGGGCCGGGTCGGGCGGCGCAGCAATTCCCAAGGAGATTCAACATGGCTTCGCTCGACATCTTCAACAGCGACGTTTTCGGCCTCACGTCGCTCAGCCTCGCGGTCGAAAAAGTGCCGTATCAGCCGATGCTGCTCGGCGAGATGGGCATTTTCACGCCCAAGCCGATCACGACGCTGAACTTCGGCATCGAATCGCGTCAGGGCGTTCTGACCCTGATCCCGAACAGCGAGCGCGGCGCCCCGCCGTCGCAGGCCGGTTCGATCCGCCGCGTGGTGCGTGACTTCCGCACCGGCCGTCTGATCAAGGACGACCAGATCCACAGCCACGAAATCATCGGCGTCCGCTCGTTCGGCACGGAAAGCGAAATGCAGACCGTGATGGAGATGGTGGCACAGCGCCAGCTCGCGCTGCGCAACGATCTCGAACTGACGCTGGAAAACCAGCGCCTCGGCGCGGTGCAGGGTGTGGTTATCGATGCCGATGGCTCGACCACGATCATCGACTGGTATGCGGCGTTCGGCCTTTCGGTCCCGTCCGAAATCGCGTTCACCAACTCGGCCGTCACCACCGCGCTCGGCATGATTCCTTTCCTCAACGCGAACGTGGTGCGCCCGATGCGTCGTTCGGTCGGCGCCGCCAATTTTGGCGCAATCAACGCGCTGTGCGGCGACAACTTTTTCGACTGGCTGACCAGCCATGCCGATGTGAAGGCGACGTATCTGAACTGGCAGGCCGCGGCGGATCTTCGCCAGAGCCGCGCGTTCGAATCGTTCTCCTTCGGCGGCATCAACTGGATCAACTATCGCGGCACCGACGACAATTCGACGGTGGCGATCGGCACGTCCAAGGTGCGGTTCTTCACGTCGGGCGTGCCGGGCCTGTTCCAGCACATCATGTCGCCGGCGGAATCGATGGATGCGGTCGGCACGCTGGGCCGCCCGACCTATTCGCAGATCCTCAACGACCCGACCGGCCGCAATGCCTTCGTGACGCTTGAGGTCGCCGCCTACCCGGCGATGGTCTGCAGCCGCCCCGAATCGCTGCTGCGCGGCGCCTATTCGTAAGCCGATGTCGATGCGCCGGTCCCTTCGCTGGGGCCGGCGCTTTTCGGCTGTCTCAGGAGGACTCCCCCATGAAAATCGTTCCCGTTCTCACCTTCGTCTATCCGTCGCCGCAGGGCATGATCGTCGGCAATCCCGGCGACGAGTTCGTTGACGCGCCCGATGCCATCGCCGAACAGGCCATTGCCGAGGGCAAGGCTGTGCCGTTCGATGACGGCGAGCCTGTCGATGGCTCGGAAGATGCCGATGACGCCGCCCCGGTCGCGCCTGCGGCCAAGGGCAAGCGCAAGGGCAAGGACGCCGCCCCGGTCGCGCCTGCGGCCCCGGTCGATCCCGCTGCCGATGCGCCGGCCAGCGATGGCACCGCCACCACCGTCGATCCCGACGCCGCGCCGATCGCCTGATGAGCGACCCGTTCGACGATCTCGACGCTGAAACGGTGTCGCGGATCGGCGATTCCTTCACCTATGCCCCCGGAGGCACCGGGGCCGTCACCCTGCGCGGTTTCGTCAATCACGGCGACACTGTGCTGGGGTTCAGCGGCCCCGGTGCCAAAACGCAGGACTGCGACATTCAGGTCCGCGTGTCCGATGTCGCCACGCCGACCAAGCAGGACATCATCACCCTGCCGCGCACCGGGTCGTCCTACACGCCGATCAATTGGACGCGCGACCCGTCAGGGCGCTGGTGGAACATTCCCCTGAAACTGGTGCGGGCATGACGACATCTGCGATCGAAAAGATCATCACCGCCATCGGCACCGCGCTTGCCCCGCTCGACGGTGGCAGCGATCCGATCAAGATTTTCAGCGACCGCCAGGGTGAGCCCATTGAAGAAGGCGAGCGCCCCGCGATCAATATCCGCTTTGTCGAGGACATTCACGATGTCCAGCTCGGCATGGGCGAGTGCTGGCACACCGCTCAGATCATGCTCGATGTCTATGACGATTCGAGCGCTACGGACACGATGACGCCGCTGCTGTCGCGCATTGGCGCGTCGGCATGGGGTCTGATCGCCGCCGACCTTTCGCTGGGCGGGCTGGCGAGCAACACCGTGACGATCGGCTTTTCCGCCAGTTCCGAGAACGCGCCCGATGTCGGCTGCGCGGTGATGGAACTGCACGTCAATTTCTCGACCCCTGCGGACAATTTTTTCACGATTCTCGGCGCCTCAGGCCCGGTCCTCTGATTCACCCCACTCACAAAGGATATTGAGATGGTCGATATTTCTGTTGCCTCGGTTCTGGCCGTCACCAAGGAAACCACGGCCGGCACCTATGTCGCGCCGGGCTCGTCGGATGCCATTCAGGTCGCGGACCTCAAGGCCACGATCAACGGCATCCAGGTCAATCTCAACGAGTTCACCGGCTCGGTGCACGCGCCGGGGCCGGCGGTCATCGGCTCGACGTTCGAGATCAGCGGCAAGATTTTCCTGCGCGGCCCCGGCGGCTCGACCCCGCCCAGCGCCGACGCATGGAATCCGGGTCGCATCCTGCAGGCCGCCGGCTTCGCCGAAACCGTCACGTCGAGCGCCGTTCCTTCGTCGCCCGAAGCGCTTGGCGCCGGCACGACCACGCAGATCACGCTGGGCTCGTCGGCGGTCGGCACGACCGATCTCTACAAGGGGATGCTCGTCAACCTTGCGCAGCTCGGCACCATCCCGGCTGGCCTGACCATGCTGCGCAGCTATGCGTCAAGCAAGGTGGCGCTGCTGGCCGAAACTGCCGGCTCGGCGCTCAACACCAGCAACTATCAGATCCCCAAGCAGCTTTCGTATCGCCTCAGCGGCACCACCACGGCGCCGACGCTTTCGGCGGCGGTCTGGATGGGCTCGCGCCGCTACAACGGCAGTGGCATGGCGATTTCGGCGTTCAAGATCAACCTGCCGACCGCCAGCCGCGACGCGCAGGAAATGCCGTCGATCGAGTTCACGCTGAGCGGCAATCTCGAATCCGAAGCCGATGAAGCCGCGCCGACCGTGACGGTTTCGACCTCGGTTCCGCCGTTCCGCGGCGGCGATTTCTGGATCGACAAGGCGCAGTTCGCCGGCTCGTCGTTCACCGTCGATCTCAATGCCGAGGTCGCCTATGAGCCCGATGCCAACAAGGCGAGCGGCAATGGTCCGGCGGTGCTGACCAAGACGCAGCGGGTGGTGTCGTTCACGCTGTCGCAGGTTGCCAAGGCGACGAAGGATTGGAGCGCACTCGCCGCGTCGCAGGCGCAGACGCCGTTCATGGCGATCTGGGGTCTGGGCACCGGCAACTATTTCGGCCTGATCGTCACCGATGCTCGCCTCAACTATCGCTCGCCCGACAACAGCGGCCCGCTGGTGAACACCACCGGCGAGGCATACGTCGATGGCACGGTTCGTGACATCGCGCTCTGCATCCCGTTCTACTGATCCCTTTTCCCCAACTACCTATGGAGGACACCAAGGCATGATTCCCCTGTCGAAAGACGAGGTGGAGCGGTTCACGCCGCCGAGCCTCGTCAACCTTCCCGCGCCGCCGGCGTTCCTGTTTCGGCCGGCGACCGAGCGCGACGACCGCGCGTTTCAGCGGCTCGTCAAGATCGAAGGTCTGGCGTTCTATTCGGACGAGCAGTTGCAGGCCGAAGCGCTGCGCGGGCTGCGCGAACTCTGGTCGCCGGAAGCCTATGCGACCGACTCGCTGCGGCTGATGGCGACATGGGAATCGCTCAAGCAGGGCGTCGAAATCCCGGACGACGAGATGAAGCGCCTGCAGGATCTCGACAAGCGGCTGGTCGAAGCGTGGCGACCGCTGCGCGAGATGCAGGTCGCCAATCTGCAGTTCCTCGATGACGCGCCGAAACTGGCGCTCGCGCTGTTCGTGATCGGCTGGCAGGGCATCGATGTGTCGTTCCAGCGCGAGGCCGGCTCGATCCCGCTGCATGTCGTCGATCAGGTCGAAAAGGCGATGGCAAAGATCGAAGCCGATGCCGAGAAGAACATGATCGCCGGCGTCCAGAAGGGCATGGCGTTCGTCGAATTGTGCAACCGGGCTTTCGCCGCGCTCAATCTGACGAAGGACGAGGAAAAAAACTCGCCATCGCCGTCGCAGTCCGAGCAGACCCCGGCGGCTTCGATTACGGACTCCCCCTTGACCACCAATGGGTCATCGCCGGGGAAACCTATGACCGAAACCCCCGAGGGCGAGGCGGCCCCAGCTACGGCCGCCTGATCAACATCTACCATCAACTGCTCGACACCAACGGCACGATGCGCGCCTGGCCGGACGGTGGCGCGCTGCTCGATCAGCCGATCAAGCTGGTGCAGGCGTTCAACGTCATCGGCAACGAACTGGCGCGCTACAAGGGGCATGGATGATGAAGTTCGCGCTGCGCACGACACCGGCCGCGTCCTATCGTTCGTTCCGCCGCTCGCTGCTGCGCGATCTGGGCAAGGCTGCTGCCTATGGCGCCGATCAGACCGCGAAGCGCGGGCGCGAGGCCATTCAAGGCGCTATGGGAGCGTCGAAGCTGGGCAAGTTGGCGCGCGCTGTCCGCTACAGTTCGGACCTGAAAAAGCGGCGCGTGCCCGGCGCGGACTCGAACGGCAACCCGACGATGCCGTGGCGCGCGGGCGGCATCATCTTTCTCACCGGCGGATCTGGATCGGACCGCGGGCAGGGGGCGTTCAAGGCGTATAGTGAGGGCACGGTCATCACGCCGCGCGCGGGCGGGCGCTGGCTGGCCTATGCCACCAAGGCCATCCCGAAGCGCGTCGGCCGCTACAAGATGACGCCGGCGCGCTATGTCGCGGGCGGATTCGAGCAGAAGATCGGCCCGCTGGTGTTCATTCCCGGCAAGAGCGCCGGCGAGGCGCTGCTGATCGTTCCGAGCGTCACAATGCCGATGGTCGGCAGCGGCACGGCAAGGCAGCGTTCGCGCACCGGGCGGGTGCCTCGCGGTCGCGTCGGGCATGATTTCATTGTCGCGTTTGTGCTGATCCGCACGACATCGCGCGCCAAGCGTTTCGACCCGATCGCCGAGACGGCGGCGGAATGGCGCCTGATCGGAGTCCGCATTGCCGACTATCTGCGGCGCGGGCCAGCCGCAGCGCGCCAGCCGATCATCTTTGCATCGGGCGGCACCGCGTCGGGCTTCTTCACGAAGGTCACAAGGATATGATCTGACATGGCTGGCGCATACGCACAGTTCCGCACGGACATCACCGTTCGGCTGGACGATGGCTCGCGCGCGGCGTTTGCGCAGTTTCAGAACTCGGCTGAGCGGGCCGGCAGCAATGCCTCGCGCTCGCTCGACCGCGTGACGCGCTCGGCCGCCGGACTCGAAGGCAAGGTTCGCGCCAGCGCGGCAGCGATGGCGACCTTCTCGGGCTATGGTAGCGCCACGGCATCGCGCCTGCAGGGCGTCGCCAATTTGTTTTCCCTGATCGGGGTCAAGGCGGGCATCGCCGTTGGCGCGATTGCCGGCGCTGCTGCGGGGCTCAGCGCGGCATCTGGCGTGCAGAACTATATCGCCCGGCTGCAGGCGGCAACGAACGGGCAGCAGGATTTCATCAACACCTTCACGCGCCTGTCGGCGGTCGCGGATTCGAGCCGTTCGAGCCTGAGCGACACGATGGCGTTCTATGTCCGGCTCAAAACGGCGACGGCGGAACTCGGGATCAGTCAGCAGCGCCTTGGCGTCGTCATGGGCACGGTGCAGAAGGCGATTCTGCTTTCGGGCGCGGGTGCGCAGGAAACGACCGCGGCACTGACGCAGTTCGTGCAGGGCTTGAGTTCGGCCAATGGCTTGAGCGGCGACGAGTTCAAGTCGCTGGGCGAAAACGCCACCACGGTCCTGCAGGCGATCGCCGAAGGCTTGAAGCAGACCGGCGCGATCAAGGGCTTCGATGGCACGATTGGCGCGCTGCGCGAGCTGGGCGCACAGGGCAAACTGACCGCCGATGTGCTGGTGCCGGCGCTTGAGCGCGTGTCAGCGACGGTGGACAGCCGATTCGCCCGGATGCCGGTGACTATCACGCAATCGACGACGCTGCTGCAGAACTCGCTGACCCGGCTGATCGTGAACGTCGAGCAGTCGATCGGGCCGCTGCAGGCCACGGCGAACGCGATCACCTTCCTTGCCGACAACACGCGCCTGCTCGGCGGTGTGGCGACGGTGGCCGGGGCGCTGCTGACCGCGCGCTTTGTCGCTCCGCTGCTTTCCGCTGCGCCAGCGGCGTTCGCCACGGCAACCGCTGTCGCGCGCCTTGCGCTGGGCTTCCAAGGGCTCGGCCCCGCCCTCATCACCGGCGCACTCGGCGCGACCAAGTTCCAAGCCGCGATGACCGCGCTGCTGACGCCGACAAATCTGCTTGGCGCTGCGATCACCGTCACCGCCGGCGCGCTCTACTATTTCTCGACGCAGGCCAGCATCGCGGAGAAGGCCGCCGAGCGGCTGGGCATCAGCCAGGATGAACTGCGCCAGAAGGCGCTGGGCGTCACGGCGGCGGTGAACAGCACCAATGCCGCGCTACGCGAGCAGGGCAGGCTCGACGCCATCAAGAAGCGTGACGATCAGGCCGATGATGCGCTGACCGCGCGCCGCCGCGTGGTGCTGGCGCTCAACAATGCGCGCGAGAACGCGCTTGCACGCGGCGATTCCGGCGCCGCCAAGGCGGTCGCTGACCTGACCGATCGCTATAAGCGCCTCGAACTGAGCGCGCAGGGCGTCGTCGAGGCGACGAAGGGGCTCAACCTTCGCCCCGAAAATTACAAGGGCATCGTCGATGCCGCTGCGAACTCGACCATCGCCGCCACGGCGTTCCGGCTGCTCGATGACTCGGTGAAGGGACTCGCCGAAACGACATCGAAGGCCGGCGGCCCGGCAACGGCACCGGCTGAGAAGGTCACTTTCTCCGACATTCAGGCCAAAGCTGCGGCGGAAGCTGCGGCGTCCGGCACGCGCGCGGCGGCGCAGGCCCGCTACCGGCTGGTGCTCAAGGAAACCCAGGCGGCGCTCAATGCCGGGTCGATCACCGAATCCGAAGCGCAGCAGCGCATTGTGGCGGCTATCCAGACCCGCGACGCCGAGATCGCGTCGATCAAGGCTGCGACCGAGGCCAAGCGCAGCGCCGCATCGCAGGAACGTGCCGACATTCGCGCCGCCACCGCAGCGCAGGAACAGCGCGCCCGCTCGCTTGAACTGCTGGCCGACCTGCAGGACCGTGCCACGGAATCGACCCGCAACGCGCGCGCCGAGGATCAGAAGCGCCGTGTCGAGGCGCTGGCCGCGCTGGGCGTGAAGGCCGGAGGCATCAGTCCGGAAGAAAAGGCGCAGGCGCTTGCCGACATCGAGCGCGAGCGCATCAAGCCGCTCACCGATGCCAACCGCGAATATGAGCGCACGCTGTCGCTGCTCGAATTGCAGATCGCGGGACATGACGCCGAAGCCGACGCGCTGCAGCGCGCCTATCAGCTTGTCGATTCGATCGGCGGTGTCGCGGCTGACTATCTCGACACGACGCTCGCGCAGGTGAGTGCCGAGCGGTCCAAGACGCGCGAACTCGAACAGCAGCGCCGCGCCGTGGAAATCTATGCTCGCTCGGCCGCCGACATTCAAAACTCGTTCCGCAATCTGTTCGCTGGCGGCAGCGTTGAATCATTCGGCACCAGCCTGCTCGATTCCTTCAAGCAGAACTTTGCGGACCAGTTGAGCGCCAGCCTGTTCGGCGACGCGGAGCAGCAGGCTCGGGACAAGATGACCGGGGCATTGTCAGATAACGTCATTGCAACGGACACTCTGACCAAAACCCTGCTTGGCCTGACATCATCGCCGCTCGCCGGCGGCATCAATGGCCCGGCGAACGACAACGGCTCGATCCTGACCAACAGTGGCCCTATCCCCGGCCTGTCGCTCGCCACGGCGGGGCTCGGCGCGGCTGGCGTCGGCGGCGCGCTCGGCGCGCTGACTCGTTCGGCCAATCTGGTCGCACAGGCAACGACAAAGCCGCAGGCCGGCGGCAATGCGCTGCGCACCACGACGACGCAGCAGTTCAACGAACTCGGCCAGAAGTTCGGCGCAAGGCTGGACAAGGCGTTCGGATCTGGCAGCACCTTCGCCAAGGCCGGTGCAAAGCTGGGCACGGCGCTTGAGGGCGCGACGTTCGGCCAGGCAGCGAGCGGCATCGGCGGCGCGCTGGGGTTGAAGCAGAACAAGACGGCGGCGACCATCGGCGGAGCCATCGGCGGCGTCATCGCCGGCCCCATCGGCGGCGCGATTGGCGGCTTTCTGGCTGGCACCATCGGCGGCCTGTTCGGCAAGAAGGCGCCGGCGGCAACCGCCACCTTCACCACCGGCACCGGCGGCGTCGGCACGGTTGGCAAGGCGACGGGCGACAAGAGCCTGACCGCTGCGGCCGGCAATGCGGCGGCGGCGCTGAGTTCGTCTCTGGCATCTATCGCGCAGTCGCTGGGCGGCACCATCGCCGAAGGCTTCGCCATCTCGCTCGGCACCCGGAAGGGCAAGTTCGTTGTCGATTTCACCGGCACCGGCAAGACCAAGACCGGCAACGCCTTCGACACGCAGGAAGAAGCTATCGCCTTCGCGGTGCAGAACCTCGTTCAGCGCGGCATCTTCAAGGGGCTCAACGCCGCGACGAACAATCTGCTGACCAACGGCGGCGATTTCGAGACGCAGCTCGCCAAGGCGGTCAAGTTCCAGGGCGTGTTCACCGATCTCAAGAAGCTGACCGATCCGGTTGGCGCGGCGGTCGATGAAGTGAACAAGCGGTTCGAGGAACTGGCCGGCATCTTCAAGGAAGCCGGGGCCAGCGCCGAGGATTATGCCAAGCTGCAGCAGCTCTATGACCTGCAGCGCGCGGAAGCGTTGAAGGCCGGCGAGGCGGCGGCGGTGTCGACTCTCAAGTCGTTCCTGACCGATCTCACGACGAGCGAGCAGAGCGGCCTTTCGCTGCGCGATCGCCGCGCCGCTGCGCTGGCGACCTATACCCCGCTCGCCGCGGCTGTGAGCGCCGGGCAGGCGGTGGATCAGGACAAGTTCGTGGCGGCTGCGAAGAACGTGCTCGACATCGAGCGCGCGCTGTTCGGCTCGGGCAATGAGTATTTCGACCGGCTCAACCAGATCACGACGCTGACGCAGCAGGCCATCGACCGCGCCACCGTGGCGTCGAGCGTCGCCGATCCGCTGTCGTTCACCGGCAACACGTCGAATGTCGTGCCGATCACCAATGGCCTGTCGGCGATCGAGCGGCAGTTGAACACCACGAACGACCTTCTGGTGGCGATTGCGAACCAGAATCTCAATGTGTCGGTTGGCAACAGCGGCGGGCAGGCCGCGACCGTTTCGGTCAACCGCAAAGGTTTCTGATGGCCGTCATCCTGATCGAACTGACGCCGCTCAACCCGGCGACGGGAACGCGCGTCACGCTGCGGGTGACGAGCCATGACGACAAGGGCGCGACCGCGCTCAACAGCGTTGTGTGGCGCCCGGCGATATGGAAGCAACCGAGCTTTTCGGTCGATCTGTTCGACGGCAATTTCAGCGGCGCGCTCGATGTCGGCACCTTCTCTTTTGAGTTGGCGATGAACGGGCTCAAAAAGGCCAATGCTTCGGCGGCGACCTTCCTTTGGCCGAACGCATCGGTGAAGGTCTATGCCGGGGAGATCGGCGACGCATGGCCGTGGACGCAGATCGCGCAGGGAATCGTTGATGATTTCCAGAACGCCGATGAGATCCTGCGCATCACGGCCAAGGTCGATGCCGCGCCTTTCGATGTTCCGGCGCTGACGAGCACCTATGCCGGCACCACCGGCGCAGAAGGCCCTGCCGATCTCAAGGCCAAGGTCAAGCCGTGGGTGCTGGGCACTTGCTCGAATATCGAGCCGGTGCTGATCGATGCCGTCAACAGCGTCTATCAATTCAGCGCCTATGGCCCGGTGAACGCGGTGACGGCCTGCTATGAGCGCGGCGCCAGTTTCGGCTCATCGGTCGGCGACTATGCCAATTACACCGCCCTTGTTGCGGCGAGCATCCCCGCCGGGCGCTGGGGGACATGCAAGGCGTCGGGCATGGTTCGGCTGGGCGCGCCGGCGGCCGGGATCATCACGCTCGATGTGCAGGGTGACAAGCCCTCGACGTTCCTGACCAAGACGGGCGAGATCATCAACCGCATCTGCACCAATGCGGGTGTGTCGTCGGGCAACATCGACTCCGCATCGCTGTCGGCGCTCGATAGCGCGGTGCCATATGGCATCGGCATCTACCTGACCGAACAGACAAAGCTGATCGATCTGGTGCGCCGGCTGGCGAAGCCGTGCAACGCGGTCGCCGGCGTTTCGTGGATGGGCAAGTTGATTGTGCCGCGCGTGGTCATCGGCACGCCCGCACTGACGCTTGATGCGCAGGGCCGGCGCCTGCCGCCGGTGCTCGGCGCGCGCGAGGATGCGGTGAGCCCGCCCTATTGGCGCATCGAAATGGGGGCAGATCGGTGCTGGCGCGTCCACAGTCCCAGCGAGATCGCTTTCACCGCGAGCATTATCGAGGTCGGCGACTATTCGGGCAGCGTCACCTACCGCGAGGGCAATATCGTCACGGACCAGGGGGCGCGCTGGCTCTACATCAACCCGGTGGCATCGAGCGGCAACGCGCCGCCGACGCTGCCGACGACGAGCAACAGTTATTGGAGCAACATCACCGCGCCAGTGGACTATGCGGACATCGACGGCACCAAGCCGCCGGCGAACGCCGACAACACCGCATCGCAGACCATTGTGTCGCGCCTCAGTTCCACGACCGGGCAGGCGCTTTCGACGTTCGTTCTGGCGAACGGCCTGAATCCTTCAAGCGTGGTGGCATCGGGCTATAACCGCGACGGGGATAGCATCACCTTTGCGTCGACTCTGTCGGCGGTGCCCAAGATCATCTTCCTGCCGGGCGGCAACGCTGCAACGGCCGGGCAGAATGTCGCAATTCAGCCGGTCGGCCTGACCACCAGCGGATTCACTCTCAAGGCCAAGAGCCAATCGGTGACGCCGGGATCGCTTGTCACCGATGGCAGCGCATCCAGCGGATCAGGCGGTGAGCCGAACAAGGTCATCAACCGCAGCAGCAGCAGCCACCCATACGATAATCAGTTCAAGTTCAATTTCACGGTCACGGTCGGCGACATTACAAGCGGCGAGCCCGGACAGGTCGAAGTTGCCATCTATGCCAAGATCGGCGGGAGTTGGACCAACATCGGCGGCCAGAGCTATTCGCTTTCCGGCACCTATGATCTGTCGGCCTATGTGTCATCGATCGATTATGGCGCGGGAAATGAGTTCGGCATCTCGGTCGTCTATGCCGAGGGCTCCGGCTCGGCGCTGTCGAGTTTCAACAACGTCAAATACACGCCGGGAACGGTCACGGAAACGAGTCTGACCCCGACCGGCGCGAGCGACATTCCTTGGATTGCGACGCTATGAACTATCTGGAAATCGACCCAGAGGATCGTCCGATGCTTGAAACGCGCGAGCGCATCACGGGCGCGATCGAAGTCAAATGCCCGGCGTGCGGCCATTGGCGGCAAGGCTTCCTGATCGAGCCGCTGGATGAGGAAGATGCAACGGCGCGCGGCGTTGATTGGGCGTGCGATGGCGATCGTGCGCGCTGGGCCGCGGAAGCCGCTGAGGCGGCCGGACCGCCGCTTGAGCTGGTCAAGCAGCGCGCCAAGGAAACGGTGCAGGTCGCGCGCGACATTCGCATGAACGGCGGTGCGCCATGCACCATCGGAACCATCGACTCCGACGAGCGCAGCCGCCTCTATGTCGCCGGCGCGGTCAACATGGCGCAGATCGCCAAGGCAGCGTCCGATCCGTTCACGATCCGCTGGCGTCTTGCCGACAACAGTTATGTCGATCTGGACGCTGATGCGATGATCGCCACCGGGCTTGAGGTTGGCAGGTTCGTCGATGCCTGCTGCCAGGTCGGATTCAATCTCAAGGACGATATTGACGCTGCGGCCGATGCAATCGAGGTCGCGGCGATCGACATTGCTGGCGCGTTCAACGCCATCACAATCGAGTGACAGGAGGATGAAGATGCAGAAGCATGTTGTTGCGGTTTCGGCGGCGCTTCTTGAACTGGAACAGGAGATCGTCGCCACCGGCAATCGCCGGCTCGCGGCGAAGGGGCGCAAGCTGCACCGCGCGCTCAAGGCCGCCGCCGACGAACATGGCGCGGCGCTGGGCATCACGGTCGAACCTTTGTCGGGCGGTCTGCCCAAGGACGACTGACATGGGCGCGGTCATGCAATTCCTCATGGGCAATTCGTTGCTCTGGACAACGCTCTATTTCGTGGCGCTCGGAACGGCGGGGTTCCGAGTGTGGCAAAGCGGAAATGAGGAAATGGCGTCCGCGTTCGCGCTGATCGCGGCCAATGCCGCGCTGATGCAGGTCATTGTTCTGGCGACGGTGTGCCGTGTCCCGGTGAAAGAGATCGCCGTTCTGGATTTCATAACCGGAATGGCGGTGTTGTCGGCGACGACAAGCCGGGCGCGCATCATCATCGGGGAGCTGTTTTTCGTGCAGCTCGGCGTGTCCTTCGCCTTCTGGTGGCTGGGGGCATCGATCGAGGCAAGGGGGCTATATCACCTTGCGCTCAATATCGTGGGTTGGGGTCAGGTCGCAGCACTCTATTGGGGCGCCTCCAATGACACAGGAAAACGATTGGCCGTGGATTATCATTTTCACGGCCATGCTAGCGGCGCTGCGCGCCATGCTCTCGTCCGCAAGGGGGAAGAAGAATGAACGCCGGCCAGAAGAATGACATCACGCAGATGAGCGTTCCGCTCCGCGTCGCCGTGGCGCTTCTGGGCGTGATCGGCGGATTCGTCGGCTCCGCGCTACTGGTGTCATTCTATTTCGGCCAGACCAAAAAGGAGATCGAGGCGCATTTCGTCAAGAATGACAGCGCGATCGAGCAACTGCAGAAGCAGGACGAAAATCAGATGCGCGTGCTGCGCGTGCTGCCGGACCGCCTCACGCGGCTTGAAATGATCCTTTGCGCGACCGGCGATCAGGCGCGCGCCGAGGCGTGCAAGATGCTGCCGCCGCCGCAAGCGGTCGCCCCTTAACATCAGGAGGAATTGATGGCGTTCACGCGCGACCCCGGAGCCTTCTTCGGGGTGCTTCGCAATGACCGGATGCTGGGGCCGGACCTGTCCCAATCCGAGGTCAACGGGCTCAACGCGATCACCACGGCGGCGGCCGGATGGCCGATTGCGTGGACCGCATATCTGCTCGGCACGGCCTATAAGGAGACGGCGCACACGATGCTGCCGATCGCCGAATATGGCGGCGATGCCTATTTCTTCCGGCGCTATGACATGCACGGCAACAACCCGCCGCTGGCGCAGCGCCTTGGCAACACGCAGCCCGGCGACGGCGCGCGGTTCAAGGGGCGCGGCTATGTCCAGTTGACCGGCCGGGCCAACTATGCGCGCGCGTCGCGCGAGCTGGGCCATGATTTCGTGGCGCGTCCTGACGATGCGATGATCCCGCTCTGGGCGGCCAAGATCGCGCGGCTGGGCATGGCCGAGGGATGGTTCACCAGCAAGCGGCTGGGCGACTATTTGCCGCACGGCATCGGCGCGTTCAGCCAGTTCAGCCAAGCGCGCCGCATCATCAACGGGATGGACTGTGCGGCCGAGATCGCCGGCTATGCCGCGACGTTCCAGCGCGCGTTGCAGGCCGGGGGCTGGGCATGAAGATCCCCGATCTCGTCCGCAAGCTCGGCACGCTAGCCGACGATGTGACGCCTTCGCTGCGCAAGGTGCTGGCGATGAGCATCGGCGCGCTGGGGATCCTGATCGGCCTCGCCTTTGTCGGGCTGTCGATTTTCAGCACGCTCAAGACCGGCGCGTTTGATCCGTCGAACTACGGCGTCGGCGCATCGGCGCTGCTGGCCGCGCTCGCCGCGCTTCCGCTGTCGCTGGCGAAATCCATGCAGCTTGTGCCCGACCGGACCGAGCCGCCCGTAGAGGAACCCGTTGCATGAATCGCCTTGCCATCGCCCTTCCGCTTCTGCTCGCCACCTGCGGCGGCTCCCCGGTGCTGGCCGCGCCCGCGCTGGTGATGAAGAACGCCATCGGACAGCACGCGCCGGCCGGAACCTATGGCCGGATCACGCTGATCAACTGCACCGGCTGCGTCGTTGACGGCGCTGAGGGGGTGGTGCTCGATCCCGCGCCCGGCGCGAGCATCAACGATCAGATCGTCCGCGTCACCGGCTCCAAGCGCGCCGTGGTGCGCAATCTGTCGATCATCGGCAAGCCGGCGGTCGCGGGCGTGCCGCAATCGAGCAAGGTTCTGGACAAGACCGGCAATGTTATTGGCCTGTGCACCGGCGAGGGAATCGGCGTCACCGGATCGGACGGGGCCGTCATCGAGCGCAACACGATCAAGTGCTTCCACCAGGGTATCACGTTCGGCGCATCGACCGATCTAAGCATCATTGGCAACACGGTCGCCGGATGCCGGACATCGCCGATTTCGGGTGGCGCGCGCGACCGCCTCACCATTTCCGACAATGTGTTGGCCGGCGGTCATGCGTGGCGCTGGGGCTTCACGCCGGGCGATCATGGCGATGCGATCCATGTCTGGACCGAAACCCCTCTGGTGCAGCAATTGCGGATCAGCGGCAACAGGTTCGAGCAGGCCGGCGGCACGCCGATCCTTGGTATTTTCTTACAGGCCAAGGTGGCAGGCAGCCGCTACACCGGCGCGAACATCAGCGGCAACAGCATCACGAACAGCAACACCTGCGGCATCTGCCTCTATGGGGTTTCGGGGGTGGCGCAGGGCAACCGGCTGATCTGGAACAAGGCGCCAACGAGCCGAGGAATCGACAAGCGCGATGCTCCCGCGCTGTCGCTGCGCGCCGGCGTGCGCGACCTGACAGTCAGCGGCACAATCGGGCCGGTGTCGCGCGTCGCCGGTTTGGTCAACGTCACGGTGTTGCCGTGACATCAAAGCCGGAACCCGCGCCCAAGGCGACAAAGCCCGCCCAGAAGCCGCGCGCGCCGACGCCCGGCGCCGCCATGCACGCCATCGTTGCCGCCGCCCATGCGGATTGGCTGTTCGACCCCAAGTTCAACGGATGGGACGCCAAGGAATGAGCCTGATCGACGTATGGAAGCGCACGGTGGAAGCCGAGCAAGCGGATGAGTCCATCGGCGCCAGCACAATCGGCACCGCTGCGATGGTGGCAACCCCGGCCGGGCAGGGCATCATTATCGGCAAGTGGATCATGCGCGCCGTACTCGCGCTTCTGGTCATAGCCGCGCTGTGGTTTGTGATCGACCGGCTGTTCTTTGCGCCCAAGCGGGCGGAGCAGAAGGTCGCGCAAGCTGTCGCCACCGGCGCCGCCGCAACCGGCCAAGCCGAAACCGCGCAGCAGGCCGGCGGTATCGTCGAGCGCTGGCACGAGAAGGAAACCATCATTCGGGAAAAGACGGAGGCGTCGCGTGCAAAGATCCTGGCAACCGAAGGGGCGAACGATGCGGTCAATCCTGCTGTCGCTCGCGCTACCTTTGACGCTCTCTGCTTGCGTGACGCATACCGCGGTGAACCTGCCTGCGCCCAAGTGCAGCCGCTACGTCCCTGACGCGCTGCGCCAGCCGGTGCCGGGCGCGCCGTTGCCGGTGCAGACCGACGCGACCGGCGCGCTGCAACCGGCGTTCATGGTCGGGCCGTGGCTGGCGTTTGGCGACGCGCAGACCGGCCAGCTCGACGCGGCGAACAGTCGCGCCGACGCCGTGATCCAGATCGTCGAGGTCTGCGAACAGGTCTATGATGACGTGGTGAAATCCGTGACCAAGAAGCGGTGGTTCTGACATGCCGGCGACATCATCCCGCATCGGGTTCATTCTGCAGCCAACGCGCAACGTCGAGGCGAGCGATTCCGCGATCAAGACGCGGTTCGGGAGCGCGGCGCGCGACACCGCGACCGATAATGGATCGAGCGAGCCCGGCGGCGCCGTCGAAACCTTCTTCGTTTCCAAGACCGACGCGCAGGCGATGGCCGACGAGCGGCTGGCGCTGCTCAAGGCCGACCGGCGCAAGTTCGAGATCGATGTCGGCGGCGCGCTCGATTTCTTCTCGACCTATGACTTTTCGCAGCAGTTGGTGGCGGCGACCCTGATCGACGACGAGAAGGGGGTTGCCAGCCGCGCCGTGATGATCGCGGGCATCCCGGCGATCGACTATGAATCGAACAAGACCGTCCTGATGGTGTGGGGCTGATACATGGCTGGAATCCCTTTCTGCGTTAAGCCGCTGCCGTTCACGGTGTCAACGGCGTCGAGCGAGGTCGCGGGCTATTACGGCGCGCACACCGCAGAGTTCGACTATATCGGTATGATCTGGCGCACCGCATCGATCACCGCCAGTTCGGCCGTCATTCAGTGCGATCTTGGCTCGGCCCAGGGCGTCAATTTCGTTGCGATGCTGTGCACGAACGCGCAGAGCGGTTCGCAGATGAAGTTCGTGATGGATGACACGCAAGCGAACATCGGCGGCGGCTCGGAGCAATACTCGTCCGGCTTTGTGCCGATCATCTCGCCATCGGTTTCGGGGCGCAGCAGCTATCACAGCTTTCTCGACATCGGATCGACGCAGACCCGGCGCTATTTTGGGGTCATCATCGCGTCGCACACCGGGGCGTTCGAGTGCGCAAAGATCATCGTCGGCGTGAAGGCGCAGCCCGCGAAATACTATGAAACGCAATGGGAAACCGGCATCGATGACATGAGCCGCGTCGATCTGAGCCGCAACGGCGTGCCGCTGATCGCCACCGGCGCCAGCTATCGCACGCTCGATTTCACGCTCGGATGGATGACGGAGTCCGAGAAGGAAACGATGTTCGACCCGCTCGACAGGTCGCTCGGAGTCCGCGCGCCGGCGCTGTGGATGTTCGACCCGGACGCGACGACCTATCGCCAGAATCGAACCTATTTCGGGCGCTATGCCACAGCGCCCAAGATCGGCAAGCAGGGCTATAACCGTTTCGAGAAGCGGGTCAGCCTGCTCAGTATGATCTGAAATCGACCGCATCAATAAGATCGGTCCAATCAATCGACTTCAACAATAAGTTGGAGTCTCCATCACGCGCGGCGGCGGCTGCGCGCGCCAGGGGTGACGAGCCCCTTATCGTCGGGAGCGGCGGGCCTTTATGGGTCCGTCGCTCCCGATTTTTGCGTTTCAAGCCCGAAGCGTGCGCGCGTGCGGGCCGCCGCGGGGCAGGGGGTCATCGGCGCGTTCGATCGGCGGCGTGGCGGTGCGGCGGCGGTGCAGGACCGTGCCACGCGGCACGACCGTCGCGCCGGGGCGATAGTCGGGAAGCATGGCGACATGCAGCGCAACGGCATCCTGAGCGTCCTCGACCGCCTTGGCTTCCGCCAGCACCTTGCGCGCATATTCCTCGCCCTCGATCATGCCGACGACGAGCGCGCCGACGACGACCGCCGCGATGATCGCCAGCACCGGCCATATCTTTCCGAGCACAACGAGCGGCGCCGACAGGAACAGCAGCGCGCCGATCCCGAGCGCCGGGCCGCCGATCAGGATCATAAAGATAATGCCGGCGGCGCGGGTCACAGCACAACCCGCCGAACGTCCCACTTGTGAAGGCGGGCCATAGCCTTTGCGGCGGTTGTCCAGTTGAACGCCGCCATGACGGCAAGGCGCTTGTCCTGCTCCGGCGTGTCGGCATCGATCACCGTCGCCTCGACAATATCGATCTCGCGCCCGGCGTCGCTGGCGCCGACGCTTTCGGCGATCCACGCGCCGCCCTCGGTCTGCCATACGCGCAGCTCGGTCCAGCGGTTCTTTGTGCCGCCGCTATTCTGAGTCGTATATTCGGCGATCACGCGGCCGACGAAATGAATGTCCTGCCCATGCGCGACGGACAGCCGGACCCTTTCGAATCCGTCGCTCGCGCTGCCGGGCTTGACTGTCAGGGTAGTGTTCATGTGTCTTTCCTTTCCGATGTCCATTTGAGGAATCGCGGCTGGCGCAGCGATCCGCTCGCGGTTGTGTCCATCGCCTCGACGGTGACAATGCGCCCGATCAGGCGCGGCCAGAACGTCCACAGCTCGCGCCGCTCGGCCGGCGTCAGCCCGACCGAAATGCGAACGCGGCGCCCGCGATAATCGACGATGAGCGTCGCCAGCGTGCCGTCCTTGGAGTCGATGCCGAGAACGTCCACAATGGGGCAATCGACGACGATCTTGCGCTTGATGCGCTGCCATGCCGGCGAGCGCGAGCGCGTGTAGGGCGCGCGCGGGTCTTTGATTACGACGCCCTCATGCCCGGCGGCGATGGCCTCGGCGGCGATCTTCTCGGCCCATTTGGGCGCGAACGTCTCGGCGTGCGGGACATAGCGCAGGAACGGCGATGGAGCCTTGGCGAGCGCATCGAAAAGCATCTGCTTGCGGCGGCGAAGCGGCTGGCACAATTCGTTGCCTTCCCATGCGGCGAGCGGAAGCGCATCGAACAGATAGACGATGCCGGGCGCTTCACCGGGCGCGCGAGTGTGTCCCCGTTTGTCATAGGCGCGCTTTGTCGACTCGAACGTGTCGCCTTCCATATATTCGCCATCGAAAAACATGGGGCAACCGAACGTGGCGGCGAGCGCATCAAGCGCGGGCAGGCAATGGGCGGCGCACTCGAACGGCATGGCGCCGCGCGTTGCCAGTTGCCCGCCGATATAGAACAGGCGGATTCCGTCATGCTTGCGCTCGACAAGCGCGCCGCCCTCAGGGAAGCGATCAGCGCGCCAATCGGTCACGAGCTGCCCGAGTTCATCGCCCGCCGGCGGCACGGCGCGAGGCTCGGGCGGGATTGCCCGGCCAAGCGCCAGATCGGCGGG
>ERZ650304.218-NODE-218-length-35960-cov-6.769921_pt1 | contig 35960 bp, 77 predicted proteins | sample MGYA00376240_ERZ650304 | MGnify/ENA primary metagenome ERZ650304 (study PRJEB26733, sample SAMN07839271) | wastewater metagenome | biome: small river; feature: stream; material: water | place: USA: North Carolina | collected 2016-03-01 ... | reverse complement strand
TGAATATGCAAAGCACTACGCTAATAAGTATATTATCAAGAGAGCACTTAAGCAAGAATATGTTTCACACAATGTTGATAAAGGGAAGAGACTCGTAACCATAACACTTGCAGATACAAAAGATTCAACCAATGGATTTAGCTATATACTATTAGGCTATAGAAGTAATGAATTCCCTATTTGGGAAAATCCTAGCAGAAAGATTATCTTTAAACTTATTGACTCAGATGGGAATACTATTAAGTCTGTTGAAAGTGACTACTATGACCTTTGCCATAGAATACCACCAGAAGATTACCCTGGCGGATATGAACCCATGAGAAAGAATAGATACACCATACAAATTGGTAACCATGAATACTTGGTATCAAGAGAAGGTCAAATACTAGAACAAATTACTAGGAGAGATGATATTTCAGAAATGGAACAAGAAGTATCTATTAATCCAGAAAAAGCCAACGCTGAAGATATTCTAAATATCATAAGACAGAATCTTGAAGATAAGAAATTTAATACAAGTCATAAGATGTATTGTCCACAAAAGTTTCAGGATAGAGTATCTTTTGCCATTATGAATGAAACAGATAAGGGAACCTTTAAAAAGTTTACAATCATAGTAGATGATGTAACCAAAGATAAAAAATAGATATGCGCTCACAACTCGAATTTGCCCCAACAAAAATAAATAAATTACACCCCAATGACCAAGCTCTTGGAATAATTATCCGTAAGGAAAAACCACAACACGACCTTACTCTTAAATATCCAAACGACCAAGAACTTGGTAGAGAGTTTAGAAAGTATATGATTAATACTGAATTTTGTGAAAATTAATTTATGAAAGTACTATTCGTTTGCTCCGCCAATAAGGTTCGCTCATTTACTGCAGAACTTGCCCTATCTGAAATATACCCAGAACACGAGTTTGACTCCGCTGGTACAAACCATAAGGAATGTATTAAGGATGGCACCACTCCACTTGAAGAATCACATCTTCAATGGGCTGATATTGTATTGGTTATGCAAGGTAAGCATAGAGATATCATAAAGAAGCATACAGGTAAAAAGTATAGCAAGAAAATATTTGTGCTAGGTATTGAAGACATCTACGAACCATTTGAAAGAGAACTAGTCGATATCCTTAAGAAGAAGACCAAGAGACACCTTAGTACCAATAGTGAGGTTACCATGCTTCCACACTTCACCCAACCTAAGGTTAAGGACTCATACATATTATCCATAGGAGATATTCTCATAAGCTCAGAAGATATAATAAATTCCCCCTCAATCGGAGTTAGCATGCACTACCATGATATACCTACATTATTTGAAAGTAATCAAAGAGTATTATCTGCCATTAAATATGAAGAACTTAGAGTTGAACTTAAATATGATGAAGAAATGGCACCTAAGATTGCACAACTCTTAGATATGAATGACGGACCAAGACCTAAACACCTAGACCTGGCAATTATTAAAAACAATTATGAAGTTTACTCCGTTGGAATTGTTAGTGAGGTATTTACTTCAGAAAAATATATGGGATTTGTATTTGTGCCAAATTTCGTTACTTCTCAATAGCAATTGAGTGTATCTTAAAAAATTGTCTCACCTCAGACTTCTTTAGCTTATATAACCTTGTCTTGCTATTCGCATCCCCAGAGTTCTCAAAAATAACTGGATTGATTTTAGATATGAGCCCCCTTAGGTCCTCCGTCCTTATGTTCCAAATCTCCCCTAACCTTGGAAAGAATGTCACAAAGAAATCCGCATTTGTGACAGCTATCCCAGAAGACTTCCCCCTTGACTCAAACTCAACCACCAAGTTACCAGTATCCCTTGGGTATACATCCGTCTTAATCTCATAGGTGTACTCCTTATCCCCATAAGACATCTTAAGGTCGTATGAGTTATTCTGACAACTATTAATAAACTTAAACCCCCTTGATTCTAAAATCCCCCTTATCTGATTCTCCCCCTTGACTCCAGTTGAAATATCCTTCTTAAACTCGTATTGCCCGCTATTATAATCCATCCTTAAATATACAAAAAACACCAACAAAAAACAAATTTTGAGCTTTCAATTCTTCTACTTATATTTGAGAAAATAATTCAACATAAAACATGGAAACAAAAGAAATAATCAAGAGAGAAGATATGCCCATTCTTAACCCTAAGGTGGTAGTTGTTAAGAGAGTTAGGTCTGAGCGCTCATTCGGAGCTAGTGAGGATGAAGAGGAAGTTGTGGTAGGTTCCGATAAATACGAATGCATGTCCAACACCTATACCATCCTCAAGAACCATAACGAAGACCTTGTGGCCAAAATTAAGGAACTGGCAAAGACACCATTTGATGGATATGTAGATTGCTTTCAGGGGAGAGGGAAGATTGAATCTGAGATGGGAGACCAATTTATCTGTATTGGAGACGATGGAAAAAGATTCTTCGCCACCAGGGAAGATGTGGAGAATAGCAAGAAGGAAAATATTTTAAACCTCATCAATAAGACATATCCAGTTGGTACATACTTCAATGAGAATTTTGGCTCCATATTCGGCTACTATATTATTTCAGTACACTCTAACCCTTTTGAACATACATGGAATAAGGATAAGGATTATTCCTATGATGGACTTATGTCTGCTTGCTACCAAGAAAAGAATCTTTGGTTTCATGAATACTGTGGGTAAATTGAAATCGGTGAGCATAGCAATGGCTATAGAACAATGTTCTGTCACTTTAACGAAGAGGGGAATTATGTGAATAGAGATTATAACTTTAATATCGTCTCTAACTCTAAGGAAAAAACCCCCACTCTTGACGATGCCCTTGCGCAATTCAGTGCACTCATCCCAGAAGGTAGTTATGTCAGAAAAGATAATGTCTGGTATGGAGAGGCCGCAGCATTTAGCTTGCATCCAATTGTTGATGGTCATGACAGCGATGACGATGAGGATGACGAGGATGATAATGTTAAGGAGACTTCAGATAGTAAACCACATGGCTTTAGATTCTTTAAGTATGAGTCTAAGGGGAAGAATACATATGCAAGTCTTAGAAGTAGAAGAGGCACAAAACTTAAACTCCCTAAGACTGCTGTAGAATCTAGCAGGAAGGAATTAATGGATGCCATTGAGTCTCACCTTACAGAATTTGGTTTCAGCAACTCATATAACTTGGGGGCCTAATTCTAATCTAAAAAAATTTTAGAAAAATTTTTCTTGGACCTCACTCCTTAACTTCTCAGGGTTAAAGGGGGTGGGGTCTTTTTTATTTCCAGAATCTTGGTGCAAAAATTTTGGCGGAAAATTTTTTGAGCCCAGTGTTTGCACTGAGGGATGGATAATAGGGGGGGTATGTTTTACTGGGGTTTTGATTGGTTGAGAAATTAGGGTGAAAAAATTGGAAAAAAATCGTGAGGCACCCTGGGTGGGCCCTGGAGGGGGGTCTAGTTTAGGGGCTTATTATTGAGGCGCTAATACAGACCCCTAAATTAGACCCCTAATGGTCTTATCTAAGCCCCCTAATCAGCGTTTAGACCCCTAAATATATCTCAATAAGGGTATTAATTTACCCCCTTAAATAAGCCTTGGCTGACCTTTGCCGTCGTTTATACTGTTTGCCACTTGGCACACTTTTTTCTTTATGGATACCATATAGACCTGCACTCATTAGTGCTTTTCTATGTGCAGCCTTTTGTGCCTTTAGTGGATTATATTTTTTTAATTTGCTCATGTACTTATACGGTCTAAAATTAGAAAAAAAGAATATACCTAATTTCTTTTTATCTGAAAACATACCGTATAAGGATATAACCAAACAACTACAAAATGAAATATCCTGAAAAACAATATAACATATTAATTGAGGCTCTGAAAAAATTAGCTGTTCATTTAGATATTAAGGCATTTAATCCAGTAGCCTTATACTATGTTGTTTATCAGCAATTTTCTGAATCACAAAGCCATAACCACTTATATTGTGTTAGTGGGGGCAATTTAAAAAAATTCCACCAATTAACTGAGGGTGAAAAAGTGGAGGCTATTAAATTTTTAGACACTGAGGGCAAAACATTAGACTTATATCCTGAAGGGTGTAATGATAATCATATAGAAACGGCAGTTAAGAGGGCAGTCAAAGAAATTACACAATAGTTTCTTTTTATCTAAAAAGATACCGTATAAGGATATAACCAAACAACGACAAAATGGAAAAATTAGAAAAATTAGTTAGAATCACTCGCCAGGGCTTAGTAACTCTTTTGATTGACTTCCGTAAGAATATTACACAAACGGGCGTAGCCTTTGGAAACGTGGTTTACCATGTAGACGAAAGTGGTTCACGTCAAATGGATGGGCAAAAAGCCTTACAAAAAATTACCCGTGTAAACATTACAATTGGTGCAAATTATGAGGGTCGTGTTAACAGAGATTTAACTAAACAAGGCGAAGAGGCAAATTTTACTGCACAGTCTATGAGTGGTAAGGAGTATGTAAATGAGCAGGGTGTTTTAGCTACTGATAGCAAGACAAAGACAAAAAACTATCTTGTTGCAGTTGTAGAGAATAGCACCGTACCAAAGACAATTTATTTCCACAAAGGAAAACGAATAGAAAAAGCTGAGGCAATAGAAAAGGATTTATTTGCCCCCTCTTATTTCAAAGACGAAAAGACCGCAGGGCGTGGCAATATGAGTGAAGAAAAAAACTTCCATGTAATTAACCCAAATGTAGATAACATCTTATCACTTACACTAAACAAGGTTAAATACATTGTAGAAGATTAATAAAGGAGGGGGGATTAATTTCCCCCTTTTTATTTGCGTTCATTGGGGAGAGTTTAGGGCAGGAGTGGATTAACCCTGCCCAAATATTGGGGGTAGATTCTGCTTGGTAAGGCATCTCTCCCTATTGTACTTATACGGTGTGAATTGGAGAAAAAAGAAGTTTCTTTTTTTTGATTTTCGTACCGTATAAGAATATGAGAATATTAAACATAGCTAAAGAGATTATATTTGCAGCTGGTCGTTTGCTGGTTGTGCTGGTGGTATTTGTGCTGGTAATAATTACTTGTTGTATTCCGAGATAAATTCTTTTTAACTAAAAACATACCGTATAATATTATGAAAACAATTGAAACGCCTGTTAAAATATATAGACTCTTATTTGCTAATCAATCTATTGATACTGCAAAAAAATATAGTTTAGTTAGAGAAACAGCTATGTATGTTTTTTTACAAGAGATTACAAAAGAACCTCAATTCATTTTCAGAGTTCATAAAAGTACTTTAAATGTAAAGGGTATTAAAGAGGGTAAAGGTGGCTATCAATTCGACGTTCCTCAAGCTAAAAGTTTAGACTTAATTGAAAAATAATTCTTTTTATTAATTTTCTTACCGTATAAGTATATAACCAAAACACACACACAATGGAAACTAAATTAGACAAATTCGTAAAAATCACTCGTGAGAAGTTAATACAAACTTTAATCGACTTTAGAAAAAATGTAAGTGCAACTGGCGTAGCCTTTGGTAACGTAGTGTACCATGTTGACGAGAGCGGTTCTCGTACAAAGGGCGGTAAAAAGTTATTACAAAAAATCACTCGTGTAAACATCACAATCGGTTCAAATTACGAGGGACGTGTTAACAGAGATTTAACAAAGCAAGGCGAAGAGGCAAACTTTACAGCACAATCAATGAGTGGTAAACGCTATGTAAATGACGAGGGTATTTTAGCAACTGACGAAAAAACAGGTACAAAAAACTACCTTGTTGCAGTTGTCGAGCATAAGACAAGCCCAAAAACGGTTTATTTCCACGAGGGTAAACGTATTGCAAAAGCAAAGGCAGTTCGTAGGGATATGTTCGCAGATAGCTACTTTACGCCTAAAACGACAATGGGACGAGGTAATGTAAGCGAGGAACGAGATTTCCACATCATTAACCCGAATATAGATGCAATTATCTCAATTACCTTAAATAAAGTTAAATACATTATTGAGGACTAACAAAAAGAGGGGGAAAATTTCCCCTTTTTTTTATGCTTGTTATAGGGAGAGTTTATTGCAGGGGTGGATTAACCCTGCCCCAAATTGGGGGGTGGATTCTGCTTGGTAAGGCATCTCTCCCTGATATACCTATACGGTGCTAATTGAGAAAAAAAGAAAGTTCTTTTTATTTAAAAGAAGACCGTATAAGGATATGTTCGCAGAACAGAGTTCAGCAAAGAGCTGAACGCTCAACCATAAAACTCTCCCTAATGATTAAAGCCATTAAAGAAACCGTATGTTTAATCGGTAGAATTATTGTAGTATTAACTTTATTTGTGTTTGTAATCATTTCGTGTTTAATTCCACGTTAAATTCTTTTTATCTAAAAAGATACCGTATAAGGATATGAGCAAGATAAAATTAGTAGTAATCGAAGAACACACATTAGGGTTTATATTCCCTGAGTCAAGATATGCGAGTGTATTGCACGCATCTGTACTGAGGGGTTCACCAATTTCAGGGAGTTTCTTATCGGCAAACGAGCCTATCCTATTGGGTAATAAAAAGGTAAGGCTTGCAAGTGAAAAAGACTTTGACGATTATCGTGTAAGCTTTAAAGGTTTTGATAATGAGTTAGAGTATGAGTACCAAAAGTAATATTCTTTTTTTTAAAAAATCCACCGTATAAGAACATGAGCAAGAAAGTTATAACAGTAGAATTTCAAGGCAAAAAGCTACAAGTGGATAAGATGAAATATCGTAACAATAGAGTAGCATTGGAACTGACATACAAGGGAGAATCTTGGGTTATGGCAACCACAAACTTGCCTGATGAGGTTCTTTGTATTGATGAGGTTATCTTAAAGAATTATAGTGAGAATCAGGGCGTTTTGGATGCACTTGTAATCGCTGGGGTTGTTAGTGCAGTTGTAAGATATGCACAAGATAACAGAATGTTTCCAATATGTAAGTTGCTTATCTAAATTCTTTTTTTAGAAATTTGCACCGTATAAGGATATAACCATAAAACTTAAAGATATGTTAGTAGTTCAGCATCACGGTACAAATACGCCAATTAGTTATAAGCACGTTATCAATCCGCTTGGAAATGAACGTGATGGTTTTACTCCAAATTGGGAGCAATATAAAAAAATTAATGAGACTTCAAAGTTTAACATAAGAAAAAGCGACTTTGAGAAAGCACAGTGTGAGGGAGCGATTATCATCGTAAACAGAGCGGGCGGTTGGTGTACCATTACTTATGGCATGGACATCTTAGAGGGGGCGGAATTGGTAAATAAGGATTTAATAGGAAAATAATAGTTAGTTGTGTTTTGGTTGGAGAGAGGGGGTTGTGCCCCTCTTTTCTTTTTATCCAAAAAGATACCGTATAAGGATATAACCAAACACTAAAGATATGCAAGGCAATAAAATCCCCCCTCCTCCACTTACTAAGGAAGAAGTAAAAGAACTTAACTTTTTGCTTAAACACATTAATAAGGCGAGCAACTTAATGGACTACATTACTGAGAGCGATGCGAATAGATATAACTTTGAGCGTATTAGAGCGTTGAACTTAAAGAAAGAAGAGCGCAAGGAATATGTAACAAGTTTCTTTTCTGAAAATTAATTCTTTTTATTCACAATAACACCGTATAAGGTTATGACAGTTTTTGAGATAGTTAAATATGAGTTGATAGGCAAGAATTTATTTACTTGCAAGGAGCGACCTGATTTAGAAGTTCGTTACAATCTAAAAAATAAATTGGATAGGGCTTTTTATGAAAAAGGCACACAGATTCAAGTATTAGATACAAACAGACGTACATTATCAGTAAATCAAAAAGAGGGGGCATTTAATGCTGAGGACAAATTTTTGCCATACTTTGCAGATGTTACTGAGGATATGCACATACCTAAAAACTTGAGAGGTAAGTTAGAGCCAAAGACATACAAAAATTGTCAGTTAATGACAGAAACGCATGGCGGTTATTTGCAATTTTGGCATGAACCAACTAAAAAGGTTTTGCGCATTGCTTTAAATTCTCACTATTACCAGCCAATCCCTTAGTTTCTTTTTATTCAAAAAGACACCGTATAAGGATATAACCAAAACATACACAATGGAAACTTTAATCAGCAAAAAAGAACAAAAGAAAATAGACCGTAAAAACGCACTTGTGCCTAATGGAGTTCCACGTTACATACGTTGCTACGACAATGGTGGAGCGAGTGCAGACCGTTACACAGTAGTATTCACAGGTCGTTACACACACAAAACAAACGGAGCTTTTTGGTACTTGGGAATGAGTACAGACCCTTGCCACCCTATGGGTATTGGTTCGCATGGCGATTCTAAACGCCCTATTGACACACCAACATACAGTCACTTAGGTAAAAAAATTAAGTTCACAGACTTAACACCAGAGTGTCAGAAATTGGTTTTAGGGGACTATCTTGACTTATGGGACTTAACCGAGAATGGCAAAGAATTATAAGAGAGGGGGTTTAATCCCCTTTCTTTTTTTTAAAATTAATACCGTATAAGATTATGAAATATATTTTATTCTTCACTGGGTTTGCCAGTACGCCATGTTCAGTAGGTTTAAAAAACCTTGACACAAATGAAATAGTTTGTGAAATATCAACAGACCGACCAACGGGCAAAGAAAGCAGGGCAGCATATCAAAAGTATAGTAAAATACTAAAAGAAAAGTACAACCCCCTTTGTGCTTAGTTTCTTTTTATTCAAAAAGACACCGTATAAGAGTAAGAGAGATACCTTACCAAGTAGAATCGACCCCCAAATTGGGCAGGGTTAATCCACACCTGCCTTATATTTTTTTTTGTTAAATTTCTTTTCAGCTGAAACTATTTTCTTTTTATCTAAAAAGACACCGTATAAGGATATAACCAAAACACACAAACATGAAAACTTTCAAAAAAGACCACCTACCTGAAACCATTCAGCACAATGGAGAAACCTATACATATAACCGTAACTTAACAGTAGGGTGGGAACGCAACAATACTGATTTAAAGCATATTACAAGAGAATTGAAAAAAGACAATAATCGTAAAGCTATTATGGTTAATGTATTGGCTAAAAACTTAAGAGGTAAATTAGATATTCATAATAAACCGTATCAACCAACAAAATGGATTTTTTCAACTTAGTTTCTTTTTAGCTGAAATTTCTTTTTATTCAAAAACACACCGTATAAGGATATAACCAAATAAAACATAACGAAAATGGCACACAATTTAAACACAAACAAAAAAACTGGTAAGGTTGCATTTGCTTCAGGAAATGGACAAAAAGCATGGCACGGTTTAGGACAAATCGTTGAAGGCTCAATGACTGCAAAACAAGCTATTGAGTTGGCTCAATTAGACTATGACGTTGTTAAAGTTCCTATCTTAGCGTCAATGCCTAATCAGTCAATGGATATGGTAGTACCGAACCAATTTGCGACACTTAGAAACGACACCAACGAGGTTTTCGGGGTTGTTGGTAGTCAGTACGAAATTATCCAAAATGTTGAGGCTTTTAATTTTTTCGACAATATCGTAGGGGAGGGAGCAGCAATTTACGAAACGGCAGGAGCATTAGGAATAGGGCAAAAAATATTTGTAAGTGCAAAGATGCCTAATGATATTATCAGAATCAATGGCAGCGATGATATTACTGAGATGTACGTTGTTTTAACGTCTTCACACGATGGTAGTGGCTCAATTGTAGGAATGGTGACGCCAATAAGAGTTGTGTGTTCTAATACACTTGCTTTTGCCCTTAAAGATAGTACAAACAAAGTTAAAATCAGACATACAAAAAATGCGCATATAGCATTACAACAAGCACATGAATTGTTAGGGATTACACACGTTTTAACAAATGAATTAAATGATTGCTTTAATGTGTTAGCTAAAAAAAGTGTAACAGATGAAAGAGTTAAGGAATTGATTAATGCTATTTTTGTAGGTGGTGGAAAAAAAGAAGAAGAGAGTACACGAATCCAAAACATAAAAAATGAAGTTTTAGAAAATTACTTTACAGGTGTTGGACAAAATAAAATTTTAGGTACTGCATGGGGTGTATATAATGGTGTTACTCATTACTTATCTCATGTAAAAGAATACAAAAATCAATCTTCAATGTTTGAAAGTTTAATGGGTGGCGAAAGCTATAATGTAAGCCAAAAAACTATGGATTTATTGTTAGCACTTTAATTTAAAAAGAGGGGGATTAATCTCTCCCTCTTTTCTTTTTTTCTAAAAATAGACCGTATAGGTTTATATCTATTCTCCCTTGTTCTTTGACTTACTAATATAAGCTTCGCACATTAATTTAAAATTCTCTTCTCCAAATTCATTTAGAGATAAATTTACAATAACACATACAAGTCTAATATTATCTTTTGTATATCCGCCTTTAGAATTAATTTTATCAATAGAAGGATTAAAGGGATTAAAATGTTGCCCCTCTTTTCTCACATTAAGAGTAAAGTTTAAATCTGTTAATTTACATTTTCCATTTTGTTGTTCATATAAGTGTAATAAAAAATCTAAATCAATATTAATCTCTATATTATTTTTTTTTGCTCTCCCTCTTGCAGCTTGTAATAAATTATCTAATTTACCTCTAATTGTTTTGGAAAAATCAGCACTTCTTTTCAAATAACTTTCCTTATATTTTTGATACCTTTTAGAGTTATCTTCTTTTTTATATTTTTCTTTCCCTTTTTGTTTAAAATACTCCTTATTATTGTCATTATATAATTTCGAGTTTGCATTTTGACAAATTTTACAAGCTTTTTGAAATCCAAAACAGTCTTTATTATCAATAGAAAAATTTTCAATTATTAATGGTTTATTTTGTTTGCATTTCCAACAAGTTCTTAAACTTTTATTTTTTTCAGGTTTAACAATTCCTAATTTTACTATATTTCTTCTAATAGTATCTAGGCTTACATTTAACTCTTTACCTATTTTTGGAATAGAATAACCCATATTAAGTAAGTTTTCAATTTGTTCTTTTTCTAATTTTATTTTTTTTGGCATTGTTTTATGTTTTAATTCATATTTAATAAATATATGAAAAAATATATAAATAACAAATTTCTTTTTTTTCAAAATTGTACCGTATAAGAATAGAAACAGTTAAACAATTAAAATCAAAAGCCTATGAATCAAAATCAAGTAACAAACGGCACACACGATGCGCACAGCGGACAAATTATGAATCAGGAAGCAATGTTATATACTTACCATGCTGATTCATTAACAGCGAACGCTAAGGGCTAACTACCATATATTTATCGAAAGCAATTGCACGGAGGAACGACACCTCTGTGATTTTTTTTTGCTCTCCCTCCCTAAAAAATATAAGGCAGGGGCGGATTAACCCTGCCCAATTCGGGGGTGAGTTCTGCTTGGCAAGGCATCTCCTTATTCATATACGGTATGGATTTAAAAAAAAAGAACTTTCTTTTTATCTAAAAAGACACCGTATAAGGATATGAAACCAGCAAACGAAATAATAGACACGCTTGTGTTTGAGCAAGTTGCAAAGTGCCCCTCAGGTGGCAATGAGATGCAAGTAGCAAAAACAGTATATAAGGGGATTGATATTGTAGAACGTACTTTTTTCCCTTGGAGTCCATTTAAAAGTATCTCAGTTCATTATATGGTGGACTTGGTGCTGCCAATGGGAACGCTTGAGTGCTTGAGTGATTCGTATTATACAGACGAGGGATTCGGAGTGCCTGAGGTTAAAACGTTGGAAGAAGCCATTAAAGTAATTGATGATTTTAAAAAATAGTAATTTCTTTTTATCTAAAAAGACACCGTATAAGGATATAACCAAAAGACAAACACCATGAATATTTTACCTCCTTTTAAATTCCCAAACGAGCCAATAGAGCCAATAGAGCCTACTGAGGCTGAGTGGAATGAGTTTACCAAACTTAAAGAAGAGTTATCCGAGAAACGATTTAAAACAACTTCTGAGCTTGATGCTTATATGGAGTTTGCACCAGAGTTTCAACGCTATAAAGAGTTAAGAGATAAGACAATGGAATACTTATCTTTTCAAATGAGTTTACATAGAAAATTACAGTTAAACTAAAAATTCTTTTCAGATAAAACAAAATTCTTTTTTTTCAAAAACACACCGTATAAGGATATAACCAAAAGATAAACAAAATGAACTTACCTGAATTTTATAAAAAGACATTTTACCCTAAGGAGATTGTTGTTGAACTAACTGATAAGTCTATTAGAAAGACAAGAGGTAGCAGACACAATTACCAGTCAGGGGACAAACTCTCTCTATCTATTGAGGTATCTGATATTCTTAAAAAGCCTGATTGTAAGGTGGGTAATTTTTCAGCTAACTTCTATGTTCGCACACCACACGGCTGTTCAAGTAAGGCTTATGAAAGTGAAAAACAACTTGAAAAATCTGTACGCTTAATGTTAGCAAATTATGGATTTAAGTTTGTTGAGTGGAAACAAACTATTGACTAAAATTCTTTTTATTAAAATTCACACCGTATAAGTTAAAACAAGGAAACCATGATTGACAAAATAGTATTAAAAAATGGAGTTGAGATACCTATCATCAAAGTAATTGATGAAGATGAAACAGAGTTGCTTATTGCGCCTGAATCTTGTCAAGAACATTTAAAAGATGGCGAAGACTTCACAGACGAGGGCGAAGAGGTGGATAATAAAATTTTCTTTTATGCAACCAACTTCGGACTTACTGAAGGGATGTTAAATGAAATTACAGAAGCCACTGATATTGAAGTTCAATTCCCTAGTGAGGACGAGGACGAAGACTAAAATTCTTTTTATCTAAAAAGACACCGTATAAGGTTATGAACAACAAGAAAAAATCACTCAAGGCTTTATACACCACCGCAAAAGAAGCTAAGGTAGGGACGCAAGCAAAGTGCCCAAGTTGTGGAACCATGTTTGAGAAGACAAACTATCAACAAGCCTTTTGCAAGACGCAAGGCGGTACAGTTTGTAAGGACAACTTTTGGAATAACATGACCCCCTCTAAGCGCAACAACACGACACGCATATCTCCAGCCAATGCACGCTTTTATACAGAGCATATTGAGCCGTTAAAGAGTCGTTCAGACTTTGACTATGACTGGCCTGAGGGATGGGATGAGCATAAGGACTAAGATTCTTTTTATCTAAAAACACACCGTATAAGAATATAACCTCAAAAAAATAACAATATGAAAACTTCAATGAACCGCAGAAATTACAACAACAACCGTATTATCGCTAACAAAACAGCTCAATACAAAATCACTCGTCAAAATGTAGTATTAGCAGCCGTGTTTGCAGCTTATCACTTCGGAGTACAGGCGTTTGGGTTTTTACAAAACTTGGTAACAGTAGGTCGCAATCCATATGAGGGTTTAAACCGTGGACAGTTACGTCAAATGTATTGGTTACAATATATGGTAGGATAATAAAAGATGTTTTTTTTTCATAGGATGATTAAAACCCCGACAAATGAGTTGGGGTTTTTTCTTTTTTTTAATTTTGGCACCGTATAAGTATATAACCAAAAATAAAGACATGATAACTAAAGTAGGATTATTTAATATTGTATTAATACATACAGCAAGAACTTGGGAACGCATGAGATTGGAGCAAGAGGATGAAGAGATGCCACTTGACAATATTGAATCAACTGATGCAATTGTGGAGTTGGCAGACGAAATAGTTCAAGACAAAGTATTGCAAGACTTCTTAACGACAAAGGATAAAAATTGGGATTGGGAAGAAAAATCTGGCGAATCTTGTAGTGACTCTTATATTGAGGGGCTTGCTGAAAAATTAATCAAAGAGAATTATTTATAAGTTTCTTTTTATTTAAAAAACCACCGTATAAGGTTATGAAGACAATCACAATAAAAAACTTGACAATTCAAGTAGATATTCCAAAGGCACATGGAGACATGGTAGCAGATGCCTGCACTGTAATTGATGAAATCAATAAGGCGTTGCAAGAAGCAGGACTTAATTGTCAACCCCAAATATTCTATTCAGGGATTGATTCGAGCGACATAGAAGTAAATGAACCTGAGGAGGAAGAGGAAGAGGAGGTTTTAGAGCCGACTGTTAAGTTAACGTCAGTAAGTGGTAAAAACTGCTTTGAAGTTCCTGAGTCAAATAAAAATACATTGGTAGATATGAACTTGGTTCACTACGATGGGGTTAAATGGCTTTACTTCGATGAAGAGTGGGAATTGGTTTCAGAAGCCATAAAGAATATGAAATAAATTCTTTTTTTAGAAAAAAACACCGTATAAGTCTATAACCTTAAAACATAAAAAATGTATGTCATACGAACATTCACTCGAAAGAAAAGTAAAAGGAGCATTAATTGGTTTCAAGAATGGAACAAAGACAGTTGCAGAAGTAAATGCAGCAATAAAAAATCTAAGAGAAGCTAACGATGCGTTGGCAACAGATTTTAACAATGAGTTTGTACAAATTGTAAGAGACAAGAACAAAGACACAAAGAAATAAGATAGGGGGGAGTTAATCTCTCCCTATTTCTTTTTATCTAAAAACATACCGTATAAGACCATGAGCAGAATATTCCCAAAGATAAATAATTGGAACGAAGTAAAAGAGCAGTTCGGACTATCCACTCCAAAAGATGGTTATAAAAATGCTCAACAAATTTCTAAGGATTTAACCAATGCGGTTAATGCCTTTGATTTTGAAAAAGCGCCACTAGGAGAAACGAAGTCAGTTGCTTATGGGGTACAAGTCCATAAAGCTGAGAACGATGTTGAGAACTCAATTGTGTGCGTTGATTATCAGATTGACAATATTGATTCAGGTATCTGTATTTTCCACTATGTTGGATTGATAGATGGAGTTCCTACTTTTGATTATACGGGTACGGCAAAGTAAGATTCTTTTTATTCAAAAAGACACCGTATAAGGATATAACCAAAAAATAGCCTTATGGAAATCGGAACAGTAATTAATATCGAAGAGCTTAAAAAAAGTAGAGTTCTTGATGCAAAAGAGATGATTAAGTATCTTCAAGTTCACAGACAAAGATTTTGGTGTTGGGGTGCAACAGCATGGACTGTAATTACAGATAAAAAGGAACACATGGCTTTACGTTTCTATGTGACTGGTTTATTGTTTAAAGGGCACGTCTATCTACGTTGCAACGGTAGAGATTTAATGGACGTATATTTTACAACTACAAAAGGCACAATATTAAATAAGATTGAAGATGTTTTTATTGAAGATTTATTCGACCACATGGATAAAATAATCGAGATAAAAGGGCAATACTAGCCCTTTTTCTTTTTATTCAAAAAGACACCGTATAAGGATATAACCAAAACAAAAGACAATGTATCAAGCAACATTATTTCACCCACAAGGGGACAGCGTAACCGATTTTAGAGATACCAAAACAAAAGATGATGTTTGGGAAGCTATTAACAATATGGGAAGCCGTTGGATTTTTTATCCATTATGTTTTGTAACAACAGAAAAAACAGTTGTGAGTACGCCTGATGGCTTAGAGTTTTTGGAGGGCAAACGTATTGAAACTGTAAGAAGTTATCTAAAAAAAGAATGGTTTAATCGTACTGAGGAAATTTGCCAAATGATTAATGCAGGTTTACCAATGGAACTAATATATCCACAACCTGATTAATTCTTTTTATCCAAAAAGACACCGTATAAGGATATAACCAAAAACTAAACACCATGACAATCAAAGTAGTAAAAGTACCAGCTCCAATGTTCACTGAGTTTCAAATGTTTGCTGAGCCAGACTTGGAATTATTAAAGGAGAAAAAAACAGTTCGAGTAACAGCACGTCAACACACAAAGACACGCATCTCAACAAATATGACACTAGGCAAATGTTGTGTAAAAATTAATTTTCCAATCGAGGGGGTTAAAACTCACAATGAAAGTAGTTTCAGTTATGTTTCGTCTTCTACTGAGTCAAGCAACTACTTTGTTAAGTCAGCTAAGCAAGATATTAACGCCTATGAAGAGTACGTTAAAAAGGTAATAGAGCATATTGTAACGAACATCTTCAAATTAGAGTTAGATGAAATCACAATTGAATTAGAGGCTAACCGCTTCTAATTCTTTTTTTCCAATTTCGCACCGTATAAGAATAGAGAGATACCTTACTAAGTAGAATCTACCCCAGGAAATTGGCAGGGTTAATCCGCCCCTACCTTATATTTTACTATTGACAGTAAACAGTCAAATAACAATTCTTTTTATCCAAAAAGACACCGTATAAGGTTATGAGAATAGTAAGTGATTATAAAATTGTTAATGTTAGAGTATCCGCTCCTACATTTGGATATATTAAAGTTAATGCTCCATTTGTAGAAAAAAACATACCCTCTTTATTTGGGCAAACAGAATCTTTATTTAAAGATAGAATTGCAATTTGTCATGACTATGACATAGAAAAAATGATGAAAGATATTGAGAAGCGTAGCTATATGCACGTACCCAATAGAATTACGAGTGTAATGGATGCCGTTACAAAAAAGGAGTTAGAGTGCCAAGCAGAATTAAGTAAATTATTAAGCTATATGAAAAATAATAAATTTACATTTGCTAACATAATGGAAGAAATGGAATAAATTCTTTTTATCTAAAAACACACCGTATAAGGATATGAAACAGATAACTACAAAAAAGTCAGATAAATTCGTAAAAGAATTTACAAAACTAATTTTAGAAATTGGCGCAAAGGTAATTGATGTTAATCCTAATTATCCATACCATGAATTTGAATTAGATACACGAGTGGGTTTATTAACAATTTCCCTCCCAAAAGAACAAAGTATTTGCTATACAGTTTTTAGCCGTTTTAAAGAAGCTGGACGAGCGTCAAAGGAATTTGCTTGCAATCCACACTCAGGTAAATATAACTCGTTTATATCAAACGATTTAATACCTGAGAAGGCTGCTGAGGTTTCAGTAGTTACGTTTAAATTAACTCTCCCTAAATAAATTCTTTTTATTCAAAAAGACACCGTATAAGGATATGACAACAACAGCAAATAAAGAACTCTCCCCATACCAAGTAAGAATGAATGCTTGGGATATTCAGCAAGACAAAGATTGTGCAAACTATCAAAAGGCAAAAGTTTGGGCTATTGCTAATGGTTACAAGTTGCATAAAGATGTTTCTTATAACGGCTTTATCTATATTCAAAAGGAATTTTGCTTAACAGAAGACCCGCACGATGGACACTGTTTAGAATTGCAAATACACGCAAATACAACAGATGATAGAGATAAATATCATAGCTATCAACAAGAAGACATGGAAGCTGAATTTGGTAACATAATGGATGAAACCAAATACCGCTTTAAATACTCACACGAAGCAGGGGCGCACGCTTCTTCTAAGGATGTTGAAACTATCTTAGCAAAGACTTTGGAACGAGAGAAACAATTGGTTGCTGAATTTGAGCAGTACTTAAAAGAAAATCCCACTACTGAGTGGAAAATGACTGACCCAGACAACTTTCAATATGGACGTCTTTATAGAGGTATTCCTGAGTTTAAAGAGTTTGACCGTATAACTTTTGATAAGCTATACGATAAGATGAAATTAGCAACTGAGGAGAAATTGGATGCCTATTTAAAAAGTGAGTTTGAAAATGAATTACTTTGGATTAAAAAAAGTATCTTTTTATCTCGATATACAGAACAACAAAAGGAGGTTTTTATTTCAGGTTATTATAAAGACTTAAATGAAGTTAGAAAAATTTATGGAACTGATTCTGATTTTATTATAGCAGAATGTATCTTTGAACAAACGAGCGGATTATATTAACTCTCCCTAATTCTTTTTATTTAAAATAACACCGTATAAGTTTATAACCAAAACTTAAACCATGCAAAAATTAATCAACACCTATCCAGACTTTGACTTCGAGCAAAGTTCACACAACTCTCCCCAATTTTTAGCCTTTGCTAAATTATTTAAAACTGAGTTAAAAAAACAATTAGAATCTATTGGCGCAAAGATTGACAAAGTAACAGTTGGACATTTTTACATTAGTGGGTTCTTTACTAAGGGGGGCAAGTTTTACTACCTAAGTTGGCACAATGGAGACAAGCAATTAATGTACCGTACTGCTAAGAACAACAAAGATTATTCAGGTGGTTCTAATCAATGGGTACGCATTAGCGAAGACCTTGCAAGTCAAATGGTATTACACTAAAATTTAGAGAGGGGGTTTTTTAATCCCCTTTCTTTTTATTTAAAAACACACCGTATAAGAATATAACCCATAAAGACAGCAAAATGTTTTACTCACTATTACAAGAAGGAAGTTACTTAGAAACAGGCAAAAATTCTAAGACAAAAAAAGAAGCAATCAATGATGGTATTGACTATCTAACAAGCGATGGCAGTTGCAGCAATCCAAGCAAACTTAAACGCATGAGTTTAGGAGATAAGGAATTGTACCTAAACATGAGTGGTGGTATTACTGTTGAAGAGCATGGCGAACGTCTTCCTGAAGAGTTTGAAGAGGTTGACCACCGTGCAAATAACCGCTCTCCATTTGGGATTGGTTCCTAATTTTCTTTTTATTCAAAAACACACCGTATAAGTTTATAATCAACTAAAAAATATTATTATGGCACTGAAAGTAAGAGATGATGTAAAAGAAGTTACATACCACCGTAAGCCAACACCTGCTGAAATTAATTTTGGACACGGTGCAACGCATTATAGAGATTTTCCAGTATCAGAATGTGTAAAAAAAGATGGCACTCTTAAAAAACGTTTAAAAGCAAAAAACGATGGATTAATTTATACACGCTAAAATTCTTTTTTTAAAAATTCACACCGTATAAAGATATAACCCCTTATAAAATGAAACAAGACTTAAATAAATTAACTGAATTCGAGGCTGAAAATAGCCCAAACATTGTGGTTCGTGTAACAGATGATGGAGAAGGAAACTTCGACAATAATGCTGAGTGCGCTGTTATCTATATCAATCCTGCAAGAAAATCATTTCTCTTAGACCTGAGAGAAAGATTAAGAGAAGTTAAAAAAGCAGTAGAATCAGTATACGACATTCGTGTGTGGGACTACTCACCAAAGTTCTTACCATTCTCTACATTAGAGGAAACAACGGGGGACGACTTATCTTATAAAGTAGGCGAGAAAGACATGGTTCAAATCAAAGACGAAGTCTTTAACGAACTTAAACATGATGATATTGAAAAGTGTCTAGTTGATACAGTATTGGTTCAAATATCTGAGGACGGCTTTTTGTGGACGGGCGTTTATAAGCATACCAATATCAGGTTTGCAACGGCAAAAATTCCTTTCAGCTTAATAGAAAGTTTATAATATAAGGGGGACATAAAGTCTCCCTTTCTTTTTTTAGAAATTCACACCGTATAATAAAAAGCAAAGACAATGAAAAGAGCAAGATTGGACGAAGAGGCACTACACCATATGTTTGGATATGTAGAAGAATCTTTACATCAAGGAACAGATTTACACGTATTAGGCTACCTTGATACACCACAATGGATTGATGCGCTTAGCGCCTTACCTATGAAGTTTAGACCATCATTATTGGACTTGGCTAAAAAGGTTGACAGACAATACAATACTTCATTTCATGACCAAATGGTGGCGCACTTAACTGAGATTGGAGAAAGACCCCTGAACTTAGCTTTCATTAAAGAGTGGGTTTCAGATAACCGCCCTGACCTTAAGAGTTCTATTGATGAGTTGATTAAACAAGATTCTTTTATCTTCTTGGTTGCAATGGGTTTTGAAGCAGGTCGAAAGTTTCAGAGTGATATGCCTGAGTTCCCATTAGGTCCGCAAAGTTACTTATAATTCTTTTTATTCAAAAAGACACCGTATAAGGTTATGACACATAAAGAAAGACAAATAGAAATTGCAGCCATCTCCATGGTTATATCAAATACAATTTTTGATAAGGCATACGAGTTATTCAATAATGGTGGCATGGGTGGTTATGTATTTACTGCTTATGAACTTGCTAAGTGGGCTGTTGAGTTTGAAAAAATGCACAGAAAAACTAATTGGGAAGACTTATTAGAGAAAGGCTACACAAAGATGTCAAAGCATTTCACTCAAGATGTAATCTGTTGGGATGATGCAATCATGGACTTTGCACACTACAAGTACGAACAAGAGTATGTCGTAGTTAATCGTCTATAAAAATTCTTTTTATTCAAAAATACACCGTATAAGGTTATAACACATAAAGAAAGACAAATTTTTAAACCTATATTATTATGAAAGCAATAGATAAATTAAGAAAATTTTTACCGCAATTTGAGTGGTCACAAGAAAATAGTACAAGTAGTATATTTGGTTGCATTACTGCACCTCAAGTGCAAAAACGTATCAATAAAGACTTATACAAATTAAATAATGTACAAGTTTTTATTAGTAGTAAAATGGGTGGAAACGAATTATCTGGAGAACCATTTAGATATGCTATGTGTTATCAAAAAGGCAAAATGCGTCCTTATAGATGCAAAAATTGGGGTGGGGTTGAATTTAGAAAGTTGTTTGTATCTGAAAAAGATTTGAACAGTATTGTTGATAAATTAATTAAAGAAATAGATTTAACACGTTATTTTTTGCCAAAATAAATTCTTTTTATTAAAATTCACACCGTATAAGTTAAAACAAAGAAACCATGACATTAGAATCATTAAAAGAAGAATATAAAAGAGAAGTAGGAAACCAGCAATGTGTTAAACAACTTCCAATGGATGACCTTGACCAAATGTTTGAGGAAATTGATGAAGCTAATAATTTACAGGATTTCCTTGATGTTGTTGGCAGATGGTCGCATGATGCACCAAGAATTGGGGCAGCTATGGTAATATTAAAAAAAGTAATTGATTTACACGACCAATAAAATTCTTTTTATTCAAAAACACACCGTATAAGTTAAAACAAGAAGCTATGACAAAAAAAGCAATAGAAATATCAGATGCATACGACAAAGTAAAAGGGGACTTAATTGAGTCAATTGAAACCCATTTAAAGCGTATTGATAGAAACTTTACAAATGAAGACTCAGAAGAGATTGAGTTCTTGAGTTGGGACGTGGCTACTGTTGAAAATGAAATTACAGAGATTCGTGCAAATGGCACTTTTGTATCTAATGGACAAGAAGTGAGTTTGCACCAATTATTAGCCAATGGAGATATTTCTTTATTAGATGCAATTTCAATCCTTGAATGTTTAGAAGTAATCTAATTCTTTTTATTCAAATTCACACCGTATAAGTTTATGAAAGCAAATGTAACAATTAGTCCATATATTGAGGACGCTATAACAATACAAAGTTAGAAAAGCTTAAGGCGGAATTAGATAAATTATTTGCTAAACAAACGACAAGAGAAAATCAATCCTATCCTGAAGAGGGGGTTACTGTTCGTATCTCTATGAGTGCTAAATACCAAACACCACACGTTATTTGTGAGAATTGGGGCGAATATCAATCAGTAGGCGAGTGGGAAGAAGTTATCAAGGAAGCTTTAGAAAATCGTGGCTTTGAAGCAAGTGAAACTGAATGGGATGAAGAGTACTTTAGAATAACATTTGAATAGCGATTCTTTTTATTCAAATTCACACCGTATACATTAAGAAAGCACTAAATAAAACCCCATAGTTATGAAGAAGTAAGATGATAACCCGTAGCAGACCGAGACAAACTGCACCACGTGAGCTCGAACAGTATTAATTTAAAACGACATTGTATGCACCCTATCAGAAGCCCAGGCTCGTCCAACTAAACAAACACTTAATAAGATGACATTTAAAAATCCCCCTGATAAGCTTTAGGGGGATTTTTGTTTAAAAAGTGCCTAAACAATTTAGGCTGAAAGGAAAATATTGCTTATATTTATAAAATATAAAACAGCTTAAAATGAAGAAGTTAACCATAAACCAAGCACTTGATTTACTAACAACTAAGTACCCAAATTCAGCTAATAAGCCCACTGATGTACTAACATTACATGAGAGACTTGTATTCTCAAAGGTAGAGTGGGGTGGCAATACATTCGTAGAAAATACCAATAAGGTGGTAAACATTATCAACTTTGGAACAGCCGACCCAACGGCTTGGAAGTAATTCTTTTTTTTCAAAAACTCACCGTATAACAATATGGAACGAGCATTTGAAAACAAGTTAATTCAGATTAACAAAGACGGCACAGTAGTTCGTCGTGGAGTGGCAAATACACACGCCAATAGAGTTGGCAAAATTATAGACCGCTCCCTAGCCTCAGATAACAAATATGAGTATTCTATCATTAGAGTTCAATGGAGAGATTTTGCAGAGAACTTTGTAGAATCCAAGAAAGCCCACTCTAAGGAGAAGAAAAAAATCATGGCTCAAATCTAGTTTCTTTTTATTCAAAAAGACACCGTATAAGATTATGAAACACAAACAGGAAATAATTTTAGAAGCCTATAAAAGAGAACTTATGGCCATGAAACGTGGAAGCTTTGAAACAAAGGCTGATGTTAAGGGTCGCTTATTGGCATCACTATCTAAACAATGGATAACTCCAGATGGCAAGATATTCACTCTAAGAGGTTATTATTTACAATATGACCGAGAGGAATACAAAAAGATTTTGAGAGCGTTAACAACTCATTACAAAGGTTTCTCGATGTTTGAGCGCAAGGGGATTTCATTAGATTTCTTTTCACCTGAAAACGACAAGTTTAAAATTGATAAGCACGTTTCATACGATGGCAGACATGAAAAACTTTATGAGTTCCACAAGGTAGCATACGCATAAATTCTTTTTATTCAAAAACACACCGTATAAGGATATGAACAGCAACGAAGCAAAAGAAACAGCAAAAGGTTTATTGGATTCAGAATTCAATGAAGTAAATAATAATCCCTCAGACTATTGCCGTGCGATGGGTTGGGAAGCAGATAGTGTAGGAACTAAGAGAGCTATCAAGAAAGCAGGTATTATGAGTTACGATGATGATGAGTTATTGAAGTTAACTTTGATTATTGTAGACTTGGTTATGGAAGACAATTCTATCAACACAGAAGATATTGCAGAGAATAACAAAGTATCAGACTTCCTGACAAATTGTGTTGCTGACCATATTATTAGATAAATTCTTTTTATTCAAAAACACACCGTATAAGGATATGAAACATATAGTATTTGAAGGTAAAACTTATCAGCCAGCAACAAAATTCACAGATGGTGGCGTGTGTATGTCAAAGGATGGTAAAACCATTACAAGACTTAACGGTGTATTAGGACGAGAGAATTGGATTCCATTAGAGGAACTTAATCGTACTCCTGAGGAAGTTAAGGCAATAATCGAAAAGCTTCAAGTAGACTTATGGAGCAATCCTAACCGCCCCTCAGATACTCAGGTAGATGAATGTGAGCATTGTGGTAGAAAAGTAGGTAAGAACCCCCTTTATGTTCATGTAATGACAAGCGGTATTGTTGTACCAAATGGAACTACTGAAGAGGAGATTAAAAGTATTGGAGAACAAAGTCAAGGATGTTTCCCAATAGGTAACGGATGCGCTAAAAAGATGTTTGGCAAAGAAGTAGATAATTATACATTTAGATTTAACGACTAATGGAAACTAAATTATTAACATTAATACTATTATTCTTTGGATTTATTTTTGCTATTCTTTTTAGAATAGAAATGGTAGAAAGAAAGCCGAATGAATTTAAGATGTATTTATGCTTGGTTTCTTCTTGTATTTGTTTTGGTATTGTAGCATATATCTATGTTCTCTACTAAAATTCTTTTTATTCAAAAACACACCGTATAAGAGTATAACCCAAATTAACAATGAAAAAAGTAATATTCACATTTCAAGGAGAGTTGTTGCACGAGGCACAAGCTTCTGAACTTGATACAGAAACTATCATAGCATATAAATCTGCATTGGCTGCAAGCCGTGGAATTGACTCAGACTTAATTGAGGTATTTAATGAAGATGCTCCTGATTATTCAGATTCATTTGTAAGATACGATGGGGCTTTAATGCACCAACCAAAGGGGCGTACTTATCCTGTATATGTGAACTATCCTGCACCTGCAATGGATATTACAAAGGAAGAGTTATTCATGGAGTTCTTGGATTTAATTTCTAATAAGAAGTTTGAAGAAGCGTTAACATTCTTAAATTAATTTGGATTAAAAGATAATTATTAATAAATTTGTAAAACAAAAATGGCTCTATGGCGAAATTGGATATCGCAACTGCCTTCTAAGCAGTAGGCTGCTGGTTCGAACCCAGCTAGAGTCACAATAACTCAAGGGATAAACTTTTAACTTCTTACTTTTTATAACTATTTATAGTTATGGAAAAAGAAAAGTTAGAACAATTAATAAAGGATGGTTTATCATCACATCAAATAGCTGATAAACTAAAAAAATCTCAAACAACAATCAGATATTGGTTAAAGAAGTTTGACCTCAAAACCAATCATTTATCTCTTAATCAAAAAGAAATTACTGATTATGGTGATTGTAGATTTTGTCCTAAGTGTAAAGAAACCAAGCCTCTCCCTGAATTTTACAATAGAAGAAATAAAGAAGGTTCGTCTGTTTATTGTAAAATATGTACTACTCTACAAACAGTAGAAAGACAACGCAAACTAAAAAGCTTAGCGATTGAGTATAAAGGCGGTTGTTGTATTAAGTGTGGATATAGTAAATACAATGGAGCATTAGAATTTCATCATCTCGACCCCTCTGCAAAAGATTTTACAATTGCACATTTAAATTTACACGCATTTAATGACAAGATAAAAAAAGAACTTGATAAGTGCATTCTTGTATGTGCTAATTGTCATAGAGAGATTCATGGTAAAATTGACTAATTTATTTTCAGCTGAAATTAAACTCTCCCTGCTTTTCTTTTTTTAGAAATTCACACCGTATAAGGACATGAATAGTCTTTTACCTCATCATAAGAAAATTGTTTTTAACTTCTATGAAGTACTAAAACATATCAAATTTATCAACTGTGGCGGTTGTGGTGTATTTGCACAAGTATTCCATGAGATACTTATAAATCTTGGATATAAGCCAAAAATCATCTTGCACATTAAAGACCACACAACTGCAAAAAATTACAAGGAAAAATATTCTCAGCTGAAAAAGAAACAAGGGGATATTATTACCTCTGATGATTTCTACCGTGCAGATATAAATTGGTTTCACATAAGTATTAAAATTGGTAGAACTTTTTATGACAGCAATGGGGTATATGACCCTATTGAAAACCCAAAGTATGTTATAATAAGTGAGGTGACACTTGAAACTATGCTTAAAAACCCCGCTGATTGGCATCCATATTTCAATCGTAGACATGGCGTTCCACAAATTAAAAAAGCACTAAGCGAAGCATTTCTTTTTATTTAAAAACGCACCGTATAACAAAAAACAAAGACAATGGCAAAGACAAAAACTTTTAGAGTATATGCAAAAGTAGTTACTTACTGTTATGCAGACATAGAAGCTAAATCAGTTGAAGAAGCTGAGGAAATAGCAATGGAAATGGATGGAGGGGACTTTGTAAATCAGGAAGAGAGTGGAGGGGACTTTATTGTTGTTCCTGAAAATAAACCAACTGAGGAAGTATAATTCTTTTTATTCAAAAACATACCGTATAACAAAAAACAAAGACAATGGCAAAGAAAGTAGTTACCACATTAGTATTAAGCATCGTTAAAAACAAGAAAAACGAGTTCCAAATCATGCGTGATGGTGGAATGTTAAAGTCTTTCGAGAGTGGAACAATGAATGCGCTCATGATTTTACGCTATGCTTCGAATTTAGGAAGACATATAAATCAAATTGAGAATTGCCCTATTAAGGTTGTTGATAACTTCACTGAGAAGACAGCTTGCTGCCCCAATTGTGGGAGCATTAATGTTGAGACTAAGGCTTGGGTTAACCTAAAAAATGGCTCGACTGAAACAGTTTCAACAGATGCAGAAGACCAATATTGTTCTCAATGTGATTCGCATGATGAGTTGGATGAAAAAATTATTGACCCTAAGGTTGGAATTATAGTTTTAGAATTAGGTATGTAATTCTTTTTTTCAATAACCTTACCGTATAAGGATATGAAAGCAATCAAGACCATATTAATTGTAATGTTTATTTCACTTTGTTTCAGAGTGGTTACGAACAAAGCTGTGAAGTATAGCCTATCTAAACAATACACCATTACAGATACAGTACGCACCGCAGAACATACTGTGGTTGCTACTTGTTACTACCCCGTTACCTCTCAATGTGATGCAGACCCACTTACCACCGCAGGTATGTACCAAATAAATCCTGATAGCGCAAGTCAGCATAAGTGGATTGCAATGAGCAGAGATTTAATCAAGCGTTGGGATGGAGATTTTAACTATGGCGACCTCGTAGAAATTAAGGGGGCTGGACATAAGAACGGCATCTATAAAGTTGTTGACACAATGAACAAGAGGTTCACAAATAGAATTGACTTCTTGGAAACTAAAGATACAAAACCTTACAAATATAATAACGTAACAATCGTAAAAATATCATGGACGCAGAAAAATCTATTAGCGAGCTTATAAAAGAAGCAAGAGAAGACAACAATAAACTTATTGTCTTATTGGCAGGAGAAGCGACTGAAAAGTCAATGTTAGCAATTGCACGAGTTGCAAATAAAATCAAGGAAGAGATTGTATTTATTTCTGTTGACCCTCAAAAGGTATTGGCAGACATTAAGGAGATAGCACAGTTCAAAGATATTATTGTATGTGTGGATGATATTAATTCTGCCATGATGAATATTCCAATAGCTCCCCCAAGAACATTAAAGTTGACAGTCTCCCCTAGAATGGCTGAGTTGGATTATGAGCCTTTTTTAGTTTCAGCTAAAAAGGAATACGGAGTGCCAAAGAACAAAAAGTCATTCTCTCCCCCTAAAAATAAGGGGTTTAATAAAAGCAAGGTAGTTTTGAGAGGACGCCATAGATAAATTCTTTTTATTCAAAAACATACTGTATAAGAATATAAAAGACGAGTTTATAACAATCGGTGGAGTTAGTCACCAAAAAGCCCCAGGCTTTAAGAACTTCCAAAAGAAACCAAAGTTGGATAAATTACACCCACTTTGTGAAGTGTATCTTCAAACTAAGGATAACCCTAAGTACGGCTATGTTGCAAGTGGTTATGATTGGTTAAGATTCCCAATTAGCGAATTAGACAACATCATTAAAAATCATTCATAATGGACATAGAAAGACAAAACTTCCTTAAAGAGTGTCAAGAAGAAATTGATAAGAAAGTTCTTGATGGCATTATCTCTCGTAAAAGAAAGGGTATTGATTGTACTGAGGCAGAGTCTGCCGAGATAAAGCAACGTCTGAAATATGATAACATAGTTACTGATGAAATTAAAACCCTATTTCCAGTAGAGTACTCAGAAGTGGTTGAGGAATTAAAGGCAGAAGTTGTTGAGAGAATTGGTAAGTGCTTGGATTTGCATAAAGAGATTTGGCCTGAAAATTAATTCTTTTTATTTAAAAAAGCACCGTATAAGGATATAACCTCTAAATATAAAAAGATGAGCAAGGAATTATTAGATATTACAATACAAGCAGTAGAGTATTTAAAAGAAGCAGGTATTAATAAGCCTCACTTCATTAAGCACGCTGAGGAAGTAATTAAGGCAGCTAAGGCAGATAAGGAAGTGGGATTAACTCCAGAACAAAAAACTTATAAGTACTTTGACTCTTATTTGTCAGCTAACAATAACGGCATGACTTATCATAAGATTCAACAAGCTTTAAAGAAAGCTTTAAAGAAAAACCCTGAAATGCTTGTGGATGAAGTTGAAGTGGATTGCGGTGGAGAGTTTGAAGTTAGAATGGAAACGATTGCTCTCATTGAAGATTTAGAGTACTCCATAACTGTAAAGAAGTTTTGTGAGATGTGTGGTATTGAAAATTAATTTTGAGAGGGGATTCGTCCCCTTTCTTTTTTTTCTTTTTTGTACCGTATAGGAATATAACCCCTAAATAATATAACATGAACACAGAAGAAGTTAAAAGCCGAGCAGCCTTCTCCAAGAAAGCTATGCAAATTTACAAGGACATCATTGCCAAGGTTAAGAAAGGCACTGATTGGGTAGATGAAATGAATTTTACCTATTCACCTGATACAATATTTCGTGTGTGGTATGACCATACATTAGATAATGGTAAGGGTGGATATATGCACCGCTGGTGTTCATTGCATACGGTGGAAGTTAAAAATAATGACTTAAAAGATATTACCAAGCACTTTGATGCTTACCTCTCTGACAACAATGCTTCATATTCTCAGATTTACGCAGCATTGAAGCGTGGATTAAAAAAGACACCTAATAATACAGTTGAAAGTATTGTAATAACTGTTAAGGGACAAAAAGAACGTATCAATCTGATTACAGAATTAGAATTTACACCTATCTCAAGATTTTGTGATATGTGTGGTATAGAATTAGAAGAGGGGGATTAACCCCCTTTTCTTTTTTTTAATTTATTCACCGTATAAGTAAAAATCAACTACAATGAGAACAGCAACTGTAAAAAAAAATAAGGCATATAAATTTGGGCAAAGTCTTGCTAAAGGCGAAGAAGTAAAAATCGAAGAAACTCCTATTGGGAATGGAAAGGTTAAGTTTACTGCTTACAAAACAAAAGGAGATTCAAATATTGGATTTGGTATTACGGCAAGTGAATTTGAATACACAGAAGAAGTGGAATTTAAAGTTAGTGTTTGTCGTACATCTTATGCTCATAGAGAAATTGTGGTTAAGGCAAAAACACGCAAAGAAGCAGAAACGCTTGCAATTGATGAGGCTGGTTCACATGAGTTCTCAGAGAAAGATGCTGATTATACAGTAAATTTTGTGACAGAAAATAAATAATTCTTTTTTTCAATTTTCACACCGTATAAGTAAAAAGCAAAGACAATGGCAAATATAAAATTAACAGGATTGACAAACGGCAACTTAGCATTTGAACTTGAAAAAATTAAATGTTACGATAAACCTAAAGTAAAGAAACAAGAGTTTCAAAATGATGTTCATGGAATTGTTTTTACAATTGAAGTGAATGACAGCTCTTATTTCTATGGTAGCAAAAAAGAACGAGATAAGGATTTGGCTACATTAAAAAAACACTTGGTTGGAAAACCCGTTATACATGTTAATACCAAACAGTTTGTTGAGTTTATGACAGATGATAATGGTACAGAAATGGATGAGGTGGCAAAGATTTTAATTAAGAAAGGTTCTTATACAGTAGAAGACATGTTGTCAAATTGTGGATATATCCCAAGCTCTATTATAAAGAATAAAAATAAAGTTCCAAAAGAATTTAGAGATGCTGAGATTGATGGTGATTTTGAGGTAAACCCTGAAAATTGTATTGTGTTCCTAACTTAAATGCATGTAGATATTTGTTATAATGGGGTTATAACAAAAAGCGGTCCATGGTCCATTAAGGCCTTGGGCCGTTTTCTTTTTATTCAAAAACATACCGTATAAGGACATGACATACACACAACCTAAAAACCTACTAACCACCAATAACGCAAAGACCGTTAAGGGTGAAAAATTTGGATTCACAACTTATATCCTTTATTTGGCTCCTTACAACCAAAACTCAAAGGGGATTAATATTTGCCCTATGGCTACACTTGGATGCGCCTCAGCGTGTTTATTTGGCTCAGGACACGGCTCAATGAGCAATGTTCAGAAGGGTAGAAAGAATAAGACAGAATTCTTTTTAGCTGATAGAGAAAAGTTCTTGGATGCTCTATTTGTAGAAATATCTACAATTGAACTTAAGCATAGATTAGAGGGGACAAACTTTGTCATTCGCTTAAATGGTACGTCCGATATTGCTTGGGAAAAGTTTAAGCTGAAAAGAACAGGAAAGAATATCTTTGATTCTTTTGAGACTGTTCAGTTCTACGACTACACAAAAGTGTACACACGTTTCAACAAAGTGATACCTAACAATTACAGACTTATCTTTAGCCGTTCTGAAAATAATGAAGACAAGGCAATGGAATTGATTAAGAGAGGAATTAATATTGCAGTAGTGTTTAGTAAACTACCTGAAACATACAAGGGCTATGAAGTCATTAATGGTGACTTAAACGACCTAAGACATACAGACCCCTATGGAGTTGTAATTGGACTTAAGTATAAGTTGTTAACAGGTAAAGGGGTGAACAATGCAGAAGTATTTAATAGTGGTTTTGGAGTGAGAGTGGCTGCCTAATTGGGCAGCTCTCCCCAATTCTTTTTTTCTAATTTTATACCGTATAAGAATATGAAACACGAAGACATTAAGATAGGACAAGTATTGCCAGTGACAGAGTTCAATAAATTGGCTGAGGATAAATGGAGAAGACGTTGTGATGAAAATCGAGCAACAAATAATCCAAGCCCCTATTTAGGATTTTATGTATTTACCAACAGTAAGGGTAATTATAAAACTCGTGGCTTTGTTATGAAGACCCATAAAGACGGCTATCAACTTTATAAATTAAAGAGAGAAGCAATTGTTGCTCAGGGTAAAATCTAATTCTTTTTATTCAAAAACACACCGTATAACAAAAAGCAAAGACAATGGCAAAGACATTTTATAAATTAACTCCAAAGGCAAAAAAAGTTGCTCGTAAATTAGATAAAGTTTATCAACAACTTTCTAAGTTAGAAGACGAAGCAGATGAAGTATTAAATATTGACTTGACAATAATCCAGGACAAGCTTAGAAAAGAAGACATCTTCTATTTATTCCAAGAGTTTGAAGATATGGAATTTTGTGATATGGACAATTTTAAAGGTAGAAGTATAGATTTCTATGGGTTAGAAAAACAAGGTTTACTTAAAGAAACTTATCGTAAAGATTAATTTCTTTTTATTCAAAAATACACCGTATAACAAAAAACAAAGACAATGGCAAATACAAAACCAAATATTCAAAACCCAACTGACAGCTTTGGAAAGTTTTTAAACAAAACTAATTTCAAAGACCTTAAAATTCAAAAGTCTGATTTATATAAAATTCAGGAGAAGATGAAAAAACCCAATCCTAAATTTACCACAAAAGAGTGGGAATCTATTGAGGGCGTTATTAATTTCATTAATGCCATACAAGATATTGCAGTAGATGAATATGGAGTAAAAGAAACAAAAGTATTCAGAATTTCTCGTAAAGATAAATAAATTCTTTTTATTCAAATTAGCACCGTATAAGGTTATGAAAAAAACTGTAAAGCCCATAAAAATTGTATCTGACTTCTTTAATAAATTAACAAAGGATATTGATACAAAGTATTTCCCTGATGTAAAATATTACAGAGATAATAAAAATACAACAGACATTCACTATACTACTGAGTTGTTCAATAACGGTTGCTTAACCTATGTGAAGTTAATTGACAGACTAGCAAAAAGCTGCAATGAAACAAAAGAAAATATTCATGCAATAGTTTCTAAACACATTGAAGACTTTGGTGATTTCACATATAATCCTGCTTAGTTTCTTTTTATTCAAAAACATACCGTATAACATTATGAAACCAGTATTAAACATAGGAAATTCAGTTTGTGTTAACGGCAAACTTGGTACAGTAGTCTACCAACTTGGTAAAGAAACCAAAGACCCAAGTGAGGAGAAATGGTTCGAAGTAGAATTTAACGAAGATATCCCCTCAGACCATTTTCCTGAGTCTAAGATTACACCTGACTTATTCGAACACCCTGAGTGCATCCCACAAGAAGTTAAGGAAGTATTAGATAGCTTCTCCGATAAAGTAGAAGAAGGAATGAGCTATGAAGACTGCGCATCCCTTGTATCAAACTTAGAGGCAGTTGGTTACACTTGTGAATACTACTTACAAGCAGAACCTTTCTTCTTACGTAAAAAGGAAATCACACTTGCAGATTAAATTCTTTTTATTCAAAAACATACCGTATAACATTATGACATCATTAAAAGATAAATATAAAGGTTTAGAAACAGCCGTTCGTATTAGAATAGCTTCTAAAATTAAGAGTAAAGGAACTGAGAGTGAACACCGCTCAGAGAGAGTTCTCAAAGTTAAAGACGACCAACAATTTAATATTGAGGGTGGTCGTTACTTGACTGAGATAACTGCAACTGAATTAATTGATAATGATGGTTATGCTTATAATCATTCAGCAATTGAGTTGGAAAAATTGTGTGAAGCAGTAGATAACGCATAATTCTTTTTATTAATTTTAACACCGTATAAGGTTATGACAACAAAAGCTAAAAAAAATAAAATTAAAAAGTTGGCAGTTGATATGCTTAAAGCAAGTCACAAGGAACAACTTAAAATGGTTGAGAAAGCCTTAAACTCAGGTGCAATTGATGTTGACGCTTGGGATGAAAACAGCACACCAATGGTTCTCCCTAAGACCATAATCGTGGCAATCTTCCAAAGAGAAGCAGACCAATACGATGGCACAGGGACTTCTCACGAGAAGAGAATTAAAAAAGAAGTTAGAAACCTTAAATGTTTTTTATAATATGAAACGTAACAAGTATGTAACAATCGACATTGATGGCGAAACTAATGTAGGCGTTATCAACTTAGGAGACCTGACAGATGTACACAGCGATGATGTTAATGTAGCATTAAGACAACGTACTGAGGATGCTCTTGTAGAAGCTGTTAAAAGCCACTTCGACTATCCTGTTAAGGTTCGTGTCCCTTCTATTGTAAAGAGCCTACACCCAATCAGAATTGATTATGTGGTTGTTGTTGAGGACGAGGAAGAAGACAAAGAAGTACATATCACATTAAATGAAACTTGGATGTACTAATTCTTTTTATTAAAATCTGCACCGTATAAGTAAAAATCATACCCCATGAAACAAAAAGATAAAAATTCAATATCAATTGATTTTCAATTTAATAACTAAAAAATAATTATCATGTATAAAATAATTGAAATAGTTTTTTCACACGCTTTCCTTTTATTACCATTAGGCTTTTTATATATGCTTGTTATGTTTAAATTAACAGGTAGTTTTAGAAAGTTTGTTGGGTTATTTGTTGTACTTGATGAACCATTAACAAGAGATGAACGTACTCTTAAGGAAATGGCAAAACACACAAAGAATTATAAACCTGATGGTTATAAAATGGACTATCACACATTTAAACCCAATACAAGCTCCTGTCGTGGTTGTGGTTCTAATTTGCGTGTGAATGGTAGATGTGGACATTGTGGTTGCTAATTCTTTTTATCTAAAAACATACCGTATAAGATTATGAAATTATTAATCCTCTCCCTAATATTCTTTTCAGCTCAGTTATTTGCTCAGCAGAAGATTGATGAGTACAAAGATTACAAGCCCTGTACTGAATGCTTCGACAAGTTCAAAAACAACAACAACGTCTCCCTAGAAACATGGAAGAAAAGTGGGCTTGGTAATTATGGCATAGCACCACAAGCCAGTCGAGTTAAGAGTCAAGTAAGACAAAGAGTGGGTGGAATTGTTGGCGGTATAGCTGTCATATTCATCTCAGCAATCACATATTCAATTTATAACCAAGCAAATAAAACAGCAAGTGGAATACGTTAAATTCATATTATTGTGCATTATATTGCAATCCTGTGCGTCAAGAGTACCTTTTACATCTGACTTGCAACAGGAATATCACTTCCCTGAGAGTAGGTTGAAGCGTGTTCAGTTCTATACATCAGGGGAAATTGTTTTAGCTGAAACAAAAACAGATGGAGATGTAACTATTTCAAATGGTAAATTAATAGTTAAGAGTGAGCATCAAGTAGAAAAGATAATCTTAAAAAAGAATACCCCCTGTGTGCTTGAACAGATTATAGACGATAATAAGTTCCTGTTCAGCTTCGAGTATGGAGACGGCAGAGTTTTATTGTTTGGTAATACCTCAACAGGATATTATAGTCTCATGGCGAAGGATTGGAAAAACAAGGTTGGAACAATCAGCTATGCAGGAAAGAGATATGTAACCACCAATGGAGATGTCTATTTGAATATTAAGCTTAGAAAATTAAATCAGCTTAAGGGTAGACAAAGAACTGTCAAGGGGCGAAAAGTTTAAAATTCTTTTAATTCAAAATTACACCGTATAAGAAAAAAACAATTATGAAAAAAGTAGTCATAGAAGAAATTGGTGGTAGTTTTAGTATTTATGATGAGGCTGGGCAATGTGTTGAGCCTGATTTTAAAAGCCATAAATTAGCACAGAAATGGGCAAAAGATAATAACCTTGAGGTTGTTACTACTTTCTTTATTTAATTTGTAACCCATATCGGAATCGAACCGATATTCCAAGCTTGAGGGGCTTGTTTCCTATTCCATTAGAAGAATGGGTCATATGTCAGTCTATTCCTGACAGTCAATAGTAGCTACATTTTACCTAAATCAGGAGCCGACTACTTACCCTGACGTGTACTATGGACGGGGCTCGAACCCGCAAAAAACAACATTGAAAGTGTTGGCGCTTACTCCACTTTGCATACCATAGCATAATAAACCTATATTGGAATCGAACCAATTTTTCTCACCACAATGAGCGAGGTAAGCCGACCAGATATTGTGGCATCTGATACGCAACCTCCCATAAGTTTGTCGTCCGTATGGGAATTGAACCCATTGCCTATCGGTGAAAGCGATATGATTTAACCAGTTATCCAACGGACGAAAATAAAGAACAAAAAAAGAGGTAATCATTTCTGACTACCTCTCGCAATAAGTGGGCTTCTCACCCGAAACATCTTACTTAACACAAAGTATAGCCAACCAATGAAGATTCCTCTTCACGTTCGACTACAGTTTCTATGTTAATTACTTTGTTCATTTTTTTTGTTTCTTTTGTACAAAGGGCTGGTTTTTCGCCAGCGTTACCACCCGATGGTGGAGTCCTAATTTAGACGACCTCTGTGTTTTTAACTTTGTAGTTGCGATGGGCTGGAGTCGAACCAGCTATCACTCGGCTTATGAGACCCGTATGGTTTTCCGTTCCACTCCCCCGCAATGTTTATTTTAAATATGTAAAAATTTTTTTTATTACAAACTTATACGACAAATATATAATAAAGTTTCACTAAATGCAAATATTTTTTAATATTTATATAAAAAAAGTTATGTTTCTAAGTGAAACTCAAGTAAGACTTATTGTAAGACAGATAGTTACGGAAAATGCAAATGTACTATTTGAAATGCAAAAAAGTCCAAAAATAGATGGTCAAATTGAAAAATTGATTTCAAATTTGCAACCAGAGTTACCAGAAGGTAGCACTCAAAATCCTGAAATTATCAAAAAAGAAATGGAACGTGTATTGAGAATGAAAATCGAACGTGTTCTTCAGGCCCAATACGAATATCCAAATTTTTACATTGTTAAACTTGGACAATTCTTCATGAAGGATAATGGCGGAGTTAATATCCTTCCTTTCACAATGCCAGGATTTGAAAAGAATTTCTCGTTCCCTTACTTGTATGTATACCATGATACAGCTATTGTAATAAGATTTGGAAGTGGTTTTTATGATACAGATGAAATATTGATTAAGATGGCAAAAGACTTTATTAAGATAAATAAGATTAACATTGAAACCTTATCTGAAAAAGACCAAGTAATTCTGGATGATACATTTGATACTAAAAACATAATTGACTTTACTGACTACTCACAAGTTAATAGACCAGTGTCAGTTAAGGCTCCTTCACTTGCAAAAGAAAAAGGTTCTTATAGAGTGGGTCAAAAAATAAATCACGACAGATTTGGTAAGGGGGAAATTACAGCAGTTAAAAAAATTGGTAATAATCC